>WBZN01002486.1_pt1 | contig 10256 bp, 12 predicted proteins | sample 5204281 | NCBI WGS metagenome assembly WBZN01 (sample SAMN12344347, study PRJNA552823) | activated sludge metagenome | biome: Activated sludge suspended growth; feature: Nitrification reactor; material: Wastewater; isolation source: activated sludge from nitrification reactor of wastewater... | reverse complement strand
GGAGTGTATGTTTCGACGCCGATCGCCGCGCAAATTCTTTCAACTGTTCGACCGTGATCGATTTCGCGGTGCTCGTGACCGGTGCATCAAACGGAACGAGGTACCCGCGATCCTGTCCGTCGGAATCTTGCATCACGCCGGCGTGCCCCACGTACACGAGCACAAGACGGTCCATTCGCCCAACTTTTCGTGGCAGCATGTCGTTCAGCAGCTGCTGCAGGCGCCTGGAACTGGCATCCTTGTCGTAGAGTTCGACCACTTCGTCAAATCCCAGTTTCCGAAAGGCTTCAGCTACCTTTTTCGCGTCGTTGATGGCTCCCGGAATTGACGGCGCCAGGACATACTGTTCAATCCCAATCACGATCGCCCAAGACTTGTAATAGAGACCCTCAGGCCTTCCCAATTGCGCTTCCGCAACCGGCAGAAAATGCAGCGACAGCAGGGCAACCAAGTAGGCAGCCAGCACGACTGGTTTCACCAGCACCATCCGATCAGATATCATCATCAACCTCTGTGGAGCGTTTATCGTTGGGGTCGTGAGCCTATCGCCGGCCATGGCCGGTGTCAAGAAACTGAATCGAAGCACTCACCCTGGTGCGGTGAGATCGGTTCGCGGTCGGTGCACGGTTGCAGGTATCCATGACTTTCTCCATAATGCCCTCTCTGCACTGGACTGCGTTAAAGCAAGGAGACAGACCTCCCATGAGTGAACAGATCGAGACCCTGCTGAAAGAAAGTCGAACCTATCAGCCGACTGCCAAGACGATTGATGCAGCCTATATCAAAGAGTACGAGGCCGAGTATAAGAAATCCATTGCAGATCCGGAAACATTCTGGAGCAATGCCGCCAAGGAACTGGAGTGGTTCGCGCCTTGGAACAAGGTCCTGGAGTGGGACTACCCCTGGGCAAAATGGTTTGTCGATGCACGATGCAACATCGCCTACAATTGCCTGGATCGCCATGTCAAAACGTGGCGGAAGAACAAAGTCGCACTCATTTGGGTGGGCGAAAACGACCAGGAACGCATCTTCACGTACGGCGAACTCTACCGACAAGTCAACCGCTGCGCGAACGCCCTCAAGAAACTCGGACTTCAGAAAGGTGACCGCGTCACCATCTATCTACCCAAAATACCCGAACAAGTCATCGCCATGCTGGCGTGCGCCCGAATCGGTGTGATCCACAGTGTAGTCTACTCAGGATTCAGCGCGCCGGCCCTCGCCAGTCGCGTGAACGATGCCGAGGCGAAAGTCGTGATCACCGCCGATGTCGGCTTTGATCGTGGCAAGGTTCTCAACCTGAAACCCGTAGTTGATGAGGCCGTCAAGAACTGCCCCACCGTTGGCCATGTGGTCGTTGTGCGCCGTCAAGTACCCAGCCCAACGCTCTCTGCCCCCAAGGAAATCGATTGGAACGAATGGGTCAAGCAGGAAAGCGCGGTCTGTGACGCGGAACAACTCGATGCGGAAACCCCGCTCTACATCCTCTATACATCCGGGACAACCGGCAAACCCAAGGGCGTCGTCCATGTCCATGGCGGCTACATGGTCGGCACCTATCTGACGACAAAATACGTGTTTGACTTGAAAGATGAGGACGTCTATTTCTGCGTAGCTGATCCGGGCTGGGTCACAGGACATAGCTATATCGTCTATGGCCCACTGCTCAATGGCGCCACAATACTGACTGCAGAAGGGAAACCGGACTACCCGACTCCAGGTCGTTGGTGGGATCTGATCGAGCGATACGGCGTCTCGATCTTCTATACGACCCCCACCGCCATCCGCCTGCTGATGCGCTATGGCGAAGAATGGCCAAAGAAATCTGATCTTTCAACACTCAGGATTCTTGGCAGCGTCGGCGAGCCCATCAATCCGGAAGCGTGGGAGTGGTATCACCGTGTGACCGGCGGGGACAAACCCATCATGGATACCTGGTGGCAGACTGAAACGGGCGCGATTCTGATTACCCCGCTTCCCACCGTCCCACTGAAACCCGGCTCTGCCACCCGCCCATTTCTGGGGATCGAAGCCGATGTCGTCGATCGTGAAGGCAATAGTCTTCCCGCCAACGCCGGTGGGTTTGCCGTCATCAAGAAACCCTGGCCCTCCATGATGCGCACGATCTACAAAGATCCGGAGCGGTACAAGACATACTGGAACACGATCCCCAATTGCTACACGGCTGGTGATGTCTGTCATAAAGATGCCGACGGCTACATGTGGTTCATGGGCCGCGCGGATGACGTGATTAAAGTCGCGGGCAATCGGCTCGGTACGGCTGAAGTGGAAAGCGCCTTAGTCAGTCACCCCGCCGTTGCGGAAGCCGCCGTCATCGGCAAGCCACACAAGACGGTTGGGGAATCCATCAAGGCCTTCATTATCTTGAAACAGGGAGAGCAGGAAAGTCCGGCCCTAATCAAATCAATCAAAGACCAGGTGCTCAAAGAACTCGGCAAAATTGGCGTGCCCTCTGAAATTGATATTGTCTCGTCACTCCCGAAAACACGGTCAGGGAAAATCATGCGTCGCGTGCTCAAAGCCAAAGAACTCGGGCAGGACCCTGGAGATATCTCGACGATTGAGGAGTAGTAGCAGTGGGACGCGGTGGACGAAAACCCGGCGAGCCGATCTATCTACGACGGCACATGATCGCGCTCGCCCTGGCCGTAGGTCTGCCGATTGTCATGTTACAGCTCTATAAGATCTATGTTGGCCCTGTGAGTTTCGACGCACAAATGGGGTTCGGGATTCTCGTATCCATCCTGGCCGGCCTTATCCTTTACTACACCTACCGATCCTCAGCTCAGAATCAGCCATAGAAAGAGTGTCTGGTTCTTCTTCTCCAGGCCAGCGAGAAGTTCGCCACCTTCCCTACCCCACCGGTAGAATATCAGAATAAATTGAGCTCACCTTATTTCGCCGAACTTGAACAAGACTGAATCTGGCTGACACTTGAATGAGTGCTATGCCTACCCCACTACTGAGCGTTTGATGATCGCGGTTATCTGAACGAATCAACATGTCCGCTGGCTTCAGTAACCGTCATGGCCCGTGAACGGGTAGCAAGGGTGACGGCCTCCGCTTTCCTGCCAGTCTTCAGGAGCGTGGCCAGGCTTTCCTGATCGGAGTCCAGAATCTCCACGCCCAGTATTGACCGGAGTTTTTGAGCAAGCAGTCTGGTCTCTTCTTTTCTCACTGAAGGGTTGCGGGTAAGTGTCACAATCTCATTCCGGCACTGGAGAGCAAGATACCAACGTTCTTGCCATCGATTCGCCGGTAACAAATCCTCGTCATAGTGAACGGTCTTCACGACAACGATACGCTTCACTTCCGAAAAGGGAATGCGCTGTTGCCTACTATTTCGAAAACTCTTGTGGGTCAGGAGGATGTGTTTCTGAAGCGGGTCGAGGACCACCTTATGGGTCGTGAATACAAAACCGGCAAATCCAAACAACAATGCGCCCAGAATGGAACCAATGACCTTGTCGATAGCTGGATCTGGAGAACTGGCACTCTGAATCCCAAGCAAAGCAAGCCCAAGCGCACAGCACCAGAAAACATAGCGGAGCCAGTTCGCATTCTCCCGAATGGTCATCCGAGATCACCGCAATGATATTGAACCAGGTACGAGTATGTGGTCGCCGTGAATTCGGATCTCTGCGCGTTTCCCAAAGCTCGGCTGTTGCTCCACTTGACCGGGTATTGCATCTTGAGCCAGGTGACATCGTCTGTGAAAAAAAACCACCCAGCGTCGGTGGTCAAGCCGGGGAAACGCTCATGCAGCTTGGAGGAGGTGGGCAGCACTCCATGGGCTGCACAAAATTGAGTGATAAAGAAGTCGACTTCCTTAGCGGTATCGATGGTTCCTACATCGGAATACTGAAGTACCGAAATCAGGAGGTATACAGAGAAGATGACCAATGCGGACTTGTTCAACCGTGACAATATCGGATTGGCAAGAACCGCTTGGTTTTTGGTGAAACCCGAATCCGTTTTTCTTGTTTGAAGGGAATACCAGGACCAGGCAATGCCTGATATGACGACGATTCCCACGAATTGCAGAATCGGTATCATCATCATGGCAATCGCGCCCTGGGCATCCGGGTGAAGAACAATGATGTCGAAATAAAGGAAGGGACCGGCAAGAACGACACAGACGAATGACCACGCGACCTCTCGAACGGAAAAGGCACCTAATCGCTTTGTGCAGGTTACATAGTGTAGCACCAGCAGAAGAGCATAGGGAGCCAGTGACCAGAGAAGATAGCCGAGAACCCCAACTGTCCAACCGCCACTGACATAGACGATGAACAATGCCGTTGCTACAGCAGCGGCCAAAATGACAATGACCACAAGCAGGTCCCTTCGGTGATGATCAGGCCACGCTACGCCTTAAGGCAAAGCCGTGAATGAACAGCATACAGTCAAGAGCACTGCCCGCTGATAGAGCTGAACCCCACCAACGTCAGTGAGCATCCGGCTCGGAAACCTCATAGGAAGTATAGCCCTTGTCCTGAAAATCACGAACTCGTTTCACGGAGTCAACGAAGTGAGCCTGCGTATAGTCGGAGGAACACAGCCTGTCGGCATAAGCAGCAGAATTCGTGGAATGAAGTTATTGACATACGTATCCGCCCCTTATCTTTTCCTCATACCTCCGTGCAGGCAGGATTCCCAATTCACTCCAACCTGAATGCCACCACGATTACCTCAGGACAAAACATTGACGCAACAGCTCTTAAAACATGTCAATGTTTTGTAATTGTATAACGTATTTATTACTACGTATTTCTTAATTCAAAGTAAACGCGATTACTTCACCATGGCGCGACTCTTGCTTGCATGTATCAATAGTTACGAACCTAATTACCTTAGGAGGAATCGATGGAATGTCCGAAGTGTCAGGGGATGATGACGTTGGACCGGTTCTCAGATTTCTTTATCGTGTTCTACGCCTGGAAGTGCATCAATTGCGGGGCGATGATCGACCGTACCATTGCCACCAATCGCCGAAAGAGTTTGGCAGCGCGAGAGGCCCAGACCGTTGCCGCAGGATGAGGAGAGATATCGTCGAGAGGCTTGGAATCCCGTTCGATGGAGTATGACCAAGGTCGGGAGTCTGTGAGCGATTGGGATCGTCAACTCGGAAAGTCTAATTTAAAGACTCCCGACCCTATACTTTCAGGGTATGATGATGCTGGAGCGGTTCTCAGATTTCTTTATCGTGTTCTACGCCTGGAAATGCATCAATTGCGGGGCAATGATCGACCGTACCATCGCCACCAACCGCCGAAAGAGTTTGGTAGCACGAGAGGTTCAGGCCGTTGCAGCAGGCTAAGCAGAGATACCGTGGGTTTGAAATACTGTCGGGAGTCTGTTACTGACATCTTGCTTTTCAGACTTTTCATAAAGACTCCCGCCCCTTTTCTCTCTTACCTCTCAAGCGAGCGGTTAACATTGCTGATATTGCCTACCGCTTGAATGCCAAGACGAGAACACCACTGGCCACGAGGCCGATGCCAAGCCATTCCTTTGTGGACGGGCGCTCGCCAAGGAAAACGAAGGCGAACAATGCGACAAGTACCAGGCTGAACTTATCTACGGAAGCCACCTTGGAAGCCTCACCCATCTGCAGTGCGCGGAAATAGCAGACCCAAGAGGCGCCCGTCGCTAGCGCTGACAAGCCCAGGAATAGTATGGTCCTGGGCGGGAGATCACGTGGGTCGCTCCACTTGTCTGCGTACCAGACGAACGCCGCGAGGACAAAGACAATGATGACCGTACGAACGAGCGTAGCAAAGTCGGAATCAACGCCCTGAATGCCGATCTTCGAAAATATCGCGGTGAGTGCCGCGAAGCACGCCGAAAGCGCCGCCCAGAAAAACCATCCACTTGATGTCATCATCAAAGATTACTGCGAGACCTTACACGCAGCGCTGGACAGTGAGCCACAGATACCTCTGGCTCACGATAAAGAAACTGCGCGTAGCTTATTGGTATGTGCTGATTCTCATACCTTGACCGTACGTACCTAGCCGACCGCAGCACATTCTCGTCCGATCCGAAAAGTCCGTCAAGTCTCATCTAACCAAATCCCTGAAAATCCATTTCCTTTTTGGCAGAGTTGTTTACACAGCAACCCAATCAGTATGTCCTCAGATATTTGGGAACCAGCGATCCTCCCAGACTGGGTGTTAATTACTAAACAACTACCGCGTGAAGACCTCAGACAAACTCCCAGCCCCTGTAAATATGCCAGAAGTTTCAGGGGATGATGATGCTCGAGCGATTATCGGATTTCTTTGTCGTCTTCTACACCTGGAAATGCTTCAATCGCGGCGCCATGATCAACCGCACCATTGCCACCAACCGCCGAAAGCGCTTGCTGGCGTGAGAGGTTCAGACTGTTGCGGCTGGCTAAGGAGAGAGAGCGTTGTGGGGCTAGGGATCCTGCCGGTAGACTGCTACTGACATCTTGCTCTTCAAGCTTTTCATAAAGACTCCCGACCGCCTATATGCTCACATACCTTTCCACTCATGATTAAGATCCACCCCTACCACCGTTCTCACGACTATCGCCCTGCTCAATCTCATTCCGCAGTACCTCAGCAAGCTTTTTGAATGGCAGTCTCTGCTTTCCACATATGACCGTATTCGCAAGAAATCCTACTGGGCGCTGCTCCTTTCTATGTAAATGCATGAAAGCGTGATTGGAAACATCCAACGCCTTCACTAAGTCTGTTCCATCGATGCGATTTGGCACCAAATTGAACTTTACGGTGCGAGTGCGAGGAATCCTTGCGTTCGAATTCGGCTGAGTCTGGAGTCGGTGTGATTCTGCCGTGAGCGTTGACCGTCTATGTACCCGGTTTCCAATACTGGATAGTGTGTACTCGACCTCCCACATATGGTTGTGTGCCAGTGCATTTCGAACATCAAAAAGTTCACGGACGTGGGAGTGGCGCCTATACTGGAGCGTGTCCTTCAGATAGGTTGAGGAGTCCCTACTTACCTTTAGGCCACGATTTGACTGCCGCAAGAAGTAACGATCGCGTTGAAGCATCGATTCAAGCATCGCGGCGAGTAGCAAGATGGCAGCTACCGAGTAGCCGTTTTCATAAAAGTTAGCGCTGAGCCTATCTCCTGGCTGAAATCCACGCACTATCAGTTTAGCAACTAAATCGGCAATGGGTTGCTGCAAGTACGGCGCAACCACTGAAATCATCTCGTCGCTGTTAGCGCGTCGTACTCCCACAAGCTTTACCCATGCATGTTAAGGTCAACCCGCATAACTCCGTCAACGCTCCACAAGTTGACACCTCTGAGACTTTAACCGCTTTCCTGCTGGGATGATCACAGAACAACCGTAGAGGTATCCACTTCACCCGGGTGAAGCAACACATCCCGAGCTATGCGAGTACCGGCAGGTGAAATTAGACTGCTACAAATCAGATCAACCCCCGTTTCTGCAGGTAATCCTTATCGATGACCGGGGTAGTTTGGGGTAGCTGGTTCCGTTCTTGGAGCAAGCGCTCGACGTACTTCCCGATGAGGTCGGATTCGAGACTCACGGTATTGGTTTTTGGCGAAAGCAAAGCCACACTACGCGCAGGCCTTGACGATCGTCGATGAATAGGCGCGAAAGTCGTGCAAGTGCTTGGTGATGATGGTTCGCACCACATCCAAATTGAGGCGGGTATATTCATGCACGGCCACGTTTCGGAAACCGACCATTCGCTGCATGCGGTCGGCAAGATCAGTGGGAAGAATCCCCGCAGTCTGCAGAAGCACAAACGCATCGCGGCTATCCTGTGGCACGCCGAGCTTTCGGTGACTGATGACATACATGGCAAGATCGATCGCAGTTTCGCACGCGCGCTGAAGATTCAAGACAATGGCATCCTGCTTTGTTTGATTCCCAACAAGATTCTGGTCGGTACCAGCGTATTCTTCTTCGATGCGGCGAACACACCGTTCGATGCTTGCGGCCTTGTTGAGGATGACATCTTCAGCCATAGATGACCCCGCTCGCACGAACCCTGTCTAGAATCTCTCGGCGCTCCTCATTGAGCCTGGCATAGTCAGAGTACACATACATTTCGAATTCTCGACGAGCCGGTCCATTCGCCGATTCCAGGCATTCTCCGGTTGAGATGACTTGCATCCGCATAACGGTAGAGGCAGTACGAAGATCCACGAGATCCACCTCACAATGCAGGCGAGTGGCCAACTCTTGAGCGAGTTCAAATCGACGCAATGCCGGTATCGGATTACCTGTCAGCACAGCGAGATCCACGTCGCTGTCCGGACGGGTGCCTCCCTTTGCCTGTGAGCCGAATCGATAGAGGGCGATGAGGTCAGGGATAGCCTCCCTGATGAATTGGATCAAGGCCTGGTCATTCATCATGAACTCTCAACTTCGACCAGCTCAGGCTACTGGTTCAATCGCATCCTGTCAATCCAGTCCAGACTATTCCTGAGCTGTTTGGTTGCCCCTATCGAGACATCGCTACATCAGGACTGGAATTCCTGAGAGTTGGTTCTATTATTTGGCGAAGTTTGATGACACCAGAACTGGAGAGGTATTCACCCAATTTTCGCGCCCAAGCCAAGCTGACCGCTACAAATCAGATCAACCCGCGTTTCTGCAGGTACTCTGTATCGATGCTGATGGCGGGTTTCGCAAGCTGGCTGCGTTCTTGAAGCAGACGCTCGACGTACTTGCCGATAAGGTCGGATTCAAGATTCACGGTATCATTCACCTGCTTCAAGCCCAGTATTGTTACCTTTGCTGTGTGTGGAATGATAGCGACGCTGAACCCCTGCTCGCTGATCGAATTGATGGTCAGGCTGATACCGTCGACAGTTATGGAGCCCTTTGCCACACAATAGCGGAGAATCTCCGGTGGCGCGTCGATCGTCAAGACGATCGCATTGGCATCTTGTTGTCGGCTGCGGATCCTGCCCACCCCGTCCACATGACCGGCCACGAGATGCCCCCCGATGCGCTCGTTGAGCTTCATGGCTCGTTCGAGATTGACCGGCATACCTACGGCAAAACTACCGAGCGTCGTAACCGAAAGGGTTTCCGGCGAAACCTCTACCGCAAAATCGCGGTCGCTTCGTGAAACGACCGTCAGGCAGATCCCATTCACGCTTATACTGTCACCGATTTTGAGATCACTCATTACCGTCGAAGCCAAGATCGTCAGCTTGGCTCCAGACAGCGACTTGTTCATGACCGTAATCCCGCCCATTTCCTCGACAATACCGGTAAACATCAGTCTTTCCTCATGATGATCTGTTTCACCACATAGACGAACAGCACAAGCAGCACCACCACGCCCAGGCCGGCTAACCCACCAATAATGAGATTCTCCGTCGCAATTTCTTTCATAATGTCCCCATTATAGCCGAGCCGTTATCGAGATGGCAGGGCTTCCAGTCTCTTTATCGTCACCCAAAACACACCTGCTGCCATCAGCTGGATCCCGGCGATAATGGCAAAAGCTGTGGAATAGCTCAGATTTGCAATCAGCAGACCGGCCAGCAACGGGCCGCTGGCATGGCCGATATCCATGATCGTCCCCTGCATCCCCATGCCGGCCCCAAGCCGTTTGAATTCTGAGCTGTCTGCAACCAGTGCTGACGAAGAGGATGAAACCACGGCTTCGCCAAACCCAAACCCGGCAGACAACAGGAGGAGAATGGGAAACAGTGAGACGAACGGAATACAGACAAAGGTTCCCGCGCAAATACATAGCCCAAGAATGATCAGCGGCTGACGGCCGACCCGGTCGGATACTCGACCCATAATTGGCTTCGAAAAGAAAGATGTCCCTGCCTGCACGGTAAACAACAGACCAACTTCTCCCGGATTCAATCCGGCAGATACACCGTACAGAGGAAGAAAGGCCATCAAAGCACCATTCGCAATCATCTTGGCTGCATCAGTGATACTGGTAATCAGCACCTTGCGATTCTTGGCGACGGCGGCAAACCCCTTCCACATCTCGGATAGCACAACGGCCATCCCCTGTTCTTTTCTCTGCGGAACGGCAACATCAAGATGCAAACTATAGAACAACAGCATACCGATGCAGCCGAAGATGCCGGATGTGATGAACGCTGTGGAAAACCCTGCCTCATGGATCAGATAGCCTCCAAGAAATGGGCCCAAGAGAGATCCAGACTGCGTGCAGGCTGTATAGGTCCCGAGCGCCGCACCACGCCGTTCACGGTACAGCTCTGCC
>WBZN01002485.1_pt1 | contig 10257 bp, 9 predicted proteins | sample 5204281 | NCBI WGS metagenome assembly WBZN01 (sample SAMN12344347, study PRJNA552823) | activated sludge metagenome | biome: Activated sludge suspended growth; feature: Nitrification reactor; material: Wastewater; isolation source: activated sludge from nitrification reactor of wastewater treatment... | reverse complement strand
ATTTGGGCACTGATTCGGGCGTTACAGGCCACTAGCAGCTAGCAACCATTGGGCGCTGGTCGCCGAGCCCCCAGCGTCCGTCCCCGCGCCTGGTCTTTCGCACCCGGCTCGCAACCTCGGCGCGAACCCTGCGTAGTTCCAGGGTTCGCGCTTTGATCTCAGACCGTGACCCCCAGGCCGTGCCGCGCCGCAGCTCCCGGCACGCCCTTTTTCCGTCGTCGAGGAGACATCGATGCGCAAGACCCTGCACCTGGCCCTGATTGGGTTGGCGATCGCCGCGACCGCCTTCGCCGCGCCACCCGCCAAGACGAAGGCACCCGCCAAGCCGGACGAGTCGAAATGGGACGTGAACGCGCCGCCGCTACCGCTCTCGACCGTGCCCCTCGACGTCGACGAAGGCACCTGGATGAGCGTCGACGTGAGCCCGGACGGGACCGAGATCGTGTTCGACCTCCTGGGCGACCTATACAGCATTCCGGCGAGCGGCGGCGAGGCCAAGGCCCTCACCCACGGCATCGCGTGGGACGAGCAGCCGCGTTTCAGCCCGGACGGCAAGCGCATCGCGTTCACCAGCGACCGCGGCGGCGGCGACAACCTGTGGGTCATGGATCGCGACGGCAAGAATCCCGTGGCGGTGTCCAAGGAGAGCTTCCGCCTGCTCAACTCCCCCACCTGGACGCCAGACGGCCAGTTCGTCGCCGGCCGCAAGCACTTCACCGCCACGCGCTCGGCGGGCGCCGGCGAGATCTGGCTGTACCACCGTAGCGGCGGCGACGGGCTGCAGATGACCACCAAGCCGAACGACCAGAAGGACGCCGGCGAGCCCGCGTTCTCCCCGGACGGCAAGTACCTCTACTACAGCCAGGACACCACGCCCGGGGGCGTGTTCCAGTACAACAAGGATCCGAACGACCAGATCTACGTCATCCAGCGTCTCAACCGCGAGACCGGAGAGATCACGCCCTTCATTACCGGCCCCGGCGGCGCGATCCGGCCCACGCCGTCTCCGGACGGCAAGCAGCTGGCGTTTCTGCGCCGCGTGCGCACCAAGACCGTGCTCTACCTGCACGACCTGGAGTCGGGGCGCGAGCGGCCGGTGTGGGACGGCCTCGACCGCGACTTGCAGGAGACCTGGGCGATCCATGGCGTCTATCCCGGCATGAGCTGGACGCCGGACTCGAAGTCCGTCGTCCTCTGGGCCGGCGGCAAGATCCAGCGCATCGACACCGCGACCGGCAGCGCCGCGGTGATTCCCTTCCACGTCAAGGACACCCGTCAGGTGGCCGAGGCCCTGCGCTTCCCGATCGAGGTCGCGCCGGCCAAGTTCCCGGTCAAGATGCTGCGCTGGGTACAGGTTTCGCCGCAGGGCGACAAGGTGATCTATCAGGCGCTGGGCGTGCTGTGGGTGCGCGACCTGCCGAACGGCACACCGCACCGCCTCACGCAACAGAACGACCACTTCGAGCTCTACCCCGCGTTTTCGCGCGACGGCGCGTCCGTCGTCTTCACCACCTGGAACGACGACGCCCTCGGCACCGTGCAGACCGTGCCGGCGAGCGGCGGCGACAGCACCGTGGTGACGCGCAAGCCAGGACACTACGTCGAACCCGCCTTCTCGCCCGACGGCAGCAAGATCGTCTTCCGGCGCGCTCAGGGCGGTTACACCCGCTCGCCGATGTGGTCGGACGGCCCGGGCGTCTACTGGATTCCCGCGGCGGGCGGCGAAGAGCACCTGGTGAGCGAGAATGGGAGCAACCCCCACTTCGGCGCGGCGAGCGATCGCGTCTTCCTGCAGGACTCGGCGGACGACGACAAGCGCGTGCTCGAGAGCATGGCGCTCGACGGCGCCGACAAGCACGTGCTCTACACCAGCGAAGCGGCCACCGAGTTCCACGTCTCGCCCGACGAGCGCTGGGTGGCGTTCCGCGAGCGCTTCAACGGCTTCATCACGCCGCTCGTGCGCACCGGCAAGACCATCGACATCGGTCCCAAGGCGAGCAACGTACCGGTCGCCAAGGTGTCGCGCGACGCCGGCGAGTTCATCCACTGGTCGGGAGACTCGAGCAAGCTCTACTGGTCGCTCGGACCGGAGCTCTACACGCGCGACCTCAAGGACGCGTTCGCCTTCATCGCCGGAGCGCCGGAGAAGCTGCCGGAGGTTCCGGACAAGGGCACCAACATCTCCTTCGACGCCGCGCAGGAGGCGCCCGCCGGGGTCGTCGCGCTGGTCGGCGGCAAGGTGATCACCATGCGCGGCGACGAGGTGATCGAGGACGGCGTGGTGGTGGTCGAGAGCAATCGCGTCCGCGCGGTCGGGCGCCGCGGCCAGGTGGAGATCCCCGCCGGAGCGAAGGTCGTGGACGTCGCGGGCAAGGTCGTCATGCCGGGTCTCATCGACGTGCATTGGCACGGCTCGATGGGTGAAGACAACATCGTCCCGCAGCGCGACTGGGTCACGTACGCCGGCCTCGCCTTCGGCGTCACCACGCTCCATGACCCCTCGAACGACACCGACACGATCTTCGCCGCAAGCGAGCTCGCCAAGGCCGGCAAGTTCCTCTCGCCGCGCATCTTCTCGACCGGCACCGTGCTCTACGGCGCGACCGGCGACTTCAAGGCCAACATCGACAGCCTGGACGACGCGCGCGGTCACCTGCGGCGGCTCAAGGCCGTGGGCGCCTTCTCGGTGAAGAGCTACAACCAGCCGCGCCGCGAGCAGCGCCAGCAGGTGATCAAGGCGGCCCGCGAGCTCGGCATGATGGTCGTGCCCGAGGGCGGCTCGCTCTTCCCGCACAACATGACCGAGGTGGTAGACGGCCACACCGGCGTCGAGCACTCGCTGCCGCTCGCCCGCATCTACAAGGACGTGACCGAGCTCTGGTCCGGCACCAAGGTGGGTTACACGCCGACCCTCGGCGTCGCCTACGGCGGCATCTTCGGCGAGAACTACTGGTATCAGCACACCAACGTCTGGGAAGACCCGCGGCTGACGAAGTTCGTGCCGCGCGCGATCCTCGACGCGCGCTCGCGCCGGCGGGTGATGGCTCCCGAGGAGGAGTACAACCACTTCAACGCCGCGCAGAACGCCAACCGGCTCGCCCAGGCGGGCGTGCGGGTGAACCTGGGCGCGCACGGCCAGCGCGAGGGCCTGGCGGCGCACTGGGAGCTGTGGATGATGACCCAGGGCGGCATGACGCCGCTCCAGGCGTTGCGCGTCGGCACCCTCAACGGCGCGCAGTACCTCGGGCTCGACCGCGATCTGGGCTCGCTCGAGCCCGGCAAGCTGGCCGACATCATCGTGCTCGACAAGGATCCGCTGCAGGACATCCACAACTCGCGCGAAATCCACTACACGATGCTGAACGGCCGTCTCTACGACGCCACCACGCTCGACGAAGTGGGTGCGACGACCAAGCGCGGCGATTTCTACTTCGAGAACGGCGGACCGGGACCGACGGTGACGTCGACCACCGACGCCGACGATGGGATCCAGCACGACTGATCGATCTCGAAGGGCGGGGCGTCTCCACTCGAACAGAGCGGGACGCCTCGCCCTTCGCACTCCGCAGGGCCCCTCGCCGGATCCACCCTCCGCCGCGTTCGCTGTACGATGAAGACCAGCGCCGGTCCCCGCGCGCCTGGAGATACATCATGCAGCCGCACTCGAGCACCGAGCGAGCACCGAGCCAGCATCGAGCCCTATGAGCGACGAGACCCCACCGCCACCGAGCGAGTCGGAACTGCCTCCCCCACCTCCTCCGCAGTCGCAGGCACCGACGCCCCAGCCGCCCCTCTCCGTGCCGCAGGAGCGCAACATCGCGATGCTGATGCACCTCGCGGGGCTCCTGGGCTATCTGGCCTTCGCGGTCGGCTTCGCGATCCCGCTGGTCATCTGGCTGACCCAGAAAGACCGTTCGGAGTTCGTCGAGCGGCAGGGCTACGTGATGTTCAACGCCTGGATCTCGTACACCATCTATTCCATTCCGGCGATCATGCTGTGCTTCTTCTGCATCGGAATACCGCTCCTCCTGGCGATCTGGGCGCTGGCCTTCGTCGCCACGATCATCGTCGCGCTGGCCGCGTCCGAAGGGCGGACGAAGGAGTATCCGCTGGTGATCCGGTTCTTCCGGGCGGAGTAGGGCCTCGGCGCCTACTTCGGCCGGCTCGTCGGGTCGATCCGCCGGTGGATGGCCGGCACGTCCTTGAGCGCCGCCGTGGCGTACCAGGCGAACGCCTCGTAGGCCAGCGCACCGCCGGCCACGGCCGGATCCGTCGCGAGCAGCGGAATCGCCTCCGCCACGGTGGGCACGTCGAACACGAAGATGCCTTCGAAGTGGCGCTCGTTCTCCTCCATCATCGGTCCCGCGAGGACGAGCTTGCCCTCGGCGGCCAGGCGCCCGATGTTGGCCATGTGACCGGAGAACATCTTGGTGCGTTCTTCTTTCGGGATGTCCGTCTTGGGCCCGGTCTTGAGGATCACCAGCACGTAGTGCCGCATGCCGCGCCCGTCCGCGCCGAGGCGCTGCGCGAGCGCCGCATCGTAGGCGGAGTCGGTCGCGGGTGCGGCTGGGGTTTGCTGGCCTAGCGCCGCGGCTACAGCAGCGGTCGACAGAAGGAGTGCAAGCAGCAGGGGTCGCATCAGGGGTTCTCCTCGGGAATCGGTGGGGTCACGTACTTGTCCTTACCGCGGAAGCGTCGATTCCTTTGGGCGCCCGGTACCGGCGCCGGTCCGCCAGTGCGCGAGCGCTTACACCAGCCGCAAGCCTGGAATGTCCGCGAAGTCCTCAGGGTTCAACGTCCACAACTCCGCGTCGAGCACTACCGCGTGGGCGGCGATCGCCAAGTCCATCTCGCGTCCCCGCGGCCGCGAAACCGCGCGGTACAGACGCGCCGCGGTCTCGGCTACTGCGGCGTCGAAGGGCAGGGCAACTGCGCTCGGCAGGAGCGCCTCCTGCGCCGCCAGCTCCTCCTGGCGCCGCGGCCCGCGCTGCCACTCGTAGAGCGCCAACGCCGGCAGCATCAGGCGCTCGCCGTCGATCAGGAGCTGCTTCATTCGTGCCGCGCCGAGGCGCTCCCCGGCCAGGCTGGCGATCAACGCCGACGTGTCGACGATGATCACGAGCGCCGCCGGCCGCCGAGGCGGCGGGCCTCGTGCAACTCCCGGAGCTCGCGATCCGCCGCTTCCTGCGGCTGCGGGGGTATGGCAGTCACCACCTGATCGAAGACCGCGAGCAAGCGCCGGCGCTCCGCCTCCGGCAGCTTGCCGAGCCGCGCCGCATACTCGTTCACCGCGTCGCGCACGACCCGGCTCTTCGGCAACGCCAGCGCCTTGGCGGTGCGCGCCAGCGTGCGCACCGTGGCGCGATCCAGCGTGAACGTCACCTTCTCGGTCTCAGCCATACCGCTACCATACTACCATACCTAGCGCGGATCGAGCCGAACGACGGGCTCGCAGCGAGGGGCCCCCAGGTGGCAAGATCCACACCAGCGATGCGCCACCGTTATCAATACCTCGACCCCGAGCTCCTGAAGCAGCTCCTCGCCAGCATGGACCTGCTGCGGCTCTTCAACCAGCTGGTCCTGGCCTCCGGCGGCGACGTCGAGGAAGCCATGGAGTGGATGAAGAACCTGCAACAGCAGGGCTACCTCGACGAGTCGATCGACCTCGAGGCGTTCTTCGCCTCGCTCGAGGAGCAGAACCTGGTCGAGCGCGACGGCGAAGGCGGCATGCAACTGAGTGCCGGGGGCGAGCGCAAGATCAGGAAGAGCGCCTTCGAGGAGGTCTTTTCGAGCTTGAAGAAAGGCGGCCCCGGATTCCACACCATCCGCGGCTCGGGCGACGGCGTCGAACGCCTGCAGGAGACCCGTCCCTACACCTTCGGTGACGAGCTCACGCATCTCGACTCGGTGAAGTCGTTCCACAACGCGCTGAAACGCACGCACGGCGACCTCGCGCTGGCCGAAGAGGACCTCGAGGTCCACGAGACCGAGCACATGACGGCGTGCGCCACCATCGTGGCGATCGACATCAGCCACTCGATGATCCTCTACGGCGAGGACCGCATCACGCCGGCGAAGACCGTCGCCCTGGCGCTCACCGAGCTCATCACCACCAAGTACCCGAAGGACTACGTCGGCGTGATCCTGTTCGGCGACCGTGCCGAGCGCGTGGAGTTGTCGGAGATCACGCGCATCCAGGCCGGCCCGTACCACACCAACACGCGCGAGGCCCTGCAGCTCGCGCGCGGCCTGCTGCAGCGCCAGAAGCAGCCCAACAAGCAGATCTTCCTCATCACCGACGGCAAGCCCTCGGCGATCACCGAGAACGGCCAGGTGTACAAGAACCCGTTCGGCCTCGACCTGAAGATCGTCAACCTGACGCTCGAGGAAGCCGACCTGTGCCGGCGACAGAAGGTCGTCATCACCACGTTCATGCTGGCGACGGACGCCATGCTCACCGATTTCGTCGAGAAGCTCACCCAGATCAACCGCGGCCGCGCCTACTTCGCGTCGCCGTACAACCTGGGCGAGTTTCTGTTCGCGGACTACATCAAGAACCGCCGCAAGCGCCTGAGCTGATCACACGCCGAGCGCACTACGGCTGGGCGTGAAGAAGTACCCGCCGCCGAGAAGCTTGATGTGGGTCGCGAGGGCGATCGCCTGTCGACCCGAGCCGCCCCAGCTGGCCGGCCAGACCTTTTGCGCCGCAGTACCGCCGAGCAGCGGGTCGAGGCCGAGCCCAGCGCCAGGAAAACTCTGATTGAGAGCCCAGGCGCCGACCAGCGTCTCGAACTGAGATTGCGCGACTCCTCGTCGCGCAGGCACAAGGGATTGATGTTCTTTGAACCAATTCCGGTGCTCGCCGGCGCGGCGCCGCTCGTCGACGCGGGCATGCCGCCGATTCTCGCCCGGCGAGGAATTCCGCGGTGCCCAGCGTGCGCGCGCGTGAGGCCTGCAGGCGGCGGTCGCTGCCCGGCGCAGCCGTAGCCGCGAGGGCGGAACGCACCTGTTCGAAGTCCCCGCCGTGGACGAACGTCGCCGCCTGGCCGTAGTCGGCCCACGGCAGCAGTGCAGACCCCGCGCCCCGCAGGAGGTTCGCGGCGATCGCGAAAGCCCTCCTCGCCGCCTCGCTCTCGCGCCGCTCCGAACGCCGCACGCCCTCGGCAAGCGCCACGTAGCCGCGGGCCAGAGCCTCCCGGGATGTACCCGGCGCATTCTCGGCCTGCGCGGCCGCGGCAATCAACGCGGCTCCTTCGGGTGAGGGCAGTGCCTCGCCGATGTCCCGGACCAGTCGCAAGCGTTGCCGACACTCCGCCCCGTCGCCGTCGGTACCCGCTCCGCAGGCCGTGCCCCAGGCCGCCAGGACGCCGTACGACGCCAGTTCGAAGGCCTCGGCCGGCTCACGGCTCACCAGGCGCCGCATATCGTCCTCGAGTCGCGCGCCGGGGGCGAGCAGGCGAACTCTGGCCGCCAACCATTCCTCCTCGCGAACCGCGCTCGCGAGGCGCGCCACGTGCTCGGCGGCCTCGGCTGCCCAGGGGCTCTCGTCCTCGGTGCGCACCACCTCCTGCCAGGCCGCCCGCGCCGCCCCGCGCAGTCCCAGCAGCTCGCGAGCCAGGGCGAGGTTCCAGCGCTCCTCCGGCAGCGCTCGTGTCCCGTTGGCCAGCAGGTCGAGCGCCAGCACCAGGTCGAACGGTCGGTCCTCACTCGCGCCGCGCGCCAGATGCAGCGCCGCCAGGTCGTTCCGTGCCGCGGCATCGTCCGCCGTGGCCAGGCGCCGCTCCAGCGCGCGCATCGCGCCCGCGAGATCGCCGGCGAAAACGCGGCGCAGGAGCTCGCCGCGCTCCGCTTGCGCGGGTTCGGAGGCGTCGCTCAGGCGCTCGAGGGCGCTCGCGATCGCCAATCGCCGCGCGAACGCGGCCTCGCCGCCGGCATCGTCGCCCCAGGCCGCGCACGGCAGGCCGACCAGGCGCGCCTGCGCCGGCCGCCAGGCGGGCAGCGGCGCGCCAGCGGCCAACGGACCAGTAAGTGCGAGCGCGGCGCCCGCCGAGATCCACCAGGCTCTCGCGCGACGCCGACGCCGCCCCGGAAGCAGGATCGGCACGGGCGCCAGTCTAGTCTGACGGCGCCCGCGGAAACCGGTCGCCGGAACCGGTTTGCGTGCGCCGACCCCGCAGCGGTACGGGACGAACCTACGCAGCGGTCGGATACACTGCCCGCTTCATGTCCCCAAGAGCGCGCTTGCCCCTGGCACTGCTCTGCGCCGTGGCCGCGGCGCTGATCTGGTCCGGCATCTCGCCGCGCGACCGCACGACCTGGTGGCTGGAGATCTTCCCCATCCTCATCGCCGTGCCGTTGCTCATTGGCACGTTTCGCCGTTTCCCGCTCACGCCGCTCGCGTACGTGCTGATCGCCATCCATGCGGTGATCCTGATGATCGGCGGCCACTACACGTACGCCGAGGTGCCGTTCGGATTCTGGGTGCGCGACGCGCTGCATCTCGCGCGCAACCACTACGACCGGCTGGGGCATTTCGCCCAGGGCTTCGTGCCCGCGATCCTGGTCCGCGAAGTGCTGCTGCGCCGCACGCCGCTCGCGCGCGGCGGCTGGCTGTTCTTTCTCACCACGAGCGTGTGCCTCGCGATCAGCGCCTTCTACGAGTTCATCGAGTGGTGGACGGCGGTGATCGGCGGCGGCGCCGCGGACGCGTTCCTGGGCACGCAGGGCGATGTCTGGGACACGCAGTGGGACATGTTCATCTGCCTGCTCGGCGCGCTCACCGCGCAGCTGGTGCTGCGACGCCTGCACGATCGACAGCTCGACGAGCTCGCGGCCCGCGCGTGAGAGCAGCCGACCTGCACGTCGTCCTCGTCGCGCCGGAAATCCATTGGAACACCGGTAACGCCGGGCGCACCTGCCTCGCCGCGGGCGCGCAGCTGCATCTCGTCGCGCCGCTCGGCTTCTCGCTCGACGCCCGCGAGGTGCGCCGCGCCGGGCTCGACTACTGGCCTCGCGTGGAACCCCGCCTGTGGCCCGACTGGGACGCCTTCGAGACGGCTCTCCCGGACCTGGGCGAACCGTACTTCTTCAGCGGTGAAGGCGAGCGCACCTTCTGGGACGTGCGCTACCCGGCGCGCACGGTGCTGATCTTCGGGCGCGAGAGCGACGGCCTCCCGCGGGTCCTGCGCGAACGCCACCGCGACCGCCTGTTGCGGGTGCCCATGGTCGACGGCGTGCTCCGGTCGCTCAATCTGTCGACCACCGTCGCCCTGGCCGCGTTCGAGGTCCTGCGCCAGCGTCGATCCGCTGGCTAAGCGGCCCGGGGTCGCTGGCGGCGCCGACGGGCCGGGCGACCCTGACTGCGCGCCGCCCATCCCCGCATCACGACGCGCCGCAGCCGCACGCCCTATGCTCGCGCCAACGAACGGAGATTCCATGCGTCCTCGGCGTTACCTCGTCGGTGCCTTGCTCCTGGTCGGCCTCTGGACGAACGCCGCGCGCGGCGAAGGATTCGTCGCTGGCCCCAGGCGTCAACTGGTCGTGGACGACGAACACACCGCGAACTTCGACGCGCGTCAGGTCTTCGCGGCGGACGGCACGTCCGTGATGCTCTGGTACCGCTGGCTCGACGACGGGACCGACGGCGGTATCGTGGCCCGCCGCTTTGCCGCCGACGGCGGCCCGCTCGGCGAGCTATTCCCGGTGAACGAGCGCCAAGCAGGCTTCCAGCAGGGTGGAACGATCGCGATGGCGCCGAGCGGGGACTTCGCCGTCGCCTGGGTCAGCGTCGACGACGCCGGCCGGAGCGTCTTCCTCAGGCGCTACAGCGCGGCCGGTCTCGCCCTCGGCGGCGAGATCGACGTCGACCCGGGCAACGTCCGGGTCGGCCGCGCCGTCGTAGCCATCGGACGCGGCGGCCGCACCGCGGTCGCCTGGGACGGGAACGCGGGAATCGAGCTACAGGTCCTCTCCCGGGACGGGCTCGCCCAAGGCGAGCGGTTCCGCATCGCGAACGCCACGAACCCGGCCCTCGCGACGCGCCCCTCGGGCGGCTATTGGCTGGCGTGGAGAGCGTTCGTCCGCGACCACGTCGAGCTCTTCGTGCGCGCGCTGCGCGCCAACGGAGCGCCGTTGGGCCCGGTGATCGCGCTCAGCACACGGCCCATCCGGGGCCAAGGGGTCCCCACGCTCGCCGTCAGTGCGGCCGGCGAGGTGGCGGCGAGTTGGTCCGCCTGCGATTTTCAGAGTCCGGAAGCC
>WBZN01002484.1_pt1 | contig 10258 bp, 14 predicted proteins | sample 5204281 | NCBI WGS metagenome assembly WBZN01 (sample SAMN12344347, study PRJNA552823) | activated sludge metagenome | biome: Activated sludge suspended growth; feature: Nitrification reactor; material: Wastewater; isolation source: activated sludge from nitrification reactor of wastewater... | reverse complement strand
CGAGATCGTGGTCGTGACCAGCTTCCGCATCGAGCTGGACGGCCGCGGCGGCGAGCTGCACGTGACGATGCCGTACTCGATGATCGAGCCGATGCGCGACGTGCTCGACTCGGGGATGCAGAGCGACCGCGCCGAGCGCGACGAGAACTGGACGATGACGCTGCGCGAGGAGCTCGAGGAGGCCGAGGTGGAGCTCGTGCCCGTGCTCGGCCGCGCGACGATGAACGTCGGCCGGCTGATCAACCTCAAGCCCGGCGACGTGATCCCCTGTGACTTCGACGGCCAGGTCACGCTCCTGGCCGAGGGCGTGCCGGTGCTTCGAGGCAGCTACGGCGCGTCGCGCGGCCAGCAGGCCGTCAAGATCGAGAAACGCCTTACAGCCAGCCGCAAGGCCAAACACAACCAGCCGGTGATGGGTCGCACATGAACGCCAATGCAAACGAAGTGATCCCCGAGGCCGCCCCGCTGAGCGACCTGACGCCCGATCCGGAGGCCGGCAAGGGCGACATCAACCTCGACGTCGTGCTCGACATCCCGGTGACGATGTCGATGGAAGTCGGCCGCAGCCGCATCAGCATCCGCAACCTGCTGCAGCTGAACCAGGGCTCGGTGGTCGAGCTCGAGCGCGCCACCGGCGAGCCGCTCGACGTGTTCGTCAACGGCACGCTGGTCGCGCACGGCGAGGTGGTCGTGGTGAACGAGAAGTTCGGCATCCGCCTGACGGATGTCATCAGTCCGGCGGAGCGGATCAAGAAGCTGCGCTAGGGCGCGTATCCGGGCGGCCAGCGGGGGCGAGGCCGGCAGCGCCGCGTTTGACCGGCCCGCACGCCGGTGCTGTAGTAGGGTGGGAAGGCGATCCCGCCCCGCCAACGGGGATGGCGTGCCCTCCGGAGGCCCCGTGCAAGCACTGCCCGCGCTCGTGTTGCTGACCGGATCCGTCGCCCTCGGCCTGCTGCTCGGGCTCGAATACCTGCGGCGCGTGCGCAGCAGGCCCGCCGTGGTCGGCTTCCACCTGCTGTTCGGCGCCGCGTCGGTCGAGGTGATGGCCATGCTGCTGCGTGGCGCGCCCGACAGCGCCTCGCTCGCGCCGGGCCCGCTGCCGAGGGCGGCCACCGGCCTGCTGGCGTTCGCGCTGCTGTCGGGCCTCGTGGCGCCGATGATCGGCCGGCGCTCGCGCGGCACGATGAATGGCGCGCTCATCGTCCACGTCACCGCCGCCGCGGCCGGCTGCATGCTCTGCGTGCTGTGGTTCGTGCGCGCCGCGTAGCGGTCCCGTCCGCGCTGCACAGGGAGTCCCGTTCGTGCGACACATCGCTGCATGCCTGGTGGCCATCGCCTGCCTCGCGGGCCCCGCCGCCCGCGCCGGCCACGTGCCAGCAGTCGGCGACGCGGCACCCGCGTTCGTGGGCTACGGCACCGACTTCAAGAAGGTCTCGCTCGAGGCCTACCGTGGCAAGGTCGTCGTGGTCTCGTTCTGGGCGACCTGGTGCCCGCCCTGCCGGCAGGAACTGCCGATCCTCGCGAACATACAGAAGGTGGGGCAGGGCCAGATCCAGGTGATCGCCATCAACACGGAATCGCGCGACGTCTTCAGGCGCGTCAGCAAGCTGCTCAAGGATTATTCGATCCTGCTGACCAACGACGACGACCAGCGCAGCTTCTCGGCGTATGGCGCAAAGGGCCTCCCGCACCTCGTCGTCATCGGCAAGGACCTGAAGATCGTCAGCGTCCGCGAGGGCTATGGCCCCGGGGAACTCGACGACGTTGCCGCCGAGCTCAACTCCGCCCTGCGGGCCGGGCGTGCCGACGCAGCGGCCTCGGGCGCCGATTCGCCGCCGGCACCGGCGCCACCGCCGCCGGCACCTGAACCGGCGCCAACGCAGCCCTAGCGCGATCCTGCCCGTGCACAGCCTCGAATCCGAACTGGCCGAACTGCGCGACGCCGGCGTCCTCGACGCAGGGTTCGCCGGGCGCGCGATCGACGAGGAGCGCGGCGCCCGGTTCTCCGTGTACGGCGAACTGCGCGTGGCCAGCTACGCGGCCGCCGCACTCGTCAGCATCGGCGTGGGCCTCGCGGTGAAGGAGAACTACGCGCGCATCGGCCCGCTCGCGCTCCTGGCCGCCATCGCGCTCGCATCGGCGCTCTGCTACGCCACGGCGATCCGCACGCGGCGCCGGGGCGCGGAGCGCAGCGTGGTCGGCGACTACGTGCTGCTGCTGGGTGGCCTGCTGCTCAGCGCGGCCACCGGCTTCGGCGAGGCGCAGTTCCACTGGCTCGGCGACCAGTGGGGCTACCACCTGCTGCTGCTCGCGCTCGTGCATGGCCTGGCCGCCTACTACTTCGCCTCGCCGCTGCTGCTCTCGCTCGCGCTGGCCGCGTTCGCCGGCTGGTTCGGCGTGCAGGCCCGGCTGCCCGACCTGTGGCGCGGGCCGGACCTCGCGCCCCGCCTCGGCTGGCGCGCGCTCGAATGCGCCGCGCTGGTGGCGGCCTTCCGCTGGGCGATCCACCGCCTCTCGCCGCGGCCCGACTTCCGCGCGGTGTTCGACCACTTCGCGCTCAACGTGGCGTCCTGGGGTGCATTGAGCTGGTGCTTCGTCGACGGCGGGCATCTCGCGGCCCTCGGCCTGCTGGCCGCGCTCGCGGCGATCGCCGTGTACATCGGCATGCGCGGCGGCAGCGAACTGATGCTCGTGTACGCCGTGGCCTATCCGGCCATCGGCCTGTGCATCATCACCGCGTCGCACGTGGATTCGGGCCTGCAGGGCGCCGTGTCCGTGCTCGCGATACTGGTCGGCGCGGTCATCGCGCTGTGGCAGCTGCACGCGGCCATGCGGAGGCGCCCGTGAGCGGGGCGCTGGCACCCGGCCGGCCCACGCCGTCGCAGGAGCGCTGGCTCGCCGTGGCGCGGCGGTACCGCGGGCAGCTGCGCGTACCGCCCGGCGCCGGGCGCACGGGGCCGTGGCGCGGCAAGAGCCTGCCCGTGCGCATGGCGTTGTTCGTGCTGGGCCTGCTGGCGGGCGGCATGGTCGCGGTGATCCTCGGTCTGCTCGGCATGCCCGCGGGCATCGTGGTGGCCGGCATCGCGCTGGTGGCGGTGGCCGAGTGGCTGATCCGCAGCCGCGGCCTGTTCAATGCCGGCATCGAGGAAGGCCTGTGGACCTGCGGCATCGGCCTCGTCGCGCTCGACCAGTCCGGCGTGCTCCGCGGCGGCGGCGAGCGCGTGCTCGAGGGGCTGCTGGCCGGCGCGCTGGCGATCGCCGGCGTCCGCCTGCTGAACGCGCTGCTGACGACGGCTGGCGCGCTGCTTGCCGGCGTCGCCCTGTATTCGGCCATCGGCATCCGCTGGCCGCCCGTGCTGCCCGACTGGGCGCCGCCATCGTCCGTCGTGGGCACGCTGTGCTACCTCGCCGCGCTCGCGGCGCTGGCCGCCGGCGCACGCAGCTACCAGCGGCCCGCGCACGACCGGATGCTCGACGGGCTCGTGTGCACGCTGCCCGTGGCGGGCTACCTGTGGGTCGGCCACCCGGGCTGGAATGCATCGGGCTTCGACTACCGCCACGTGCACTCGCTGCGCGAGCTGTACGTGCCCCTGGCGCCACTGCTGGTGGCGCTCGTGGCCCTCTCGACCGGGCTGCGCCGGCGCACGCACGCGCCGCTGGTCGCCGCGATGGCCTGCATGGCCTGCGTCGCGGTGGAGCTGCGTGCGTCGAGCGGGCTGCGCACCGAGGTCCGGCTGGTCGTGGAGGGCGGCATCCTGCTGGCCGCCTGCTTCGCGCTCGACCGCTGGCTGCGCAGCCCGCGCAACGGCATCGGCGTGCAGCGCCCCGGGCGCGACGAGTCGACGCTGGATGCGATCCAGCAGGCCGGCTCGATGGCGCTCGGCTCGACGCACATGAAGCCGGCCGAGCCGGGCTTCAGGGGCGGCGGTGGCACGTTCGGCGGCGGCGGTGCCAGTGGCCGCTTCTGACGCGCGCCGGCGGCGGCGTGCCGGAGCCGCGTGAGGTGCCCGGCCACGACTTCGACGCGATCGGCAGGTCCTGCCTCGTCATCGGCGGCCTCTTCGTGCTGCTCGGCTTGAGCGGCCTGTCCGGCGGCGATGCCACCGCCAGCCTGCGCGAGCTCGAATCACTGGGCGTCGCGCTGCCGTCGTGGTTCCCGATGGCGCTGTTCGACCACTACCGGTTGCTGTGCGCCGTGCAGCTGCCGCCCAACCTGCTGATGGCCGTGGTCGGATGGGGCCTGCTGAAGAAGCGGCCTTGGAGCCTCGGCGGCCTGAAGGCCACGGCCTGGGTGGTGCTCGTGGGCTCCGTGGCCCTGGGCCTGTGGGTGCTCGCGGTGACCGGGCCGGCGGCGGCCGATGCCGGGCCCGCGGACCAGGCAATGCGCACGATGTTCGTCTGGACGATGGGCACGACGACCGCGGTGATGGCGGTTTCGGTTGCGTGGTTCCTGTGGCGCCTGCGCGGGGCGCGCTTCGCGTAGCCCGGCGCAGCGCGAACGGCTGCACCGGGCGACGCGCGCGGGGCCTACTTCTTGTCGGCCGTGGCCTTCTCGGGCACCGGCTCGGTGTTCGGCGCGCTGCACTTCGCGAACTTCTTCGTCTTCATGTCACGGCACTTGCCGGCCGAGGCGGCGGGCGCCTGGCAGTGCTTGGCGGACACGAACTTGCCGTTGTCGCGGCACTTGCCGGCGGCATCGAGCGCCGGCGTGGCGTAGGCGGCGGTCGCGGTCATCAGGGCGAGGAGCGAGAGCATCGGGAGCGTACGGCGCATAGGAACCTCCATGTGAGCCGCGAGTGTGCGCCCGGCCCTGCGGGCCCACAACACGCGCATCGTTAAGAACGAGTCATGCGGCTGCCGTGCCCGCATTCCGCTGAATGCATCCTGAACTGCCGCCGCAGCGCGAACCGTTTGACCGGCCCGGAGCAGGGTGTTCTAGTGCGCGCTGCTGCCACGCCGCGACGCCGATGGACACGCACCCGCGCATCGAGACCCCGCCTTCATCGTTCCACGCCGAGCGGCCGCGCGGCGCGTGGATCCCCGTGTCGCTGACGGCGCTGCGCGCGCTGCTGGCGCCGGTCGTGCTGGTCGCGGGCTGGCGCTGGCCGGAGCACGCGCTGTTCGGCGCCTGCCTGGTCGTCGCCTTCCTCTCGGATGTGTTCGACGGCATCGTCGCGCGCCGGCTGGGCGTGGCGACGGCCACGGTGCGCCGCCTCGACAGCATCGCCGACACGCTGTTCTACGTGGCGGTGACGGTGGTGGCGTGGCACCTGCAGCCCGCGTTCATCCGCGCGCACGCCCCCGCGATCGCCGTGCTGGCCGGCCTCGAGCTGCTGCGTTACGCGTTCGACTGGCTGAAGTTCCGCCGCGAGGCCGCGTACCACATGTGGTCCTCGAAGGCATGGGGCCTCTCCCTGTTCATCGGCTTCTTCGCGCTGCTCGCGCTCGGGCAGGCGGGCGTGCTGGCGGCGATCCCCATCTACGTCGGCATCGCCTGCGACCTGGAGGGCCTCGCGATCTCGGCCATCCTGCGCGAGTGGCGGGCCGACGTGCCTTCGTTCGTGCACGCCCTGCGGATCGCGAACCCGTGACGCTCGACCAGGTGCGCACGTACGCCCTGTCCCTGCCGGCGGCCACCGAGGAGCCGCACTTCGACCGCACGTCGTTCCGGGTTCGCGGCAGGATCTTCGTCACGGCGCGGCCCGGCGAGGGCCACATCCACGTGTTCGTGGGCGACGCGGTGCGCGAGCCGGCGCTCGCACTGCATCCCGGGCACGTGGAGAAGCTGCTGTGGGGTGGCAAGGTGACGGGCCTGCGCGTCCGCCTCGCCAGGGCGCCGGTGGCGCTGGTCCGCGCGCTGGTGCGTGCCGCCTGGGCGGAGCGGGCGCCGAAGGCGCTGCTGCGGGACGCGCCGGACTGAGACCTGCGTCACGGACCGCGCGGTGGCGGAATTCCGTCGCGCCATCTGGCATGCGCATTGCTCCACAGGGGGCATGACAGCCGAATCACCGCCCGACACCCGCCCGATCCGGCGGCGCCTGCGCGCCCTGGCCGACACCGTGCTCGCCCTGCTGGCGCTCATGGCGCTCGGCATCCGCAACGTGCTCGCGGCGCCCTTCGCGGCCCCCGAGCCGGTCGCCCCGCCCAGCCCGGGCGGCGGCACGCTGCGCGTCGTGCTGGCCCTGGCGCTGGTCGTTGGCGCGATCTACGCCGCCGCGTGGCTGATGCGCCGCCTGCGCGGCGCGGGCAGCGCGGGCGCCGGCAACCTTCAGGTCATCGGCCAGGTGGGCCTCGGCGCGCGCGAGCGCGCCGTGCTGCTGCGCGCCGGCGACCAGCAGGTGCTGCTGGGCGTGGCGAACGGCAGCGTGCGCTTCCTGTGCGAGGTGCGCGGCGGTGACTTCCCTGCGCCCGCGCCGACGGAGCCGGCCGCCGGGCCGTCGCACGAGCCGTCGCCGGGCGCGCCGCAGCGCCCCACGTTCCGCGACCTGCTGCTGCGGAGCCTCGGCAAGTGAGCCGCCAGGCACTGCGCGCGCTCGTCGTGCTGCTGCTGGTGCTGGCGCCGCTGGCCGCGCACGCGGCCGCTCCGGCCCTGGCCCCGGTGGTATCGCAGGCAGCGCCCGGCATCCCGGCCGTGACCGTGCACTCGAGCGGCGCCGGGCAGACCTACTCGCTCACGATCCAGCTGCTGGTGCTGATGACGGCCATCACGCTGCTGCCCGCGGCGCTGCTGATGATGACCGCCTTCACGCGCATCGTGATCGTGCTCTCGATCCTCCGCCAGGCGATCGGCGCCGGCCAGTCGCCGCCCAACCAGGTGATCATCGGCCTGTCGCTGTTCCTGACGCTGTTCGTGATGTCGCCCGTGATCGACCGGATCCGCACGGACGCCGTCGACCCCTACATGGCCGGCACGATCGACGCGACGGTCGCGATCGAGAAGGGCGTGGAGCCGCTCAAGGGATTCATGCTGCAGCAGACGCGCGAGCACGACATCGCCACGTTCGTGCGCATCTCGGGCGGCAAGGGCTATGACAGCCCGAAGGACGTGCCGCTGACCATCCTCGCGCCCGCGTTCATCACGAGCGAGCTCAAGACCGCGTTCCAGATCGGCTTCCTGCTGTTCATCCCGTTCGTGATCATCGACCTCGTGGTCGCGAGCGTGCTGATGTCGATGGGCATGATGATGCTCTCGCCGGTGCTCATCTCGCTGCCGTTCAAGATCATGCTGTTCGTCCTGGTGGACGGCTGGAGCCTGCTGATGGGCTCGCTGGCCGCCAGCTTCTACACGTAGCACCGCGGAGCGCGCCATGACCCCCGAGACGGTACTGACCATCGGCCAGCATGCGCTGGAGATGACGATGCTGCTGGCCGCGCCGCTTCTGCTGGTCGCGCTGGCCGTCGGCCTGCTGGTGGGCGTGTTCCAGGCAGCGACGCAGATCAACGAGATGACGCTGTCGTTCATCCCGAAGCTCGTGGGCATGTCGGTGGCGCTGGTCGTCGCGGGCCCATGGATGCTCAAGGAGCTCGTGGGCTACACGCGCGCGCTCATCGAGAGCATCCCGCAGCTGGTCGGATAGTCGCGTGCCGCAAGGCATCGACATCGACCTCGCGCAGCTGCAGGCGTGGATCGGCGCGCTGTTCTGGCCGTTCGTGCGCATCTCGTCGTGCCTGATGGCCGCGCCGGTGTTCAGCGCGAGCTACGTGCCGCGCCGCCTGCGGGTCGTCCTGGCGGGCGCCATCACCCTGTGCGTGGCGCCGCTCCTGCCCGCGCCGCCCGGCCTGCCGCTGCTCTCGGCGGGCGGCGTGCTCGTGACCCTGCAGCAGGTGCTGGTCGGCCTCGCCATGGGCTTCGCGATGCAGCTGGTGTTCGATGCGCTGGCGCTCGGTGGCCAGCTGCTCGCCAACGGCATGGGCCTCGGCTTCGCCTTCAACCTCGATCCGCTGCGTGGCGTCAGCACGCCCGCGCTCGGCCAGCTGTACGTGGTGCTCGGCACGCTGACGTTCCTGGCCCTCGACGGCCACCTCGCCCTGCTGGGCACCCTCGTGGAGAGCTTCAGGGGGCTGCCCGTGGCGGAGCAGGGGCTCGACCCCGCGCGACTGTACGCGATGGCCGGCTGGGGCTCCGAGCTGTTCAGCGGCGCGCTGGCCGTGGCGCTGCCCGGCGTGACGGCGCTGCTCGTGATCAACCTCGCGTTCGGCGTGATGAGCCGCGCGGCCCCGGCGCTCAACCTGTTCGCCGTCGGCCTGCCGGTGACGCTGATCTTCGGCCTGGTGATCGTGCTGTTCGGCCTGCCGGCCTTCGGCACCGCCAGCCGGCAGCTGTTCGCGGAAGGCTTCGCGTTCCTGCAGTCGTTGACGGGCTAGCGCCATGGCGGAAAGCGACGACAACGAACGCACCGAGAGCCCGACACAGAAGCGGCTGGACGACGCGCGCAAGCGCGGCCAGGTGCCGCGCTCGCGCGACCTGTCGGCCGCGGCCGTGACGCTCGCCGGCGGCATCGGCCTCAGCAGCGTCGGCAGCCTGCTGGGCGGCGGCCTCGCCAACCTGATGCGCGGCGCGCTGTCGTTCCGCGGCGTCGAGGCCATGGACGACGGCCAGATGCTGGTGACGCTGGGGCACGCCGCCGCGCAGGCCGCGATCGCGGTCGCGCCGATCCTCGGCATCCTGCTGGCGGCCGCCGTGCTGGCGCCGCTGGCCATCGGCGGCTGGAACTTCAGCGCCCAGGCGCTCGCACCCGACTTCGGCCGGCTCGACCCGGTCGCAGGGTTCGCGCGCGTGTTCTCGCTGCAGGGCCTGTTCGAGCTGCTCAAGTCGCTGGCCCGCTTCGGCGTGGTCGCGGGCGTGGCCGTGATCGTGCTGCGCCACCAGTTCCACACCTACGCGCAGCTGGGCACCGAGCCCGTGCGCGCCGGCATCCTGCACGCCATCTCGATGGCGGGCTTCGCGCTGATCGCGCTTGGCGGCGGGCTGGCGCTGATCGCCGGGGTCGACGTGCCGCTGGCGCTCTGGCAGTACCAGCGCTCGCTGCGCATGTCGCGCGAGGAGATCCGCCAGGAGGCGCGCGAGAGCGAGGGCAGCCCGGAAGTCCGGCAGCGCGTCCGGCAGGTGCAGCAGGAGATGGCCCGCAAGCGGATGATGAGCGACGTCCCGAAGGCGGACGTGGTCATCACCAACCCGACCCACTACGCCGTCGCGCTGCGCTACGACGACCAGCGCATGCGCGCCCCGGTCGTGGTCGCCAAGGGCGCCGACCTGGTCGCCCAGCGGATCCGCGAGATCGCCACCGAGAACGGCGTGCCGCTGGTCGAGGCCCCGCCGCTGGCTCGTGCACTGCACCGTGGCTGCGACGTGGGTGACGAGATTCCGGCACGCCTGTACGCCGCCGTGGCCCAGGTGCTGACCTATGTCTACCAGCTGCGGGTGGCGCGGCGGGTGGGCCATGGCACCCCGACGCCCCCGCGCATCGACCCGCTGCCCCCGGAAGCGTGACCCGCGTCGCAGTTGCCACCCTCCGGCGGCGCCGGGGCTTTGACGGCCCGCCCGCGGCACGGGACTTGCTCAATACCCTGGTGAATACCCGCGCGCCGACGGCGCGTTGACGAGGCGGATCGATGGCACAGGCAGCAACGATGAACGACGACATGGCCCCCGGCCTCATGCGCCTCGTGCGCAGCGGCGTCGGCGCGCCCGTGCTGCTGCTCGCCGTGCTGGCCATGATCGTGGTGCCGCTGCCGCCGATCGCGCTCGACGTGCTGTTCACGTTCAACATCGCGCTCTCGGTGCTGGTGGCGATGGCGGTCGTGAACGTCTCGCGGCCGCTCGACTTCTCGATCTTCCCGACCGTGCTGCTGCTGGCCACGTTGCTGCGCCTGGCGCTGAACGTCGCCTCCGCGCGCGTCGTGCTGCTGCACGGCCACGAGGGCACCGCCGCGGCCGGCCACGTGATCGAGGCCTTCGGCAAGTTCGTGGTCGGCGGCAACTACGCCGTCGGCATCGTCGTGTTCGCGATTCTCACGATCATCAACTTCGTCGTCGTGACCAAGGGCGCCGGCCGCATCTCGGAAGTGAGCGCGCGCTTCACCCTCGACGCCATGCCCGGCAAGCAGATGGCGATCGACGCCGACCTGAACGCCGGCCTGATCACGCAGGACCAGGCCCGCGAGCGCCGCCTCGAGGTGCGCTCGGAGGCCGACTTCTACGGCTCCATGGACGGCGCCAGCAAGTTCGTGCGCGGCGACGCCATCGCCGGCATCCTGA
>WBZN01002483.1_pt1 | contig 10258 bp, 10 predicted proteins | sample 5204281 | NCBI WGS metagenome assembly WBZN01 (sample SAMN12344347, study PRJNA552823) | activated sludge metagenome | biome: Activated sludge suspended growth; feature: Nitrification reactor; material: Wastewater; isolation source: activated sludge from nitrification reactor of wastewater... | reverse complement strand
GTCGCTCCGGTAACATGGTGACGGGCTGCGTATGAGGTCCTGAGCTCAGTATGAGAGAGCGGAGTGGAATGGAGGCGGAGGACTCTGAGTCAGACGGAAGGAGTTCACGGTCTTGAGAATCAGAAGATGAGAAGGTAACGTTCAGAAATTGTTTGTATGAGCAATTGGAGGTGAACGATGGCACGGATCGTTATTATCGGCGCATCAATCGGCGGCTTGCCCGCTGCGTACGAGGCACGAGCCTTACTGGATCAGAAGCACAAGGTGACGGTGATTTCGAATGTCGATTATTTCCACTTTGTTCCGTCCAACCCGTGGGTCGCCGTGGGTTGGCGCAAGCGAAGGGACATCAGCTTCGCGGTGGGGCCGGTGTTGGAGAAGAAAGGAATCGAGTTCATCTACGAAGCGGCCCAACGCATCGAACCTGAGCAGAACCGGATCATCACGATAAAAGGCGAGGTGCCGTACGACTATCTCATCATCGCCACCGGACCGAAACTGAATTTCAGCGCCGTGCCGGGGCTTGGCCCCAGTGGACACACCCATTCCATCTGTACGGTGGACCATGCGGAGCAGACCTGGGGAGCGTACCAGAGCTTCCTGAAGGATCCCGGCCCGATCGTGGTCGGCGCGGCGCAAGGCGCCTCCTGTTTCGGCCCGGCGTACGAGATGGCGTTTATTCTGGATGCCGATCTGCGGAAAAAGAAACTGCGGCGGAAAGTGCCGATCTATTTCGTGACGCCGGAACCCTACATCGGTCATATGGGCCTCGCCGGTGTCGGGAAATCGCGGCGTTTGATGGAGGACGAGTTCGCAGACCATTCCATCACACCGATCGTCAACGCCTCGATCAAAGAAGTGCATCCCGGCAAGTTGCAGATGGAAGATGGGCAGGAGATCCCATTCCGTTACTCGATGTTCATTCCACCGTTCGGCGGTGTGGATGCCGTGGCCGGGACGTCGGGTTTGTGCAATCCCAAAGGTTTCGTCAACATCGATGCGTATCAGGCCAACCCCAAGTACAAGAATATTTATGCCGTGGGCGTTTGTGTGGCGATTCCCCCGGTGGAACAGACTACGGTGCCGACTGGGGCGCCCAAGACGGGCTATATGATCGAGTCGATGGTGCGGGCGGCCGTGCACAACATTCAGGCCGATATCGAGAACGAGACCCAGCGAGAGACCGCCACGTGGAATGCGGTCTGCTTGGCGGATATGGGTGACACGGGCGTGGCGTTTGTGGCGCTGCCGCAAATGGCGCCTCGAGACGTGACCTGGGCGAAGAAAGGCCGCTGGGTGCACTTAGGCAAGATCGCGCTGGAGAAGTATTTCCTCCGCAAGATGAAAAAGGGCGAAAGCGAACCCTTTTACGAACGCGTGATCATGAATGCGCTGGGGATCACGAAGTTGGAGCAACGCCGATGAATCGGCTTACGGCTCCTTTGGTGGTCTGTCAGGTCGAAAACCAGGCTAGTCGATCATTCTCATCGCGGACTCCATCAGCACACCTGGTCGACTGCCGAAGACGAGGGGGACGGTCATGGCGTTGATCTTGGGTGCAGAACCAAGTGGCCTGCGTGAAAGGGCCTTCGGAGTGCTCCTCACCGTCATGCTTCTTTGTGTGATGGGTCCAGGGCATGTTGCGGCGGAGGAGCAAGAGGCTGTCGCACCGGAGCTCAAGTTGAGCCTGCGCGACGCGATTCAAGCTGCGGTCGACAACAACGTCAATGTGCGGCTGCTGAAAGAACGAATTGCCGCCGCGCAAGCACAGACCAATACGAGTTTCGGTGCGTTGCTTCCGAATGTCGGTGGATACCTCAACGGCAGACACCAAACCGTCAATCTTGCGGCCTTCGGGCTTCCCGCCGATCGCCTCTCGGGTCTGGGCCTCACCCGGAGCGTGACGGATCCGTTTGAAGTCTATGACGCACGTGCAACCCTTGTGCAAAACATCTTCAGCCTCAGTCTCCTGCAGCGATGGCGGGCAGCGAAATCGGGACTCGATGTGGCCGGGCTGGAGGCGGAGGTAACGAAGCGCGATGTGATGGCCACGGTTGGATTGCTGTATATCGAAGTGTTACGGGCCGACGAAGCGGTCAAGGCGCGTCTGATCGATATTGAGCTCAGTCAGCAATTGCTCAAGTTGGCAAGAGATCGCAGAACGGCAGGCGTGGCAACGGGTTTAGATGTCACCCGTCAGGAGGTGCAGCTGGAGAACAACAAACAACGGTTGTTGGTATCCCAGAATGAACAGGAAAGCGCGCGTCTCAATCTGATTCGGGCGCTGGGGATTGCGTTTGACGTGCGGCTGACATTGACCGATGAATTAAAATTCGTTCCGCCCGTCACTCAACGTGTGGAAGAAGCACTCGTCATCGCGCGCGAACAGCGGCTGGAGTTGAGGGCTCAGGAAACTCGCCAGCGACTCGCGACGCTCAGCCTCAGTTCGGTGACCAGCGAACGCATACCCTCGCTCTCGTTGAACGGCGACTACGGCTGGATCGGGTTGAAGCCGGATGAGGCAGTGACCACGCGGTCCATCGGCCTGACGCTCTCCATTCCCATTTTCGACGGAGGCCAGCGGGAAGGTCGAATCTCTGAAAACCGCAGCCGAGTCCGGCAAGAATCAATCCGCATGAAGGATGTGTCGGATCAAGTTACTCTCGAAGTACGAAACGCGTTGCTCACCCTGGAGTCGTCCACGCAACAGGTCGCCGTGGCCGAGAAGGGCTTGGAGTTGGCGTTAAAGGAATTGACCTTCGCCAAGGATCGGTTTGCAGCCGGCTTGGTGACTAATATCGAAGTGACAAACGCTCAAGCCTCAGTCGCGAGGGCTCGAGACAATCAGATTGAAGCGCTGTTCCGGTTCAACGCCTCACGGATCAATTTGGCCAGGGCCAAAGGAGAAATCGACAAGTTCTTCTGACCTTGCGGCACTCAGGAACGCGTCGGACAACCTTGCTGATGCCTGGACGAGGACAATCGTGCAGCTTTGGTAGGCACGTGCGATCCAGTTGGCTCTGAACGGCTGGTGTTCGATAGTCGCGCCTCTGCGCCGGTGGGGCCACTGCGATATGTCATCGTGATCGGGCAGGGGATCCATATAGAGGAACCAGTATGCACACCGGAAGTCCGCTGAGGCACCTCGTGTATGCCAGCGGTATCCTGTTCCTTGTCATCAGCCTTGGTACGGTTGGGTATGTACTGATCGAGGGGTGGTCGGCGTTCGACGGCCTCTATATGACGGTGACCACACTGACGACGGTTGGGTACGGTGAGATTCATCCCCTCTCATCGGCGGGGAGGCTCTTCACCATTGTGTTGATCCTCATGGGAGTGGGGACACTCTTCTATGTGGTAGGGAATGTTGCTCGCTTTGCCCTGGAGGGGGAGCTTCAACAGGCCTTTGGCCGGTATCGACAGGGAGGAAGAGTGAAAACCTTGAACGATCATTACATCGTGTGCGGGTACGGTCGGATGGGCCGGCATGTGTGCAAAGAACTTCAAGCCAAACCGGGGACTGTTGTCATCGTCGAGAAAAGCCCGCCGGTCGTGACTGCCGCACGAGGAGAGGGATTTGTGGTCATTGAAGGGGATGCGACGCAGGATCAGGTGTTAGTGCGTGCTGGGATCGAACGGGCGAAGGGCCTGGTATCCTTGGTGAATACCGATACGGAAAACCTCTACATCGTCTTGACCGCACGGGGACTCAATAAACATCTCTTTATCATGGCACGAGCCGGTGAGGAGGGGTCGGAACAAAAACTGCTTCGAGCCGGAGCCAACCGGGTCACGTCCCCGTATCTCATCGGGGCAAGCCAGATCGCGCAGGTCTTGCTGAGACCCAACGTTGTGGAGTTTCTGGATCTGGCCACAAAGCGCGAGCACCTCGGGTTGCAAATCGAAGAAATCACGATTGAACAGGGGGCACGCTTTGACGGGAAGACACCGTGCGAATGCGGACTTGGTGAGGAACGGGGTTTGATCGTGGTTGGGGTCAAACGCCGATCCGGACATCTTGAATTTAATCCTGGCGCCAAAGTCGAGTTGGTCGCAGGGGATACCTTGATCGTGCTCGGACAGGTCGAAAGCCTCAGAAAGCTGGAATCGGTCATTCGATCGACTGGGGAAATGGCGTAAGGCGGTCGGAACCGATCGATGAGCTGGGAAAGCTTTCTTGTGGTTCTCTTCGGCGGAATGGTGGGCGTGACATTGGGCGCGACGGGAGTCGGCGATTCCCTTGTTGGTGTATGGTCTTGGGCTGCCTGTACAGGAAGCGACCGCGACGTCGCTCCTTGTCGTCGCGGCCTCCGCGGGACTCGGTGCATACAGTCACCTCAGAGCAGGCAACGTTCGGCTAAAGGCGGCAGCCCTGTTCAGCGCCAGCGGCTGGATCGGTGCGTGGTTGGGTGCGCTCGGTCATCGCCTGGTTCGCGAAGAACTCATCTTCCTCTTGTTCGGAGTTTTGATGTCGGCCGTCGGCGCCGGTCTCATTCTCCACAACGGGGTCATGTTGAGCTTGGGCGCGCGCTGATTCAGGAAAACAGGCATCTTGTCCCGGCAGACCGAAGCATCGAGAGGCCATGAGGTTTGCTATTGTGTCGTGATCGCATACGGTGGTCACGGGTCAGCGCCTCGACATTAGTCATGACCACGATGATCCCTGACGAGTCGGAGGTGGCGAACTTATGGGGTGTCCGGCGAAGGATGGTCCGAATCATGTGAATCCATTCTGAGCATGCGTGACTCATACTCACAAAAGTAACCGCCGATCGATCCAGTGGCCATAAGCGGTGGTGCCTCAAGGCGGTCCATGAGTCGTAAGAGCCGACGGAGTTTTCTAATTTCCAAACGGAGGGAATAATGATGATGAGGAGATTAGGTTTTGGATTTTTGGGAATCGCAGTAGCGGTCGCGATGACGGTGTTGCCCGTCTTTGCCGACGAGGGCCATGGGAAGAAGGGGCAAGGAGGTCACAGTCAGGAGGGAGAGGCCGATCATGGTGGGCATTACCTGAAGCATCTGTTGAAGCATGCCAAAGAGTTTGGGCTGACGCAGGAACAGGTCGGCAAACTCAAAGCCTTACAGCTGGACTTCCAGCGTTCGGAAGCCAGGTTGGAAGCCGATGTGAAGATTGCCAAGCTTGAACTGCACGCCATGCTGGAAGATGAGCAGGCCGACCTCACGACCATTCAGGCCAAAGTCGAGCAGTTGAAAAAGTCAGAAGCGGCTTGTCTGCTCTCGGCCATCAAGGGGAAGCGCACCGCCATGGCCCTGTTGACCCCTGATCAACGGGAGAAGGACCGAGTTCATCGTGAACACATGAAGAGTCAGGATGAGAGTCAACATAGCGGCGGGATGGGTGGAGGAATGGGCGGAATGAGCCGGGGTGGCATGATGGGAGGCATGGGGGGAATGGGCGGTGGCGGCATGAGTGGAGGCGGCCACGGAGGACATGGCGAAGGAGATCATGAGAGTGGAGAGTCCACCGGAGGTCAGCAGCACCAGCATTAAGTATGGAGCGCAAGCGTATCGATGTAGGTATGACAATGCTGTGGCTACGAAAACTACAAGTGAGTATCGGGGTGGGTATGGCGCTTCTCGTACCTTCGCATGGTTTCGCCGTCGAAGATACAACAGGACTCGAAAGAGCCGCGTCTGAGGTGGCCATGGGCTTTGTGAGGGAACTGGGTGCAGCCATGACGAGGGAAATGGCTAAGGGCGGTCCGACAGAGGCGATCAAAGTCTGTGCCGAGCTGGCGCCGGAGGTCGCGGGCCGGTTGTCGCGCGAACATGGTTGGCGGGTGACGCGCGTGCGCAATCCCTTGCTCGGCATGCCGGATGCGTGGGAGCAGAAGGTGCTGGGCGGATTTGCCGAGCGTGCCACGAAAGGGGAAGCTTTCTCGGGCATGACTCAGAGTGAGGTGGTGACGGAACCGAGCGGACGATACTATCGGTTCATGAAGGCGATCGCCGTGCAGCCGCAATGTCTTCTGTGTCATGGACCCGTGGCAACGATTCCGGGAGAGATTCAACAGCGCCTGAAGGCGCAGTACCCATTCGATACGGCGACCGGGTACCAGGCGGGCGAGCTTCGTGGCGCTGTGAGTATCAAACAGCCGTTCGACGAGCCCAACCAGTAACGGGTGAAGTCGGACTTGCGTGAGTCATCCGGTTCAATTGAGAGGACACGTGTATGACAGGTAGGCTATTCTAGGATCGCCTGCCGTTCAAAAATCATTTTGGGTCACGAAGTTGGAGGAACGCTGATAAATGCTGATACCGCGCCGAACAACGATCTCTCTGCGTCAGAGATTCCATCAGATGGACGGAAAAGCGACGCTGAGTTCAATGGGATTGATCGCATTGATGCTGTGGGTCATAACCATTGCCGCATTCAGCTGGTTTTTCGTTAAAGGCTGGACGACGGAAGGGAGTGACGGCCGCGTGGAAATACTATTGGCACCGGTTGAGCGGGATGAGATTTTGGCGGAGATGCGGCATCTGTTGAAAGCGATAGACGGCATCATCAGAGGGTTGGGGGAACCGAAGCCTGACCTGAGGCGGATGGAAGAAACGGCTCGAGCGGTTGGCATGCATATGGCGGCGGATGCGGAGCCGGCTATCATGGCGAAGTTGCCGCTGCCGTTTAAGCAGATGGGCATGTCGATCCACAAAGATATGGATGCGCTGGCTGATGCGATCGTCCGGAATGAGACACCGCAACAAATCCTGCAGCGTTTGTCGAGCGTGACGGCTCGCTGCACGGCCTGTCACGATATGTATCGGTTTTCTGCAGGCCGATAAGTCGTGAAGGGAAGAGAGTGCATACTCCAATGTCCGCATTGAGCTGCTCAGCAAGTCAGTTGGTCCTGTTCGGAGGAGCAGCACCGGCCTCTCATCGTGTGAGTTGTTTCTGCCGGTCGATCGATTCACGGCTATGAGAGGAGGAATGCTCACATCCATAAGTCGACGGACCCGCATCATTATTGTGGATGGGATTGCCGGCGGAGCCAGCGCCGCGGCCAGTGCACGCCGACTAGGCGAGTCGGCCCACATCGTATTCGAGTGTGGCTCGCACGCCGGTTTTGCCAACTGCGGCCTACCCTAGTACCTGAGCGGAGAAATCTCTGATCGCAATGACCCTCTGGTAGCCGACCCCGAGACCGGACATATTCCTGGATCTTCCCTTACCGGAATTACGCACGAGGATGGGCGAGCTGCCGACAGATCGGTCCGTTGTCACCTATCTGTGCGGTCGGTCAACGAGGGTATTTCGTCGAGCGAGTATTGTGGCACGCGGGTATGGCCGGCTGTCGTAATCTGACCGGAGGGTTTGTCAGCTGGAAAAGCACGTTTCGGGATCTGTGTGAATCCTTTGCTCGGTCTGTGACTCACATAGGCAAGAGGAAAGGAGGGCCAGATGAAACTCAATGAACAGCTCCGATTCATCGCAGGCGTGTTTGTGCTGATCGCAGTCATATTAGGTGCGACCGTTCATCCCTATTGGAACTATTTCGCCGCCTTTGTGGCGGTCAATCTGATTCAATCGGCCTTTACCGGCTGGTGTCCGATGATGGCACTCTTACGAAAGCTCGGCGTGCAAGAATAGTCGTGACTTTGTTGCGGGATGCTTTATTCTTGGGTGAATGCCGAGCCGTCCGGGGCGTAACGGAGGATCAGGAAAGCTGCTATGACCATTCCCCTGATTTTGACAGATGCATTTGCAAGCGAGCGGGATCTCCGCGAAATGATTGCCGCTCGGAAGGTCTGCTTCGACCACGATCCCTTCTATGTGAAAGATGGATCAAATCAGATCGTGCAGATTGGTTTTCAACTCAACCTCTACGCGGCTTTCCAGGATCCCAAACATCTGCCGTCGGGCGAGGACGTCGAGCTGTGCGACCTCATCGGTGACCTTCGACGGCTTTGCCGTGTATTCTTTCAGTCGCTGGATCTTCTGAAACCCTGCGAATATCCCGAACCGCCGATGCATCGCATTATGTATGCTCCGGAACGTCAGTATCGAGCGGAAGTCTGTCTTCAAGTTCCCATCTTCGACCGGGGGCACTACGGGGCGAAACCGGATCGTCGCTTAGAAGAGCTGCTCAAGACAGCCGAATGTCTCCTTCGACAGCTAGGGGCCAAGCGCGGGATATGGGACGATCAGAAGAGTGCACAGGCTCACGCTCAGGATCAGTGTGAAGACCATGCGCGAGCTGCTGCAGGCGAAGCGTGAGTCCGGAGGAACACATCACGCAGATGAGGGTCAACCCAACGAAATACATCCTCCTCGCGGTCCTGCTCTCGACCGGCTGCGGATCCAGGGAAGAGCCGGTCGCACCGGTGGTATCCGGCGCTCCACAGAAGACGATCCAGGCTGCAGTCGTGGAGGCCAAGCCGGCATCGGTGCCGATTCGCGTTGAGGTCACCGGTCAGGTTGTTCCGATCTTCCAAGCTACGCTCTCCAGTCGTATCCAAGGGACCATCGATACGTTGCTGGTTCGAGAAGGCTCGAAGGTATCCAAGGGGCAGCGCTTGATCCAACTGGATAGCCGAGACCTTCAGGCAGACCTGGCCCGTGCGCAGGCGGAGATCGAGAATGCAAAGGCGCATCTCGACAGGATGAACCAACTGTATGCCCAAGATGCAGTCTCGAAACAGGAGATGGAGAATGCGACTCGGGCCCATCGAGTCTCGGATGCGAATCGCAGGGCCGTGGAGGCTCAGCTCAGTTATACGACGGTGAGAGCGCCGTTCGACGGCATCATCACTGAGAAAAAAGTAGAGGCAGGAGAATTGGCGTCGCCGGGTCAGCCGCTGCTCAAAATGGAAGATCCTCTGCGTCTTCGTCTGGAAGCTACGGTCGCGGAAGGAGATCTCAGGTTGGTGTCTCGAGGCGATAAGATTCGAGTCGTCATTGATGCCTTGGACGGCCAAGAGTTGATCGGCATAGTCAGCCAGATTCTTCCCGCGGGAGATCCGCAAACACATACCTTCACGGTTAAGGTCGATCTGCCCAAAGTCGAGGGACTGAAGACTGGGATGTTCGGCCGATTTCCTCTCGAGAAAGGTGTCACGCAAACCATTCTGGTTCCTGTGACGGCCCTGGTCGAGCGAGGCGAGCTCAGCAGCGTCTACGTCGTCGGATCGGACCAGATCGTCCGGCTCCGTTGGGTCAAAGTAGGGCGGAGGTTCGAAAAACATGTCGAGCTCCTGTCAGGCATCAACGAGAGCGAACGGGTCTTGACGGACGGAAGTCGTGGAGTTGACGGAGCAGCCGTTCAGGTCGTTGAGACGGTGACATCGCCATCCAAATAAGAATTGCATGTTTCGAGTCTCGTGACGGAGGCGTTTCGAACTCCAAACTCGAAACAAGAAACTTTCGACTCGAACCGCTCCGCTTCAGGAGAGACAAACGACGCATGACGGTTGACGTATGACGAATTACAAGCCAGGCCTGAGCGGAGGCATCGCCGCACTCTTTATCGACAGTAAACTCACACCGCTTATGATACTGGGTGTGCTGCTGCTGGGTCTGTTCGCGGTGGTCGGTACACCTCGTGAAGAGGAACCACAGATCGTCGTGCCGATGGCCGATGTCTGGCTGCCGTTTCCCGGGGCATCAGCCAAGGTCGTTGAAGAACAACTCACCAAGCCGTTTGAGCGGAAGCTCTCCGAGATCAAGGGGATCGAGTATGTGTACTCGATCTCGAGACCTGGTGGCGCCCTGATCATTGTCCGGTTCTATGTCGGTCAGCCGATGGAACAGAGTCTGGTCGATCTGTACGACAAGTTGATGGCGAACCAAGATCTCTTACCATCCGGTGCCGAACCGTTTCTGGTCAAGCCGAAGGATGTCAACGATGTTCCCATCGTCACCCTCACGCTGTCGAGTGAGCGCTATGGGGAATTTGAGCTCCATCGGCTGGCCGAACAGGTCTTGGAGGAGATCAAGAAGGTAGCGGGCACATCGGCTGGATTCATCGTCGGTGGGAGGCCGCGCGAGTTGCGTATCCAGATCGATCCGACGAGATTAAAGGCCTACGGGCTGACACCTCTGCAGATCGCGAACGTGGTGCGCGGTGAGAACCGCGCCTTGTCGACCGGCCGCTTCGACAGTCGTAATCAAAACTTTCTGGTAGAAACGGGTCGCTTCATCCGGTCACGGGAAGATCTAGAAAGTCTGGTCGTCGGCGTCAATGAGCAACGACCGGTGTACTTGCGCCAAGTAGGGGAAGTCACGGACGGCCCGGCA
>WBZN01002480.1_pt1 | contig 10263 bp, 7 predicted proteins | sample 5204281 | NCBI WGS metagenome assembly WBZN01 (sample SAMN12344347, study PRJNA552823) | activated sludge metagenome | biome: Activated sludge suspended growth; feature: Nitrification reactor; material: Wastewater; isolation source: activated sludge from nitrification reactor of wastewater treatment... | reverse complement strand
CAAGCCCCGGGAAATCAATACCGCCCTTTCGAACTCGTTCGGGTTCGGAGGGACGAATGCGTCGATCGTCCTCCGCCGCGTTGCCTGAAGCCCCAGCTTTCGCCACATTTTGCGGCAAGCGTCATTCTTGGAGTACGGGTCGTTCTCTTGCCGGGCGGGCGTCTGCCGACGCACGCCGGTAGACCGGGTTTCCGCAGTTGGCGGAGCCTGAGGGAAGGTCCAGGGGTAGTTTCGAGGCACCATGAACAATCGCAAGAAGCGATCGGATGTCACCCGAACGCGAACCGCAGGCGCCCGTAGCCCCAGCGAGCGCCTCGAACCCGCGCGCGCCCCGTCACGGCCGCGCGGTTTGCATGAACATGAGCCCTCGCGGCTGGTGGGCGGGTTGGTCAGGGTGGCAAGCGGTTTGTTCACCCTCGCCCTTGTTGCGATGCTCGCGATCGGCGGCACGGGTGTGGTGCTTTACAGCCAATTCGAACGCTCCGGTCCCCTGGACGATGCGCGCACCATTGTGGTGGCGAAGGGCAAGGGCCGCATTCAGATCGCGGAAGACCTGGAAGAGCAGGGCGTCATTGCCAACCGCTGGACATTCGTTGCGGGGCATCTCTTCCAGACGCTCTTTGGTCCAAAGCGCAGCCTCGATTTGAAGGCCGGCGAGTACGAGATCAAGGCGCACGCATCGATGCGTGAAATTCTGGAAACGCTCGCGCAGGGCAAATCCATCCAATACAAGGTCGCAATCCCGGAAGGTCTCACGAGCCAGCAGATCGTGGAACGCTTGCGCGCCGAGAGCAACTTGAGCGGTGAAATCGCCAAGATTCCGGCGGAGGGCTCGCTGATGCCTGACACCTACCTGATTTCGAAAGGTATGGGCCGCCAGGAACTGCTGGACCTCATGGAGTCGAAAATGGGCGAATTTCTTCAGACCGCCTGGGAGAAGCGCCATGCCGATCTTCCTCTGCGGACGGTCGAAGAAGCGGTCGTCTTTGCTTCCATCGTGGAGAAGGAAACGGGCCGGGCTGATGAACGCTCCAAGGTCGCAGCCGTGTTTCATAACCGGCTCAAGAAGGGGATGCGTCTGCAGTCCGATCCCACCATCATCTACGGCATTGTGGGGGGGCAGGGGGCCTTGGGTCGCGCCATTACCAAGCCCGACATCGACACCAAGACGCCCTATAATACCTATCAGATTAATGGGTTGCCTCCAGGGCCGATCTGCAACCCGGGTCGCGATGCGATCATGGCCGCGCTCAACCCGGAGGCGACGAGCGATCTCTATTTCGTGGCCGACGGTACGGGGGGGCACGTCTTTTCTGAAACTCTGAAGGAACACAACAGCGCGGTTCAGAAATGGCGTGAAGTCGAGCGTCAGGCGGCCAAGGCCCGCCCCTCTGACCCGGCCGAAGACACGCCCAATCCCGACGTGACGCCAGTTCCGGAAGCGGAAAAGGACACCAAGCCAAGCCAAGCCAAACCCGAGCCCCGCCAGAAGGCAGCCAGCGCCGGGGCTGATATTCCCCTTCCGGTCAGAAAGCCCAAGAAACAGTAGGCGCTGGGGGGCATAACGGCTATTTTGCGGCCCGCGCGAGCGCCCCGGGAATGGATGTTCTTCGTTGTGCGGCTTGGGCAACGGAGACATTGGATACAATGGCACTTTCAAGCATGACGGGATTTGGCCGCGCTGACGGCGCAGCTGATGGGTTGGCCTGGACGTGGGAAATCCGAAGCGTCAACGGGCGCGGTCTTGATGTCCGTATGCGGCTGGCACCCGGTTACGACAGCCTGGATGCTCCGGTGCGTGAAGCACTCGCCAAACGTCTTGTGCGGGGTAACCTCTCGGTCAATCTTACTGTTGAGCGGCGCGCAGCCAATGGCTCGGTGCGCCTCAACGAAATGTTGCTGGGCGACATTCTCAAGGCCGCCGACAGGGTCGCGGAGCTTTCCGGCGGTACACGCCCCTCCACGGCTGATTTGCTGGCGATCAAAGGCGTGCTGGAGACCGTCGAGGGCGGATTGGAGGATCCCCAGCAGCGCGCCGCGCGCGAACGCGCACTGCTGGCGAGTTTTGAAGAGGCCGCTGGCAAGCTTGTTGAAGCCCGCCGGGCTGAAGGAAACCGAATCGAGACGGTTTTGAGCGAGCAGGTCGCACAGATCGCAATGCTGGCCGCAGAGGTGCGCGCCTCGCCGTCGCGTACGCCTGAGGCCATCCGGTCGCGGCTCGCCGAAGTCATTTCGCGCCTAGTCGATACATCCGCCAATTTCGATGTCGAACGATTGCATCAGGAAGCCGTTCTTGCAGCCACGCGCGCCGATGTCGAAGAGGAGCTGGCTCGTCTAAATGCGCACGTTGCGGCCGCCCGCGAGATCATGTCCGAGCAGGGCGCAGTAGGCCGCAAGCTCGATTTCCTGGCCCAGGAATTCAACCGTGAAGCCAACACGCTGTGCTCGAAAGCCAACGCCGTCGACATCACCCGCTTGGGGCTGTCGCTGAAAACCGTCATCGACCAGTTGCGCGAGCAGGTCCAAAACGTTGAATAGTCCCAGCACGTACCGGTTCAAGGATCATGACTGACACGAAGCCCGCCGCACGCCCCGCCATCGCCCGCCGGGGGCTGCTTTATATTCTTTCCTCGCCCTCGGGCGCGGGGAAGACCACGCTCGCGCGCCGCCTGCTGGCGGAAGATCCCAACATCACGATGTCGGTATCGGTGACGACGCGCAAGCCGCGCCCCGGGGAGATCGACGGCAAGGATTATGTGTTCGTCGACCACGCCAGCTTCGAGGGGATGCGGGATGAGGGCGCATTGCTGGAGTGGGCGCGGGTGTTTGACAACTATTACGGAACGCCGGCGGCCCCCGTCGCGGCGGCAATCGAAGCGGGCAAGGATGTGCTGTTCGATATCGACTGGCAGGGCGCGCAGCAGTTGAGCGAGAAGATGCCGGGTGACGTCGTGCGCGTGTTTGTCATGCCGCCATCAGGGCGCGTGCTTGAAGAGCGGCTGCGCACGCGCGCGCAGGATCCGCCCGACGTCGTCGCGCGGCGCATGGCCGAAGCAGCAGGCGAGATCTCGCATTGGCCCGAGTACGACTATGTGATCGTCAACGCCGATGTGGAGGAAAGCGTGCGGTCGGTGAGTGCCATCCTGGCTGCCGAGCGCCTCAAGCGGGGGCGGCTGCTTGGGCTGTCATCGTTCGTGCGCGACATGCAAAACAGCCTTTAGGCTTTGTTTTGTGCATTACGCTCCGTCCGCCCCGCGATCCAGGATCAGCGCAAGGCGCGCGAAATCTTCAACGGTGAGGCGCTCGGCCCGTTCGGTCGGTGCTATGCCTGCTTGCGCGAGAAGAAGTTCAGGCATCGCAACGAGCCCCTTTAAGGACTGGCGCAACATCTTGCGGCGCTGACCGAAGGCGGCCGCTGTGACACGTGCAAGCGTCTTCACGTTGCATGCGGGTTGGGGCAAGGGGATGGGCACGAATTCAACAACGGCTGATGCAACCTTTGGCGGCGGCGTGAAGGCCTCCGCGGGCAGGTGCATGATAATGCGCGCGCGCGTGCGCCATTGCGAAAGAACGGAGAGGCGGCCGTAGGCCTTGGAGCCGGGGACGGCGACGATGCGCTCGGCCACCTCGCGCTGAAACATCAATACCATGCGGTCGTACCACGGCGGCCAGGGTTCCGTTTCAAGCCAGCCGACGAGCAATTGCGTCGCCACGTTATACGGAAGGTTCGCGGCAATCGACACCGGTCCTTGCGTTGCACGGATGAGCGCACGCCAGTCGGCCTCGAGCGCATCGGCAAAGTGGGCATCGAGGCGCCCTGGATAGAGATCGGCGATTTGGTTCAGCGCGCTGGCGCAGCGCGCATCGCGCTCAACCGCCACGACGCGTTCTGCCCCCTCGATAAAGAGCGCGCGTGTCAAACCGCCGGGGCCCGGGCCAACCTCCACCACCGTCCGGCCCCGCATGTCTCCCAGCGCGCGCGCGATCTTGCGGGTGATATTGAGATCGAGAAGGAAATTCTGCCCCAGCGATCTCTTTGCCGCCAGTTCATGGTCTTCAATCACCGACCGCAAGGGCGGAAGTCCGTCAGGCGGCGCGCTGCGGGTTCCGCTTGCCGCATCGTCGCGGATGGGAGGGGCGGGTCTTTTCATGAACGGCTACGCATGCGGAGTGCTGCCGGGTGCGGCGAGCGATCCTTGCGACAGCCGATCGGCAAGTTTCAATGCCTCAATGAGACTGGTAGCCCGTGCAGTACCCCGGGCGGCGATGTCGAATGCGGTGCCATGATCCGGTGAGGTGCGCACGAAGGGAAGCCCCAGCGTGACGTTCACGCCTTCATCGAAGGCGAGCGTCTTGATCGGGATCAGCGCCTGATCGTGATACATGCAAACGGCAGCATCGTAAGTGCGGCGCGCGGTGGCGTGAAAGAGCGTGTCGGCCGGATGCGGGCCGGTGACCGTCATTCCAGCCGCGCGCAAAGTGTCCAGCACCGGAGCGATGATGTCCACATCCTCACGCCCGATACTTCCAGCTTCGCCGGCATGGGGATTGAGGCCCGTCACGGCGATGCGCGGCTTGGCAATGGCGAACTGATGGCGCAAGGCGTTCCAGGTCGTGTGCACGGTATCGCAGATGAGCGCCGGCGTAATGAGTTCCGGCACATCGCGCAAGGGGACGTGGATTGTCGCCGGCACCACCCGCAACGTCGCGCACGCCAGCATCATGACGGGTTTGATGAACTCATGGGGCCAGTGGCGTGCCGCCAATGCCGCCAGGAATTCCGTATGGCCGGGATAACCGAAACCGGCGCCATAAAGCACCGATTTGGCGATGGGCGAGGTGACTACCGAGCGTACGTGTCCTAGCGCGATATCCGCAACAGCACGCTCGATGGCGCTGATTACTGCGGGCGCGTTTGCCGTGTCGGCCTTGCCCGGATGCACGGGCGCGGCAACCGGAATTGGCAGAACGGGCAGCGCGGTGGCGAAATGCTCGCCGGCATCGCAAGGGTGAGACACCAGGGCGATCGGCACCTCGGCGCCGATCGCATGCGCGCGCGCCTCCAGGACACCAGGATCTCCGTAATAGACAAACGGCGCGAGCGCGCTGCCGGCCCTCATGCCCCAAGCCTTGAGCACGATCTCGGGGCCTATTCCCGCAGGGTCGCCCATGGTCAGCGCCAACGGCAGCTTCACATCCCGCTGCCCACGGGAAGCAGGCCCAGAGTGGCGTCTAGAAGCTGCGCCCGCGTGTCCCATTTCAGCGGTACTCGATGTGAGCGTCCTGGCGCAGATCCTTGAGGTGACGCTTGGCCAGAAGGTCGAATTCCTTCTGCTTGAGTTCACCTTCCGCCTGTGTACGCCGGGCTTCTTCGGCCTTGAGCACATCACGGCCGCACACGGCAAACATATCGATGCCATCCTCGTTCACCGAGGGAGGCAGCATTTCATTATCCTTGGCGTTCAACAGCAAAGAACGTGTCGGCTCGGGGAACGAGGAGGGCTTGCGTTTGCCCAGATCCTCAAACTGAACCCCGGATTGCCCCACCACGAGCTTGGAGAGGTCATTGCAGTTCGTGAATTTGCTGCGCAGCGCCTCCGCTTGTGAGACGCGCTGAGCGATGCCGCCGTGCTCCATTTGCGCTGGCGTATTGATACGAATGCGGCGGACCTGCAACTCGACCTGATCCTCGCCGCCTTCTGCCGACGCCACATACTTGTCCACGTCGCGGCTGGCGACGGAGATCTGATGGCCGAACTTGCGGCGGATGACGTCGTTCCAGGCCAGCGTGGTCCCGATGCGCTGTTTCATCGGGTCCAGGGATCCGCCCAGGCTTTTCGTGAGTTGCTCAATGGTGAGCTTGTTGCGCTCGGCGATGCTCTTGATGACCGCGTCGACTTCCGATGAGCTTGCGACTGCGCCGACGCGCTTGGCCTCCTGCATCTTGAGCTTTTCATCGATCAACTCATCGAGCGCCGCCTTGCTCGTCTTGGTGGTCGTCTTGGAGCGCGCTTCGGACTGCAACTGCGCAAGCATGGCATTGCGTTTGCCGATCACGAATTCCTTCTGGATCTTCTGCAGATCTTCCTTGGTGCGCGGCTGACGCTTCTTGGCGTACTCCTGGAACTCTTCCTGAATTTTCTTGCCGGTAATGATCTGCTTCCAGCGCGACTCGACATTGTTTTTCACGTATTCGCCGACCGAACCGCCTGCCAGCATTTCGGCGCGCTGGCGCACCTCGTATCCCGTGATCGGCTCATCGTTGACGAGGGCGACGATCGACTGTTCCGTGTCTATCGAGGATTTGCGTGACGGGGACTTCTTGGACTGCACCACCTTCACCGGCGGCGTCCCCTCGTTATTTGCGCCGCGCATGACCATCTGCGCGCCGGCGGGCAGCGATAGGGCCGCCGCCAGCACAGCCACGCTCAACCCGGCCAGAATAAGAGAACTGAAAGTGCGATTGGAGAAATCCATGGCCCGTATCGTCAACCTTGTCTCTGTCTCGTGGCGGGACGCGGCGCCGCCGTAGGCCGGGCACCAGCGGTTTCATTATCCGCTACCGGCCCGGGCATAGCCAGGGCAGACCGGCGCCACCTCGACTCGCACGTGGCGAAAGCCTACCCCAAAGCTTCCAGTATATGCCGCGTTATCCACAAACAATGGCATCGCCGTGACAGGGATTGGCCGTCGCTTAAGTCTTGCGGCGCGGGAGAAGGGGGAAGCCGGCCGTTAGCCGTGATCTGAACCTGCTTGGCAAGGCCGCAAACGTGACTTGAGCCAGCAGATTGATGAGCAAATGCAGCAAGACCCTAGTTGGTGCGCTCCTGGCCGCCAAACGCGAAGTCGAGCGTATCCGAGGCGTACTTGAACTCGCCGAGGTGCTTGAGTTCAAAGCGCAGCATGAGCGTGCGGTCATCCTGGATCGTGTCGCTATTATAATAGCTCTCCGAATAGGTGGCGGTCAGCACAAAGCACTCGTCGGCGTACCTCACTGAAATAAAGTCAGACAAGACTTGGCTCGCGTCGATGTCATAGCGCATGCCCGCGCCCGCACTCCATTGATCGGTGAGCTGCACGTTGAACATAGACTGTATTTCCTGCTGCTCGGAGGCCTGATCCACCAGCGTATCAGCAGCCGAATAGCTGTAGATGCTCGTGAAGTCGAATGGACCATAGCCATAGTTCAAGCCGGTGCTCTGACGCCGCAAGCTTAAGCCGGATTGATCGAACCGGCTTTGCGAGATGAGGCGGAAGCTGTCAGTCGGCACGATGTAGGCGCCGAGCACATAGTCGGAGCGATCCGTTTCCAAACCACTCTGCGCCGAATAGATCAGGTTGCCCTGGTCGTCGCGGCCGGGATTGGCATACACGTTGTCGCCGGCCAGATGGTAGCTCTGGCCCGCGAGGAAGCGTGCGTATCCGCCGTCGAACGCTTGAAAGGTGTACTGCACGCCCGTGTTGACGCGGGTGCCCATCTCGATGCGGTCATAGCCGGAGAACTTGTTTATCTCGAAGAGGTTGGTGTCGTCGAAGATCAAGCTGCGCGCGTCCTCGTTTGGCAAGCGCCGCTGCGTGACGGCATCCTGGCGCGCCACGATCTGGCCGATCGGTTCGATGATGTGGCTGGCGTACGCGGTGCTCGCGACCCATGGATAGCTCACGGTGGCACCGCCTGTCGCGATGCCACGCAGCGTCGTGTCCGAACTGGTGAACTCGCTGTCGATGACGGTGATCTGGCCGGTGTTGCTGACAGAGACCTGGACCGATTCCGGATCGGTGAAATCGTTGAACTGATAAGCATCGGCGCGAAGGTGGGCGAACGGCGTGTAGGTGATGCCGATCTGGTCCATGAAGCGGCGGCGCCACTTAAGCTCGGTGGTCATCCGCTGAATGTCCTGGTCCTTCTCGGTTCCATCCGGCAGTGTTGCGCCGTCGGGACGCGTGAAGGACAGGAAGTTCGTATCCCATTTCAGTTCGCCGCCCAGGACTGGATCGGCAAAGACATAGTTGTAGTCGATGATCGGGTGGGCATAGCTTTCAGACTGCGCGGTATCATCCAAAAGCAGGCCGCCGAAATGATAGAGGCGTCCGGCAAAATAACTGCGGTCCGACTGGCCGACCAAGTAGATCTGATTGACACGATCGGTCAGCAGGATGTTGTCGAATTTGTAGAAGCGGCGGAACTGGTCGTCGCTTTCCAGCGTCACGTCCCAGCCGAACTTCCACCAGCTCGACAGCGCAAACTGACCCTTGGTCTCAACAGTGCCACGCCAGCCGTCGTAGCTCTGGCGGTTGTCTGGGTAAGGCGCATCCGGAACGGGCAGATCGCGCCAGTCCTGATCGATCCCGGCGACACGAACGGTATATTCGCCATTGGCCAGCCGATGGCGCCACTCGCCGCCCCACATGATGCCCTGCTTCGACAGGTATCCAGGTTGGAAGGTGAAGTCGTAGTTGGGCGCCAGCGCAAAATAGTAGGGGATCTGGGTCATGAACCCGAGCGTCTTGGATTGCCCAAAGGTCGGCGTCAGGAGGCCGGACTTGCGCTTCACCGTAGGGTCGGCGTGCTGGAAGTAGGGCAGGTAGAGGATCGGCTGGCCGTACAAGTCGAACGTCGCATCCTGGTAGGTGATGGTCTGTGCGTCCTTGTCATGGATGATGCGCGCGGCGCTCAAGCACCACAGCGGGGGCGTTGAGCCGTCGCTTTTACATGGCGTGAACCTGCCGTTGCGGAATTCCGTGACGTTGCCCTCGCGGCGGGTGGCCTGCTCAGCGGTGATGCGCGTCTCATCCTTGGTCTCGATGCTGAGCGACTGGACGAAGCCGTCGCGAAAGTCGTCCGTCAACGTGTAGCGGTCGGCACGCACGATGTTACCCTGAGGTTCCTTCAGCGTGACGTTGCCAACGGCCGTCAGTGTCGAGGCGTTCTGGTCGTAGATCACCTCATCGGCGGTGAGGATGTAATCGTTATAAAAAATCTCGACGTTGCCGCGCGCGATCACGCGGTTGCCCTGGGTGTCGTAGATGAGCTGATCGCCCTGCAGATTGAGCGGGGCGGCCTTGTCGAGATTTTTATTGATCTTGCCGAACATGCTCGAATTGCCGAACGAGCTGCCTTTGGTCGTCGGCGTACCGAGAATGCTGGGGTCTTGGGCAAGCACATTGCTGGCGGTGAACAGGGGGGCGAAGACCGCCAGAACGAGAAGAACGCGTGCCAAAACAGATACGTGGCCGGCGGCACCTTGCCACCAGCCTCGAGCGCGTGACTGTCCGCATGTCCTTTGCGGTGTCCGCGGTCTACGCATCACTCAGCCATCCTCCTGGTACAGGAGTACCGTTGCGGACACGAGCAGAAGCAGGATCACAGGCAGCCATACAGCCGCCCATGCTGGCGCCAGACCGGCAACGCCGATTTGTCTTGAAATTTCCGACGCCAAGAAGAATCCAAAGCCCCCGATCATCCCGCTGCCGACCATAGTCTGGATGCGCCCAGAGCGGAATGACTTGAGAGACACAGTAGCGGCCAAAAGGACCATCGCGATGCACAGCAACGGGCGCGATAAAAGCAGCTCGTACTGAACGCGCAGACGCTCAGTGGAAAGTTTAGCTTTTTCAGCTACTTCTATGAGGCCCGGAAGCTCGAAGACGGACACCGAAAAAACCGTTCCGAGTGCATCCTGGACACGGTCTGGCGTAAGGTACGTTGAGAGCAGATAAGTATCGAATTTTTCTGGCTCCCGGCCCAGCCTGGAGATCCAGGCATTGCGCATCAGCCAGTACCCCTCTTTGAGGTCCGCACGCGCCGCATCCACGCGTTCGACGAAGTGACCCTCCCGGTCATAGACGAACGCCATGACCCCGGTGAGCGTCAGACCCCGGTTGGAGGCGGCGACCGCCCCGATCACGGACTCGCCATCCGCCCCGTCCTGGCGCAGCCAGGATCCGCCACCCTGCGCCTTCAGGAGGTTGGCATCCCGGCCAAAGGCTTCGGCGAACTTCTTTTCGGCGTTGGCGCGTCCGGCGGCCGCCATGGGATTGTAGACAAACACCCCAAGGAATCCGACCAGGAACGCAACGAGAATACCGGGGAACAGAAACTGCCAGACCGACATGCCTCCGGCGCGCATAACGGCCAATTCGCTCTTGCGATTGAGGAACAAAAGCGCACCGATGCTGCCCACGAGGATCGCGAAACCAAACAAGAACTCGGTGTAGGCGGGCAGCCGCAAGAATGCGATCGCGGCAAGCGTGCGGGCAGGG
>WBZN01002479.1_pt1 | contig 10264 bp, 9 predicted proteins | sample 5204281 | NCBI WGS metagenome assembly WBZN01 (sample SAMN12344347, study PRJNA552823) | activated sludge metagenome | biome: Activated sludge suspended growth; feature: Nitrification reactor; material: Wastewater; isolation source: activated sludge from nitrification reactor of wastewater treatment... | reverse complement strand
GGCCTTCCGCCTGGGCGAGAGGATCTATGCCACCCAGTTCCACCCCGAGGTGACCATCGACATCGTGCGCGACTGGATCCGCAAGTTCGGGAGCGCCTTCACCGATGCCGAGCCGCGGCTGCTGACCGAGCTGGAGATACAGTTCCAGGACTCCTTCGCCCGCCACCGCGGCCTGTGCGCGGCGCTGGTCGCCCGCTGGATGCGCCTCGCGGAAGATTGATTGCGCCGCAGGCCCGCGCCGCGCCTGCCCAGGCGGAGCCGGGAGGCCACCAGTCAGCGGGTAACCCGCTTTGGCGCCTGTCAAAATCCGGGCCGCAGATGTCAAGATCGATTGGCGCCCCGGCCCTAGGGTTCTACTGGGTGGCGAACCGTTGGTTCCGCTTGCCCGCGGGCAGAGGTTGCGCTGGAATGCCCGCACAAGAAATTTGAGGCATGCCGGGCGCAGACTACCGGGCCTTGTCCCGGGCTGTGACCCCAACGACCGGGAGAGGGGCAATGAATCAATCGAAATTGTCGCGCCGCAACTTCATGCAGCAATCGACCGCGCTGGCCGCGGCCGTCGCGGCAGGCGGCTCGCTCGGCATCCGCAGCGCGTTTGCGGACCGATCCAAGGAACTGAACATCCTGTGCTGGGAAGGCTACAACTCGGCCCAGGTGCTGGACCCGTTCCGCGAATCCTCGGGCGCCGAGGTGAAGGCCGAATCGCTCACCAACGATCCCACCATGATCAACCGCCTGCGCGCGGGCGAGATCAACGTGTGGGACCTGATCAACGTCAACAATCCCTGGGCCCGCAAGATCATGTGGCCCGAAAAGCTGATCAAGCCGCTGCCGCGCGCGGAGATGGAGCCCTATTTCGACAAGATGCTGCCGGCCTTCAAGCCGCCCTATCACTGGGCGCTCGATGAGAGCGGCAAGGAGCTGATCGGCATGTGCCAGCGCTTCGGCCCCTACAGCTACGTCGTCAACACCGACAAGATCAGCCGCGCTACGGCGGAGGACCAGGGCTGGGACCTGTGGAACGATCCCGCCAATGCCGGCAAATACGGCATCCTGGAATCCGACGACTGGAACGTCTTCAACATCTGCTGCATCGCCGGCTTCGATCCGTTCAAGACCCATACCGACGAGGAAGTGGCGAAGTTCACCGAGACGGCGAAGCGCGTGTTCAAGGGCGCCAAGCTGGTCGGCGACATCGCAACCATGAACCAGTCCCTGGTCTCCGGCGAGATCGACTTCCACATGACCGGCGGCACCTATTCGGCCTCGCCGGCGCGGGCCGACGGCGCCGGCAACATCCGCGCCATCACCCCGAACAAGGGCCCGATGACCGGCGGCAAGGGCGGCATCTCCTGGATCGAGGTGACGTCGGTCGTCAACAACCCGGACGTCTCGCCGCTCGCGGTCGAGTTCCTGAAATACGTCCAGGACCCGAAGGTCGCGCACACGGTGGCCTTCGCCGAGGGCACCTTCAACCCGGTGGCGCAGATGGGCAACAAGGAGTGCTTCGACCTCTTCACCAAGGAAGAGCTCGACGCCATCCAGTGGGACAGCCTGGAAGAGGAAATGGCCCGCTCCATCGAATACGACGTGGTGCCGGACTACGACAAGCTGCTCGACATCATGACCTCGGCCAAGCGCGAGGCCTCCGGCGGCTGATCGCCGCCCGATGACGCGGTAAATCGGGGCTCTTTCGTGGCGCAACGAGCCAGGATCAGCGAAAGAGCCCCACCCTTTTTACCTGTGTCGCTTTCCACAACAGAACCACTGGCTCGGTCGCGCAGCTTATGAACACTCGCTCCCCCGTCCTGGAACTCCGCGGGATCACCAAGACCTTCGGCAACTTCACCGCCGTGCACGGCATCGATCTGACCGTGGCCGAAGGCGAGTTCTTCACCATCGTCGGCCCGTCCGGCAGCGGCAAGACCACCGTGCTGCGCATGCTGGCCGGCCTCGAAAGCCCGACCGGCGGCGACATCCTGCTGCGCGGCCAGCGCATCAACGACGTGCCGGCCAACCGCCGGCCGACCTGCATGGTGTTCCAGTCGCTGGCCCTGTTTCCGCACCGCACGGTGGGCGAGAACATCGAATTCCCGCTGAAGATCCGCGACGTGCCGCCGGCGGAGCGCAAGGCCCGCGCGCTGCAGCTGATGGCGCAGCTCCGCCTGCCGGAAGGCTATTACGGCAAGAACGTCACCAAGTGTTCCGGCGGCGAGCGGCAGCGCGTCGCGCTGGCCCGGGCGCTGGCCTACAACCCGGACATCCTGTTCTTCGACGAGCCGCTCTCGGCCATCGACTACAAGCTGCGCAAGACGCTGGAGAAGGAGCTGAAGGACATCCACCGCGAGACGGGGAAGACCTTCATCTACATCACCCACAGCCTCGAGGAGGCGATGGTGATGAGCGACCGCATCGGCGTCATGCGCCTTGGCCACATGGTGCAGGTCGGCACGCCGAACGAGATCTATACCGCCCCCAACAGCAAATTCGTCTCCGAGTTCATCGGCGACGTGAACATCATGCCGGTGCAGGCGGCCGATGGCGGGCGGGTGCGCTCCGACGAGCTGGGGGCCGAGTTCTCCGCCCCGGCATTCCCGGCCGGATTCGCCGCCGGCCACCTGGTCGTGCGCCCGGAATCGATCCGCATCATCGAGCGGCGCGAGGAGGCGGAGAACGTGCTGACCGGCACGCTCTACAACGAATACGCGCTGGGCTCGCGCATCCAGTACCAGGTCCGCGTCGGCGAGCAGGTCTTCATCATCGAGCGCCTGCGCCAGCAGGCGCTGGTCGGCCGGCTGGATACCGAGGTGCTGGTCGGCTGGAACGCCCGCGACAGCATCCTGGTGGCCGACTGATGGCGGGCCTGGGCACCCAGCGGGCGCGCCAGGGGCCGCTCAACGCGATCCCCGTGCTGGTGTTCCTGCTGATCGGCTTCGCGGCACCCCTGCTGGCGGTGATCGGCTATTCCTTCATGCCGGAACGCACCTTCGGCCTGTGGCAGAGCCCGAGCCTCGACAACTACGTCACCGTCTTCCAGTCGACCAGCTACATTTCGTTCCTGTGGTCGCTGGGCCTGGCCGCTCTCACCGTCACGCTGCTGGCGCTGATCTGCTATCCGGTCGCCTATGGCCTGGCGCGGGTGTTCGGCAAGTGGTCGACGCTGCTGACGCTCCTGTTCACCATCCCGCTTTTCGTTTCGGAGAACGTGCGGCTCTACGGCTGGATCCTGTTCTTCATCAAGAACGGCGTCCTCCTGGGCACGCTGAAGTCACTGTTCGGGATCGAGCCGGAGAGCTGGCTGTTCACCGAAGGCATGATCGTGCTGGGCATGGTCTATGTCTATCTGCCCTTCATGCTGTTCCCGATGACGCTCGGCGTCAGCATGGTGCCGCAAGAAACGCGCGACGCCGCCTTCGATCTCGGCGCCAGCAAGTGGCAGGTGTTCAAGGAAGTCGATCTGCCGCTCTCGATGCCCGGCATCGTCATCGGCTTCCTGCTGGCCTTCGTGCTGGCTGTCGGCGCCATCGCCGAATACAAGGTGCTGGGCGGCCAGAAGGTCATTCCCATCACCCATGACATCGAGATCGCCTTCACCTATGCGCAGAACTGGCCGCTGGGCTCGGCGCTGGCCGTGCTGCTGATGGTGGTGGTGGGCGGGCTGGTGCTGCTGGTGCTGCGCCGCTTCGACCTCGACGTCATCCTGGGGCGGCGCTGATGAGCCCGGCCGAGCGCGCGCAACGCTGGCGGGCGGCCCTGCTCTGGGCCTGGGCCCTCGCCGTCGTCGTCTTCATGTACCTGCCGGGGGTGTGCCTGTTCCTCGCCTCCTCCACCGCCAGCCGCTATTTCATCTTCCCCATCAGCAAGTGGGGCTTCGACTGGTGGAAGAAGACCTTCGATTCGATCCAGATCCACGAGCTGTTCAAGACCTCGATCTCCATCGCCCTGATCGTCACCGTGATCGCCGTGGTGATCGCCTTTTTCGGCGCGCTGGCCTTCGCCCGCTACGAGTGGAAGGGCCGCTCGATCTACCAGAAGATCGTGCTGCTGCCGATTTTCTTCCCGCAATCGGTGCTGGGCCTCGCCTTGCTGCTGTGGTTCAACGCGCTGGGCCTCGAACTCTCGTGGAAAAGCGCCATCTTCGCCCATTTGGTGTGGATCGTGCCGGTGGTGACGCTGGTGATCTCGATCCAGGTCTACAGCTTCGACCCGGCGCTGGAGGAGGCCGCCTTCGATCTCGGCGCGACCCGCTGGCAGGTGCTGCGGGAAGTGACCCTGCCGGTGCTGTTTCCCGGCCTGTTCTCCGGCGCGCTCTTCGCCTTCCTGCTCAGCTGGGGCAATTTCCCGCTGTCCTTGTTCACCACCGGCGCCGATACGACGATCCCGGAATACCTCTACGCCAAGATGGTGGCAGGCTACACGCCGGGCGTGCCGGTGCTGGGCACGGTATCCACCATCGTCGCCGCCGTGCTGTTCCTCGGCGGCTATGGCCTGATCAAGCTGCGGCGCAAAGCGCGCGGCTGAAACGACACGTCATCTGCTGGGGAGGAGAACCATGCTGACCTCATCGCTCACGGGCAAATCGGTCATCGTCACGGGCGGCAGCAAGGGCATCGGCAAGGGCATCGCCAAGGTCTTCGCCGCCCATGGCGCCAAGGTGTTGATCGCCGCGCGCCACATCAAGGACGCCGAGGCCTGCGCCGCGGAGCTGACGAAGGCCGGCGGCACCGCCAGCGCGGTGGCCGCCGACGTGACCAGGCTCGCCGACATGGAGGCGATGGCCAAGGCGGCGGTCGATCGTCATGGCGGGCTGGACGTGCTGTGCGCCAATGCCGGCATCTTCCCCCAGGTGAAGATCGAGGATATGTCGCCGGAGACCTGGGACGAGGTCATGGCGACCAACCTCAAAGGCACGTTCCTGGCGATCAAGGGCTGCGTGCCGCACCTGAAGAAGAGCAGCCAGGCCCGCATCGTCATCACCTCCTCGATCACCGGGCCGGTCACCGGCTATCCCGGCTGGACCCATTACGGCGCGACCAAGGCCGGCCAGCTCGGCTTCATGCGCACCGCCTGCATCGAGCTGGCGAAATACGGCATCACGGTGAACGCGGTCCTGCCGGGCAACGTCATCACCGAGGGGCTGGAGGCGCTGGGCCAGGGCTACATGGATACGATGGCGGCCTCGGTGCCGCTGAAACGGCTGGGCACGGTGGAGGATATCGGCAACGCCGCCGCGTTCCTGGCCTCCAAGGAGGCCGGCTACATCACCGGCCAGTCCATCATCGTCGATGGCGGCCAGATCGTTCCGGAATCGCTGGAAGCGCTGGCGTCGGCGTAGGAGCCAGCGACCGCCATCCGCTCCATCGTCATCACTTGGCCCTGGGGCGACGTGGCCGCACGGTGATCACACCGGGATCACGCATCCACGCCGCATCCCTTGCGGCGGCGGGGTGGATCCCGGGGCAAGCCCGGGATGACGCAGTGAGAGCGCATCCTATTCTTCGTCATCCCGGTCGAGCGGAGCGAGCGCCGGGATCCACCCCGCCACCGCAAGGGCCGTTGTGAGGGATGCGCGAAGGTGCATACGCACCCCTCTTTCCGCGCATTTGCCTTCGCCGCCAATTGCTGGGAAACTCCCGCCATCCCACCTGCCGGAGCCATCCCATGTCCAACGTCACCCCGTTCAAGCCCGCCCGCGACACCGAGGAAGGACAGCTGCGGGTCGACCTTGCCGCCGCCTTCCGCCTGGCGGTGGAGATGAACTGGCACGAATCGGTCGGCAACCATTTCAGCGCCGCCGTCTCGCCCGATGGCAAGCAATTCCTGATGAACCCGAAATGGCGGCATTTCTCCACCATCCGGGCCAGCGACCTGCAGCTCCTGAACGCCGACGACCAGGAAACGATGAAGCGCGCCGACGCGCCCGACGTCTCCGCCTGGGCGATCCACGGCGGCATCCATGGCAGCGTCGCCCATGCCCGCGTGCTGCTGCATCTGCACCCGCCCTATGCCACGGCGCTGGCCGGCCTCGCCGATCCGGAGTTCAAGCCGATCGACCAGAACACCGCGCGGTTCTACAACCGCATCGCAATCGACATGAACTATGGCGGCATCGCCGAGGGCCAGGCCGAAGGCATCCGCCTGGGCCGCCTGCTCGGCAACCGCTCGACCATGATGATGGCCAATCACGGCGTGCTGGTCGCCGCCCCCACCGTGGCCGAGGCCTGGGAGCACATGTATTTCCTGGAACGCGCGGCGCAGACCCTGATGCTGGCCTATGCCTCCGGCCAGAAGCTCAACATCATGAGCCCGGACCTGGCCGAGAAGACCGCGCGCGGCTGGGACGATTACAAGGACTCCTGCTTCGCCCATTTCGAGCATTTGAAGCGCCAGCTCGACAAGAAGGACCCGAGCTATAAGGAGTAGCGTGCTACTCGAAGAGCAGCGGCGGGCATTTCGGCATTTTCCCACCCTGGTAGGCAGAGGACTGCTTGTAGGCGGCTTCGGCCTGGTCCATCGCCGCGACGTTCGCGTTCTTTTGCGCGAACGCGGCCTCGGCGCAGGATCGCTCGCCGTTCTCCTGGAACTCGAACATGCACATGACCGCCACATGGGCTGTGAGCAGGTTGGCGCAGTAGCTGACCGCCGCAGAGTCATTCGTGCCGATGGTATTGGGCAGCCCGTTGATCTGGGCCTGAGTCTTCACATCGATGTTCCGGCAGATCGGGCCGGGATTGCAGCTCTGCGCGGCGGCTCCTCCGGCCGGCAGCAGGAGGACGAGGGCGGCGAACACAGGAATGCGCATGGAATGTATCTCCCCGAGGCTGAGAACGCGGGGAGGCTATCAAGGCGGTCTTTGGCCCGCATACCCCGATCAGGGTATGGCGCGGTCCGGATGCTGAAGTCATGGCGCCGGTGCATTGACCTGCCCCTCGCCGCCTGGGCGGGACGTTCTGGAGGCGTGCCGCCCTTGCGCATCGGAAGTGGGCTTCGGCTCAAGGCCGGGGTGACGGCGGTGTTGAAGCGGCTCCGGTGGCGGAGCCGACCTAATGCCCCGTCTTCACGCGGCGGTAATGGCGCGGCGAGGCGCCGGTCCAGCGGGTGAAGGCGCGCGAGAACGCCGAGAGCTCGGAATAGCCCAACAGGAGCGCGATCTCGGTCAGCGGCAACTGGCGCTGCTCCAGGTAGAGTTCAGCCAGCTGGCGCCGCGTCGCCTCGACCGCGTCCTTGTAGGTGGTGTTGTGGTCGCTGAGCTCGCGCTGCACCGCACCCGGCGCGATGCGCAGATCGTGGGCGATCTGCTCCAGCGAGGGATAGCCGCCCGGCAGGCGCATGCGGATGGCGGCGCAGATCCGCTGGAACAGCCCGTCGGCCGGCGAGGTCGGCCCGAGCTTTTCCATGCAGGTCTGCATTACCGTCATCAGCTGCAGATCGCGCGCCGGCATCGCCCGCTCCAGGATGTCGGAGCGGAAGATGAGGGCGTTGGTCGGCTGGCTGAAATAGACCGGGGCGTCGAAGGCGGCCTCGTGGTCCTTCCACGCCTCCGGGCGCGGGTGCTCGAAATGCACCTCCTCCGGCGCCCATTTCGGGCCGCAGCATTCGCGGATCACGTTCAGGAACATGCCCAGCGACAATTCCGCGTCCTGGCGCCGCGCCACGATCTCGGGCGCGATGATCTGGTATTCCAGGCGGAGCAGGCCGCCCTTGCCCCGCACGCAGCGCAGGAAGGAGGAGCCCTGCTGGTAGCAGAAGAGGCCGGTCAGGGTTTCCAGCGCACTGCCGAGCGTCGGCGCGGAGATCGCCGCATAGCCCCAGAGGCCGAGATCGCGCGGCATGAACTGGTTGCCGAACCACAGGCCGAAATTGTCCTGGCCCGTCCGCTTGGCGGCCTCCTCGAACAGCGTGATGAAGGCGGCCAGCTTCAGCTGCAGGGTCGGCATCCCGGCCATTTCCGGGGCGATGCCGGCATTGCCGAAGATGCTGTCGATGTCGCCATGCAGGCGGTCGATGTGGTCGACGATTCCGGTGGCCGCGGACGCGAGGATGGCCGGCCCGGCGCCGCTCGCCGAGGCGCCATCGCTTGCGACAGCCCCAAGAAACTCGCCCATGCGCGCCCTTTCCGGACGTCAGCCTTGCCCTGATCCCGGTAATCTTTGCACAGCCCCTCCGGCAGGATCAAGGCGGGTGGATTCCACCGCCCACCTGTCAAGATCGGCCCGCCGCCGGTCAAGCGGCAGGTCCTTGGCGGGCCTAGCCTTCTGACCGGACGATCAGGGTCCGCCGGCTTTCCCAGGGCGGCGGGCGGGTGAGTGCATGAGCGGAATGTTGACCCACGAGCAATTGAATCACGAGCAATTGCTGGCGGCCGTCGGCCAGGTGGCCGAGGCGGCGCTGCCGCGTTGGGGGCTGGAGGGCGCCGCCCTCAAGATGATCAACCACTCCGAGAACACCACCTATCTGGTGACGCCGAAATCGGGCGCCCCATCCGTGAAACCGCGGCCGGTCATCCTGCGGGTGCACCGCGAGGGCTATCACAGCATCAACGGCATCCGAAGCGAGCTGGCCTGGATGCGCGCCCTGCAGGCGGAGGCCGGCGTGCTGACGCCGCAGGCCATTCCCGGCAAGGACGGCGCCGACATCCAGACCGTCAGCCATGCCGCCCTACCCAACCCACGCAATTGCGTGCTGTTCGAGCTGATCGACGGCATCGAGCCGCCGCAGGACAACCTCATCGAGCCCTTCAAGCAGCTGGGCGAGGTCACCGCGCGCACGCATCTCCATTCCATGGGCTGGAAACGGCCGCCCTATTTCGAGCGCCTGAGCTGGGACTTCGAGCATTCGCTGGGCAAGACGCCCAATTGGGGGCGGTGGGAAGACGGCCCGGACATGTCGCCCGCCGTGCGCCCGCTGCTGCAGCGCCTGGCCGACGCGCTGGAGCGGCGGCTCAAGGCCTATGGCCAGGGCAAGGAACGCTACGGCCTGATCCATGCCGATTTCCGCCTCGCCAACCTGCTGTTCCACAACGGCAACACCCGCGTGATCGATTTCGACGATTGCGGGCTCGGCTGGTTCCTCTACGACGCCGGCACGGCGGTGAGCTTCTTCGAGCACAAGCCGGAAGTGCCGGAGCTGATGGAGGCATGGAAGGAAGGCTATCGCCGCGTGCGTCCGCTTCCGAAAGAGGAGGACGACGAGATCTGGACCTTCATCCTGCTGCGGCGAATGCTGCTCTTCGCCTGGATGGGGTCGCATGCGGAGACCGACCTCGCCAAGCAGGAAGGCCCCGCGTACTGCGTCGGCACCTGCGAAATGGCGGAGAAATATCTGAGCCGCTACGGCTGAGGAGAGGCCAGATGGCCGACAAATCCAAGCAGAGCCCCGCCAAGCAGGAATTCATCGAGAAGAGCCTGCAGTACTGGAACCCGGGCAAGACCCAGTTCTGGCAGGACGCCGATGTCGACCTCGTCATCGACCGGCGCGAGGGCTACTACCTCTACGACATGGACGGACGCCGGCTGATCGACGTGCATTTGAACGGCGGCACCTACAATATCGGCCATCGCCACCCGGAGCTGATCGAGGTGCTGAACCGCGGCACCCAGCGCTTCGACATGGGCAACCACCATTTCCCCGCCTTGGGCCGCACGGCGCTGGCCGAGAAGCTGGCCAAGAGCTGCGGCGGGGACCTGCATTACACGATCTACGGTTCCGGTGGCGCCGAGGCCATCGACATCGCCATCAAGACCGCGCGCCATGCCAAGCAGAAGCGCAAGATCGTCTCCATCGTGCGCGCCTATCACGGCCATACCGGCCTGGCGGTGGCCGCGGGCGCCGAGCGCTTCTCCAAGCTGTTCCTGTCCGACCAGCCGGACGAGTTCCACGCGGTGCCGTTCAACGATCTGACCGCGATGGAAGACGCGCTGAAGGCCAAGGACGTCGCCGCCGTGATCATGGAGACGATCCCGGCCACCTATGGTTTCCCGATGCCGCTGCCGGGCTATCTCACCGAGGTGAAGAAGCTCTGCGAGCGCTATGACGCGCTCTACATCGCCGACGAGGTACAGACCGGTTTGATGCGCACCGGCGAGATGTGGGGCTACCAGCGCTACGGCATCCACCCGGACATTGTCGTCATCGGCAAGGGTATCTCCGGCGGCATGTATCCGATCGCAGCCTGCGTGGTGCGCGAGCCCTATGCCGGCTGGCTGAAGCAGGACGGCTTCGGCCACATGTCGACCATGGGCGGCGCCGAACTCGGCTGCTTGGT
>WBZN01002478.1_pt1 | contig 10265 bp, 10 predicted proteins | sample 5204281 | NCBI WGS metagenome assembly WBZN01 (sample SAMN12344347, study PRJNA552823) | activated sludge metagenome | biome: Activated sludge suspended growth; feature: Nitrification reactor; material: Wastewater; isolation source: activated sludge from nitrification reactor of wastewater... | reverse complement strand
GAAACCCACCGCGGCAACGAACGCGGCGATGGAAGCCAGAAGCGGCCATGGGCTTGGATCGACCAAGTGATAATCGTGATGCTTCGCATGCGTGTCGGCCATATCGTTCTCCGTCGTCCCCGTTCGTTCTCCCGATCCGCGCCCGCTTTATGAGCCCGGCTTCGCTCGACTTGGTTAGGTTCTTGTTGGTTAGGTTCTCGGTTAGGTTTTTCGGACTTTTATGTTGCCCAGCCACAGACCAAGACGTGTCTCAGACTGGATAATTCCTTGCTCCCCTGCGATCAGCCTCCACCGGGCGGACCCGACGTGCCAGCCGTCTTGGCGACGGGATAGAACACGTAGGACAGCGTTAAATTCGACAGCCCGGCTGTATCGCGGTCTTCCAAGATCTTGGGATCGACGAAGAAGCTGACAGGCATTTCCACGCTCTGGCCAGGTTGCAGTGTCTGCTCGGTAAAGCAGAAGCATTCGATCTTATTGAAATAGAGACCGGCGGCTTCAGGTGCGACGTTGAACGCGGCCGTACCCGTCAGGGGCTGATCCGACTGATTTGTGGCGCGGAAGAAGGCCAGCGCATTTTCCCCGACCTTCACATCGATGGTGGACCGCACGGGTTCGAACTTCCAGGCGAGATGCGGCGACACGTTGGCATCGAAACGCACAGTGATGACCTTGTCGAGGACCTCTTTGGATGGGCCGCTGGCACGCTGTGTGGTGCCGCCGTAGCCGGTAACTTGGCAGAAGATGTTGTAGAGCAGGGGCGAGGCGGCCGTAGTTGCGCCCATGACAGCGAGTGCAGCAAGACAGCCCAGAACAACCTTGCGGTTGCCGCCGGATCGAACATTGGCGCTGCTTTCGTCAGGCGTCGCGTTCACCTTTCCCATCTCCCTAATTCGCATAGTTGGCGATCGCTCCACCGAAGCGAACGATCGTCGCGGCATAGAACATGACCACCATGGCCACCAGCAGAAGCGCGATGGCCACGGATCTGCGGCGCGTGGCCGGTGCTACCAGATCATTGTTCTTTTTGAGATCGTTCGGCATCGTCAACATCAACCCAAGAGGCGCTGCCAGGCGTGCTCGCCCAACAGGATCACAAACAGCAAGAACAGATAGAAGATCGAAAAGCCGAACAGTTGCTTGGCGGCGTAGTCGGCCTCACGCCCTTCGGTAGTGCGCCGGACCTTGTCGGCCAGATAAAGGAAGATGGCGCCGGAAACCACGGCCGCCACCAGATAGAGCGAACCGGCAAAGCCCATGAAGGCCGGCAACGTCGCCAGCGGCACAAGCAACCACGAATAGATCACGATCTGACGCCGGGTTTCGGCAGGACCGGCGACAACCGGAAGCATGGGCACGCCGACGCGCTCGTAATCACGGCAACGGTAAAGCGCCAGAGCCCAGAAATGGGGAGGCGTCCACATGAAGATGATCAGGAACAATACGATGCTTTCCAGGCTCACACCGCCCGTCACCGCCGCCCAGCCGATCATCGGAGGGAAAGCACCAGCCGCGCCGCCGATCACGATGTTTTGCGGCGTCCTGCGCTTCAGCCACATCGTGTAAATGAAAACGTAATAGGCGATGGTTATCGCCAGCAACGCGCCTGCGACCCAGTTCACAAGTACGCCTAGCGTCAGCACCGAGAAGACAGAAAGAATGGCGCCGAACTGCAGCGCTTCATCGGCCGAGACGCGGCCGCGCGGAATGGGGCGCGCCGCGGTGCGCTGCATCCGCGCGTCAATATCGGCGTCGTACCACATGTTCAATGCACCAGACGCACCAGCGCCAATGGCGATGGCAAGCAGCGCGATGACGCCCAGAACCGGGTGAATGGCGCCTGGAGCCGCGACAATTCCGGTCAAAGCCGTAAGGATGACGAGCGACATCACGCGTGGCTTCATCAGCGCGAAGAAGTCCGCAATAGAGGGTTCTTCAGCCTCCGCGCGGACGCCCACTTCCCCATCAAGTCCGATCTCGGCCATGGGCCTTGGTGCTCCTCGTGATCGGCCCGATACTTTGTCGGGCCGGCTTATTTTTTGCGACTGCCTCTTATGCCGAAGCCGCCGTAGCGAATTGCGAGGCGGGCGATGCTATACGCACCGCCCGCCTCTGCCAGGGTCTCAGTGGTGGTCGCCGGCCGCGATGCGCGGCAGCGTCTCGAAGGAGTGGAAAGCGGGCGGAGACGGCAGCGTCCACTCAAGCGTGGTCGCGCCTATGCCCCACGGATTGCTGGCCGCCTTCTCCTTACGGATGAAGTAGGCATGCAGCATGCTCACGACGAACAGGATCGTAGCCGCGAACGTGATGTATGCGCCTATGGACGAGATGTTGTTCCAGTACGCGAAGGCGTCGGGGTAGTCCGCGTAGTGGCGCGGCATACCCGACAGGCCGAGGAAGTGTTGCGGGAAGAACAACAGATTGGCGCCGATGAACGTCAGCCAGAAGTGCACCTTGGCCACCGTCTCATTGTACATGTAGCCCGACATTTTCGGGAACCAGTAGTACCAGCCGGCAAAGATCGCGAACACGGCGCCGAGCGACAGCACGTAATGGAAGTGCGCCACGACGTAGTAGGTGTTGTGCAGCGCACGGTCGACACCCGCGTTGGCGCACATCACGCCGGTGACGCCACCGATGACGAACACGATGATAAAACCCAGAGCCCAGACCATGGGGGCGCGGAACTGGATGGAACCGCCCCACATGGTGGCGATCCACGAGAAGATCTTCACACCCGTGGGCACCGCGATGACCATGGTGGCGAACATGAAGTAGGCCTGCGTGTCGACCGAGAGGCCTGCGGTGTACATATGGTGGGCCCACACGATGAAGCCGACGAGGCCGATCGCGACCATGGCGTACGCCATGCCCAGATAGCCGAACACCGGCTTGCGCGAGAAGGTCGACACGATGTGGCTGATCATGCCGAAACCCGGGAGAATGAGGATGTAAACCTCCGGGTGGCCGAAGAACCAGAACAGATGCGCATAGAGCAGCGGGTCGCCGCCGCCAGCCGGATCGTAGAATGTGGTGCCGAAGTTGCGGTCGGTCAGCAGCATGGTGATGGCGCCGGCCAGAACCGGCAGCGACAGCAGCAGCAGAAACGCCGTGATCAGCACCGACCAGGCAAATAGCGGCATCTTGTGGAGCGTCATGCCGGGCGCACGCATGTTGAAGATGGTCGTGATGAAGTTGATCGCACCCAGGATCGACGACGCACCCGCAAGATGGAGCGAAAGAATTGCGAAATCGACCGCCGGTCCGGGATGGCCAATAGTGCCCGACAGGGGCGCCACGACGATCCAGCCGGTCCCCACGCCATTGGCGTCGGCGGTGCCGGGAACGAACATGGAGATCAAGAGCAGGGCGAGCGCCGCGGGCAGCAGCCAAAACGAAATGTTGTTCATGCGCGGAAACGCCATATCCGGCGCACCGATCATCAGCGGGACGAACCAGTTGCCAAAGCCGCCGATCATGGCGGGCATAACCATGAAGAACACCATGATCAGACCGTGGCCGGTCACGAACACGTTGTAGACGCCTTCGTCGGCGAAATACTGCATGCCCGGATGCTGCAGCTCCAGGCGCATCATCACCGACAGAAAACCGCCAACGATACCGGCTACAATTGCGAACAACAGGTACATCGTGCCGATGTCCTTGTGGTTCGTCGACAGGAACCAGCGCTTGAAGAACGGTGGCGCATGATCGTGGTCATCATGTGCCGCGTATGCCGTGCTACCCATGTGTCCTTACCCTTGGCTTGAAGATCTAGTTTTTGTTGTGCTGTGCGGGGCACGCCAGCCAGTGGCGCCGAGCCCACGCTTCTCCGAGTATCCGTAAAATTTACTGAGCCTGAGCCAGCGCCTGATTGGAGCGCAACGTCTCGGCAGCGGCTTTCAGGATCTCGGCGGCTTTCGCCTTGTCCTTGGCCTTGAGAGCCGCCATCCAATTGTCATAGACCTCAGGCTTCACAACGCGCACGGCAATGGGCATCCCGGAGTGGTTCTTGCCGCACAGCACCGAGCATTGGCCATAGAAGATGCCTTCCTTGTCGGCTTGGAACCAGACGGCGGCGGTGCGGCCAGGGACGGCCTGCTGCTTCACGCCGAAGGAGGGAATCGTCCAGGAGTGGATGACGTCGTTGGACGTGATGAGGAGGTGCACGACCTTGCCGAGCGGAATGGCGATTTCTTGATCGACCGTGAGTTGGCGAGGCTCGTTGCGCTCCTTCCAGACATCGGCAGCAGCGGCATAGACCGCTTCACGGCGCGCAATGCCTTCCAAGTTGCCGAACTTGTCGTTGAACTCCTTCTCGCCGATCTTGGCCTTCAGCACGTCCTCGTCATGCAGCATGTTGGTGGACAGCGTGATGCCCTGATCGAGATACTCGTGATCCCAGAACCAGGCATTGCCGACCGCCTTGATCGTGATGTCGGGCTTGGGGAAGCGGTTCTGCTCGTAGAGCAGCTTGAAGGAGGGGATGGCAATCGCCACCAGAATAAGGATCGGGATGATCGTCCAGGCTACTTCGAGCGCGGTGTTATGGGTCGTGCGCGAGGGGGTGGGATTGGACTTCTCGTTGAAGCGGAACATGACGTAGAGCAAAAGTACGAGCACGAAAACCGCAATCGCGATGATGATCACATTGACCGTATTGTGGAGGCTGCTCAGTTCGCTCATGAGGCTGGTGGCGGGGATTTGCAAGCCAAGCTCACCGCTCGTTGGCTGGCCGAGCCCCGCCGACGCGGGCGATGAAAGGCTCGAGAGAAAAGCAAGGCTGGCGATCGCCGAGCCGGTAACCGCGCCAAACAAGCGTCTCAACATTGGTCTCGCTCCCGGTTCACCGTCTCGCGAGCCTCTGGGCGCCCCAAGCGGTGTGTCGTTGTTGTTATTGGGCCCGCCGCAACCAGGCAGGTCCGCTCCCCCAGACATTTCAGAAATCCACCCCGTTGGGCTTGAGGGGTCCTGCCGCGGTGTCGCGCGCGCAAAACTTCCCTTATGCATGAGAGCACAACCGCTTTATTTGTCTCAAGTCAAGTTTTCTGCGGCATTTTTTCGCGACATGCTGCGACAAGTAGTGCGCGAATCATCGCGCAGGTTTAGCGCTGCTCCTGATGTACGACAGGACAGAATTCGGCCCAATTGATTGCCGACTAACCCGCCCGTTGCCTGCGATTGCGGAGTGATTGCGCTTTGCATGACCCATTTCCAGGAGTGACCGTGCCCGACATCATTGGCCTTCGCGCCTGGTTCCGTCGCGCTTTCCACATCGCATTTTTGGTCCTCGCTGCGACCCTCGCCGGCCCGGCCGCGCAGGCCGTCGATGCACCCGAAGGTACTGTCAAAGCCCAACACGGTGATTGGCAGGTTGTCTGCAAAGATCCGCCGCCTGGTGCCAAATCGGGTGTATGCGCTCTGGTGCAAAGCGTCACCGCAGAAGACCGCAACAACATTGGACTCACCGTCTATTTCCAGAAGTTTTCGAACGGCACCCGCGTGTTGCGCGTTTTTGCGCCTTTGGGGGTTCTGCTGCCGCCTGGACTTGGGCTCAAGATCGACGACAAAGACGTTGGCCACGCCCCGTTTTTGCGCTGCCACAACTTTGCCTGTTATGCGCAGGTGGTCGTCGAAGACTCGCTCATCGAGCAACTCAAGACCGGCAAGACGGCCATCTTCATCATCTTCCAAACGGAGGAGGCTGGAATTGGCATCCCCATTTCACTCAAGGGCTTTGCCGAAGCGCTCGGCGCACTTGAGTGATCGAGGGTCCCGAAGCCTCGCCATGCCAAACGTCTTTGCGTGGCGCCTGCTGATGGATCGTGCTGGCCGCGGGCAAAAGAAAAGCGCCGTGTGAGCCACGGCGCTTTTTGCTTTGACAATACCAATGTATGCCGGTCTCAGGCGACCTTGCGTACGTAGGCGCCTTCGGCATCCTGTACCTGAACCTCTACACCATCAATCAGCTGCAGCGTATCGCGCGACCGGCGCGACGGCATGTGCACAACTGCCGATGAGCCTGCCGTCGTGCGCGAAAGCGCAGTGGCGATGTTGCGATTGGCTTCGGAATACGACTGGCTCAACTCGTCCCAATACTCGCGATAAGCCTGCGTCATGGCGGATGACGTTCCGGCCCGCGCAAGACTGTTTGCAAGCATCATATTGGCGCGCACCTGCCTGGCACCCAAATGAGACACTTCGAGCTGCCAGCGGCCGATCGCTTTCAACATTGGCTGCCAGTATGAGGATACAATATCCGTACCCTGGAACATGACTTCATAGAAGTCGTGTGCCGGGGATGTCGGAGGACGCACATGCATTGTTTCGGAACTCATTTGGACTACCCTCTTAGCGAAGTTTCGCTCCCTAGAGCGTGTTTATTAAAACTTTATGAATGGACTTCTCGTTCCGGATTCTTTTGCCTTGCCCGATCGCAGGCGACCCAACCATCGAGCAATTTTTCCCGCCCTTTTTTCGGTAAATAATAGCACTTACCGCCCGTTGAATCTCATCACAGATAATTGTGACAAATGAATGCCGCGCCTCACATGCGCAGGATCAATCTGGCTGTTTGTTACTGACTATTTGTTAGCAACTTACGGTTGAGGCGTAAAGCCTTCAGCGACCTGAAACTTTTCAGACAGTTCGTGTGCGGATATGCTATGTATATCTATATGCAGGCAGCGGCGTGACGGCGGCGGCGTTCTGCAGACCTAGTGGGCATGTTTTCAGTCTGAGTTCGTGATGTGTAGGCAACCGGACCTAGTCTGGTCCAGCGTTGCTGCGATCGTTCGGCGTACACGGACGAGCGCGGTTGCTTTGGCTTGCGCCTCAGGACTGCTCACATCTCCCATAAGCGCCGAGGCCCAGGCCGGCGAACCTGCGCAGCCCCAATATGGCTGGCGCGAGGTTTGGTCGGGCGGCGATGCCATGCGCGACGTCTGGCTCCTCTATAGCGGTGTGACGCTGGCGCCTTGGAGCGAACATGTCTACGACCCGGGCTGGCGTATCCGCTCGCAAGCAGGGTACGGGCGGTACAATTACGTTCTTCAGTCCGGCGGCGCAGCTGTCGCCTACAATGGCGAAGTCACCTATGCGGATGCCCTCATCGGCTACCACTGGCGCAATGGAAACCTGACCGCAAAGGCCTTCGGCGGGCTTTCGGTCATCGAACACAAGGCCCTCGCGCAAGCCTCCAGCGGTCGTGTGGTGGGGCTGGAATGGGGGCCGAAGGCGATGCTCGAGCTTTGGCTCAATGTCGGCGCCGCGCAATACACATCCCTCAATCTATCGTTCACAACCGCGCACGGTACGGCCGCTGCGCGCTGGAGATGGGGCGCAAAGCTTGCCGACGCCTTGTCGATCGGCCCTGAGCTGCGCTTCGATACGAACGCCTTGCGCTATCAGAGCTACGACGAAATTTTCGACTCCTACCTGGGACGCGCCGGATTGTTCCTGACGTACAAATGGACAGGCGTTGAGGTCTCCGTAGCGGGCGGCGTCTCCGCAAACGTCAGCGGTATTGAAACCGACGCCATAAGCCCGTACGCAACCGTCAATGTGCTTTTCCAGTTCTGATTGACGGCGTGGCCTTGTGTTTTGCGCACGCCTCCCGCAACGATTCACCGTTTCGGACCTCCAAATGAGGGTGCACGGCCATGCGCAACCAATCTCCCCTGCTTGCCGCTTGTTTCATGACGTGCGCAGCACTCGGATTTCACAGCACCGCGGCTTTGGCCAAGACGTGCGCAAGCATGTCGATCGAAGCCCGGGGCGAGCCTTCTCGATATCTCTGGCTGGCGAAGACGAAGACGCGCGCCAACTGGCGCCACAAAGTGCGGTCCATGCCGGGGCTCGGCGCGAACTATGCCAATTGGGCGCGCGCGGAGAATACCGAGGAGACATGCTTCAGCGGGCCCGCAGGGCATTTATGCGTCTTCACGGGCACGCCCTGTCTGCCTTAGCGAACAGTCTCCCACGGGCAGCATCCAAGAAATATCCGTATTTTCATGGCATTCAATCTCTTGCCCGCCATCGCATAAATTTTTTGCTTGCCGGCCCAAGGATTACCGCAGCTCCCGCGTCTCATATGCAGTTACGGGCGGGGAGCGGTGCAACAGGCAGGCCGCGTGAGCACAGAGAGCGACGAGATCCTAGCGATGCGTGCCGGGCAAGGTTGCCGGGCGTCCTTTGCAACGCTGCTGGAACGGCATTACGACCGGATCTATCGCACGGCCTGGAGATTCACCGGCGCACGCGAACGGGCCGAAGACATCGCCCAGGACGTCTGCGTCAAGCTCGCAGGTGTCATCGGGACTTTCCGGGGTGACGCGAAGTTTACGACTTGGCTGCATCGCGTCGCCTACACCACCGCTCTCGACGCTGTGCGCGCCGGCCAAAGGATTTCGTCGGTCGCTCCCTCTGACGTCATAGAGCTTGCCGACCACGCCCAGCAGCAAACCGAGGATCAGCACGTAAAGGACGGAGATGCGCATGAAGAGTTATGGCACGCCGTGCGCACGCTGCCACCCCAGCAGCGCGACGCGGTGCTGTACGTCTACGGGGAGGAGTTGAGCCACGCGCAAGCCGCCGCCGTCATGGGCTGCTCGGAAAAGACCGTGTCGTGGCACATCCACGAAGCAAAAAAACGATTGAAGATCCTGCTCAAGGCTGTGAGCTGACAGATGACCGAATATGAGCTGGAAAACCTGAATGCACTGCCTGTTCCGTCGCCTGGCGCGAACGCGAAACGTGCCGCGTTTGATGCGGCGATGGTTGCATTTGACAAAGCCAATTCGTCGCTTCCGGCCGGCTCCGCGCCAGCAGAGTCGGAAGCGACAATCAAAGAGGCCAAAGAAAACATCCCCACGCTGCGTCAGACGGAAACAACTCGAACAAAGAGGAGTTTCCGCATGCATCTGTCTTCGCGCCAATCAATGGGGCTTGCTGCATCGCTCGCCGCGCTCGTCATCGCAGCGCCGCTCGCCTTCCATCAAATTGAGACCCACGCGCCCGGCCTCCTCGAAACCGTTAAGGGCGGATACGCACCGCCCATGTCTGAGGCGCGCCGCGACCAGGACTTCGAAGTCGCGCAAAAGGACCCAGCGAAGGCTCCAGCACAGCCGTCACTACAATCGGCCGAGCAATCGGCCACTCCAGGCAGGATCGAGCCCCAGAAGCAGACAGCGGCACCGGTCGCAGCCGCGCCTTCATCGGCTCAATCCTCGGGCGAACGTTCCAGCAGTACGGCGCTTGGTACGGAGTTCTCGGGCGCGCTCTTTCCCAAGGAAGGCGTGACTTTCGATGGTGGCAACTTGCAGATTGCCGGTAAGAACAAAGAAGAGCGCAAGGACGCGGAGGAAGCCATTGCCGCCGCGCCGCCGCCCCCGCCCGCTCCGGGCCTTACGGATGAGCTTGCCAAGCCTGCGGCTCCTGCCGCTGCGTATCGTATGCGGGCCGCTGAAACAAGGAAGCTCGACGGTCTCGCCTGGATGGGCGGCGATCGCGACGACCGCGCCGTGCCTCAGTTCGAGCAGGAAAACCGCGACAAGTTCGAAGCCAAGGAGATCAACCCCGTCAAGCAGGCCGCGAGCGAACCCGTCTCGACCTTCTCCATCGACGTCGATACCGCCTCTTATTCCTTCGTGCGCCGGGCTCTCAACGCAGGCCACCTGCCGCCCAAGGATGGCGTGCGCGTGGAAGAGATGATCAACTACTTCCCCTATGCCTATCCTGCGCCCGACACCGCCGAGACTCCGTTCAAGCCGGCTGTAACCGTCGTTCCCTCGCCGTGGAACACGAACAACAAGCTCGTGCACGTGGCGATCAAGGGTTACGACCTGAAGACCGCCGAGCGTCCGCGGGCCAACCTCGTGTTCCTCATGGACGTATCGGGCTCCATGCAGGGCGAAGACCGTCTGCCCCTGGTCAAGAACGCTTTCCGCCTGCTGCTCGATCAATTGCAGCCTGACGACACCGTGGGCATCGTGACCTACGCTGGGAGTTCCGGCATCGCGCTTGAACCGACGAAGGCTTCCGACAAGGCCAAGATCCTGAGCGCCATCGACGCTCTGGGCGCGGGCGGCTCGACGGCGGGCGCTGCGGGAATTGCCGATGCCTACCGCCTGGCCGAAGCCAACTACGACAAATCGGCCGTCAACCGCATCATCCTGGCGACGGACGGCGACTTCAACGTCGGCATCACGGACCAGGATGAGTTGAAAGGCTTCATCGAAAGGAAGCGCCAGTCCGGCATCTTCCTG
>WBZN01002477.1_pt1 | contig 10266 bp, 9 predicted proteins | sample 5204281 | NCBI WGS metagenome assembly WBZN01 (sample SAMN12344347, study PRJNA552823) | activated sludge metagenome | biome: Activated sludge suspended growth; feature: Nitrification reactor; material: Wastewater; isolation source: activated sludge from nitrification reactor of wastewater treatment... | reverse complement strand
CGGAGATGCAGATCGGCATCAGCGCCGAAGGTCGGATCACGCTCTATTGCGGCGCGGTCGATATCGGCCAGGGCTCCAACACCATCCTGGTGCAGATCGCCGCCGAGGCGCTGGGCGTGCCGGCCGCCGACATCCACCTGGTGATGGGCGATACGGCGCTGACGCTCGATGCGGGCAAGACCTCGGCCTCGCGCCAGACCTTCGTCTCGGGCAAGGCCTGCGAACTGGCGGCGCTGGACTTGCAGGCGAAGCTGGCGGCCTTGGGCGACCGCGCCCGGCTGCGCGACCTGCGGCCCGACAATCGCGGCGACGTGCTGAGCGGCTTCGGCCGCTTCGATCCCCCGACGACGCCGCTCGACGCGAACGGGCAGGGCATCCCCTATGCCTGCTACGGTTTTGCGACGCAGGTCGCGCTGGTCGAAGTCGATCTCGATCTCGGCACTGTGAAGGTGCTGAGGATCGCCGCGGCGCATGACGTGGGCAAGGCGATCAATCCGCAGCAGGTCGAGGGCCAGATCCAGGGCGGCACGGCGCAGGGCATCGGCCTGGCGCTGATGGAGGAATACCTGCCCGGCCGCACCGAGAACCTGCACGACTACCTGATCCCGACCGTGGGCGACATGCCCGAGATGACCTGCATCATCGTCGAGGACCCGACCGAGCACGGGCCGCACGGCGCCAAGGGCGTGGGCGAGCCCGCGCTGATCTCGACGGCGCCGGCGATCTTCGGCGGCATCTATCGCGCGGCGGGCGTGCGCGTCACCAAGGTGCCGGTGCTGCCCCATCGCCTGCGCGCGGCGATCAAGGCCAAGGAGGGCGCAAGATGAACGAGATCGTCCCGCCGAATTCCAGTGTGGCCGACGCCGACGGCGTCATCCGCTGCGATGCCTGCCCGGTCCTCTGCCGCATCCGCCCCGGCAAGCTCGGCGCCTGCGACCGCTACGGCAATGTCGAGGGCAAGCTGGTGCGCACCGATCCGCTGGTGCTGCTCGAGCGCTCGGCGGAATCCGGGCGCGGCGCCGTGCGCTTCCTCGAAGGCGGGCGCGACTGGGACGGCGGGATCCTGAACCAGGCCGGCACCTTCGTCACCGGCATCGGCGCCACCACCACCTATCCCGATTACAAGCCGGCGCCCTTCATCGTCTCGTCCCGGGTCGAGGGCGTCGATTGCGTCACCGTCGTCACTGAAGGCATCTTCAGCTATTGCGGCGTCAAGGTGAAGATCGACACCGACCGCTTCGTCGGGCCGGAACAGGCGGCGGTGCGGGTCAAGGGCGAGCAGATCGGCCACGTCACCACGCATGAATACGGCTCGCAGATGCTCTCGCTCGGCGGTGTGCATCACTTGACCGGAGGCAGCAAATCGGAGGGCAACGTCACCTGCGACGCGCTGCTGCGCCTGTGCAACAAGCAGGCCGTCGAGATGTCGATCGACGGCGGCTCCACCATCGTCATCCAGGCCGACCAGGCGCCGATCGTCGATGGCCAGAGGGAAGAGCGCATGCGGGTCGGTTGCGGCTCGGCCGTCACCGGCATCTTCGCCAAGCAATGGCTCGGCCTTGCCGACGAGGTCGTGGTGGTGGACGAGCACATCACCGGCGTGTTCACCGAGCACCAGGCCGGGCGCATGCTCGACGTGCGGCCCAGCGGCCTTCGGATCCGCGGCCGCAAATCGACGCCCGGCCGCTATTTCCAGGTGGCGAAGCCGGGCCTGGGTTGGGGCGGCACGGACCTGAAGGACCCGCTGGAGATCGTCGAGCGTTTCGATGCGAAGCTGGCCTGGCCGGGATTGCGGCTGTTCATGGTCTCCACCACCGGGGAACATCACGCCTGGTACGTGCTCGACGAGGAATTGAAGCCGCGTCCCGCCGATCCGCCCGCCGCCATCGAGAAATTGGTGGAGCGCATCGCCGAGAACTGCGAGCCGGCCTTGAGCACGGTGCTGTTCATGGGCGGCGCGGGCGGCTCCCTGCGCGCCGGCGTTACCGAGAATCCCGTGCGGCTGACGATGTCGGTCAAGAACCGGCTGACCCGCGTCACCTGCGGGGGTGCTCCCGCCTATGTGTGGCCCGGCGGCGGCATCACCGTGATGGTCGACGTGGCGCGCATGCCGGACAACGCCGCCGGCTATGTGCCGACACCGGCCTTGGTGTTCCCGATCGAATTCACCATGCGGCTGGAGGACTACCAGCTCATGGGCGGGCACATGGATCACGTCGTGAAGCTGGAACAGGTGCTGGCCGAGGAGCGCCGCAAGGCGGTGCCGCCGCATGCGGAAAATCCCTGGCCGCTGCCGGCGCCAGACGGAGGCAAGGCATGAGCGCGCAAATCGCCCTGCTGCCCGGCAACCGGCTGCATCTCAACCACGGCCCCATCGATCTGGTGATCGCCGCGGATGGCGAGGTCGAAGCCGTGGCGCGCGCCTATATGCAGGCAGCGGCGGTGTTCCCCAACATCCTGCCGGAGCTGGTGGCCGAGCTGCCGGCTCTGCGTCTGCCGCTGGACGACATGCGGCCCGTCGTCCATGGCGCCATCGCCCGCCGCATGGTGGACGCGACCTGGCCCTATCGCGACGTTTTCGTCACGCCGATGGCGGCGGTGGCCGGGGCGGTGGCAGAGCATGTGTTGGCGGCGATGCTGGAAGCGGCCGAGCTGCGCCGGGCCAGCGTCAACAATGGCGGCGACATCGCATTCCATTTGGCGACCGGCTTCGATCTGCGCGCGGGCGTCGTGGGCGACCTGTCGTTGCCCAAGCTCGATGCGACGATCGAGATCGACAGCGCCGACCCGGTGCGCGGACTGGCGACCTCCGGCTGGCGCGGACGGTCGCAATCCCGGGGCATCGCCGATGCGGTGACCGTCCTGGCGCACAGCGCGGCGATGGCCGACGCGGCGGCGACCATGATCGCCAATGCGGTCGATGTCGACGATCCGGGCATCGTGCGCGTGCCGGCACAGCAGGTGCGCGACGACAGCGATCTCGGCGATATTCCGGTCACCGTATCGGTCGGCGCGCTGGGCGGCGACAAGATCGTGCTGGCGCTGGAGAACGGCGCGCGCCGCGCCGAGGAGCTGAAACAGCAGGGCTTGATCGCCGCCGCCTATCTGCAGCTGCAGGGCGAGACGCGGGTGGTGGGCGAGATGAAACGGATCGCGGCCGCCAGGGCCGCCTAGGAGAGAGACCATGAACGACATCGCCGTACGCAGGTCGCAGCTGATCGTCGACAAGATCTGGCACGAGGGCGGGCCGCCCCAGATCGACCCACGCCGCCGCGGCGCCATCCTGACGGTGGTCAGGAATCCCTTCGCCGGGCGTTATGTCGAGGACATCCAGCCCTTCATGAAGCCGCTGGAGACGCTCGGCATCAGCATGGCGCGCGAGCTGGCCGATGCGCTGGGCGGGCCGAAGGCGGTGCAGAGCTACGGCAAGGCGGCGCTGGTCGGCCTGGCGGGGGAGCTGGAGCATGGCGCGCTGTGGCATGCACCTGGCGGCTATTCCATGCGCGAGGTGCTGGGCGGGACCAAGGCCATCGTGCCCTCGACCAAGAAGGTCGGCTCGGCCGGGGCGCGCATCGACGTGCCGCTGCACCACATCAACGCCGCCTATGTGCGCAGCCACTTCGATTCCATCGAGGTCGGCATCAACGATTCGCCGCGGCCGGACGAGATCATCTTCATCCTGGCTATGGGCACCGGCCCGCGCGTGCATGACCGCGCCGGCGGGCTGAAGGCAAGCGAGATCAAGGGCGAGGACGGGCAAAGATGATGGAGCGGCAGCGATGAGGGTCCGGCGGTGAAGGCGACGCTGCGCAAAGCGCCGGCCGCGCAGCCGGACTACCGGCTGGAGGACCAGGTCGGCTATTGGTTGCGCCGCGCCTATCAACGGCACATGGCGATCTTCGCCGCGGCGATGGGCGATCTCGACCTCACCTCGATGCAGTTCGCGGCCCTGGTGAAGCTGCGCGACTGCACGGCCGTCACGCAGACGGAACTTGGGCGCCTGACCGGCATGGACCGGGCGACGATCTCCGGCGTGGTGGCGCGGCTGCAGAAGCGCGGGCTGGTCCGCTTCGCCGTCGACCCGGCCGACCGGCGCTCGCGCATCATCGCGCTCACCGATGCGGGCGCGACCCTGCTCGGGCAGGCGCTGCAGCGCGTGGATCAGGTGACGGAACAGACCCTGGCGCCCGTCGGCGCCGCGGAAACCAACATGCTGCGCGAGACCTTGCGCAGGCTGGGATAGGGGAGGCCGAGATGAAGAGCGACATCCGCAAGATCGTGGTGACGGTGGAGGAGACCCACCGGGACTCCGGCAAGGGTGTGAACCCGGCGACACGCAAGGCCGCGGCCGTCGCCGTCATCGCCAATCCCTTCGCCGGGAGATATGTCGAGGATCTGGCGCCGCTGATGGAGATCGGCGAGGAGCTGGGCGGGCTGCTCGCCAAGCGCGCGGTAGCGGCGTTGGGAATCGAAGGCGGCAAGGCGGAGAGCTACGGCAAGGCGGCCATCGTCGGCGAGAACGGCGAACTGGAGCATGCCGCGGCCATCCTGCACCCGAAGATGGGCAAGCCGGTGCGCGAGGCACTGGTGAAGGGCGCCGCGCTCATCCCCTCGGCCAAGAAGATGGGCGGCATGGGCACGTCCATCGACGTGCCGCTGGGCCACAAGGACGCCGCCTTCGTGCGCACCCATTTCGACGGCATGGAGGTGCGCCTCGCCGACGCGCCGCGCGCCGACGAGATCCTGGTGGCGATCGTGGTGACCGATTCCGGCCGCCCGCTGGCGCGGGTCGGCGGCTTGCAGACGCACGAGATCAAGGGCGAAGACGGGTTGAGGTAGAGATACTTCATCCCTATACCAACTTCCTTCCCCCCTTGCGGGGGAAGGCAGCGAAGGCTTAGCGAACGAAGTGAGCTTAGCCGGAGCCGGATGGGGGGTGGCGCGCCCGCGGACGAATGTCCGCATTCGCGGACGGGCGAGCGCGCATCGCCGGAGGCGATGGGAAGCGAAGGCTCTAGGTGGCGATACCCGGCGCTGCAACACCCCCCTTCCCAACCTTCCCCCGCAAGGGGGGAAGGAGCCCAACGAGAGGATTGACGAGCCGAGTGTCTTTGTTGAGGGAGCAAACGAATGGCCGAACCAACAGCCGCCGGCGGGCCAGCCGGGAAGATGGTGATCCGCAACGTAGGGCTGATGCTCTCGGGCGATTTGAAGCGGCCGATCCTGGACGCGGATGCGCTGATCGCCGACAAGGGGCGCATCGTCGCCTTCGGCAGGGAGAAGGATCTCGACACCTCTGGCGCGCAGGTGGTGATTGACGCCAAGGGCTGCGCGCTCAGCCCCGGCCTCATCGACAGCCACGTGCATCCGGTGTTCGGCGACTGGACGCCACGGCAGAGCCAGCTGGGCTGGATCGATTCGTTCCTCAATGGCGGCGTCACCACCATGATCTCGGCAGGCGAGGTGCATCTGCCCGGCCGGCCGAAGGACGTGGTGGGCGTGAAGGCGCTGGCCATCACCGCGCAGCGCAGCTTCGACGCCTTCCGCCCCGGCGGGGTCAAGGTGCTGGCCGGCGCGCCGGTGATCGAGAAGGGGATGGAAGAGAGCGACTTCGCCGAGATGGCGAAGGCCGGCGTGAAGCTGCTGGGCGAAGTGGGCCTGGGCACGGTCAAGGCCGGCGACGAAGCCAAGAAGATGGTGGCCTGGGCGCGCAAATACGGCATCCAGTCGACCATCCATACCGGCGGACCTTCGGTTCCCGGCTCCGGCTATATCGACAAGGACGTGGTGCTGGAGGCCGATGCCGACGTGATCGGCCACATCAATGGCGGCCACACGGCGCTGCCGCTGAAGCAGATCGAGTGTTTGTGCGAGCAATGCGGCCGCGCCATCGAGGTCGTCCACAACGGCAACGAGATGGCCGGGCTGCACGCGGTCAAGATCGCCAGGCAGCTGGGCCAGCTCGACCGCGTCATCCTCGGCACGGATTCGCCGGCCGGCTCGGGCGTGCAGCCGCTCGGCATCCTGCGGGTCATCGCCATGCTGTCGAGCTTCGGCGACATCCCAGCCGAGCTGGTCTTCTGCTTCGCGACGGGAAACACGGCACGGATGCGCGACCTCGATTGCGGGCTGATCGAGGCCGGCCGTGCCGCCGATTTCGTGTTCCTGGACAAGGCGCAGCATTCCTCCGGCGCCGATTTGCTGAGCTCGGTGCGCGCCGGCGACCTGCCCGGCATCGGCATGGTGGTGATCGACGGCATCGTGCGCTGCCAGCGCTCGCGCAACACGCCGCCGGCGGAGCGGGTGCCGGTGATCGCCCATTGAGGCTTGATCCGGGCGGCCCTCTCCTGCGTAGGGTGGAAGTGGCCATGCTGGAGAGAGCGATGCGGCGGACAATCCTGGGCGCGCTTCTGCTGATGGCGGCGGCGAGCCTGTCGGCAACCCGGGCGGAGGATGTTGTGAGCGCCTATGATTTCAGTTTCAAGTCGATCGACGGCGCCGCGCTGCCGCTGAGCCAGTTCAGGGGCAAGGCGGTGCTGGTGGTGAACACCGCGTCGGAATGCGGCTATACCCCGCAATACAAGGATCTGCAGGCGCTGTGGCAGGCCTATCGCGACCGCGGGCTGGTCGTGCTGGGCGTGCCGTCGAACGATTTCGGCGGCCAGGAGCCGGGGACGGAGGCGGAGATCAAGCGCTTCTGCGAGCGGCAATATGCGGTCGACTTCCCGCTCGCCACCAAAGAGGTAGTGAGCGGCGCCAACGCGCATCCCTTCTACAAATGGGCGGCGCAGGTGGCCGGCGCGGATTCCGCGCCGCGCTGGAACTTCCACAAATATCTGGTCGGTCCCGATGGCAGGATCGCCGCGTGGTTCCCGACGCGCACCGCGCCGCTGGCCCCCGAGGTGACGGCGGCGGTCGAGAAGCTGTTGCCGTAGCGCGTCGGTTCCACGCTCAGTTGCTTGCCGCCGCACCTTGCAGGCCGGCAAAGCCGGGCGGCACCTTCTCCCACGGGTAGCCCTTGACCGCCAGGTCGTAGCCGACCTGGAACAGCGCCTGCATATAGGCGGTGTCGAACGGCTCCTTCAGCGGGGTGTCGAAGCTGCGCGGGATATAGGCAAGGTTGAAATCGAAGCCGTCGCGCTGCGCGGTGAGGTAAATCCGATAGAGGTCGCCGACGCCCTGGGTCTGGATCAGGGACGTGATGGCGCGCCCGGCGATGCTCATGGTGCCGCGCTCGACCTGCGCCCATTCGGGGTCGAGGCGGGCATTGCGGATGACAAACAGATGCCGCTCGCGCGAGCGGCCGGCCGCCTGGTCGCTGGCGCTGACATCCAGCGAAGGCGGATAGACGAAGACCTGCGCCGCGGCGCCGCCGTCGACATGCATCTCCTGATAGATCCTGCCGTCGGCCTCGACGTCGATCATCACCGGCGGAAAGGCGCCGGGAATGGCGGCCGAAGCGACCAGGATGTCATGCACCAGCTTCAGCCTGTCCGGCCGGCCGCTGACCGCCATGGCGCCGATGTTCCAGATCATCGGCCGCATTGCGTCAAGATTGGTGGTGCCGATCAGCAGCAGACGACCTTTCTTGTATTCCTCGCCGATGGCATCGAGCATCGCCTGGTCGAAATACTTGGCGACCGTACGGCGCAGCGGCGCGTTGTCTGCCATCGCGTCCTGGAACAGGATGCCATAGAGGCCGCGCGATTCCATGATATCCGCGGCGCTGATCGTGGTGTAGACCGCGCGCAGCTTGTCGTCATAGGCGGGGCCGAGGAAGGCGAAGGGCGCGGTCAGCGCGCCGGTGCTGATGCCGGTCACCATCTTGAATTGCGGCCGCGTGCCGGCGGCGGTCCAGCCCACCAGAACACCGGCGCCAAAGGCGCCGTTCTCGCCGCCACCCGAGATGGCCAGGAATTGCGCCGGGAGCAGGGGGCCGGTATGGCCGTCGGCTGTCCATTGCGCCAATTCGCGCTCATAGGAGGTTCTGCCCTCCTCGGCGACGGCGGCCGTGTCGCCGCTATCGCCCCAGAAGCGGATCTTCTCCATGTGGGGAATGGTCGCCCGGGGCTCGACGGCGACCGGAACCGCGTCGAAGCGGGACAGCGGCCCGCAGGCCGACAGCAGTACCGCCATGGCCGCCAATTGCAGCCATCGATGCACCGCGCAGCGTTGATTCTTTTGAAAAAGCTGAAGCGACATGAACGGCCCCCCACTTCCGCCATCAGCAGTGCTAATTATGTGGCAAAGCTGGAATGCGGTAAATGGGCCTTCGGCCGGCAGGCCGCGTCGGTGACACGGCCTGCCGGATCCGGCGGTAGGTCTAGACGACGCGCTCCGTGCTCGGCGCCTTGCGCTGCGCTTTCCGCCGCGCCATCAGGTTCAGCGCCTCGACGCCGGCCGAGAAGGCGATGGCGAAGTAGATGTAGCCCTTCGGGATGTGGAAGTGCAGGCTCTCGGCGATCAGCGCGGTGCCGATCAGCAGCAGGAAGGAAAGGCACAGCATTTTCACCGTCGGGTGATTGTGCACGAAGCGGCCGACCGGAGCGGCCGCGGCCAGCATCACGATCATCGCCACCACCACCGCCGCCACCATGATGGTCAGGTGGTTGGCCATGCCGACCGCGGTGATCACCGAATCCAGCGAGAAGACGATGTCGAGGAGGGCGATCTGGATGATGGCCGAAAAGAAGGTGAGGTGCTTGCGGCCGCCGCCCTCGACGCCTTCGCCCTCGACCGAGTGATGGATCTCCATGGTCGCCTTGACCAGCAGGAACAGGCCGCCGCCGCCCAGGATGATGTCGCGCCAGGAAAGCTCATAGCCCCACAGGTTGGCGATGGGCGTCACCAGCCCGGCCACCCAGGAGATCGAGAACAGCAGCGCCAGCCGGGTGAGCAGCGCCAGGCTCAGGCCCCACTTGCGGGCGGCGTCCTGCTGCGCCGGCCGGCAGCGCGAGGCGACGATCTGGACGAACATCAGGTTGTCGATGCCAAGGACGATTTCCAGTGCGGCCAGCGTCAGGAAAGCCGCCAGGGCTTCGGCGGTCAGTAGTTCGGCGATCATGCACTTCCCCCTGTCCAGATTCCGGGCCGCCGGCACCCCTGCCGGCGAGAACGTCGGCGACATATAGGAAGGCCGTCGGGATTTCGCCAGTCCGGCGGGGCCGGCCTGCCTGATTGCCTTGACTGGATTAGTTTTTCGCCGCCGAGGAACTCATTTGCCAGCCGGCCCCCGATCCGGGCATCCTTGAGCGAACCCAAGGGGGCGTTCGCCGGTTCCGGCCTGCCAGCCGCTCGATCGTCGCCGGCCGGGCATCGCCACCTCCACTCAGACATCCGGGCATTCCATGAAAATCAAGGACCTGAAAGTCTTCATCGTCGGCAACCCGCCGCCCAGCTTCGGCGGCCGCTACTTCATCTTCGTGAAGGTGGTCGCCGACAACGGCATCGAAGGCGTGGGCGAGGTCTATTGCGACAGCTTCGGACCCAAGGCGATCACGGCCATGATCGAGGATGTCTTCGCCCGCTACGTGCAGGGTACCGACCCGTTCCACATCGAGAGCCTGTGGCGCAAGGTCTACAGCAGCGGCTATTCGCAGCGCCCCGACCCGTCGCTGGTGGGCGTGCTGTCGGGCATCGAGATCGCGCTGTGGGACATCCTGGGCAAGGCGCTGGGGAAGCCGATCTACGAACTCATCGGCGGCAAGGTGCATGAGCGGCTGCGCTCCTATACCTATATCTATCCCGAGCAGGGCGAGGACGAGAGCATCTATCACAATGCCGAGCTCTCGGCGAAGCGCGCGGCGGATTATGTGAAGCAGGGCTTCACCGCCCTCAAATTCGATCCGGTCACGCCCTATACCGCCTTCGATCCGCGCCAGCCGTCGCTCGAAGCGCTCGATCGCGCCGAGAAGTTCTGCCGCCTGCTGCGCGAGGCGGTGGGCAGCAAGGCCGATCTGCTGTTCGGCACCCATGGCCAGTTCACGCCCTCTGGCGCCATCCGTCTCGCCAAGCGCATCGAGCCGTACGATCCGCTCTGGCTCGAGGAGCCGACGCCGCCGGAAATGCCGGAGGAGATGGCGCTCGTGGCGCGCGGCACCTCGATCCCGGTGGCGACCGGCGAACGGCTCTGCACCAAGTATGAATTCTCCCGCGTGCTGGAGAACCGGGCGGCATCCATTCTGCAGATGGCGCTGGGTCGCGTCGGCGGCATCTGGGAGGCGAAGAAGATCGCCGCGATGGCAAAGACGCACTACGCCCAGATCG
>WBZN01002473.1_pt1 | contig 10271 bp, 6 predicted proteins | sample 5204281 | NCBI WGS metagenome assembly WBZN01 (sample SAMN12344347, study PRJNA552823) | activated sludge metagenome | biome: Activated sludge suspended growth; feature: Nitrification reactor; material: Wastewater; isolation source: activated sludge from nitrification reactor of wastewater treatment... | reverse complement strand
TGCTCCATTTTTGATCACGGTGATCTTTTCTTTGGGGATCCCCTTTCCTTCGATGTACCGTTGGAACGCATCCGTGACCGGCACGATTCGATCGGCTTGACGGTAGGCAAACAGTTCCAGCCATTCCAGGAGATGTATGAGGAAGGTATTCTTGATGGCACCCACCGCAAGAATGGATTCCGGCCAGAGATCCCGGATTTCCAGCACCCAGGGGGTCCGCTTCATGCGGCTGACGACATACCCTGCCAGCCCGTTAAAAAACTGGGGTGAGGTGGAGATCACGATGTCGGCTTTCTGAAGGAACGGCGCCGCCACAATCGCCGCCGCCATATAGGAGACGTAGTTCAGGGTTCGCTTCAGAAATCCTTCATTGGCTGTGACATAGGTCCAGACACGAATGATCGTGATCCCGTCTTTCTCTTCACGCGTAACCAACGCATTGCGATAGCCCGGATAGACCTTTCCCCGTGGGTGATTGGGGGCGCACGTGACGACGGTTACGCGATGCCCGTCCCGTACCCACTGTCGGCAATGTTCGAATGTGCGCGAGGCCGGCGCATTCACTTCCGGTGGGAAATAGTGAGACAGAAAAAGAATATGCACGGGTTACCTCAGAGGGAACATCCAGCGAATCAGGGAAGCGTCGAACCGGTCTTCGTCATCCGGTAGCTTATGGTCACGGGTACGGTTCCCCGATAGGTCATGACGAGCGTACTGTTGGGATACTCCAAACCGAACTCAGGGAAATACCATCCCGGCTCGATGCTCAACGCCACGTTCGGTGTCGGCATGATGACGAGGACGACGTTGCCACTCTGATCTCGTATCTCCGCTGCCCCCCCCACCAATACAAGCCGGTAATCGGGGTGGACATGAAGCAAGCTGTCGATCGTATGGACGCCCTCCCCGTTCACGGTGTCGCGAACCGTCCAGTCGCCCGGTGATACGTACTCAATCATTCGTGAATGCGTCAGCCGGCCGGAGAACCTGGTATACCCATCGTGAGCGCCCTCGAAGGTTGCACGACCTTCTCCATCCCCTGTCATGCGTCCATAGATCGGATAGGCTCGCCGAGCGACCCGAAAGACCCCCCAGGTTTCAGATTGGTCCTGCTGATCGATGCAGAGCGTATTGTGTGCTCTGGTGCTTCGTGCATAGGTCCTGCGCCGCCCCGGTTCGTAGTCGTAGACTCCGCTGTCCACGATGATGCGTCGGCCGTTCACAGCCAGTTCGAAACTCAGCGTATCCGCATGAGCATGGCCGGGCTGATAATCAGGGCCCACGGGCCCGCAGTCAATGACCATCATGTCAGAGGCACCGCGGATCACATAATAGCCGGTCTGTGATTTAGCGCTGGTCGTGAGGCCGGCGGAAAAAGACCGTCGCTTGTACGTCAGGATTCGGTTGCCATAGGTCAGGATGTCGCCGGGTGGCGGCGCAATGCCGAGTGCTGCGTCATTGAACAGCGGAATGTCGCCGTCAGGCAGGCAAATATCATCCAGAAAGCGTAAGGCCTCATGGACCCGGGTCGTGAACCGCCGTTGTTCATCACAGTGCAGGGCGCGCTGCGATCCGATCATCAGGTTGAGGACGTCCAAATAGTCCACCAGGCTGATGGCGTGATACATCGGACTTCGCTCAAAATGTCCGCCATCTGAAAGAAATTGTTCATCCAACTCATCGGCAAGAATCTGTCGTCCCTTCGCCAGCCAGCGGTCTGCGTCGGTTCCCTCAAAATACACGCCAGCAAAAAACAGTGCCACGCCGTTTTTGAGATAGTGGTTAGCCAGGAGATGGTATTCGAGATTCTGTTCTAACCACTGAGCGTGAGTGTATACACTGCCTAGCCACTCTTCGGGCAACCTGTCCCCTTCCTTCATGAAGAATTTAATCCAGTTTACAAGCCGCAGGGACACGGTGTAGGGCTCCCAGGCGTCTGTCGCACCGGGGGCATTGTGCGCGATCCAATCCGAAATCAGTGTCGTCTTTTCAGTTTGCGTACGACCCGAATCCTGTAGATAGTCAAAGTAGTGAAGATTGTATCGCCAGAGTTTCGACATGTCTGAACTGGCCCAATCGACGCTGGGCCGAGACATGACTTTCCTGATATTCAGAAAGCAAAATTCGTAGGTGCCCGCCGCAGCCTCTCTGGTAACCCAATCAGTTGTCGGTCCGACCAGTAGTCGACGACGAACGGCGCCATAAGGTGCCGTCCGGTGCCGAACCGGTAACAGCCGCCGAATGATCAAGTATCCCAACTGCCGAGGGCGAAGGAAGCGGAGTGTATGCGTAAACCGCGCGATGTGATGAATCATGCCGTGGCAGAGTGAAGCGTCATGGAGCAGTTTATCGAAGACGATCCATGAGTTCATGTCGTATGTCGTACACTTTTTGCGAGTTCCATTTCTCGAGTTCGACGGCGGATGGATTCTGTCTGCCCGGGGTTCCGAGGATGACCTCTGCGCTTCCTCGATCAACGGCCGACAGGAGGGAATAGTCTTCCAGTCCTTCACGAAAGGCTTCCCATCGGCGACTGCTTACGATACGGTTGTCGGCTTCATAGACTACCGCCCAGTCCGGGTATTTCCCGTCCAGGTCATTCCAAGCTGAACTGCCGTTGGTGTCGCTATAAGACCAGAATCCTACGCCACTTGCGCCGAACATCCAGCCCCACCAGGCGAGAAATCGGTATTGATGAAGAGGAGATCCCAGTTTGGCCGGCGAATGCGGGTTCCCATACAACCACCACGGTTTATTCAGTTGAGGGAAAAACGTATGCGCATGTTCCCTCAAAAATATGAGGTTGGGTTGCCAGATATCGACAAGATTGTTCAGGCGCTGCAGATCGTCGATCGTGGTACGTCCGCTTTTTCCGGACGTCGGGTCTGCATAGAGGCGGATGGCTGGATCTACGCTCTTAATCGCGTGGGCCACAGTCTCCAGGAATGTGATGTTCGCTCCCCGAGGCTCGTCCACGGGATAGACGGCCCACTCGCTCTTACTGAACCCCTTGTGTTCGAGGTAGGCGGACATCTTTTCCACCCAGTCAATCAGCCTCCGTTTCGCATCATAGGTAAGATTGGGGTGTTGGGTGGAAAGGCCCAAGGGATTCTTGGCCATGTCCCATCCCAGATAGAGCAACAACGTTCCCTTTCCGCGTGCAAGGGTGAGGAACTTATTAAAAGCCGTGGCATGCTCAGCGCTCCACATGCCGTCCAATCCGACACCAGGAATATTCCGCGGGTGCAGGACAAACACATTGATTCCATGGGCCAACAAATCCTGAAAGGCAACCTCTGGATTACGCCAGATCGGGTTATCGTTGATATAGGCCCAATTGATGGCGGCCGGCTTTCGTACCTGAGGGAGCGCGGCCCTAACCAGAAGTTCACCGGTTGCCGTTGCGACTTCTCGACCGCTTGAACCGAGAATCGAAATTGTGAAGGTGTGTGTGCCGACTGGAATAGTCCGGAGATCAAATGAGATCCAGGCATAATTGGATTTGTCGGTCCGAAGCGCGAGTGCATGCTCGGGGCCGAGCGGTTCAAGAGGATCGTATACGACCTGTCCATTCGCGGCTACAATGGGTATGACGTTGTACAGCCGAACGGATTCCGCAGGAAGGCCGCTTACATTGAGCACGACCGGCGAGGGGCTTCCGCTGACCCACGTCCGTAACCCAAGACAAATCGATTCTTGTTCACCTTGAAATCCCTCGACCATGAACCGCTTCGGCAGGTTGTCCCGTTCCTTGGCTGGAATGTCGAGTGGAAGATGCCCCCAAGGGTCTTGGGCCCACCAGAGGATCTCGGTCTCGGAAGCGGGCGGTGGACTCACGGCACTCTGCGTAACGGCACGAGAGAGAAGATTGGCGCGAAGCCCGTCAATACTGTCTGTGAGGGCCTGAGTTTTTGAGCCGACCAGACGATCTTTGGGTAAGGATCCACTCGCCTCATTTTCTTGCCATGCGACCTCGTCCAGGAACAAGAACTCTCCTCTGGCATGAAGCACGACAAGTAATGTGTCGGTCGCATATGTCACCGGCACTGTAAGCCAATGGTGGGCTTTGTCCGCGAGCTGTTGAGTGTTGGGAGAAAGACTCCCGACTTTCAAGTAGCGACCGATCGTATCCTCCGAGTACACATCGATCTGATGTGGGACATCGACTCCCGCATAGAGTCCTTTTGCCGTATGAATGCGCAAGGTACCCGAATGCGACTCGTGGGGTCGAGCCTGTCCATGATGAAGGTCCAGTGAGACGGTGATCGGACTGGTTGCGGTCCATCCAACGGCCTCACGTTTCGTCCACATGGGGAAATTCGTGATGGCACCATCCGTCAATTGAGCGAGGTCACCTCGATCGGTGGTCGTGGCATAATTGGGCTGAGAGGATATTTCCCGCACTTGGAGCGTGGTCGGAACAGCGTACGAAGGTTGGGCGCCTACGATGGTGGCAACCACGAGTATGGAAGACAGGAACCCACAAGGAATAGCGTGAAGCATGCGCATAAGCCCCTCCTCTACTTAGCCTCCGACAGGATCGACGATCACACTCATGCGGCTCGTTGAAGCCACCGCTCCAGTGTCGCAAGTCCCCACAGCAAGGTCGAATTGTCCCGAGTTCCGCGGGAAAAGTCGTTCACCTCAGCAGCAAGAAAGCTGCGATCTAAGAGTGTTGCAAGCCGAGCTGTCGACCCGACGATGAAATCTTGCAAGGCAGGAAGGTTTGCCCGTAGCAGCACATTGATCGGGGGATTAAAGGGGCGTTTCGGAGCGTTCAAAATCTCTGCGGGAAGGTCTCTTTCGAAGGGAATCGTCACCAGCGCTTTCTGTCTCGATTGCACTTTCGCTGCCGTCGGCAGTCCCAGGATCCCATGGATCAGAGGCGTAGCAAGAAACGGAGTCCGCAATTCCAGAGAGTGCGCCATGCTGGTTCGATCGGCATTCTGCAACAGGTTGAAGGGCACAAACGATTTCATGTCAACGATCACTGCCGCGCGGATCGGGTCGGCCTGATGCCGCCGAAAGGTGGCGATGAGATCTTGATAGAAACCGGTCTGCACTTCGCGCATTCCCGTTGCCCAGGATAGCGTAGGCGTGTCTAAATAGCTCGACCAATCGAGAAAAGCCTCCTCCATGGGTTTTCCCAAGGTTTTCGCAAATTGTTTGGCCCGCCGCGCAGAAACGGCGATCCGGCCTATCTCTGGAAACAGATTCAGTAATCTTCGCAGCCCGGCATGAACCATCGGCGGCCATGAAGCCAGGGCGGCGAAATGTGCCAGCGCGTGGTATCGAGGATATCCCACCAGCAGTTCATCTCCACCATCTCCGACGAGACAGACTTTGCAAGACTCTGCGGCTGTCGCCGCAATCATGTCAGACACGATCGATGTCGAGTTTCCGAACGGCTGATCGAACAGGTGAATGACACGATCCAGGGCGGGAAAGAATTCGAGTTGCGTGAAGGGAATAGCGGTATTGCCAAGTCCAACACGCGCGGCGATGCGCTTTGCTGCACGGCTTTCATCCTGCGCCCGGAGGTATTCAAGGGTGAACGTCGCGAGCGGCGTGCCGGTGGAAACGCGTTGTGCTACCGCTAAGATCGCATTCGAGTCGATCCCTGCGCTCAAGAAAAGTCCGACCGGTACATCGCTGATCATTCGCAACCGGACACTTCGGGAGAACAGAGCATGAAAACGGCAGGCCGCATCGTCAAATGTCATACCCGAATCACTATCGAGACTCGACTCCAAATCATAATAGCGATGTGCCGGCTGCTGCTTTCGATCAGACAAATCGACGGTAAGAAAATGCCCAGGGGGAAGTTCTTCAATGCCTTGGTAGAGCGTATGCGGTGGGGCCGTGTACAAGAACCGAAGATAGTCGACCAACCCCTCGCGATCCAGAGAAGTATCCAGGTCCTTTAACGTCAACAAGCTTTTTATTTCTGAAGCAAAGGCGAAGCGGCGGGTTCCGTTCGTGACAGTGAATGAGTAATACAGCGGTTTTTCCCCGATAGGATCACGGACAAGCAGAAGAGTATTCGCCTGTTTATCGGCAAAACAGAACGCAAACATGCCCTCTAGCCTGGTAAGCCCCGCCACTCCTGCCCTGATCAGCCATTTCAACAACACTTCCGTGTCGGAGGTTGTGCGAAACGTGTGCCCCTCCTGTTCGAGTTCGGCTCGGAGTTCAGAAAAGTTATAGATCTCTCCGTTAAAGACCAGCACATACCGTTGACAATCCGACACGAATGGCTGATGGCTGCGGGGATCAAGATCGAGAATACTGAGCCGCACGTGCCCAAGAGAACATTGCATCGCAGCGAATGCCGTACTCCCCATATGATCGGGGCCTCGATGATGAATTTTCTCAAGCATGCCCTGGAGACAAGGCTCAGCGTATCCAACGATTCCTGCAATGCCGCACATAGTACCTCTCGGTGACTGCTACAAAGTTCTGGCTCGTTCAACCCATGATCCGGAAGGCGTCCGTTCTCTCGTAGAACTGTGCGCGCTACTTGTCCAGCAATCGTCTACTGAGATCAAGAAACGTCTGCGTCCAGATGCGGGAGGAAAATTGTTGCGCCATGAGCGCCGCGCCGTCTCGCAACTCGCTCATCCGTACTGACGAGTGCGTGAGTGTGCGCATGGCTTCCGCAAGTGCCAGGCTGTTCCGCGGCTCGATAAGAATGCCCGAACGCTCGGAAACAATCTCGGGTATTCCGCCCCATCGAGTCGTGATAACCGGAAGGCCTGCGGAATAGGCTTCAAGAATGACTCCGGGATACCCTTCCCCTTTCCAGTAGGTCGGAAGCAGGAGTACATCATACTGGCCGAGTGTCGGAACAACGGCTTCGGGGGCCAGGACACCTTTATAGGAGAGGTTTTTGCCGGTGAGCGTCTCCGGACCAATGTCAGCGGACAATGGACCATAGATATCGATGGTGAGTCCTTCATCGAGAAGGCGAGCTGCCTCAACAATTTCCCTGATCCCCTTCTCCTGCTTGACGTGCCCGACATACACAAAGCGCTCGGCCCCCCCGCGCTCTCGCGATGAAGGGAGAGGAATTGTCGTCGTACATTTGCGGCTATTGGCATACCACTGTACCGGTTGTCCGGTACGTTGTCTGAAATAATGAACGGAGGCCTGCCGTTCAAAGAGCAAGGTATCGGCTTGTAGAACGGTCGCCTCAAAGATTCGCCTGCTTATCGGAGATGCCTGCTGATGCCATACATCATAGTCTCCTCCGAATCCCCGAAAAATCCATTTCCTCCGGAAAGCTCGACACAGAAGATGCACGACCAGGCCAAATTGCCAGGCACCACTGACGGAGGTATGAAATGAAACAACGTCGGTAAAAGGGATATGCCGCAGGATGCTCAATATCGACTTACACGCCGTAAACAGATTGCTGATCAGGGTGGTTCGGACTCGCGAGGTATCGACCACCCGAAGTGCAATTTCAGGATGGGCAGCCAACTCGTCCACCAGTTGCTTAAACAATACGGTTGTTCCACCCACCGGCGGAGGCAAAGAACCGATAAGAACCATGTTCATGTTTGTGAACGCTGATGATAGAGAAATGAAGCAATGTCAATCTCGTTCCGGAGGACTCGCCCGGGGACACCCACAACTAACGAACGCGGTGGGACATCTCGAACGACCACGGCATTAGCACCAATGACAGATCCTTCGCCAATGGAAATAGGTCCGAGAATTTTCGCGCCAGCCCCAATATAGACATGGTTTCCTATTTGCGGAGCTCCGAATTGCGTCGCGTTACCACCAATCGTCACGCCTTGATCAATATGAACATTGTCTCCGATTTTAGCCTCGTCATGGATCACAATACCTAAGGCGCCATATCCCAGTATTAGGTTCCTCCCCAGAAGGGCTGAGTGCGGGATCCAGCACGCAAAGATCAGTCTGTTAATATAGTCAAGGCACCGTGGCAGTATCGGAATTTTCAGCCGATATAGCGAACGGGCAATGCGATACAACTGAATTGGGCCTACCATATTACACTCATATGGGCAATCGGTTGCTAGTTATTCCCAACGTTGCCGATAGAGATCCTGATAAAGATGCCAATTTGCGTCAAGTGTAAGATGTTGTCGTGCGTAACGTGATGCACGTGTTTGCCTGCTGGTTAGATCTGCATTAAAGATAAACTGTATCACTTGGTCTGGCACATCACTCGCTTCATCCAGAAGTATTCCCACGCCTTCTCGTACAAGATCTTCACTGTAATCGCCGATGCCTCGAGTCATGATAACCGGAAGCCCGCATGCGAGGTACTCGGCCACTTTTATCGGACTTGCCACGTTGTTCACCATGGTGTCGTGTCGCATGATCACCCCTGCGTCACAAGCAGATAAGTATCGGCGAATTTCGTCATGGGAGCAGTTCTTTAAATAGAACCGCGACGGGTGTGTCAATGATGCAATAGTTGACCGGAGATTACCGACATCGGGGGTCAGAATCACAAAGCGCACATCGTTACGACGACAGGAAAGTTGGTCGAAGAGTGTGACGATTTCACCTACCCGCTGCCAGGGTGCCATCCCACCTGAATAACACAGAAGTTTTTCGCCAGGTGCCGCTCCTAATTCATCGCGAGTCTGCTCTCTGGCTCCTGCTTCAAGGTAAAAGCGCTGCGGATCGTAACAGGAAGGAATAACGACTGTGCACCTCCGTCCGACACGCTGCTGAACATAGGTGTCCAGTCGCTTAGAAATAGTGGCTACTCGGTCGGATTTGCGAATTTCACTGTCCTCCATAAAGTTAACGAGCTTAGTGACAATAGTGCCGCGCCGGCGATTCAGTGCGACTTCCGCTACCAGGAGTGCCCTCAGATCGTAAATAGACACTGCGCCTAATCGCCTGGCTAATCGACGCCCCAATATCGAGGCAGTACATGACCGTGTGTACACATGTGTGGGGGCGAATGTGCGCGCAAACGTTCTGATGTGGCTAAAGGTGTTGTAGGTCGTCGCGGCTAAGCTCAATGCATTCGGGCGTGAAGGAAACAAGTTAAAGACTTTAGCCCGAATGGAATATCGCTGTTCGATGAATGCTTCAGCCTGGCGTGCTTGCTTCTCTGATCGTTCTGCACCGACAAAAAAACAGGCGAAACCATTTCGTGCTAGGAACCCAGCGACGGCAAACACTTGAGACGCCAGCACTCCGCTCTCCAGGGCCGGCCATTCCGGGACAAAAAACAGAACTCGTGTATCAGGAGTTGTCATGCGATCCAGGTCACAGTGGGGATCATGTTTCACGGGGCCGGTCAAAATTCTCGGGAGCTCAATGGGCGAGGCGAGCGCTGAAGCAGATATATGGCAGCATAGACGCCAAGCGCGAGCCAGAATAGTTTCACATCTTGATAGGTGACGGTCGCAATCATGAAACAAAAAGCAAATATGCCGGAAAGAGCGCTTTTGCTCAACTGAATGTCAACCGCCGTCCTTGAGAATGCCTCGCTCTTGTGCAACCGTCTTCCGACACGAATGGCCACAGCAATGACGGTACCGTACAGGGCAAAGCCGACCAAGCCGGTCTCCGCAAGTACCTGCAGATAGGTATTGTGCGCAGCCCCATGGTAGCGATCGTAAAACGCGGACATCCCGTTGCCGAAGATCGGAGAATCGAACCACATATCGATCGCTTGCCGCCACAAATCAAACCGTCCCGTTGCCCCCTCGTTGACCGCCCCGCCGATACCAAAAATCCGCTTATGCAGCGACGGGATCGATACGACCGCCACGGTGAAGGCCGCGGCCGCGGAACCAATCGGGACAATGGCTTTGACAACATTGCCACGCAACACATACAGACTCCCCACGAGGGCGGTAGCCAGGAAACCGCTGCGGCTGTATGTTCCCACGCACGCAATTGCCGTCATGCAGGCAATACCGGCCCAAAAGAGTTTGCTTATCGTCTTGCCGGCGCTATAAAAGGCAAGCGCAAGGGCCAACGGAAAGACGAGATTCGCACTCGTATAATTGGGCTCTTCTCCGGGCAAGAGGAAACGCCGCCCGGTTTCACCGCCATGCCGGATATGAATTCGATGTTCGAGACCGAATTCATCGTTGAGGAACATCGCCTCCATCGTTCGATACAGAACGGTATTGTCCCCGAGATAAATGTGAGCAGCTTTGATGAACGTCGTCAGGCCGGCGACCACCGCCCACCACATGAGCACCCGGCCAAGATCGCTCCGGCTTTGCACAGTGAGAAACAGAATTGTCAGCAGTCCGATACCTTCA
>WBZN01002472.1_pt1 | contig 10273 bp, 7 predicted proteins | sample 5204281 | NCBI WGS metagenome assembly WBZN01 (sample SAMN12344347, study PRJNA552823) | activated sludge metagenome | biome: Activated sludge suspended growth; feature: Nitrification reactor; material: Wastewater; isolation source: activated sludge from nitrification reactor of wastewater treatment... | reverse complement strand
TCCATCCAGAATCTGAATGCAGACGGCTCGGTAAGCAGCGTTCAGACCCTTAACTACGACTCCACTGGCATTTTGATGGACAACCTGCCTGCAAAGAACGAATCCGCTAATAACCAGCACTTCATGTACCGAGGCGATGGCAACCAGTTTGTCGATACCGCATACAGTGCAAACAGCGACGTTTACGCAACAAGCAACAGCAGCGACATCTACGCGACCAGCAGCAACAGCGACGTTTACGCTACCAGCAACAGCAGCGACATCTACGCGACCAGCAGCAACAGCGACGTTTACGCGACCAGCCACAACAGCAACGTTTACGCGACCAACAACAACAGCGAAGTTTACGCGACCAGCAACAACAGCGACGTTTACGCTACCAGCAACAGTCACGAAAGCGGCAGTTACACCTCCGTTAACTCCGTCATCGGAGGCAACACAGCGTTGGATAACAGTGGCACTATTCTTGCGAATAACAGCGGCACCAACGCCAGCAGTAACATAGTTATCGATTGCAATAACAGTAGCAAAGACAAAAGTGGCAGAAGTAACCTCTCGAGCAATAACAGCCTGGGCAGCCCCAGCCCAGCAATCGTGAGCGCACAAATCAATTCACGTCCGAACTCGAACTCCAGAACAAGCGTGAGCGCGAGCGGGTCGACTAGTTCAGAAAGACCGAAAACCAGAGTTTCTAGTGACATTTCAGCGCTGCTTAGCAAGCTCCAGATCTCCTCTAGCGAAGGAGACACGTGCCCTGCCAAGAAAGGCGATACGACCGGTGATGAGCTGTACAAGCCGGGAACACAGTCTCTCGAACGTCAAATGATCGAGTCGGGACAAAGTGTAAGTAGCATCGAAGAAAACACAGAAATCAATTGTGAGAATTCCGATAGTGATGACCCAGTGATTCTCGCCTATATAAACTTCAACTTGATCCGGCAGAAACTTGCCAGTGGGCATTCATATCAGGCACAGCAACTCTTGAATGCAACACTTGAGAATCTTCGCCAGTGCGAACCTACTGACCGGTTCTTCGCGCTAATCGAGTCGTACCGACGCCTGTTCCAAAGTCGAAATATGTTCCAGGAGGAGCAGCGGATTGCGGAGTTGCTTGTGCGGGCAGACCTGCGAAAGGCTGCATTCCAAAATGACTACGACAACTTTGGAACAAATGGCCAGTATAACGCCAATAGTGTCGCTCGACAGGCGCAAAATTAAAAACATGCGTGCCAACTGTTTGCCAACTTCGTGCCAACTCTGTGCCAAAAACTTTCGTTATCGTCTTGAATGTCGAGACGCTTAGAGCCCTACGGGCGAATCAGATTTTTACTACAAGGTGAATCAACAATGAACAACACAGATTCAAACCCGGTAAAGCATGTAGTTTTCCAGGGAAATATCTATATCGTCGACTTCAGCGCTCCCGCGCCAGTCTGGACCTATGCAATGCCGCTTTCTCTCTGGGCTGTCAGACAACGAGATCAAAACCACAAACAGGTATCCAAGCTCCGCCCGTAATTCGATAGAACTTTTCTCTGAAGACCAAGCTCGGCTTTTGCGCCGAGCTTGGCTTTTGCGCTGAGCTTGGTCTTTACGCTGAGCTTGGTCTTTGCGCGCCTCCAATCTCTACACATCGGCCACAAATAAACGGTAAATTAACGTCACTCTCTCAAAATAAGAATCTTACTGAAGCAAAGGTCCGCACGATGCGGGCTATCGACGCGCACACGGTTGAAAAGTCTGTGCGACAAAAATGGCACAACTAGTACGTATTTTTGAATTGATCCCAATCAAAGTGCATTGATGCTTAGCAGCGCCTTACAAATTCTGAGCGAAAGTCTCTCTTCTAACAACATTCTCGCTTCAGACGCGATCGTGTCAGCATGCAAATTGCTGAACAAGCGGATTGCAGACCAATCCAATCTTTCTTCGCAATACACCAATTACTTCACTCGCACCATTGCCAGCCTGAACAAAGAACTGCTTGGTTACGATGCACCAGATTGGGATTTAAACGGACCTTACAGGCGACTGGAAGCGCTCATAGTTCGAGCCACGCCTGGCTCAGACCCCGATGAATTCAAGCCTTTGCGCGCTCATGAATTCATAGCAGTCTGGGGCGCGCAGCAGCTCGAAACGTTTTTATCTGACGTCATGGACATAAGCGTTCTGAAATCGGGGTCAGACTCAAGCATTGAAGAGGAGATTGTTCGCCTTGCCGGAATGAACTACGCCATATATACGGAAAGCGGCATCAGCAGCGACCTCTGGCTTAAATTCAATGTTCTCGAAATGGTGCGTCTGTACTTCGAAATTCAGCAAGTTTTAATTCGGCTAATCCGTCTGATGGCACAAGCCCTGGAGATGGAAGCCAAAGCTCATACCTCTATCCAGTTCAACGCCACACCTGATTTCGTCGACACAGCGCATAACAATCGATTCGTGACAACCGAATTTTCAACCGCACAGTCATCGGCTACAATCAGTTAACGATAGTTCGTTAGCCATTAAAACGAACCGCCACGGACCTTCGGGGCGCGCGGAGCAATGTAGACTAATGCCGAAATTGCAGGTCGGTCCTCTCCTTATTGACCAAGAAAGCCGTATTGCAACAATCAACAGTGAGCCGTTGAGCCTTACTGTGACCGAGTTTGCGCTTCTGGAGTTTTTAAGCAGGCACCCCAGCCAGGTATTTAACGCCAACGCACTATTTGACCGGGTCAAAAGCGCATCAGACAACCAGTCACCAGATACGGTGCGCAGCGACATTAAAGACTTGAGCGATAAGCTTGAAGCAGCCGGTCATTCAGACTTGATTCAAAACATTCATGGTGTAGGTTATAAGCTGAACGTCGGCTGACAAATCATGCATTGCCGGGCAACCAAATCTCGAACATCCTCCCCTTGTTTGTCGTGGTCAGATTCAAATTGCCGCCATGCTGTTGAGCAGTTTTCCGCGCCAACCTGATCGCCATCTGTTCGCGAGCCAGCTCTCTTTCCTTATTTGTATAGCCGCTTCTTGATACTCCGTATGGAGCACCAACGGCGATAATCACCTTATCTGCATCGGTTTTGCATTCTAGCGAAACAGACGATCTGGCTGGCAATCGCTCCACGATACTGCGTATAAGTGCCGTCAGAGCCTGACTGAGACGGGAGGAGTCACCTGAAATTTCCTGCCGGCAATCCAACACTTGCAAACTGACGTCTCGCTCTTGTGCAGGATATAAATTATCCGATTTGACCTGGTCGAATATAGTTTCCACGCTAATCTGCTGTTTCGTAACAAGCATCTTTCCAGATTCCATTTTCTCGAGATCGAGCAGATTTGTAATTAATACAATCAGTTCGCTTGTCTCCAGACGTGCGCGATTGAGCAGCTTCTGCCCAGCTTCCGTAAGCTCACCAAATACTCCGTTCTCCATGACCTCAATCAAAGCAATTAGCGAGGTCAGAGGCGTGCGCAGCTCGTGGCTTGTAATGCTGACCACTTCCGCTCTCAAGCTTTCCAGGTCAATCAGTTTCTTCTCAGCAGCGTGCAGTTGCTTTTCAACAAATGCCAGCTCATCATCACCTGGAGCCGGCTCTTGCAACTCTCGACGCTCTGAAAAGCGAATCGCCATATCCGACAAACGCGTGATGCGACCAGTCAGGCTCCTGGCGATCAATACTCCCAACGCGGCTGCGACAATCGACGCGACTATCGCGGAAACAAACAAAAGCTGCGAAAAGGCTCGCCGTATATCTTCGGATTCCATAGCGTTACTGGCTATCAGATTCTTTTGATACAAAAGCAAATCATGCATTGGTGTGCGTATATCTATTAAGAGTTTGTCTTTTACTTCAGTGCCCTTATCACCGATAAAGAATGCCAAATCAGCATTCTGTGGTGCTGCAATCAAGTGCTGGTGAAAAAGAAGGTGATTGTCGATCATCGTCAGTAGTTTCTTTGTGAGAGCATCCGTCATGGGATCTCCGGCAGTCGTTTTTGACAGTTCCGCCATATTCTCGCGAAGCTTTTTATCTTCGGCTCGCGCAGCCGTCAGGTCAGCCTCATGGTGGTCGGCGTTGTACATCATTGCAAGCATTCCGCCGGTTGTAACGCCCGCCATCAGCTGATCGCACAGAGCGGTGATACGCGGAATTTTCTGCAACTCGGCTATCTTTTCAGAATTTTGATGCAGGAAATTAAGCAGCAAAAACACGGTAACAAGCTGGACCAGAATCGGCAATGCCACTACAAGCAGTGCCTTTTTCCAGAGTGTGGACTTCCACCTGGCCCCGGAGTTCGCAGCCTGTGGGACCGGAACACTCATCAATTTCTGCGGCGCCGTCAAAGGTAACGAGAACCAGAATGCAGAGCCAACCCCGACCTCAGATTCGAATCCGACGTGACCATTTTGCGACTCAATAATCTCTTTACTGATCTGCAACCCCAGTCCTGAACTGGCGGCTCGTTGCGAACCGGAAGATTCAGCCTGCTCAAAACGCTTAAATATCCGGGAATAAAACTCCTCCGGAATTCCTGGTCCACTATCTCGAACCGCAACCCGAACCTCGTTTTCCAGCGAGCTTATCGTCACCTCGATCGATCCATTCTGAGGCGAATACTTGATGGCATTGGAAAGAAAATTGATCAAGACTTGCGTAGTTTTGTCTGAATCAGCATACGCAATCGCGCCGGTATCGCCTTTGACGATGACAGAAAGAGATTTCAAACGAGTCAGTGGTTCAACGATCTTCAGACACCTTGTGACAATTTCACTGATGTCGATCGCATGCACATGAAGTCGCCGCGCCGCGTCCAGATTTACCAGCTCAAAGACCAACATTCCAAGTCGCTTCACCTCTGCGAGCGAATCTTTGAGTCGCCTGGCACCTTTTTCGCTCAAACTTTTGAAACCAACCTGCGGCAGCGACTGCAAAGCAGCTTCAACTTCCGCCAGAGGTTTATTCAGTTCTTCGGCAATGATGGCAGTCGATTGCGCCTGAAATTCCTCGGCATCTCGTACCTTTTCAGCAGTGGAGATTACCGCCTGATTCAGGGTGCTAATTTCATCCCCACCTTTAATCGGAACAAGCTCCGAGCGTCCATCTGCCAGAGCACCGATATTGACCAGAACAATTTTTAAACGGCGCGAAACAGAGAGACTGAACATCAAGCCACTGATTAAACTGGCTATCAATAGCATGGCGAGCCCAACATAGAGCACGACGTGAATAAGCTGCATACGTTTTGCGACAGCTTCATCTTCCTGCAGCTTTTGCTCTTTGTCTTGAGTGAAATATGGCTCAACGAAAGGAGCCTTGTCCAGCTTGATTCTTCGCAGCAGAATCGTGCGACCACCAAGAATGCCACCGCCAATTAGTTCATCGACAGTGTGCTTTTGTACCGTTGGCTGGAATTTACCTAAAACAATCTGATCGCGCTGAGAACTGAGCTGCCAGAGCTTTTTCAAAGCCTGTGCACGCTCGACTTTATCGCTCCATAGCTTTGCCAGGTCGTTGTAAACGAGGCTGCTTTCTGCGCATGCTTCTTTGAATTTCAGCTCGCAACTCGGCTCGACCGTGACCAGGTACATGGTCATCAGCAAAATTCTCTGCCTTTCATTAATGAAGAGTCTGTCGCGAGTCGTCGCTGTTTCGACATCGTGCAGCGCCAGGCTCTGCTCTTCGGTCAGCTTACTCAAATTGTCCGACAAACAAATGAGAAAGATGATTTGAATGGCGACCGGAATCGCCACGACAAGCAACAGTTTCTGCGTCAGAGAAATCCTCATGCGTTGATCATATATCCACTCCCGAACTCCTGCAGAGTCCAGAAATGGAACTGATGCGCCTGGATTGAACATCGTTCAATGCGCAGACGCATTTATTCCTCAGCGTAAAACTGTTTTCGAGCGAAGAGGTGGGCGACGTGATTTTCGGTGAGTGCCTGCAACGAAAACCCGTCGCCTCTCTGTCGTTCTGTCCTGCTGGACTAAGCAGACTGAGCGTCGGGAGCAATAGCCATTGCCTGCCCCTGAGCGTCAGTGTAAGCGAATGAACCGTCGGGCTGAACAACCGGGTCGTTAAACGGCGCCGGAGAACCGTCAGCTCCTACCCATTTGCCATCCTGCAGCGTGTATGTGTCGCCGCCACCTTGAACGCCAGCCAACTGAATGCTTGTCAGATTGTGCTGATCGTCATAAGTGAAGCTCAAAGTGGAACTGTCACCGTATTTGACACTAGCGACGTAACCATCTTTTACTTCTACGTTATCGGCGAGGTTATCACCAGCAGCCGGGTTCGGCTTCTGGGTAGTATCAGATGCAGGCGCCGGTGTTGTCGAAGAATCACTGGCAGTCAACAAATCTTTCGGAATTATGTAATCTCCAGCCTGGTAATTTCCTACGTTATCTCCGGTTGCGTCTTCGGCCAGACCGTTCTTGCCACGATTGGCTTGAACTATTTCATCCAGAACTTGCTGCGTGTCCTTACCGCTGGCTTTGGCGATTTGATCTGCATAGTTCCACAACCATTTGCCATCACCACCTTCAAGGGTAAATGTGGTGTTGCCCTGGTCATCGGTTTTTGTCTCGAACGGCAACTTCACGTCGCTGGACGGAGTGTCGCCTGCGGGCGGATTGTCGCCAGAGGGTGGGTTGCTGCCATCGGATGGATCAGTCGATGCAGTCGACGAATCGGCGCCGATAACAGGACCGTTTGCAGTGTCTTTGTGGTTGACGTTATCGGGCGTCGATACTACTTTCGATCCATCAGGCATTGTCAAAGTGACATTTCCGGACGAATCAATCGAAGCATCCGAGAATGGTGCTGCGGTCGTTGTTGGCTTTCCATCAGTATCCACAGTCACCCACTTGCCGCTCGAGTCCTTAGCAAAAGCGACTGGATTGCCTTTCTCGTCGACAGCAGTCAAGCCAGTCAACTTGCTCGGATCATTTGCATCATAAGTAAACTTAGACACCGAGCCATCGGGAGCTTTGATCTGCGTCACCTGACTGTCGCTGTTGACAGTTATTTCGCTATTTTGCACCTGACCAGGAATTGGGTTACCTTCTTTATCCAGCTTAGGGAAGCCTTGCTGGTAAGTGAAATCGCCAGCCGGAGCAACGAAATTGCCATGGTCATCGGCCATTACCCACTTTCCGTCTTTCTGCTGGAATGCGTAGTGACCGTCACTTGTGATTACCGGTGCTCTATTTCCAGCACTGTCATCGATGGTTCCGTCAGCCTTGACTGGTCCCCATACGCCTTTGTCATTCGCCTTGTACACAACAGGGTCGCCGCCGCCAGCCGGAGTTTCCTCGATGCGATTGATATTGCCATTGGCGTCGTATTCAAACTTGTCGACGCGTCCATTGTCGTAGCTTATGCTTGCAGTTCTGCCGTCAGCACCTTTCACGACGGTAGGCGGAGGCACTGGGTCTCCTTTGCGAGCTTCCTGGTAAGCCTTGGCCAGGTCTGAGTAAGAGGATTTGCCGTCTTTGATATTTCCTTCTAAATCGGGAATACCGAAGTCGCCAGAGAGTTCGCCGACGCTGAAACCGTCACTGATTTTGTCGTTTCCGTCTTGCTTCTTGAGCTGTCCGTCATACTTGCCGTCACGAATATCTCGCACAACCTGGTAATTTGGATCGTTCTTGTCGTGAGAATTCAACCATGAATCAAGGTCGTCTTGCGATACTTTACCGTCTGGCTTGCCGCCATCTTTTGCAGTATCGAGCTGCTGAATCAAAGGTGGATCGCCATCAAACAACTGGCTGATTTTGCTGGTTGTCTTGTCGCCGTCTTTCGCAACAAGTCCGCGGTTAGTAATGGCGCGTGTTTCTTGATCGAAATAAGCTTGTGTGCTCTTTGGTCCGAGGTAAGCGTCGTGACCAGGGTTTCCGCCTGTCGCTGCTGTCGCAGCATCGAAAGTTCCACCCTGAATGTGAACGCCGGCAACGTCGCCGCCATTTTCTAACTGCGCACCGTAAGCTTGAATCAACGTGCCGTCAAGGTTGCCTTTCATGAGGCTAACAGTGGTGCCAATTGCATCGTGGCTGATGCCGTTGTCTGGCAAGTTGTTGCCACTTCCATCACCTTGTTTCGAACTGAGCTTGTGCAAAATGTCTTTATTTGCCGATGCCCACTCAAGCGAAAGATCCGGCAAAGTACCGTTGGCGACGAGGTCTTTGACCAATGCGTTCTGGTAATTTTGAAAGTCGGCTTGTGTGTATCCGTTCTTACCGATCTGGTTGTAGTGGTCCTGAACTTCGGTATTCAATGCTTTGTAGGCATCTTCGGCGCCCTTTCCACCCTTATCTGCAGCCTTGACTTTGTCAGCAGTGGCTTGAGCGTCTTTAGTCGTGTTGATGTCCACCATAATAGGCGTCCTCCAGAATCTAGTAAATTCGGTGCTTGACCGCCCTCACTCTGCGCTCAATGAGCAACAGCCAGGGGCTTGTGGGCGGTGGGTTATATTCGTGGGCAATTCGGATTATCGATGAAGCTTGTGAAAAAGTCGTGAAACTTGCCTTCGTCCAAGCTCTTTTTTTATCGGCTGCAATTTGCTGATGGTTTATATATATCTGAAGTTTGTGGCCGAAATGTGGCCGTGGAGAGAATTCCTGCAATGATGCACTCTTAAGTCCGAATCAATTTTCAACCCGGTCCGAATCATTCTTCAACCCGGTCCGTATCATCCTTCAAACCTGATCCTAATCATCCTTACTCCCGCTCCAATAGGTTCGATATGGCAACTTCGACTCAACAGCCTCCTTCTTGCACACCGGCGATGCGCGTCGCTCAGATGGCACACGGTTACATAATTTCGTCAGCCCTCGGCGCGGCTGTCAGGCTCAATATAGCCGATGTGCTCGCCGACAATAAAATGCACGTGGATGTACTCGCTGAAAAAACCGGCACTGACAAAGACTCCCTGCACCGCCTTCTGCGACTTCTTTCGAGCCTTGAAATTTTTGAACAGGTTGGCAACAGAATCTATGCAAACAACGAAGCCAGCCACAGTCTGCGAAGCGACAATTCAGATTCTCAGCGAGGTTTTATCGAATTCATCACGGACGCTTTCCACTTCACCAATTACGCCGACATTGTGCCGACAATTAAAACTGGTCGGCCGGCAACCGAAATCAATACCGGCAAGAATATATTCGAGTTGCTGGCGAATGACGCTGAAGAACAGAAGCGCTTCAACGATGCCATGACAGACCTGTCAAAAGGTGCTGTGACCGCAGTATTGGACGCGTACGACTTCAGCGGTATCAAACTGCTAGTCGATGTTGCGGGCGGGCATGGGCGATTGCTGACGGCGATTCTGGCTCAATATCCGGAGATGAACGGCGCTGTCTTCGATCTGCCGCAGGTAGCCGATGGAGCCAAAAACCTGATTAAAACGCTTGGACTGGATGGTCGTTGCCAGGTCATCGCCGGAGACTTTTTCAAAGAACTGCCTCAGGCAGACGGCTATCTGATGAAACACATCGTTCATGATTGGAACGACGAGCACGCGCTCCTCATTCTGAAGAATTGCCGCGCCGCCATGGCGCAGACGGGAGTCAGCAAGCTGATACTAATAGAGATGCTCTTGCCAGTGAATAACGAGCCGCACCCCAGCGTTTTTCTCGACATCGAGATGATGGTGCTACCAGGCGGACGCGAACGAAGCGAAGAAGAATATCGACAGCTTCTGCACAAAGCAGGTTTTAAGTTAAACAAAGTCATCGCATGTAAGTCGCCGCACCACGTCCTCGAGGCGATCCCGCAGTGAGCCTTCAACGCAGCTGGATCGCGCCTGGTGTGTAGCGCTGGGTGCGAGCGCTCGGTCCGTAGCGCTCGGTCCGTAGCGCTCACACCCACAATCACCTCTTGACAATTTGCAATATATACTCTACCTTTTGATCGCCCACCCCATACCCTTCGTACGTAATCGTAATCTAGTTCGCTTGTCGGCTGCCCCCACAGCCGCGAGTTAACGTCTACATAAGCGCATGCGCTCGACCATGGTTGAACGCCAGATGCTCTTTGGAGGTTTTTATGACTGATCAATCAGCCGATGCGACCGCACAGCAGCCAATTGATCTTGCCACCGAAGTTGGTGGCAAGGCGAGAGAAACACTTTCACTTTTAGGACAAGATTTAATTCGCCAGGCTAATGGTGACAAGTTCAATATGTTCAATCCACTGGCAGTTCAAAAAGCCGCACGAAATGGTGCCGCAGCCTGGGAACAGAGTCTTGATGATGGAGACCCTTTGAAAAAAGTTGTATCCG
>WBZN01002471.1_pt1 | contig 10274 bp, 9 predicted proteins | sample 5204281 | NCBI WGS metagenome assembly WBZN01 (sample SAMN12344347, study PRJNA552823) | activated sludge metagenome | biome: Activated sludge suspended growth; feature: Nitrification reactor; material: Wastewater; isolation source: activated sludge from nitrification reactor of wastewater treatment... | reverse complement strand
CCATGCGATGCGCGGCGACGCGGCCGGGATCGAAGCGCGTGAGGTCGATGCCGAAGGGCACCACGCTCAGGCGCTCGCGCAGTTCCGGCAGCGCCTCGGCCAGCAGGTTGGCGGTGAGATAGGACAACGTCAGCACGTGGTCGCAATTGAGCAGCGCCTGGCGCGTCTTCTTCGACAAGGTGGCGACGTTGCCCGGCCCGTCGCAGAAGGTGGCGATCATCTTGGCGCCGGCCTTGTGCGCGGCGGCCTGGCCCACCGCGGCGAGGGTCGCGTTCTGCGTGTGCACCAGGTCGACCTTCTGGTCGCGGATGGTCTGCGCCAGGCGCCGGGTGATGTTGAAGGTGGAAATGGGATTGCGGCTGGTCAGCGCCTCGGCCACCGGCGTGATGCGGTGCTTGGTCAGTTCGTAGGTCGACGCCTCGCCGTCATAGGCGATCAGCGCGCGGCCGCCGGCCTCGACCAGCGCGGTCGCCAGATCGATGGCAAGACGCGAGCCGCCGCCGCCATCCAGCCGGCTGACCAGATGCAGCACGGTTGGCGCGTTGGGATTGGACCCCTTGGGACTCAATGTGGGCTGGGATTTGGACGTGTCGCTCGACATTCAGCAACCAGGAAGGCACCCTCGAAGGCAACCTGGGTGAAACATACGTGCCCGGTCCCGTGGGAGCAACAGAATTGGCGAACCGGAAATCCAGCGGAACCAAAGACGTTTCCGGCGATGCGCCGGGGCAACGATCCCCATCGGTTCCGAACGTGGCGGTCCTGCGCATGTCCGATGGCCGGCGGATCGCCTATGCGCGCCGCCCGCCGACGGAACTTACACGCGACGGCAAAGGTGTGGTGTTTCTGTCGGGTTTCCGCTCCGACATGACGGGCAGCAAGGCGACTTTCCTCGACGCGCATTGCGCCGCCCGCGGCCTTGCCTGCCTGCGGCTCGACTATTCCGGCCACGGCCAGTCCAGCGGCGACTTCGCCGACGGGACCATCGGTCGCTGGGCCGAGGAAGCGATCGCGGTGATCGACGCCCAGAGCGAGGGCCCGCAGATCCTGGTCGGCTCCAGCATGGGCGGTTGGATCATGCTGCTCGCCGCGCTGGCGCGGCCGCAGCGCGTCGCTGGATTGATCGGCATCGCGCCGGCGCCGGACTTCACCGAGACGCTGATCTGGGACCGCCTCGCCGATGGCCAGCGCGCAAGATTGCTGGCCGAAGGGCGTCTCGAAGAGCCGTCGCAATATTCCGACGCGCCGACCGTCATCACCCGCGCCTTGATCGAGGAGGGGCGGCGGCACCTGCTGATGTCGGCGCCGATCGGCATTCATTGCCCGGTGCGCCTGCTGCACGGCATGGCCGATCCCGACGTGCCGTATCGGGCGTCGCTCGAACTGGCGGACCGTATCGCCGGCGATGACGTGCGCGTCACCCTGATCAAGGACGGCGACCACCGCCTGTCGCGCGCGCAGGACTTGGCGCTGCTGGCGCAGGCCGTCGACGAACTCGCCTAGCCGCCGCCGTCCAGGATCGCCTGCAGCCCGGCGCGGTAACTGGGGTAGCGCAGGGACACGCCGAGCGCCTGTTTGATGCGCGTGTTGTCGACGCGCTTGTTGTCGTCATAGAAGCTGCGCGCCATGGGCGAGAGGTCGGCCTGCTCGAACGGCACTTCCGGCGGCGGCGTCCGCCCAAGCAGCGTGCAGGCATAGGCGATGACGTCGGATGGCGCCGCCGGGTCGTCGTCGCACACATTGTAGGCCGTCCCCAGGCTGGGCCGCGCCATGGAGGCCTCCAGCACCTGGACGATGTCATCGACATGGATGCGGCTGAACACCTGGCCCGGCTTCGCCACGCGCTTCGCCCGTCCCTCGCGCACGGTATCGAGGGCGGAGGAGCCCGGCCCATAGATGCCGGCCAGACGGAACAGATGCGCCGGCTGACGCAAGGCGAGCCAGCCCTGCTCCGCCGCCACGCGGCGCCGGCCACGCTCGCCGCTGGGGGTCAAGGCGCTGCCCTCGTCGACCCAGCCGCCGGCGCGATCGCCGTAGACGCCGGTGGTGGAAAGATAGCCGGTCCAGGCCAGGTGCGGCGCCGCCGCGTCGATGGCGTCACGGTGCAGATCGAGCACCGGGTCGCCCGCGTCATCCGGCGGCACCGAGCTCAGCAGGTGGCTGATGCCCCGCAGCGCATGCGCGGCATCGTCGAGCGGCCGGTCGCGCGCGAACAGATGCGCCGAAATGCCCTGGCCGCGCAGTTTCGCCTGCTTCTCCGCGCTCCGGCAGGTGCCGCTGACCCGCCAGCCCCGGGCGAGGAGGTCGCGGGCAAGGAATCCGGCGGTGTAGCCAAGCCCGAAACAGAACAGATGCGGTGTCGCGATCATGCGCGGATCTTGCCCGGTTCGCCCTGCGGCCGGCTCGCGAAAGGATGACTTGCAAATCCAGGCCGGGCGCAGGAAGGTTCGCCGCAGCGTTAACGTCCTCCCTGGTTGAATGCAAGCGATGCGTCGCCGGTTCTTCTTTCGCGCCATCCTGTTCGGGATGGGCCTTGTCGGTGCCGCGCCGGCTCTGGCGCTCGACAACCAGGCGCAATACCAGGCCTGCATGGTGCTGGTGGAGCGCGACCCCGGCGGCGCGCTGGACAGCGCCATCGAATGGGAAAAGCAGGGCGGCGGCGATGCGGCGCGGCATTGCAAGGCGCTGGCGCTGATCCGCACCGGGGACGTCGAGGGCGGCGCGCTCGAACTGGAACGCGTCGCCGAGCAGATGCCGCAGGTGAAGGCGCCTCTGGCCGCCCAGCTTTTCGCCCAGGCGGGCCAGGCCTGGATCAAGGCCGGCAATCCGCAGCGCGCCCTCTATGCGCAGAACCAGGGGCTGAAGCTCAATCCGAAGGATCCCGATCTGCTCGTCGACCGCGCGCTCACCTACGGCTCCTCCGGCATGTATTTCGAGGCGCTCGACGATCTCAACGTCGCGGTCGACCTGCGGCCGGACGACCCCGACATCTACGCCATGCGCGCCGCCGCGTACCGCCAGCTGGAAAATCCCGACCTCGCGGAGGACAATGTCGAGCAGGCGCTGAAGCTGTCGCCCAGCCATCCCGGCGCGCTGCTGGAACGCGGCTATCTGCGCCGCGCCAAGGGCGACCTGGTCGGCGCGCGCTCCGACTGGCTGACCGTGATCCAGGTGATGCCCGGCACCGACATCGCCAGCGAGGCGCAGCACAACATCGAGAAGCTGGATATAAAATAGGGGCACTCGGCGCCCTGTTCAGTACGCACGTTCTACTCGCTCGTCATCCCGGGCTTGACCCGGGATCCACTTCGCCGCGGCAAGATCCGATGCCGCATCGCACAGCCCTTGCGTTACACCAATGGACCCCGGGTCAAGCCCGGGGTGACGACCGAGAATCGGCGCGGACCGCGCGCTCCGCTCAAAAATCCAGATTGGCGTAATGCGCCGGGGGCTGCGTTCCCGGCCAGTGGTCGGCCAGCAGCGGGCGGAAGCTGGGGCGCGACTTCAGCCGCGCGTACCATTCCTTGGCCACCGGATGCTCGTCCCACGGCACGTCGCCCAGGTAGTCGAGGCAAGACAGATGCGCGGCCGCCGCCAGATCGGCGAGCGAGATCTCGTCGCCGGCCAGCCAGTTGCGCCGGTCGATCAGCCAGCCGACGTAATGCAGATGCACGTGGATGTTGGCCTTGCCGGCGCGCAGCGCGTTGGAATCCGGCCCGCCGCGGCCATAGAGCCGCTTGCCGATCTTCTCGTCCAGGAGATGCTGGGTCACCTCGCGGCAGAACTTGCCGTCGAACCAGGCGATGATGCGGCGCACCTCGGCGCGTTCGCCGCGCGACCGGCCGAGCAGGACCGGCTCCTGATAGGCCTCTTCCAGGTATTCGGTGATGACATAGTCGCCGGCCAGCGTCAGGCCGCTATCCTCGGTGAGGACCGGCGTCTCGCAGGCGGGGTTGAGATGCAGGAAGCCCTCGCGCCGCTCCCATGGCCGCTCGACCACCAGATCGCAATCGAGGTGCTTTTCCTTCAGCAGCAGCCGCACCTTGCGGGATTGCGGCTGCAACGGGAAATGATAGAGCGTGCGCATGGGCCCGGCGAAATCCGATTCGCCGGCAATTTAACAGCGTCGCTCTCCTCTATCCAGGGTGCGCGGCTACTTCTTGAGCAGGCGGAAGGCCGGCGGCTCGCGCAGCGCGAAGTCGCGCTTGATCTCGGACAGCGCCTGGCGCTGGCCGGGATAGGCGATCAGCTCGTCGGCCTCGGCAAAGCTGACCCAGCGATAGCCGAGATGCTCGTGATTGATGGTGACGTCCGGCGTCTCGGCGAACGTGGCGACGAAGACCGGGGTGATGTCGATCGCATTGGCGCCGGGATTGAAGAAGGTGTCGCAGCAGCCGGAATTGTAGATCGCCTGCGCCTCGATGCCGGCTTCCTCCTGCAGCTCGCGGCGGATCGCCTGCGGCGCCGTCTCGCCGGCTTCCAATCCGCCCATGACCAGGCTCCACAGGCCATGGGAGGTCTTGCCCGCCCGCTGCATCACCAGGACCCGCGCGGCCTCGCCGCGACCCGCCAGGACCACCGCCGCGGCCGATTTGCTGCGCACGGGGATGGCGCTGACCGTGGCGGCGTCGTCCCGCTTGGGCGCCAGCTGCACCACGTTGCTGTTGTTGGCGGGACGGCTCTCGACCTGGTCCCCGGCGCCGTGGCCGAGGGTTTCGCGGGTGGAGAGGGCTAGGGCTTGCGGCTGCATTCGTTCCTCCGAGTTCGATGGAGGGATTATGCCGTTTGGGGGACCTGCGGCATATTGTGCAGAACGTTAGCCGCCCCTATACGGATGCCGAGCTGCCCTATTTTTATCTTTGCAAATCAATATGATGAGGTAGGTCGATCAGCCAGCCGCCGGTCTCCCGCGGGGTCAGGCGCGCCGGCCGGCAATTGGGCAGGCGGGTAAATCCGCCGGTGCCGCAGAGCCGTTCCAGGGCCCAGAACACCCCGCCATGGGCGACCACCAGGACCTCGCCGGGTTGGCCAAGCGCCTGGTTGACCGCGGCGCCGATGCGTCGGCGAAAGGCGGAGAAGGGCTCGACGCCCTCCACCGCCTCGTCGGCGCGCCAGCGCTCCAGCCAATGGCCTTCGGTGCCACCCTCATAGGGGCCGACGCTGAATTCCTCCAGGCCGGGGATCTCGACAACCGGCAGTTCGAGCGCTTCGGCCACCAGATCGGCGGTGCGCCGCGCGCGCCGCAGCGGGCTGGTGCAGATGACCTCGATCCCGGCGCCGCGCAGCAACGGACCGGCCGCCCGCGCTTGGTCCTCGCCGCGCGGGTTCAGCGGCACGTCGGTGCGGCCCTGCCACCGCCCGGCGCCGTTCCAATCGGTCTCGCCGTGACGCAGGAACCAGAAGGCGCGGCGGGCGATCATGCGATCTCCTTGGGGCCTTGCTGAAGCGGTTTGGTGAGGCGCAGCGAATCCTCGGCGTAGCCCATGCGCCGGTAGAACGCCCGCGCCCGCCGGTTGTTGGCGAAGACGTCGAGGCCGATCAGGCGAAAGCCCTTGCCCCGTGCCCAGTCCTCGACGCCCTGCATCAGGGCCTGGGCGACGCCTGTGCCCTCCGCCGCCGCAATCGTCGCCAGCACCGTCACATAGCCGCAAGGCTCGAGCGTCACCGAATCCGTCGAGGCTTCCGCATGGACGAAGCCGAGCGGGACGCTGCCCGCATCCTCGGCGATCAGGGTGACGATCTCATCCTGCGGCCGGGCGAAGGCGAGCTTCATGTAGCGATGCTGGAACGCGACCAGGTCGCGCATCGCGTGCCAGGGCAGATCGGCGACCCCGGCCAGGCGCGGCGCCAGGCCGAACATGAAATCGTGGTCGGCGGCTCGCGCCGGCCGGATGATGACATCGAGCGTGGACATGCGGCATCTCTCCCGATAGTCCGGCGGGTTATACCCCGTGGCGGCTTCCTGGCAACTCCCGCCACGTTCCGGCGCGGACCCAGTCCAGACTGCGCGCCTCGCGGACGGAGGACGGGATGCGCAAGCCACAATCGATGAAGGCACTGGAGGATTTCGGCCGGGTGCGGCTCTCGGCCAATTTCTTCATGCGCGATTTTCTCTATTCGGAGATCGCCGGTTTCCACGGGCTGCCCAACCTGCCGGAAAGCCCTGATCGCGCCATCGCGGCGGGCCGGCAACTCTGCGAGACCTTGCTGGAACCGCTGCAGGACGCTTTCGGGCGGATCGCGCTCCGCTCCGGCTATCGTTCCGGGGAGGTTACCGCGTTCGGACACAAGCGCCGCGAATGCGGCAGCATCCGGGTGAACGCGGCCTATCACGTCTGGGACATGCTGGACCTCGACGGATGCATGGGGGCGGCGGCCTGCGTCGTGCTGCCCTGGTTCGCCGACCGCTACCGGGCGGGCGCGGATTGGCGCGCGCTGGCCTGGTGGATCCACGACCATCTGCCCTACGGGCACCTGGAATTTTATCCGAAGCTCTGCGCCGTCAACATCCAATGGCAGGAACGCCCACGCCGGCGCATCGATTCCTTCATCGCCCCGCGTGGCTGCCTGACCAGGCCCGGCATGCCGAACCACGCCGGCTCTCACGCGGATTGGTATGCGGGATTTCCGATCAGACGGGACAGCAGCTCTTCGCCGGCCTTCCATTCGCCATAGCCGGCCGAGGTGTTGATGTGGCCGGCCTTGCCGGCGTCGAACAGCTCTGCGCCCCAGGCCTTGGCGAAATGCGCGGCACGGTCGAAGGCGACATAGGGATCGTCGCGGCTGGCGGCGACGATCGCGGGAAAGGGCAAGGGCCTCAGCGGCATGGGCCGGAACATATGCGCCTCCGGCGGCGTGTGCGTATCGGAATCGACATCGGCGGGGCCGACCAGCAAGGCGCCCTGCACGGCGCGGCGGTGCGCGGCCGCCCAGTACGCGACCAGCGCGCAAGAGAGGCTGTGCGCGACCAGCACCGGCGGCGCCTTGGCGGCGGCGATGGCGGCGTCGAGGGCCGCGATCCAGCCGGCGCGATCGGGCCTGTCCCAATCCGCCTGCTCGACGCGCGTCGCCTCGGGCAGGCGCTGCTGCCACAGGCTCTGCCAATGCTCCGGCCCCGATCCGCCGAGACCCGGAACAATCAGGACGGGCACCGCCACGGCATCACTCGGCGGAGATCGCGCCGCGTGAATCGCTCAGCGGCCGCGGCAGTTTGTCGAGCATCTCCTTGGGCGCCACCTGCCAGAACTTGCCGCGCTCCAGCATCCAATCGTTGAGCAGGCGGCGGGCGAACCGCGATTGCGTCTCCTCCGCATGCTGCTCGATCAGGTCACGCAGCTGTTCCTCCCAATAGCGGGATTCCAGCCGTTGCCAGACGACCGAGCCGGGGTTGACGAAGAGCGGGAAGCTGTCCGCCTCGTCGTAGACGAAGGCCATGCCACCCGACATCCCGGCAGCGAAATTGTCGCCGACCCGGCCGAGGATCACCGCAATGCCGCCGGTCATGTATTCGCAGCCGTTGGAGCCGCAGCCCTCGACCACCACTTCGGCGCCGGAATTCCTGACCGCGAAGCGTTCGCCGGCCTGGCCGGCGGCGAACAGCTTTCCGGCCGTGGCGCCGTAAAGCACCGTGTTGCCGATGATGGTGTTCTCGTGGCTGTTGAGCTTCGAGGACGGCAATTGCCGTACCACGATGGTGCCGCCCGACAATCCCTTGCCGACATAATCGTTGGCGTCGCCGAACACTTCCAGCTTGACGCCTTGCACCGCGAAGGCGCCGAGCGATTGGCCGGCCGAACCCCGCAGGCGCACGGTCAGGTGGTTGGGCTTCAAGCCCGTCATGCCGAAGCGCTTGGTGATATGCGCCGAGAGGCGCGTGCCGATGGCGCGGTAGGTATTCCGGATGTTGTATTGCAGCTGCATCTTCTCGCCGGCCTCGAACAACGGCTTCGCGTCCTCGACCATCTTGGCGTCGAGCGTGTCCGGCACCTCGTTGCGCCCTTCGAGCGTGCAGTAGCGCGCCTGGTCGCCGGGATCGGCCTGGGAGAGCAGCGGGTTGAGGTCGAGGTCGTCGAGATCGGCGGCGCCGCGGCTCACCTGCTCGATGAGTTCCGTGCGGCCGATCACCTCGTTCAAGGTGCGCAGCCCAAGCGAAGCCAGAACTTCGCGCACTTCCTCGGCGATGAAGCTGAACAGGTTGACGACCTTCTCCGGGCTGCCGGTAAATTTCTCGCGCAGTTTCGGGTCCTGGGTGCACACGCCGACCGGACAGGTGTTGGAATGGCACTGCCGCACCATGATGCAGCCCATGGCGACCAGCGATGCCGTGCCGATGCCGAACTCCTCGGCGCCCAGGATCGCGGCGATGACCACGTCGCGCCCGGTCTTGATGCCGCCATCGGTCCTGAGCCGCACGCGGTGGCGCAGGCGGTTGAGCGTCAGAACCTGGTGCGCCTCGGCGAGGCCCATTTCCCACGGGATGCCGGCATACTTGATCGAGGTGTGCGGCGAGGCGCCCGTGCCCCCGACATGGCCGGAGATCAGGATCACATCGGCCTTCGCCTTGGCGACACCGGCGGCGATGGTGCCGATACCGGAGCGCGCCACCAGCTTCACGCAGACCTTGGCCGTCGGGTTGATCTGCTTCAGATCGTAGATCAGCTGCGCCAGGTCCTCGATCGAATAGATGTCGTGATGCGGCGGCGGCGAAATGAGCGACACGCCGGGCGTGGCGTGGCGCAGCTTGGCGATCTCCACGGTCACCTTGAACCCGGGCAGCTGGCCGCCTTCGCCGGGCTTGGCGCCCTGCGCCATCTTGATCTCGATCTCGCGGCAATTGGCGAGATATTCGGCGGTGACGCCGAAGCGGCCCGAGGCGATCTGCTTGATCGCGGAATTCTCGTTGTCGCCGTTGGCGCGCGGCTTGAAGCGTGCCGGGTCCTCGCCGCCCTCGCCGCTGTCGGACTTGGCGCCGATGCGGTTCATGGCGATGTTGAGGGTGCCATGCGCCTCGGGCGACAGCGCGCCCAGCGACATGCCCGGGGTGACGAAGCGCTTGCGGATCTCGGTGATGCTCTCGACCTCGTCGATGGAGATCGAATGTCCCGTGGGGACGAAATCCAGCAGGTCGCGGATGGCGACCGGCGGCGCCTTGGCGATCATCTCGCTGTAGCGCTTGAAGGTCTGGTAGGATTCGCTGGCCACCGCCGATTGCAGCGTGTGGATGGCGTCGGCCGCCCAGGCATGGGTCTCGCCACCCTTGCGGTATTTGTAGAAGCCGCCGATGGGGAGCGCGATGGCGTCCGGGTTCCAGGCGCGGGCATGGAGGGCGCTGACTCGCTTCTGAATACCCGTCATGCCGATGCCGGAAATGCGCGACGGCATGTTGGGGAAATACTCGGCGACCAGCGTGCGCGACAGGCCGAGCGCCTCGAAATTGGCGCCGCCGCGATAGGACGAGACGACGGCGATGCCCATCTTGCTCATCACCTTGAGCAGGCCCTGGTCCACCGCTTCGCGGAAACGGTCGAGGCAATCGTCGAGGTCGAGCTTGTTGAACAAGCCGCGCGCCTGGCGGTCGGCGATCGAGGCCTCCGCCACATAGGCATTGACCGTGGTGGCGCCGACGCCCACCAGCACCGCGAAATGATGCACGTCGAGGCATTCGCCGGAGCGTACGTTGAGCGAGGTGAAGGTGCGCAATTGCTGGCGCAGCAGATGCACATGCACGGCACCCGTCGCCAGGATCATCGGGATCGCGGCTCGGCCCGGCCCGGCGCGCTCGTCGGACAGGATCACATGGGTGGCGCCGCCGCGCACGGCATCCTCCGCCTGGCGGCGGATGGTCTGGATCGCGTCGCGCAGCGCGTGGTCGCTGGCCAGCGGATCGAAGGTGCAATCGATCTCGGCCGCCGATTGCCCCATATAGGCGCGCATGGCCTGGAATTCCGCGGTCAGCAGCACCGGCGAATCCAGCTGCAGCAGCCGGCACTGGCCCTCATCCTCGTCCATCACGTTGCCGAGATTGCCGAGGCGCGTCTTCAGGCTCATCACCCGCTGCTCGCGAAGTGAGTCGATGGGCGGGTTGGTGACCTGGCTGAAATTCTGCCGGAAGAAGTGATGCAGGCCGCGATACTGGTCGGACAGAATCGCCAGCGGCGTGTCGTCGCCCATGGAGACGATCGCCTCCTTGGCTTCCTCGACCATCGGCTGGAGCACCAGCTCGAGGTCTTCCATGGAGAGACCGGCCGCAACCTGGCGGCGGCGCAAGGTCTCCT
>WBZN01002470.1_pt1 | contig 10275 bp, 10 predicted proteins | sample 5204281 | NCBI WGS metagenome assembly WBZN01 (sample SAMN12344347, study PRJNA552823) | activated sludge metagenome | biome: Activated sludge suspended growth; feature: Nitrification reactor; material: Wastewater; isolation source: activated sludge from nitrification reactor of wastewater... | reverse complement strand
ATGCCAGTGATGGTTATTTTGCTCATAGTAGTCTCCTCGATTTTGTATGGTTACATGTGGAATACACCATTTGTGAGTTATACGCCAACTTCAGGTGGAGGCGTCCATTCCATTGACCGCCGGTAGAATTTGAAATGGCATTTTATCGCCAACTAAGGAAGTCAGCCGATGCGGTTTAACTCAAAGCAAATAGTCTCCGAAAAACCTCGGGCGATTCAGTTAAATAATTTTCTCTATTTCGCCATTTCTTGTTTAATTCGCCACGCTGGTAGCGCAACATCAAATAGACGAACGCTATCCATAATTCCACGGAAGAATGCCGCATCTTCAGGAGGAGAAATTGTTCGATGTTTAGAACCTATGGATAATGGTTCTGTATTGACGCAAACAGAACCAGGAACAGGTACTAACGATTTTCCGGCTAGGATTCCATTGATATAAATTCTTAAAGTACTACTATCATAAGTAACCGTAACATGTGTCCACTCATTTTCTGGTACTATTTTATTACTGTCAAACTTGAAGTAAAAAAAGGAACTATTGCATCCTCCAAAAAACCCTCCAGCTCTTACCTTACGAGTGTCTTTACGAATATTGACCCAGAAAGAACCAGCTTTTTCCATAATTTCTTCCCTGTCCCATTGATTTTGTTCGTATTTTACCCAGGCCATCAAAGTGTATCGATTAAAGTCAAAGATCGGATTATCAGGTACTAAGACGAAATTATCGATTCCATTAAGTTTAAGGCCTCTTCCAGAAATTCCTGGCGCAAAATGTTGAGTGCCACTACCCTCAATGTGACCATGTAGATCGTTACCACTGGTATCCGATACAAACGAACCAGAGTCCGAAGAAAACTTGTACTCTAAGACCGGGTCTGCAGCAAAAGAAAGATTTGCAGCAAACAAAGAAATTAAAAGTAGGCTAAGGTTAAAGTTAAGCTTAATCATATTAGAATGAACAACCGGGCAATTATAATAAAAACGAATCAAAGTAGGCAGATCTCATCCGATTACAAAAATTAATCAATAAATCAATGATCTTCACTTAAAGTATCCCCACATACTGCTGTTGATTATAATCCACAATATAGAACGCATCTAAAACATCGATGTACTTTGGTCAAAAATTTTATCCTGGGTGTTATCTCCTAATTTTTAGGACGTTAAGATAAATATGACCGCTACATAACTGTTTTTTTGAATTTTTTAGATCACTTTCAGCATTGATAAATCAAATACTTATAAATCTTGCGCAACCGACATAACCAGTTATGTAGAGGTCTTTTGAAGTAATGGGTAAACGTTTTTAGCGTTTGATGTAACGCGCCGTACCCACATAGGGAATTTTATAAACAGATATCTGAATTACTTTTGACCACAACAAACGTCAATTTCTCTATGCCGTCATTGAAAACACAACACTGGGATCCAACGCAATACGGCAAGAACGCTCGGTTTGTCTCAGACCTTGGCGTCCCTGTTGTTGAATTGCTTTCACCGCAACCGAAAGAACGAATTCTTGATCTTGGCTGCGGGGACGGCGCTCTGACTGTCAAGCTGTGCGAAGTTGGTTGCACATTGGTTGGTGTTGATTCAAGCGCCGCAATGATCAAAGCCACAAAAGCGCTGGGCCTTGAGACGTATGTCATGGATGGCGAGTCTCTTCAATTCACGAATGAATTTGACGCAGTGTTTTCCAACGCAGCTTTGCATTGGATGAAAAATCCGCAGCGAGTCATTGCGGGGGTATGGCAAGCGCTCAAACCGGGAGGACGTTTCGTCGGAGAATTTGGTGGTTACGGCAACGTAGCAACCATAATCACCGCTATCGAATCCGCACTTCACACAAGAGGTATCGTAGTTGCAAGCCCTTGGTTTTTTCCTGGCGTCGAAGAATACAAAGAACTTTTAGAAGCCGGTGGCTTCGAAATAAAATTCATTAGTCTCATTCCACGCCCAACATTGTTACCCGGAGATGTGGGCAGGTGGCTAGAGACATTTGCACAGCCTTACACTTCTGCTCTGCCCGCAGACGAAAGGCAAAGCTTTACTTCCGAGATTGTCGAAACCTTGCGCAACGTACTGTGCGACGCAGATGGCAAATGGAACGCCGATTATGTGCGATTACGTTTTTTTGCCAAGAAACCAAACAACGCAACCTAACTACATGCCCTATTACGAACAATGTCAATGCCTTTCATAGCCTGTCTTGCTCTCGCCACTATATTGGTTACCGCACTGGCACCACCGGCACACAGTGCGGAGCGAATCGACTTAGTATTGAAATTGGTTGAATCGGATGGACGCCCAATGGCATCCACGCCAGTTCGCGTTGTCCTTGTCCTTGGCAACGATTGGCAAAGCGCAAACTCCGGCTTGAAGATGATAACAAGTTCGGAAGGAGAATTATCGGCATCGATGAATGCCACTCTCGAACGCCGAATGCTGAAGAGGCCGACGAATTTTTTTAGTCAGCTCATCAATCCGAAAGAGCCGACTGTGCATGTCGTTGTTGCAGTAGAAATGCAATATTTAGAGCATACGTGGTTGGCGTTGTTTGCTATAGACCGTTTCGAGAACGGCGACATCACCTACCGTGAGTATCCAGAGGTTTGGGGCCAAGATAAGGAATACAGATTTTCCCAACGAGCTACTTACCGAGAGAACATGTGGCATCTTCCTGGCGTCGTGGGAGCATTAAGCACCGCACCATTTCGAGCTGAACACGCGACCATCACACCGATGGCTGGTGGATGGAAAGTCAATCTGACGATCGTGAAGGCTGCGGAACCTAGGCAACGCTAGGAATTCCTACCTATAATTTAAATCCCATCTTGTACTATAATCGCGGTTATTGAGTCATTCATTTTAACTTCAAGCAACACGCAATTCATGAACGTATCAGATATTAAGCAATACATGCAGTTTGTAGGGAAAGCTGCACGCACCGCCTCACGATCAATCGCCAAAGCCGATACCGCAACAAAAAACAAAGCTTTAATTGCAATGGCGGATGCAATTCGTCGCGACCAAGCCTTACTACTTGCCGCTAATGCTAAAGATTTGGATAGTGCACGGGCTAAAGGAATAGAAGCTGCGATGATTGATCGTTTGACCCTTTCCGCAAAAGGTGTCGAGACGATGGCTGAAGGGTTACTGCAAATCGCGGCTCTTCCCGATCCAGTGGGTGAAATCACTGATCTAAATTTTCGCCCCTCTGGCATTCAAGTAGGAAAAATGCGCGTGCCATTAGGCGTAGTGGGCATCATCTACGAAGCGCGCCCGAATGTCACTGCGGATGCTGCCGGATTGTGTTTAAAAGCAGGAAATGCGGCTATTTTGCGCGGTGGCTCCGAGGCCATTCACAGTAATCAAGCGATTGCCGCATGTGTCAAAGAAGGATTACTGAGTGCAGGCCTGCCCGAGACGGCCGTGCAAGTGATTGAAACCACGGATCGCGCTGCGGTCGGTGAATTAATCACGATGCAAGATTATGTCGATGTCATCGTACCTCGCGGTGGTAAAAGTTTGATCGAGCGTATCGCTCATGAAGCGCGGATCCCGGTTATTAAACACCTGGATGGTGTGTGTCATGTGTATATTGATGAACAAGCGGACATCGAAAAAGCGATTCGCATCGCCGATAACGCAAAAACGCAACGTTATGGCACCTGTAATACCATGGAAACATTACTCATTCATCGCAATATTGGGAATAAAGTGCTACCGGCACTGAGCAAAATTTACTTGGATAAAGGAGTAGAATTGCGTGGCGACAGCGCCGCTTGTGCAATGGTAACGGCCATGAAATTAGCAACCGAACAAGATTGGTATGAAGAATATTTAGCGCCAATTCTCAGTATTCGTATCGTTGATGATTTAGATCAAGCCATTGATCACATCACGCAATTTGGTTCACAGCACACCGATGCGATCGTTACGGAAAATTACTCACACGCACAGCGTTTTTTGCGCGAAGTTGATTCCAGTTCGGTCATGGTTAACACGACAACGCGCTTTGCCGATGGTTTCGAATATGGATTAGGGGCTGAAATAGGAATTTCCACCGACAAAATCCATGCACGAGGTCCTGTTGGCTTGGAAGGTCTTACCAGTCAAAAATTCATTGTGTTGGGCGATGGGCAAATAAGACAATAGCGCGCATCATTATTTCCAATCTCGATTTATCCTTAGCCATCGTGCTAAAACTTTACGATCGATCGGCACAACTAATACGACTCAAAAAATTATGACACAAATAATAGAAATAAAAGTGCCCGACATCGGCGATTTCAAGGATGTTCCAGTCATTGAGATACTCGTTGCACCAGGGGATAAGGTTGAAAAAGAAACTTCGCTGGTTACGCTGGAAACTGAAAAGGCCTCTATGGAAATTCCTTCTCCTCTAGCAGGTGAAGTAAAAGCCATTCAAGTTAAAGTCGGCGACAAAGTCTCTGAAGGATCGGTGTTATTAACGCTATTGGCCGCTGATGAAACGGCTTCTCAAAAAATTTCCAAAACAAAAAAAACCGTTGGTTCAACGTCGCAACAACCAACGACCGAGATTCCTTTATCTCCTAATAAGATAGCGTCCCCCACTCCACCAACGGCACCGATCACACGTGGAGATATTCATGCGGATGTCGTGGTAATCGGTGCAGGGCCCGGCGGTTACACAGCCGCGTTCCGTGCTGCCGACTTAGGCAAGAAAGTCGTGTTGATCGAGCGCTATTCGACACTGGGAGGCGTTTGCTTAAATGTTGGTTGTATTCCGTCCAAAGCCCTGCTGCATGCCGCCAAAGTGATTACTGATGCAGAAGAAGCTGAGGCGCATGGAATTACTTTCGGTAAAGCAAATATCGATCTCAATCATTTACGACAATGGAAAGAATCGGTCATCGGAAAACTCACCAAGGGATTGAAAGCATTGGCTAAACAGCGAAAGGTTGAGGTCGTTTATGGCACCGCCGAGTTCGCCAATCCGCATTTGCTTGAAGTAGAAACCAGTAACGGCAAGCAAACCGTTTCATTCGAAAACTGCATCATCGCAGCAGGCTCCAGCGTTACGCGTATACCTGGTTTTCCCTATGACGATCCTCGTATGATGGATTCAACTGATGCCTTAGCATTGAAAGATGTGCCCAAACGCATGTTGATCATCGGCGGCGGCATCATCGGTTTGGAGATGGCAACGGTTTATTCCGCTTTAGGTAGCAAAATTAGCGTGGTGGAATGGCTTGATCAATTGATTCCTGGAGCAGATGCTGAACTGGTAAAACCATTACATCGACGCATCAAGAAACGTTATGAAGCCATTTATCTAAAGACTAAAGTAACAAAAATCGTTGCAGAAACTCACGGATTGACGGTGACGTTTGAGGGCGATGAGACAATCGCCCCTCAAACCTATGATCGTATTTTATTGGCGGTCGGACGCCGTCCGAATGGACTTACAATAGGTGCAGATAAAATTGGTCTCCACGTCAATGAACGAGGTTTCATACCAGTCGATGCACAAATGCGCACCAACTTGAGTCATATTTTCGCTATTGGAGACATTGTCGGCGAACCAATGCTGGCACACAAAGCAACCTATGAAGGCAAAATAGCGGCTGAAGTCATTGCCGGCCATAAAGTAGCGTTTGATGCTCGCACCATTCCTTCCGTTGCTTACACTGATCCTGAAATTGCATGGATGGGTCTCACGGAGAAAGAAGCGATCAAGCAAGGTATTGCCTATGAAAAAGCTAATTTTCCTTGGGCTGCCAGTGGTAGAGCTATCTCGATGGCACGTGAAGAAGGTTTGACACAACTAATTTTTGAAAAGGATTCGCGTCGAATTCTCGGTGCCGGCATGGTCGGTATCAACGCCGGTGAATTAATAGCCGAAACAGTGCTCGCTTTAGAAATGGGCGCCGACATGCAAGATCTAAGTTTAACCATTCATCCACACCCTACTTTATCGGAGACTGTGTTGTTTGCTGCTGAAATAGCAGAAGGAACGATTACAGATCTTTTTTTGCCGAAGAAATGATACCGTTTAAGTGATGGTTACTGAATGATTGACCAATTATTTACCTATTGTTATGAAACTCTGGAAAAAAACATATCTCATTGGATTAATGTGGCTTGCGTTACTATCGGGGTTTGCTGAAAACCTATTCGCAACGCATATCTCGCAACCTATCGTTGAACATTCCCAAAAACAATACACTATTGGTGAAAGCATCGCCGTACAAGGATGGGTCGAATATCAGCAAAAACCAGCCGCCGATGTACTGTTGAATTTCAAATTGCAACGCGCTGATGGTCATGTCATCGTCGATCAATCTTATCCCAGCGATGAACAAGGCCGTTTCGAATTCAAATTTGATTCTCAACAGGAAACACCAGGTGCCTATCAGCTTACGATAACCTCACACTGTTTAGAAATTCACCGTTATGCCTGTACGTATAAAAGCACAACGGTGCCAATTCAGTTAACCAAACCGTAGTTCTTTGTTTTTTAATTCACTCAGTGAATAAAATAATGTATTTTAGTAAACACCCGTTGTATCGACTTACCTTTTTATGCGCTTGATAATCAGCCACTTTTTTCAATCTCACCTTACTACCGCTATCTTGATTCTTTTTTCATTGTTAGCGCTATCCGCTTGTAACAATGAGAATATCAACGAAAAAAAATTATCGGAACGTGAAGCTTCCATTCATGCAAGAGAAGCAGAATTAGCCACTTTATTTTCCGAACTCGCCGCGCAAAAAGAATCTTTAGAGAGCGAACAAGCCAAAACACATAAGGATAATGAACCTCTTAACGCTGAAACACCGCAACCGGATTGCTTACCTGTTCCCGCTATTGAAAATACTTCATCTGGAAAAATAGAAGCGCCTCTGGAAAAAATTGACAATAAAATTGTGTTGGGAAACCGAGAATATGTTTATTTAGATCCTCCGGGGCTAGAACTCACCGCACGGATCGATACCGGCGCTCGAACATCTTCGCTAAATGCCATGACGCTTATGGAATTTGAGCGCGATGGCAAGCCATACGTTAAATTCACCATTAGAAACCCGCAAACAGGCGAACCCATCGAAATTACCCGACGTTTACGCCGTATTGCTAAAATTAAGGAACGCGGCGATCGTGAAGCGCAAGAACGCCCAGTCGTCAAAATGCGTGTTACAGTAGGCAGTATTAATGAACTGATTGACTTTACTTTGGAAAATCGCAGCAAATTCAAACATCAAGTATTGATTGGACGTAACTTACTGCGTGATCTTGCTATCGTCGATGTGAGCAGAAGTTATCTCACTAAAAAATTTGAAAATCCGATACCTGAAAACAGCACAAAATGAACGTCAAGCTACGGCTCTATGTAATAGTAATACTGCTCATGAGCATAGGGATTGGTGTCATTGCATACAAACACTACATACTAGGATTTCCACTACTACCTGATCAAAAAAAAGCCGTTTGGTCGGTCGAAGCGCGGATCGATTTCACTGCACGCGGCGATCCGGTTATCGTTTCATTTGCTCTTCCACCTCAGGCACCCGATATTATTTTTACCCAAGAGGAATTTGCTTCACCCGATTACGGTTTTAGTGAATTGCCTTCTACTTCAGGTAGACGTGCCCAATGGAGCAAGAGATCCGCTAACGGTCATCAAACCGCTTATTATCGATTGAGCATGCATGAGGTTGATCATGTTGTTTCTTCTATTACCAATGATTTACCAACGGAACCTAAGAAGCCTGAATTTGATGAATTGCATAAAACCGCTGCCACGACTTTGTTAGATCAAGTACGCAATAAATCTGCGAATACCGAAACATTTACCCGAGAATTAATTACCACGCTCAATTCTGATGCACCTAACCAAAATCAAGGCCTTTTGCTCAAAGAGCAAGCCAGTGAAGATTATAAAACACAGTTAATCATTGATTTACTGGCTTTGGAAGGTATTAGCGCACGCATCGTACGCGGACTTTATTTGCAAAGTAATCGTCGCAAGCAGTCGCTGAGTAATTTTGTTGAAGTCTATATTGGTAACGAATGGTTGTTATTTAATCAAACCACCGGAAAAATTGGTAAACCCAAAAATCTGTTGGTATGGCAGCGTGGTGATGAATCGTTGCTGGATGTCATAGGGGGAAAAGACTCACAAATTTCATTTTCCATCATCAAAAATGTGCAGTCTACCCGTAACTTGGCGGTAAAAGACAATCTGAATCAGCAAGCTACCTTAATGGATTTTTCCATTTACAGCTTACCGATCGAACAGCAAAACGCCTTCAAAATGATCCTGTTGCTACCCATTGGAGCTTTGATTGTGGTCATTATGCGCTTGATCATTGGGATCCGCACTTCGGGAACTTTCATGCCAATTTTGATAGCGCTGGCTTTGATACAAACCACGCTGATTAGCGGGATTATTTTATTTCTCATCGTGATCAGCATCGGGCTACTCATTCGATCTTATTTATCGCGGTTAAACTTGCTTTTCGTTGCTCGTATTTCTGCGGTGATTATCGTGGTCATCGTCATTATGGCGGGTATTAGCATCATCAGTAATAAATTTGGTATCGATCAAGCGATGTCGGTGACTTTCTTCCCGATGATTATACTTTCCTGGACCATCGAAAGAATGTCAGTATTATGGGAAGAAGATGGTCCTCGAGAAGTTTTAATTCAAGGCAGCGGCAGCCTATTAACCGCTGTGATCGCTTATTTATTCATGACCAACCGTACCATTGAATACTTGACGTTTAATTTTCCAGAATTGATGCTAGTGAATTTAGCCTTCATTCTGATATTGGGACAATATACTGGTTACCGTCTGTCGGAACTATATCGCTTTCATTCGTTAGATCGGCGTAATGCTCCTCGCTAGTGCTAAAAAATTACGCAGCTTAGGTATCATCGGGATGAACCAAAGAAACTTTGGTTTAATCTCACGTTACAATCCGCGCCACCTCTACCCGCTGGTCGATGATAAACTGAAAACCAAATTGTTGGCGCAGAAAGCCGGCATTACTGTTCCAACGTTACTCGGCACCATCGAATTTCAACACGATGTCAAGTTACTCGGTAAAATTCTGCAACCGTATGAACAATTTGTCATCAAACCCACTAAAGGCAGCGGCGGAAAGGGCATTCTGGTGATTATCAAGCACGACGATCACCAGCAATATTTCAAACCGAGCGGTGAAACATTGCAATTAGCGGATATCGAGCGCCACGTTTCCAACATTATCAGCGGATTGCACAGTCTGGGAGGAAAACCCGATACCGTCATGATTGAGTCATTGATTCAATTGGATCCGGTTTTTGCAGATTATAGTTATGAAGGCATTCCCGACATTCGAATCATCGTCTTTCGCGGTTATCCCATCATGGCAATGCTTCGACTCACAACCCATGCCTCTGATGGCAAAGCCAATTTGCACCAAGGTGCGGTAGGTGTCGGAATCGATATTGGAACCGGCAATGCATTACACGCGGTGCAATTTGGTGAAACGGTTCTACATCATCCAGACACGCAAAAAACCTTTTCAGAGTTAGCCATTCCGCATTGGGATAAGTTATTACAATTAGCCGCTGCATGTTATGACATGACTGGATTAGGTTATCTGGGCGCAGACCTTGTGCTTGATCGAGATAAAGGCCCGATGATTATCGAACTCAATGCGCGTCCAGGACTATCAATTCAAGTGGCTAATTTTTCGGGACTAGCCCCTCGCGTTACACTAATCGAATCGATTGAACAGATAGACCCCGATCCAGTACAACGAACACTTTTCAGCAAAAAGCATTTCGCACGAAGTAATACAAACAATGACCAGACCATACCTCGTTTAGAACGCACTCGTAAAGCTGATCGTTAAAATCAATATCATACAAGTTCTTGTAGGCTTTCTAGCGATTTACATAACTGACTATCTATAGAAATAAGTTTACACTTTACACATTATTGGTCTGAATTTCATATCCATTTTTTTAAAAATGATTGCCGAACAGAATTTAAATTTAGCTTCGTTTAATACTCTAGAAGCTAAAAATACACGATTCCAATTACTTGGCAAAATTGCTGAAATCGGTGATTGGTATTGCCAATTATCCGATAGAGATTCGGAACCGTGGTTATCCGAGGCATAAACTGCACCGGCGGAATGTTACCTAACGCTTCATGCGGTCGGTATTCGTTGTAATCAATCAACCACTGGTCAGTGATGGCTTGAATCTGTTCAAGATTGGTAAAAAGATACGCAT
>WBZN01002469.1_pt1 | contig 10276 bp, 2 predicted proteins | sample 5204281 | NCBI WGS metagenome assembly WBZN01 (sample SAMN12344347, study PRJNA552823) | activated sludge metagenome | biome: Activated sludge suspended growth; feature: Nitrification reactor; material: Wastewater; isolation source: activated sludge from nitrification reactor of wastewater treatment... | reverse complement strand
CTCCCGCCCCGCGCGCGCCCGCTCTCCGCCGACGGCGAGCAGCCCGAAGGCCGTCTCTCCGGAGACCAGGGGCGCGGCGAGCAGGAGGCCGGAGCGGTAGAGCGCGCCCAGCGGGCCGGCGGCGTTGCGCGCGTCCATCATGGCCTCCGCCAGGCGCAGGGGCCGGCGCCAGTCGGCGAAGAGCTCCGCGGTGCCGTCCGGTTCGAGCACCAGCTCCGCCTCGAGCCGCGCAGCGACGCGCTGGGCCGCCCGGCCCTCGCGGGCGGCGAAGACGAGCCGCGGCGCCTCTCCCCAGCGCGCGACGATGGCGCGCTCGAGCTGCTTGCCGATCTCCTGAGGCTCGAGCACGCCGGCGACGCTGCGGCTGAAGTCGACCATCCCCTCGAGCTCTCCGGCCCGGCGCCTGAGCTGCGCGACGCGTGCGCGCTGCACGGCGAATCCGAGCGCGACGAGGGCGAGCGCAGCGACCCCGAAGAACCAGGGTCTCTTCCAGAACGGCGCGGCAATCGAGACCGGCAGCGTCGCCGACTCTCCCCAGCTCTCGCCGTCGAGCGAGGCCTGAACCGTGAACCGGTGGCTACCGACAGGGACCGCCGGATACTCGGCATGGCGCCGCGTCCCCGCCTCGACCCAGTCGCGATCGACGCCGCCGAGGCGATAGCGGAAGCGCAGGCGATTCGGCGCGCGAAAGTGAAATGCGGTGTAGTCGAGCTCTACGCGATAGTCGCCGGGGCCGAGCGTAATCGCCGCGTCGGCAGCCACTCGCCGGCCATCGATACGGACCTCCTCGATCCGCGCCGCTGGCGACGGCAACGGTTCGACGGCGCCGGGATCGACCATTGCCGCCCCTTTCATCGAGGCGAACCAGAGCTTGCCATCGCGCGCCCGGATGCCAGCGCTGCCGTTGCCGCCCTCGAAGGTCGCCGAGGCCAGTCCGTCTTCGACGCCGAAGAGACGATATGGAACGCGCGGCCTGCTTCCGGAGAGGAAGTCATCGAGGTCGGTGAGCGCCATGCGGTAGAGGCCGCGCGCGCAGGAGACCCAGAGGTAACCGAGACCGTCGTCGACGATCGCCCAGGCGGTGTCGTCGAAGAGTCCATCCTGCCGGCGGAGCAGGCGGAACTGGCCGGCGCGGTAGCGCACGATGCCGCCTTCGAGCGTGCCGAACCAGAGGTCGCCGCGCGAGTCCTCGCTGGAGCTCATGAAGAGCTGGTGGAGCGGCTCGACCGGCGTCTCATGGCGAATCACTGTGCCGTCGACGGCGACCTCGAAGAGGCCGTCCTTCGTGCCCGCCCAGATCCTCCCGCGGCGATCTTCGAGCAGCGTGAAGACGATCTTGCTGTCCAGCGCCAGGCTCGAGAAGTTGTTGCCGACGAGACGATGCAGCGCCGTGCGCGCGGGCGTGTCGAGAGTCGCGCCGATCCACAGGGCGCCGTCCCTGGCGCGCAACAGGGAGAAGACGCCCCACCCGGCGAAGTTGCCGAGGTCCGGCCGTTTGCGGATCCTGCCGTCGAACCAGTGCGCCAGGTCGACCTGGCTGCCCAACCAGAGGCCGCCGTGATCGTCCGAGGCCAGAGCGTAGAACCAGTTGTGGGCGCGTTGGGCTCCCGGCGGCTGCGAGCGCCGGTACCAGCGCACGTCGGTGCCGGAGATCCGGTTCAATCCGTCGGTCGTCCCGACCCAGATGGCGCCGTCGTCTCCTTCGAGAATCGTCCGGGCGGCGTCGCTCGACAGGCCTTCCGCCGTCGACCAGGAGACCATCGGCCCGTCGGAAAGACGCATGAGGCCATGCGTCCAGCTCCCCAGCCAGAGGTTGCCCTCGCGATCGGCAAGCATCGGTCCGAACTTGCCGACCGCCAAGGGATGCTGCGCCGCGAGGCTCTCCACCTGGCCTCCACGGAGCCTCGCGGTGCCGCCCGTCGGATAGAGCCCGATCCAGGTCGAACCGGCCGAGTCGACGAGGATGTAGCCTCCCGCTCCGACACCGGTCGGCAGGTCCAGCGGCTCGGGCTCCCAGTTCTCGTCGCGCCATACCCACATCAGCCGGCCGGTGAACGTCGCCAGCCGGCCTTCGGAGTCGACCCACAATCTGGAGGTCTCGCCGGCCCCGGGCCCGCCGGGTTTCGGTACCGGAAAAAACTCCCCGCCCGGGCGTTGGGAAAGGATGCGGCCGTCGATCATCCGCAGCCAGAGGGACCCCGTCCGGTCGATCGTCGCGGATGAGACCGCCACATCGGCCAACGGCAGTGGGACGCGTTGGATGGTGCCCTTGTCGCGGCGCCAGAGGCCGTGCTCACCTGCGAACCAGAGTCCGCGATCGTTCTCGCCGATCCACAGGACGCTGGATTCGGGGCTCTCCACCTCGACGAAGGAGTCGCCGTCGCGTCTCGCGAGGCCCCCGCCCGCGAAACCGACCCAGAGAGCCCCACTCCTGTCGACACAGAGCGCACGGATTTCGTTGAGATGAAAGGCCGGGGTGTTCGAGCGGTCGAAGACGACGAAGCGGTTGCCGTCGAAGCGCGCCAACCCTTCGGTCGTGCCGACCCAGAGGTAGCCGTCCGGAGTCTGCGCCACCTGCGCTACCGACATCGAGGGCAGACCCTCGGCGGTGCCCCAGACTTGCGTCCGGTACTGCGACAGCAATCGGTGCGGGTCGAGGGCGCGCGCGCTCTCTCCGCCGAGGAGCGTCCACGCCAGGAGGAAACCGATCGCCAACCGGACTCGATTCACCCGCGCCCCTCGGCGAGCACTTTGCGCACCGTCAGGCCGGCGCGGCGGAGGATCCACTGCAGACTGTCGCGTGAGATGCCGAGCGCCTTCGCCGCCTCTTCGGCCGACCCGTGCCGGAGCAGCGCGCGGCGCACCGCGGTGATGTCGACCTTCTCCTTCCGCCGCACCGCCTCGAGCTCGCCGTCGAGTCCGAGCTGGCGCAGCCGCAGGCGCAGCGTCGAGGCGGGCACGGTCGCGCCCGGCACGGCGAAGGCGCGCACGACCTCGGCGTCCTCGGCGATGCGCGCCACGACGGCGTGGTGCTCGCCGATCTTCCGCCGCAGCAGCGCCGCGAGCTCCGGGTCGGCCCCTTCCCCGGCGTCGGCGGTGGCGGACGCCGCGCGACGCAGCGGCTCGAACATCAGCATGGAGCGCTGCAGGCGTGGAGCTCCGGCCGGGGCGAGCAGGACAGAGCGGTTCACCGCGTGCTCGAGTCCGCGCAGGTTGCCGGCGGCCGACCAGTCGTGGTCGATCAGCGCTACGTAGGCCTCGTCGGCGAAGCCCTCGATCTCGGGGCGGCGGAAGCGCTGGCGCGCGGCGCGCAGGAAGAGATCGGCGAAGCCGCGGATGTCGGCCCGTCGCCGGTCCAGCGAGGGCACGCGCACGCTGATCTCGGCCAGGCGCCAGTAGAGATCCTCGCGGAAGCGGCCCTGGCGGATGAGCTCGTCGAGATCTTGGTTCGCTGCCGCGACGATCTGCACGTCCACCTCGCGCTCTTCCGACGAGCCGAGCGGCGAGAAGCGGCCAGTCTGGATGAGGCGCAGCAGACGCTGCTGCAGCTCGAGCGGCAGCGCGCCGATCTCGTCGAGGAAGAGGGTGCCGCCCTCGGCGAGCGCCGCCTTGCCGAGCCGCCCTTCGGCCGGCGCCGAGAAGCCGGAGCGCCTGGCGAAACCGAAGAGCTCGGCGGCGAGCGCTTCGGCCGAGGTCACCTGGCCGCAGTCGAGCACCACGAACGGCCCGCAACCGCGCGTCGACTCGTAGTGAAAGGCCCGCGCCAGGTGGGTCTTGCCGGTGCCGGTGGCGCCGAGGAGGAGCACGCCGACCTTGCCGGCGCTGGCGGCGCGCCGCAGCGGCTCGAGGACTTCGGCGGTGAAGGCGGGATCGCGCGATTCGTAGTGCGCCAGACGGTACTCCTCCGCCGCCGCGCCGCGCACCAGCTCGACCTCACCCCGCGCCTGCGACAGACGGCGCTCGACCTGGCCGAGCTGGCGCAGCAGCGAGAGGTTGCGCTCGGCCACCGCCGCGAGGTCGCGCACCAACTCGACGTCGGCCGCCACGAAAGGCGGCTCGCCCCCCCGGCGATCGGCATAGAGGCAGCCGCCGAAACGGCGGTCGGGCTTCTCGCCGCCCCAGAACCAGATCGGTACCGCGAGCACACTGCGCAGGTCGTGCGCCATGGCGCTCTTCGACCGCAGGAGCTGCGGCACCGCCTCGAGCGACAGCGCCGCCTCGCCGGTGGCCCGCACCTGCTCGAGCACCGAGAGGGAGGCGACCAGGCGGATCGTCTCGCCGGCGACCGAATCGCCGTCATGAGTGCGCGCCGACCAGGACGCGGATTCGGGGCCGGAGCCCGGCGTGGGCTGATACAGGGCGACGAGCGCCGTATGCGCTCCGAGCGCCTCGCGCGCCATCTGCGCCGTCTCGGAGAGCGCCCGCTCCCAGTCCGCGCCGGTCAGGAAGTCGCGCCGCAGCAGCCCGCGCAGACTCGCGAGCTGACGCTCCGCCAACCCGCTGAGCGGGCTCTCTGCCATCGGATCCAGGGTCATCGCTGGCGGAAGTCTAGCGAGCCGGCGGCGATGACGATAGCCGTGGCGCGGCGCAAAGCGGGCTCGCGGCCGCCGATTCACGCCGGAGGTGTACGCTCAGCTACCCGCGGAGGTCCGATGCGAAAGCCGATTTCCGTCTTCCTGCTCCTGGCCCTGGGCGGCGCCATTGCGCCGGCGGCGCAGCTGCCGTACCTGGTCAAGGACCTCAACACGGATGCGCGCGGCGCCTACGGCTCCGCCCCGTTCAACTTCGCCGCGGCCGGCGACCGCGCCTATTTCACCACCCAGAGCAATCTCGACGCCGGCTATTCGATCTGGACGACGGATGGCTCCTCGGACGGAACCCGGCGGGTCGCTGCCTTCTCCGACTGCTGGCTGTCCGGGTACGCCGATGGACCGATTCTCGAGCCGATCGGCAACCTGACCTTCTTCGTCGAACGCTGCGGCGGCGAGGCCTGGGAGCAACGCCTCTGGCGCTCGGACGCCACCGAAGCCGGGACCTACCCCCTGGCGGTCGAGCTCGCCGAGGTTCATACGGGAGCCGGCTACTCCATTCAGGAAGGTTCCTGGACGCGAGCGTTCCACGGCCGGTTCTATTTCGGCGCGCGGACTGCGGCGGAGAGCGACCTCGAGCTCTGGTCGAGCGACGGTACCGAGGAGGGCACATCCAGGCTGGCAGCGCTGCCCTCCCCAGCGGGAAGTTGGGTGAGCTTCTCGGCTCGGGCCGGCGACCGCCTCATCGTCTTCATCCAGCAGAACACCTACGAGTTTCTCACCGACGTCTGGAGCACCGACGGCACGGCTGGAGGTACCCGCAAGCTCGCCTCGCTCAAGCTCGGCCATGCCCCCGCTGTCACGAGCGGCGAATCGCTGCTGTACTTCAGCGCGCTCGATCCGGGAGACCCGTGGGACCAGGCGTACGAGCTCTGGGTCACCGATGGCACGAGCTCCGGCACCCGGATGCTGACGCACTTCACACCGGAACCGAGCCTCAGCGCCTGCTCGCTCCAGGCGCGGATCGTCGGCGACGAGCTGCTCTTCTGCGCCTCCACTTCGGCAGCCGGCACCCAGGTCTGGAGGTCCGATGGCACGATTGCCGGAACCTTCCCACTCTCGGCATTCGGCGACATCTACCCGTTCGCCTATTCCGCTTACAGAGTCGAAGCGACGAAGCTGGCGGGCTCCTACTACTTCCTCGGCTTCGGCGAGGACAACGCCTACTCGCTCTGGCGTTCGGAAGGCACGCCCGGCGCCGCGGTCCGCGTCCGCCGGATCGCCAGCGCGGAGGACTATCTGGAGGTCGCGCCGTGGCTCGAACAGGTGGAAGATCGCCTCGTCTTCTGGGGCTTCGCGGACGGCTGGAAGCCCTTCGGCTCGGACGGAACCGCCGCGGGAACGTTCGCGCTGGCGGAAACCTGTCCCGGCTCCTGTCCGCCGTTCGCGGGGTCGGCAGGAGTCGTCGGGGATCGCCTGCTCTTCGTCGCCCTCGACGATGAGCGGCACCAGCAGCTCTGGTCCACCCAGGGGACGGCGCAGTCGACGTTCCGGCTCAGCGATGACATCCAGGACTTGCAAGACGGCAGCTCTCGCGACCTGATCGGCGCCGCGATCGGCGGAGACTGGTTGTTCCCCGCCCGCGACGCCGCCACCGGCTTCGAGCCCTGGGCCGCGAATCCCGCTCGCCCGCTGTCGGCGTATCGGGTCCGCGATCTCGTCCCGGACACTCCTGGTATACGCCTGGCACATCCGAACGTCCGCGGATCCGAGCTCGCCTTCTCTGTGCGGGAGGACTTTCACTTCGGCGACTTCGGGGTCTACCGGACGGACGGCACCGGCGCCGGCACCCTCGAGATCGCGCGCATCGGGGTCTGCGGCTGCGGCCTGGGCTGCGTCACCGGACCCGCCACTCCGAGCCCGCTCCCGGCCGGCATCGTCTTCGACGATCCGGAGGACTGCGATTCGCCCTCTCTCCGCGCCTGGAACCGCAGCTCCGGAGAGGTGCACCGCCTCTTCGGCGGCCCGGGCGGCGAGCGCCCCGGCGAACCTGAGCTCTTTCCTTTGGGAGACGCGGCGCTGGTCTTCCTCAGCCACGGCGGCACGAGCACGGAGATCTGGCGGACCGATGGATCTGACGAAGGTACGACGCGCGCGCTCGGAGCAGTCCCGCATGAGCGGATTCAACCGTTTTCCGATCTCGGAACGGGCCTCCTGCTCCTCACGACCGGCTCGCATTTCGGACTGAGATTCTTCGATCCCGCACTGGATACGGTCCTCGAGTTGCCGAGCTACACCTCCAGCAGCCACGCGCCGCAGTACCCGTCGGTCGTCGGCCACTCAGCGTACTTCTTCGTCTATGCCGACCCTCTCCCGAACGAGCTCTGGCGCAGCGACGGAACCGTCGCCGGGACCCTTCAGTTCATGACTTTGCCGGCCGGCCATGAGCTCGCATCCGAGTTCTTCGAGCTCGACGGATCGGCGCTCTTCGCCATCGACAACTGGGAGACCGGGTTGCAGCTCTGGACTTCGGACGGTACCCCGTCGGGAACACTCCTGTTGCGCAGCTTCGCCGATGGTCGATACGGGATGGCCGATCTCGGGACGATCGGCCACCGGGCGCTCTTCGGGATCCACACCTTCGACGCTTCGACCGGGATCTACCGTTCCGAGCTCTGGCAGACCGATGGGACCGGCGAGGGCACGGGGTTCCTCGCCAACCTCGAGCGCGAGGGGCGCCCGGAGTACATCCGGCGCTTCGTGAAGGGCTCTTCCGCCCTCTACTTCGAGACCACGAACGAGGACTTCGCAGTGACCCTCTGGGCGACGGACGGGACGCCCGCTGGAACGCGGGCGCTGTGGAGCGATGCGACTCTGAACTATGGCCTTTGGTGGACCTCGATTCAGCCTACGCCCTTCGGCACTGACCTCGTCTTTGTCGGCGCAAGCGCCGGGCAGGGCCGGGAGCTGCGGGTGCTGGACACAACGCTGCCCGGAAGCCACCTTCTGGTCGATCTGCGCCCGGGACCGGAATCTTCCGCGCCGCAGGATCTCACCGCCGCAGCGGACAGGCTCTACTTCACCGCCGACGACGGCCTCCACGGGCGTGAGCTCTGGGCACTCCTCTCGGTCGGTGCCGAGCCTTGCATCCCTTCCGAAACGGCCCTCTGCCTGCTCGGCGGCCGCTATCGGCTCGAGCTCGCCTCCGGCCGCGGCGCGGCGCGGGCGCTGCCGTTGACCGCGACCACCGGCGGCTTCGCCTTCGCGGGCGGCGACGAGCCGGACGCCTTCTTCAAACTGATCGACGGTTCTGCGGTCAACCGCAACCACTGGCTGTTCGGCGCCGGGCTGGAGCCGGAGGCCTTCACCCTGCGCGTGACCGACACCGCGGATGGCAGCTCGAAGGTCTGGACAGCGGCGGCGGACACGCTCGCCAGCTTCGGCGATATCGACGCCTTCCCCTATCTGCCGCCGGCGCCGTTCGCTGCCGGCCCGGCGCCGGCAGGCGGCGAGTCGCCGACCGGCGGTTGCCCGCCGGTTTCGAACCGGCTCTGCTTCGACGACGGACGCTACCTGGTCGAGGCGACCACAGTCGGCTGGGACGGCGCCAGCTCGGACCGCACGAGGGCGCCTTCTGGCTGTTCGACGCAGCGACGCTCGAGCTCGTCGTCCGTCTACGCCGCGACCCGCTCTCCGACCGCGTCGCGCTCGCCGTCGCCGCGTTGACCAACCTCGGCTACGAGGTGCGTGTTCTCGACAGCTTCACCGGGCGAATGGCCAGCGCGAGCAGCACCACGGGCACGTTCTCCAGCGTCGAGATCGCGGACCTCTTCCCCGCCCCTTAGCGAAGAGCGCGAGGGTACCGCCGTCAGTTCTCCGTGAAGACCGGCAGGCCCATCTCGCGCAGCAGGTCGTGGGCGTGGTCGACTTCGTCCATCACCCAGCGGATGTAGATCGCGTCGACGTGGATGGTGCGCACGCTCGCGGGATCGAAGAGGAAGTCGGAGACCACGCCCTCCCAGTTGCCGTCGAAGGCCAGGCCGACGATCTCGCCCTTGCCGTTGAGGGTCGCCGAGCCGGAGTTGCCGCCGGTGATGTCGCAGGTCGAGAGGAAGTCCACCGGGACGCTGCGCAGTCGGGCGTCGAGATAGGCCGGCTGAATGACCCGCGCCGCTTCGATGAGGGCTGGCGGGGCATCGAACGGCTTATCGCCGGTCGCCTTGGCGACGACGCCGGCGACAGTGGTCTGCGACTTGTAGACGGCGCCGTCCTGCGGCATGTAGCCGGTGACCTTGCCGTAGGTGAAGCGCAGCGTGCCGTTGGCGTCCGGATAGAGCTTGCCGCCGGCGAGCTCTTCGAGCCGCTTCATGTAGAGCGGGCGGGCGCGCAACGTCGCCCCTTCCAGCGCCCGGTCGGCTTCGCGGCGCTCGGCCGAGAGCGGCGCCAGGGCGCGCGCCAGATCGAGCATGCTGTCGCCGCGCTGCGCGAGCTCCTCGGAGGTCTGCTCGGCCGCCGCCTTGCGCGCCTCGAGATCGGCCATCTTCGTGCCGGCGTAGAGCCTGTCGAGCAGTGCCTCGATGCGCGCGCCATCGTCCGCCTTGCCAGTCGCAGCCAGTGCCGCGTCGAGAGCGCCGATCCGCTGCTCCGCCGGCAGGGCGACCGCCTGTTGCAAGGCGTAGCGCAAGGTCGCGCGATCGCTGCCGGGCTCGATCGAGCGCTGGGCACGAGTGATCCCCTGACGGTAGCGGCTGAGATCGCGCTCGCGGTAGCCGTCCTCGCGGTCGATGTCGGGCTTCGGCCGTTCCTCCGCCATCCGCCAAATCGTCATCGCCTGACCGAGCATCGGCGACGAGCGCCCGAGCCAGCCGAGCACCGTGTCGCGCTGCTCGGTCCTGCGCCGCTCGGCGTTCAGGGCGCGCAGCGGAACGAGCGGCGAGGGCCCCACCCGGGTGCGCAGCTCGAGCTCGCGCTCGCGCGCCGCGCGCTGCTCCTCGACCGCGCCGCCGCGCATCGCCAGCAGCTGACCCTCGTACTTCTTCATGCCGTTGGCCATGCCGCGGATCCGGCCGTAGTTGGCGAGCTCGACCTCCTTGCCGCGCAGATTCTCCATCTCCAGGAGAGCGATCTCGTCCTTCGACCAGCGCACCGCCTGCGGCAGGGTGAACTGGTGCGCCGTCTCGACCTCGTCGCGGGTGCGATAGCGGAACGTGCGCCCCGGATAGCCGGCGATCCAGACGAAGTCGCCCTCCTTCACCCCCTCGGTCGCCATCTTCATGAAGTGTTGCGGACGATAGGGGACGTTTTCCTTCGCGAAGTCGGCGGGCTTGCCGTCCGGACCGACATAGGCGCGCAGGAAGCCGAAGTCGCCGGTGTGGCGGGGCCACATCCAGTTGTCGACTTCGCCGCCGAAGTTGCCGATGCCCTCGCCCGAGGCGTAGGCCAGGCGCACGTCGCGGATCTCCATCTGGGTGATCTCGAGGAAGAGCGAGCCCTCGTAGAATCGCGCCACGCTGCAGCGCCTGCTACCCGGCTTCTCGCAGGCATCGACCAGCATCCGACTCTGGCGCTCGACCTGACGCGCGTAGTCGGCGTCGGCGAGCTTGACCAGCGGATTGCCGAGGACCTCCTTCGTCACGTCGCGGATGCCGGTGGTGACGTAGACGTAGGTCCCCGGGGCGGCCGGCAACTCGTCGGCGAGCTTCGCTGCGAGGAAGCCGTTCTCGATGAGGTTGCGGTCGCTCGTGGAG
>WBZN01002011.1_pt1 | contig 10280 bp, 6 predicted proteins | sample 5204281 | NCBI WGS metagenome assembly WBZN01 (sample SAMN12344347, study PRJNA552823) | activated sludge metagenome | biome: Activated sludge suspended growth; feature: Nitrification reactor; material: Wastewater; isolation source: activated sludge from nitrification reactor of wastewater treatment... | reverse complement strand
ATCGAAGCGGTGCCCGAGAAGATCGAGATCAAGGACGTCACGCCGCCGAAGCCGCGCCTCGACGCGGGGCCACCCGAACCCTGAATCGACGGCGGGCCGTCAACGATCGGTCGTGCGCGCCGCGGCACCCACTCCTTCGAGAACGCTCGCCCGCACCTTACACGCCTCCGCATTACCCGGCGGCCGTAGCCCGCGCCAGGGCACCGCGATGAGTCCGGACGTCGAACCCACCCAGAGTGTGTCGCCCAACTCGACCGCGTCTTCGTAGATCGGTCCGGCCTCCAAGGCGACCTGCGCGATCGCCGTGCCGGACGGGAGCTCGCAGAGCGTCAGCGTGCTGTCCTTCCGCAGCCAGACCCGATTCGGATCGGCGCTCGCGAACGGCACCGAGTACGGCGGCAACTCGAGGAGCTCGCCGCTCCGCGGGTCGAGACGGGCCGAGGGATCGCCGTCGATCCACAACCACCGGCCGATGCGCCGCACGGTGCGCACCTTCGTTCGCAGTCGCTGGATCGCGCCGGTCGCCGAATCGAGGCGCACCAGCTCCGCCGACGGCGACGCCACCCAGAGGACGCCCGGGAGCTCCGGGTCGACCGCCAACTGCCGCGGCAGCGAGTACTCCCGGTCTCCGATCAGCCACTCCTGGAACGTCCCGTCACTGCCCAAGCGACCGATCGAATCCGAGCCTGCGTGACGATTGCCCGCCAGCCAGAGCGTGTCGCCAGCGGGCTCGAAGTCGATCGCCGACCACCACGGACCGCGCGCGAAATCGATCGCCGCTCCGATCGGCCGCACGTCGGCGTCGTAGCGGCGCAGGCAGTTCTGACAACCGGGGCCATACCCCTCCGCCCAGATCTGTCCGCCGTCCGCGGAGAGGCGCAGGACGCGCGCGGTGAAGCCCGGATCGTTCCTCCAGGATCGCGCCGCTGGGTCGAAAGCGCCGAGGCCTCGATTGGCGAAGGCCACCCACAATCGGCCGCCGAACGGAATCACTCGCTGCGCCCACGTGCCATCCGGCTCGGCGGCGCCAGACGACACGGAGTCGAGCCGTGCGGCCGCGCCGCGCCCCGAGAGCCGCCAGAGCCCGCGCTCCGTGCCGAGCCACACGCGGTCGTCGCCGTCCCGGAAGGCGGCCGGCAGCTTCTGGAACGGTACCGCGAGCGTCCACTGCGCGGCTGCGGCGTCGCCTACGGCCGCCAGACAACGAGAGCCTACGATCAGCGCGTCCCCGTCGACGCCGCCCGCGAGCAAGCCGTTGGGTCGGCAGTCGCCGAGATTCCACGCCGGCCAGTCGAGCCGCCCGGACCGCAGGTCGAAGCGGAACGCCATCGCGCCCCAGGCGCTCAACAACCACACCCGCTGCCCGGCCGAATCGACCTCGAGCCGCGAGAGCTCGAGGCGTTCTTCGGGACTCTGGCGCTGGCGAGCGGCGCGATCGAGCGCCTGCGGTCCGACCCGCCGGCGCCACGCGTCGGCCGCGACATCCAGCTGCCACAGTCCGTCGACCGTCGCCACCAGCACCGTGCCGTCGGGCAGCACCCGCCCGTCGCGCAGCGCGCCCGGAGGCTGCCAGACCGTCCAGGCCTGTGTGGCGGCATCGAGCCGCAGCGCCTCGCGCCACGTGAAGCACCACACGTCGCCTGGCCGTGACGGATCCAGCGCGATGCGTCGTACCCCGCTCCCCTGCACATCGGCGTCCGCGATGCGCAGCGTCTGGATCGAGCCGTCGTCGACGCGCAGTCGCTGCAGGCCGCCCGCACCGCCGATCCAGACCGTGCTGCCGTCCGACGCCACACTTTGCAACTCTCCCCGCATGAGGCCCTGCCGCACGCCGTACCGCACGACGGTCGTCGACCCGTCCGCCGCCGCATCCACCCGCAACAGGCCGCCGCGCGTCGCCACCCAGACCCGGCCCCGCCGGCGTGGATCGGCGGCCAGGTCCTCGACCTCCGCCGTCGACGACTGGATCTCGTATGGAAACGGCGGCGCCGGCTCGGCGTCCACCCGCAGGGGCCGACCCTGTGCAGGGCGCGTGTCCGCGCCGGAGTCGTCCGGTGCCAAGACGCCGGACCCGGCGGCCGCCGGCGGCAGGCCGCCAGCCTGCGGCACGAGCTCCAGCACGCCGTCGCCAAACAGCGAGTACACCCGCCCGTGCCGGTCGACCGCCAGCGCCTGCACCGACAGCCGGATGGCCGCAAGCTCCCGCAGATCCGGATCGAGAATCACGATGCCGCGATCGTTCGCCGTCGCAACGTAGAGTCTGCCGCGGCTGTCGGCCGCGATGTCCGCTATCCAGGTCATCGGATTCGACGACACACGCACCGCCACCGGCGCCGATCCATCGCGCACCAGCCGCTGCACGCGCGAGCGCGCATCGGCCACGTACACGCGGTCGCGCACCGCCGCAACCGCGCGCGGGTCGTTCCATTGGCCAACCGCATAGCCGCCTCGTCCCCAGCGGCGCAGCACCGCGCCGGTGCCGGAAAGGCGCTCCACCGCCCCCCCGGACAGCCGGAACACGGCGCCGTCGCGGCCGGGCCAGAGATCCAGCGCCTGCGGTCCATCGCGCTCGCCTTCGATCCGGCCATCGCGGCCATACACCATGGCGCCAAGCGCGAAACGCCCGTCGCTCAGCACCGCGAACGGATCGTTCGACGGCGAGGTGAGCGCGCCAGACGCTCCACGCTCGAACGGCACGCGCTCGACGACCGCACCGTCGGCATCCAGTCGCACGAAGACGTCCGGGTCGGCCAATACGAGCCAGAGGCGATCGCGCGCGTCGAGCGCCAGATTCACGATCCGCCCAGGCCTGGCGCAGAATCCTTCGCGAAAGGCACCGAGGTCCGGCATGTCGCGCGCCGGGCGCTCGGCCGGCGGCGGGCCGCCGCACTCCCAGACCGGCGCGGCCACCATCGCGGCCGCCCGCAACAGGGCGAGCCCGATCCACAGCGCGACGGCACGACGCATGCCGCGATGATCCCCCAAAGCGCGATCGCGCCGCGCGTCCCGAGGGACCAACGCGCATGCTAGGTTTCCCAGCCATGGCGATCCGCGTCCTCATCACCGGCGGCACGTTCGACAAGGAGTACGACGAGCTCACCGGCAAGCTCTTCTTCCGCGACACTCATCTGCACGAAATGCTCAAGCTCGGCCGCTGCCGGCTCGACCTGGTGGTGAAGCGCCTGATGATGATCGACAGCCTCGACATGAACGACGTCGACCGCGGCCTGATCCTCGCCGATTGCCACGCCGCTCCCGAACGCCAGATCGTCATCACGCACGGCACCGACACGATGGTGGAGACGGCGCAGGTGCTGGCGCTCGGCCTGCGCGGCAAGACGGTCGTGCTCACCGGCGCGATGGTGCCATGGGCGTTCGGCAGCTCCGATGGTCTGTTCAACCTTGGCAGCGCGCTGTCGTTCGTGCAGGCGCTCCCCGCCGGCGTCTACCTGGCGATGAACGGCCGCTGCTTCCCGTGGGACAACGTGCGCAAGAACCGCGAGCTCGGAGTGTTCGAGCCGCTGCACACCGAGCGCTGAGCCCGGCGCACTACGAGCACCCCGCTTCGTCGTCGAGCAGGCAGCCTAACTCGTCGAGCCCCGCCGCGGGCAGGTCTGCGAGCTGCGGGCGCAGCCGCTCGCACATCGTCCGCGCCGAGGGGCTGAGCCGCACGTCGGCGGTGAGGCGAGCGAAATCGACGAGCTGAGCCCGCGCCTCGTCGCGCTCGCGTAGGAGCCGCAGGTGCTCCTCGCCGCGATCTTCCTCGCTGAGATCCGCCAGGTTCCGCACCCGCGCCTGGGCCTGTCGCCAGGCCAGGTGGAAGTGCGTCGGGATGCCGAACACCTCGGCTTCCGGCCGCCGCAGACAGCGCCACTCGAAGACCGCCAGCAGGCTCTCGAATCCGCTGGGCGTCAGCCTCGTCTCCTGGAGCGCCGCGGCCAGCGCGTTGACCAGCCCGGCGCGCACCGTGGCGGCATGGGCTTGCCGCGCCAGGGCCGCAGCAAGATTGTCGGCGCTCGGCGGCGGCGCGACTCGCGGCAGGCTCGCCGCCTCCGCCAGGTGCTGCGAAACGGCGGAGCGCACCGCCAGATAGCGCTGCGCGAGCTCCGCCGTCACCTCGAGCCGTGCCGGGTCCGCGGCCGGCCCGGCGGCCGCCGGCTCCATGCGGGCCAGGCGCACTCGCGCCGCATGCAGCCGGCCCTCGGCGTCGCTCATCCGCCCGTACACGAACCGGCCGCCGCCGACCACGGCGGCCACACCCAGGCCGACCAGCGCCAGGCAAACCGCGATTGCGAGTAGCCACAGCCAGGCCCGCGGCGACGCCGGTGCTCCTTCGAGCCGCGCGGCCGGCAGCTTGTCGGCGCCGCTCTTCAGACGCCGCGCGGCACGGATCCACGGTCCAGCCTCGCGTCGCAGGTAGCGCGGCATCCGCGCCCCGGTGTCGCGGGCCGCGGCGAGCAGGCGCTCCGCCTCGACCGCCTCGCCGCGGCGCAACAGGATACGGGCCAGGCGAACCTGCGCCTCGATGAACTCTCGGCGGACGAGCAGGTCGCGCAGCTCGGCTTCCGCCTCGCCTACCCTCCCGCTCTCGTCGAGGGCCCGCGCGAGGTGCAGCTGCACGGCGCCGAAGTGCTGGTCGGCGTCCTGACGACGCAGCGTCTCGAGCAGCGGCACGGCCTCGGCGAAGCGTCCCTGCACCTCGAGCGCCTGCGCCAGCGGGAAGTTGACGTCCTCGACCGACGCCCCGGCCTGCTGCGCCTCGCGCAGAGAGCGCTCGGCATCCGCGATCCGCCCGAGCACCAAGTACTGCTCGCCGGCCTCGGCCAGGAGGGCCGGGCCGCGCCAGTTGGTGAGCTGCAGACCGATCTCACGCAGGCGCCGCTGCGCCTGGATGCGTCTGGCCGTCGCCGGCGAGGCGCCGCCGGCTCCACTACCGCTCCAGGACACGCGGACCAGGAGGAGGTAGGCGAGCGCGCCGAGCACCGGAAAGAACAACACGATCAGGATCCAGTACCAGCCCGCACCGGTTCGCACGATGTCGAGAATGGCGATCAGGGTGATCGCGAAGGGCAAGAATCCGATGCAGCCCAAACTTCCGAGACCGGCAAGGACGTCCACGCGCACTCCTTGAAGCCATGCGTCGCACGATGGCGGCGGCGGCCGGCGCACGGCCGGCGTGTCCGTCATCGGATTCGGCGCCAGTAGACAGCGTTCGAGCCCAACTACGCAGCGGGAAATCGTACAACGGTCCTCGGCTCGAGGCTGGACGCCGAGCCGTTGCCACGCGGTCGAAATCGGCTCTCTATCGCAGGCCAGGATCCGCCGGCCAGGCTCCGGCGCCGGGCGCTCTCTGCGATAGCATCGCGCCGTGCAACCGCTGGCACTGATCGTCGACGACGAACCCGGAATCCTGACCACGCTCTCCGGCGTGCTCTCCGATCAGGGCTACCGCACCCTGACTACGCGCAGCGGCGTCGAAGCCCTCGAGATCTACCGCCGCGAGCATCCTGATCTCGTGTTCCTCGACGTCTGGCTGCCCGACCGCGACGGTCTCGAGACCCTCCAGGCCTTGCGCGCCGAGGACCCGCGGGCGGCGGTGGTGATGATGTCGGGACATGGCACCACCGCAACGGCCGTGCGGGCGATCAAGATGGGAGCCCACGACTATCTCGAGAAGCCGCTGTCCTACGCCCAGGCGGTCGAGGCGGCGGCCGGCGCTCTGCGTCAACGACACGCGGCCCCGGATGCGCCGCGCCCGGACGATCTGACCGATGCAGCGCGCGCGCCGCGTCATCTCGCGCCCGCGCCGCTGCTGCCCCAGGTCCGCGAGAGCACGGTGCCACAGCGCACCATTCAGCACAGCACCGTGATCTATGGGCTAGGCCTGCACTCCGGCGGCCGCACCGGCATGGTCATCCAGCCGCTGCCGGCCGACAGCGGCCTGCATCTGTTCTCCCTGCCCCATGGCACCCACATCCCGATGCACCTCGCGTCGGTCGAGGACACGGAGTACGCCACCACGCTCGGCGGCGACGGCGCGCAGGTCAAGACGGTCGAGCACTTCCTCTCGGCGCTCCACGCCTGCGGCATCACCAACCTCCTGATCAAAGTGCACGGCGAGCTGCCGGTGCTCGACGGCTCCGCAGCCGACTTCTGCCGCACGCTCGAACAGATCGGCATCGAGGACCAGGACGCCCGGCGCAAGGAGCTGGTCATCGACCGCCGCTACGAAGTGCGCGGCGGCGGCGAGAAGATCCTCGCCATCGAGCCGCCCGCCGACGGCGCAGGCTTCTCGGTCTCGTACCTGCTGCGCTATCCGCCGCCGATCGGCGAGCAGTACTTCGAGTTCAAGCTCACGGACTTCGACGCCTACAAGCGCGAGATCGCACCGGCGCGCACCTTCGGCTTCATGCGCGACCTCAAGATGATGGCCGAGCTCGGCCTCGGCTCGGGCGGCCGGCTCGACAACTTCATCCTGGTGGGCGAAGACGACGTCTTGAACACCGAGCTGCGGTTCCCCGACGAGTTCGTGCGCCACAAGATCCTCGACATCATCGGCGACCTCTACCTGATCGGCTACCCGATCCTCGGCAAGGTCACCGCCCGCTTCACCGGCCACCGCGACAACATCGCGCTCCTGCGCGCGATCGTCGCCGGCAAGTAGTCCGCGGTTTCGCCAAGCAACTGCGCGCATTGCAACAAAGGTAGGAAACGGCCCGCAACGGCGGCTGTGCCTGTGCCTACCTCGCGGGCCATCCAGCTTCGGACGAGACAAGGCTCGATGCCCCAGCGCCCCGCTGCCAGGAGATCCTCTGCGGAGCCGCCTCGACCAGTAGGCCTCGACAACGGCGGCCGCACTGAAGGTCTCTTCGGCAAGGAAATCGACTGACACCCGATAGGTCCGAGTTGGCGTCAGGGTGTCCCGTCAACAAATCCTCTGCAGAGCAAGCCGCAAGCAGAACCACGTCCCTACGGCGATCCCGGCCGAAGCGCACGAGGCGGGGCCACCCAACGGGCCATCCGCAAAGAAGTCGTGCGGATTCCCGTTCGGTTCGGCAGCTATCTAGTGAGGTTGCCACGAGTCAACGAACGGGCTATGTGTGGAGACTGGGCTTGGCGCGAGTCCTATTGGTCGCGGGGTTCCATAACGTCTGCGCAACCCTTTCGGATTTCGTCAGTACGAGAACCCGCGGCGGGGTATCGCTCGGACCAACCAATGGCACCGCCTGCTCCCCGCCATGGTGCTGCCTGCGTCGCTTCACGGGATCGCCGGAAGCGAATGACAGCTCGAAGCTGGCCCCCGGTCGCCCCCCGGGACCCGCGGACGATAGCGCGCCCAGGAACGCAGCCTCCCTCAGGAGATAGCGTATGAACCAGAACCGACTGCCCTCTCAGCCACAGACTCGACGAGGCCTCGTATCCCTGGGCTCGAACCGCTGATGCTTTGGCTCGCTCTTGTTAGCAGTTTCTCGGTCATTCTAATCAGCTGTTTCGTCGCAGCGATCAGCTACTACTTTGATCTTCGCTCCGAGCCGCTTAACAACGCCTCTCAAGCCTACCTCTTCTCACGCAACAGTGAGATCCTCGCGGCCGCCAGCAACGTGGGCACATCGCTTTCTTTGACGCTGTTCTTGGGTGCGATCGTGCCCGGCGTAGCTGGGTACGGCCTATTGCCGATTCTCGGAAGCTACTTGGGAGTGATCGTGGGGACGCTGCTTCTGATCCGCACCGGTCGACGGGTTTCGATTGCGCCGGATTCGACGATGATTGGATTGGTTTCCGAGGATGCGAGTCACCTCTTCCGGCTCGTCCAAATGGTTCTCTATACATCCTCGATTATCCTCGAATTGGTCATCGCAGAACATCTCGCCACGGCGCTCGTCGGCGGCCATCGTCCAGCTGGCCTTCTCGTGATTGCAATCATCGTCTTTCTCTGTGCGACTTACACATCACTTGGCGGCTTCATCGGAATCCTCAGAACCGATGCGTTTCAGCTGCTGGTCATCATTGCTGGCCTCGCGGCCGCACTTGTTGATTCGTCGATCAAGATCCCAGCCCTTCGCTCAACAGTGCGATATCAATATCTTGCAATCGACAGTCCTGCTCTGCTGGCGGCCAGCATCTCCGTCGTCTTCGCCTACTTCTTCGCCTCACCCGACATCTGGCTCCGCTCATTCGGGACGCTCGGCGGGAGCAACAGGAGTTCCACGAGGGCTCTCGTCAAGAGTCTGGGCCTGACACTCCTCGTACTCACCGCTCCGATCCTGCTGGGTCTGTCGTGGCTCGTCTCGACGGGCCACCTCAGCAACACTCTCAGTATGTTCGACGCTGTTGGCTATGTCGCTGGCCTTCTCTCATCCGCCATGCACGGCGGCGCTGGAGCGACCACTGTCTGGTTCGTTGCCGGTGCGATAACTTGCGCCCTGGTCACAACACTAGACACCCAATTCCTTGCGATCGCGCAGCATGTGCGCGCCGCCTCCGAGAAGCCGCTCGTCGACCTTCGTTTTCTCGTTCTAACTACCGCGTTGACTACGTTAGTAGTTAGCCTGACAATTGGACCGAACGCTTGGATATGTGCAGGCCTACTGGTATTCGGCGGGCTCCTCGCGAACACAGTCGTACTCCTCTTCGCCGCCAAGGAGAAACCCTTGCGACTCTCTCGCGCACAGCTACTGTATTTCGTGCGCGCCGACGCTTTGTTGCTCGTTGGTGGCGCAGCACTCCTGTGGAGGGTCCTCGATCGATACTTTCATTGGCTAATTCTGGGCCAAGTAGTTCTGGCAGTAGTGTGGTGCGTAGTGCTGCGTGCTAAAGGGGAGGGTACTCGTGCGTGAACGCCTCTTCGCCAGGCTTGCCGCCTGGCTAGGCTTGGTTTTCTTCGGCGGCTTGGCGTGGGTCGCGACAAACGTGAGCGACACCTTCGTGAGTGCCCTACGCGTCCGCCTGAGTGACGAGCTAACCTGGCGTCAACAGGACGACTCGTTCCATACCAGGGCAGTCTCGAGCAATTCTGAACTCCTGCTTGTCGCGAACGGTTGTTGCACAGCTCGTTCATTCTCCATAGGAATCACTGCCCCGGGGGCGGACGGCCCGACGCACGTATTCATCGGGTCGACTATGGACCGGCCTCGCCCGAACAGCGAACAGGACAAAGTCCGACTCGACGATCTGGCCATTGGCGCGCAAGCCACGACAGCTGTATTGGTACCGGCGGCCGCCGCTCTTCGTGCGGGATCAACGACCGACCCGGAAGTTCTCCACGGCGGCCTACCCGTCGGCACCCTGCACCCATTCTCGACCTCGGAGCTGCTGGTCGCCGGCTTGATGGTCTTCACACTCGGAATTGCTGCTGGCTGTGCCCTCGCCTACCACCGACACCAAATCCGGGGCGCCTTCGCCATCCTGAAGAATGTTGCTACGTAGTGCCTGGGCCGCACGCGGCGCCCGGGCCTCGATGTCCCGTCAATTCGGAGAGCTGCAGCCCTGTGAAGAATGGAGAGAGGCGTCCGCTGGAACGTCGATTCCTGCCTCCGTTCTCGGCCCTGCCCTAGCGCGACGGCTTGAAGCGGCGGTAGGTGGCGACCAGCGGCGTCCAGCCCAGCAATCGCTTGCGCAGCCGCAGGAACGGCGAGCGTTCGAGACGCGCGAGATCGGCCTCGGCCTGCTCGGCGAGGGCCACGCGCTCCCGGGCTCGATCGAGATGGGCGTCGATCTCCCCGGTCGCCCAGGCCACGTAGTCGGCGGCGGCGCGCAGGCAGCGCTCGGCATACGCTGTCGACGAACGCTCCGCCGGCGTGGGAGATTCGGCGATCGCTCGCCGATAGAGATCCAGCAGCCGCTGCACGGCGTCCCGCCGGTCGTGCTCGGCGCGCACGCGGGCGCTCGCTCGCGCCGCCTCCGAGACGTCGTAGCGCGCGATCTCCCGGCCGAGGATGTCCGCATCGAGCGCATCGGGCAGCGCCAGCAGCCCGAAATTCAGATCCCGGAGGCGATCGAAGTTCTGGGCAGTCACCAGCGGTCCGACACCCTCGGCGTCGCAGAGCACCACGGCCAGCCCGACCGCCATCGCCTCCAATGCCGCGCGCCCGCGCCCGAATACCAGGTCGTAGTGCGGCAGCAGGGTCTCGGGCATCGCCGCCGCGCGGCCGAGGCCGGCGCCGACCGCGGCGAGCTCGATGCCGTGACGCAGGCAAGCGGCGCGCGCGACGTCGAGGAGCAAGCTGTCCTCGGTCGCCTGGTTGCTGAGCAGCAAGGCCCGCCGCGGTCGCTCGGGAAGC
>WBZN01002467.1_pt1 | contig 10282 bp, 8 predicted proteins | sample 5204281 | NCBI WGS metagenome assembly WBZN01 (sample SAMN12344347, study PRJNA552823) | activated sludge metagenome | biome: Activated sludge suspended growth; feature: Nitrification reactor; material: Wastewater; isolation source: activated sludge from nitrification reactor of wastewater treatment... | reverse complement strand
GACGTAGTGGGCGCTGTTGCCGGTGGTCGTCCCTTCGAGCGTGCGGCCATCGCCAAAATCGATCGTGACGCGTGGCACCGGGCGCTCGCTCGACCAGTACAGGATGAAGTTGTCGCGCATGAACTTCGAGACCGCGGTGTTCGCGTAGAGCGTGGCGCGGAACAGCCGGCTGTTCGCGCACGACCGGTCTTCGTCGAGCCGGCCGAGCATCCGCAGCGCGAGGATCGGCCGATGCTGGGCGCGCGCGGCCGCCATCGCGGCGGGGAGATCCGTGTACCAGTACAACCGAGACACGGTCGCGTAGCGCTGCGCGGCGACCTGATCGATCACGATGGCGAGGCGGTCACGCTCGGGGCCGGGCTGGGTGTGATCCCAGCGCGCGAGCAGCGGATCGAGCGCGGCGGGCCCTCGTGCGCGGAGCTGGACGGCCTCGGGGTCGGGCTCGCCAGCCGCGGGCACCGGCGTCGGTCGGGCGAGGATGGCGATGCAGGCGGCGGCGAGGCCGAGTGACACGTGCGGGCGAGCGAGGGATTGCGGCATCTGCTCAGCCTGCAGCCGCGGCGCCCGGGTCGCCGTCAGGCCTTGGTAAGACCAGCCCTTACGTCCGCGTTACCCGTTGTCATGGCGGCGGCCTCGGCGACGACGCCGTGATCGAGTCACCAGCCGCCCGGCGTCGCCCCCCAGGCGCTGCCAGAACGAACGAGCGCGAGGCGTTGTCACTCGGAGCGCAGGTGTGCCCGTACGCCTCGGGCCCACGAGCACACCGCCTCCGCATCGACCGGAGAACCCTGATCGTCGACCGCGCCTCGGGCCCGATCCGCGCGCCGGCTCTCGATGTGTCCGCCGCGACGCCGCGGGCAGTCACCGCCCGGTCGAGGCGACCGCCCGAGTGGCCGCCGTTGCCGGCCGCGCTTCGTGCGAGAGCCTCTCCGTCGGGCGCGCGGGCGGCCCCGGCACACCGATCGCACATGCGATGGAGGGTGCGCGACGACATCGCCTGGTGCTCCGGGATGGCCTGCGCCGGACTCGAAGGAGGACGCAGATGAAGATCGGAATGATCGGAGTTGGTCGCATGGGCGCGAACATGGCGCTCAGGCTGATCGATGCGGGCCACGAGGTCGTGGGACTCGCGCGCCATCCCGAGCGGCTGGAACCGCTCGCCCAGCGGGGGCTCGCGCTCGCAGCGACTCACGAGGAGCTCGTCGCGAAGCTCGAGCCGCCGCGCGCGATCTGGCTGATGGTGCCCGCGGCCGCGGTCGACTCGGTGATCGCGGGCTTGCGCCCCCTGCTCCGCTCGGGTGACGTCATCGTCGACGCAGGGAACTCGCACTACCAGGACGATCTCCGGCGCGCCCAGCTGCTCGCGGCCGACGGGATCCACTTCGTCGACGTCGGCACCTCGGGCGGGGTGTGGGGCCGAGCGCGTGGGTACTGCCAGATGATCGGCGGCGAACCCGAGGTGGTACACCGCCTCGAGCCGATCTTCGCCGCGCTCGCGCCGCAGGTGGCCACGGCGCCACGCACGCCAGGACGCACCGGCGAGCCGACGCCGGCGGAGCACGGCTATCTCCACTGCGGACCTCACGGCGCCGGTCACTTCGTCAAGATGGTCCACAACGGCATCGAATACGGCCTGATGGCTGCCTATGCCGAGGGCATGAACATCCTGCGCCACGCCAACGTCGGCAAGGCCCCGCGCGAGGTCGATGCCGAGACCACACCGCTCGAACACCCCGAGCTCTATCAATACGACTTCGACCTCCCCGCGATCGCGGAGGTGTGGCGGCGCGGGAGCGTGGTCGCGTCGTGGCTGCTCGATCTGCTCGCGGCCGCGCTCGCACGCAGCGGCGAGCTCACCGAGTTCGAGGGCCGGGTCTCGGACTCGGGCGAGGGGCGATGGACGCTCAAGGCGGCGATCGACGAGAGCGTGCCCGCACCGATCCTGTCGACGGCGATCGGCGAGCGGTTCGCGTCGCGTGGTGAGGCCGACTTTGCCAACCGGCTGCTGGCGGCGCTGCGGTTCGAGTTCGGCGGTCACGAGGAGAAGCGGGCATGACCGCGCAGCCGCCCTCCGATGCCCTCGTGCTGTTCGGCGCGACGCACGGCAGCTTGAACGTGCCGGTCGTGGGCGTGGCACGGGAACGCCGCAGCACCGAAGAATTTCGCGAGCGCGTGCGGGACAGCCTCGAGCATCGCGGCGGCTTCGATCGCGCCGCGTTCGACAAGCTGGCCGGCCTCCTCCACTACGTCCAGATCGATTACACCGATCCGCGGACCTTCGCCGATCTGGGGCGCGCGCTCGGTGGGGCGCGGAGGCCGCTGCACTATCTCGCGATCCCGCCGAACGCGTTCGCGTCCGCGATCGCGGGCCTGCACCGCGCGGCGTGCACCACCAACGCGCGGGTCGCCATCGAGAAGCCGTTCGGACGCGATCTCGCGTCGGCGCGCGCGCTCGACCGCACGCTCCTCGCGGCGTTCCCGGAGGCCTCGATCTTCCGCATCGATCACTACCTCGGCAAGGAGCCGGTCCTGAACCTGATGTACTTCCGGTTCGCGAACTCGTTCCTCGAGCCGCTGTGGAATCGCGAGCACGTCAGCCGGGTCGAGATCACGATGGCCGAGAGCTTCGGCGTCGCGGGCCGCGGCCGGTTCTACGAGGAGGCCGGCGCGCTCCGCGACGTGGTCCAGAACCACCTCCTCCAGGTCACCGCGATCCTGGCGATGGACGGCCCCGTCGGCCAGGACGTCGAGGCCACGCGCGACGAGAAGGCGCGCCTGCTCAAGGCGATCGCGCCGCTCGATCCCGCGCACGTCGTCCGCGGGCAATACCGCGGCTATCGCGCCGAGCCCGGCGTCGCGCCGAGCTCCACGGTCGAGACGTTCGCCGCCGTCGAGCTCCGGATCGACACGTGGCGGTGGGCCGGCGTCCCGTTCTTCATCCGCGCCGGCAAGCGCCTGTCGTCGACCGTGACCGAGGTGATCGTGGAGCTCAAGCAGCCGGCGCGCGACATCTTCGACGAGCACCTCCCGTGCACCAACTACTTGCGGTTCCGCCTCGGGCCCGAGATCGCGATCGCCCTGGGCATGCGGGTGCTGCGGCCCGGCGCGGAGGTCGGCGGGGTGGTCGGCCGCGACAAGGAGCTGCTCGCGTCCGAGGACCCGGCGCAAGAGACGCTGCCGTACGAGCGGCTGCTCGATGAGGCGATGCGCGGCGACCAGATGTTGTTCGCGCGAGAGGACGAGATCGAGGCGCAATGGCGCGTGGTCGATCCCGTGCTCGGCGACGTCGTGCCGCTCCACGTGTACGACCCGGGCACGTCGGGCCCGGCGGAGGCGAAGCGGCTCTCGCCGCTGGGTTGCCGCAACTCCCTCGTCGCCACCGAGAGGTCGCCGTCGTGAACGGCGCACCTGCCGTGCTGGCCAAGCTCGGGCTACCGTCCCGCGTCCTGGCCTGCCTGTTCGACCTCGACGGCGTCCTCACCCGGACGTCGCTCGTGCACGCGGCCGCGTGGAAGCAGACGTTCGACGCGTACCTGCGGGCGCGCGCGCAGCCGTTCGTCCCGTTCGACGTCGTCACGGACTACACCCGGTACGTCGATGGCAAGCCGCGAGACGCCGGCGTGCGGTCGTTCCTCGCGGCGCGCGGCGTCGCGCTCGGCGACGCGGAGATCCACGCGATCGGGGACCGCAAGAACGAGCTCGTGCTGAAGCTGCTGCGCGCGCGGCCGGTCGAGACCTACGCCGGCTCGGTGCGCTACGTGCATGCCGTGCGCGAGCTCGGCCTCAAGACCGCGGTTGTGTCGTCGAGCAAGAACACGGAGGAGGTCCTGCGCTCGGCGGGCATCGCGAGCCTGTTCGACGTGCGGATCGACGGCGTGATCGCGGACCAGCAGCAGCTCGCTGGCAAGCCCGCGCCCGACACCTATCTCGCCGCGGCCCGGGCGCTCGCCGTCGCGCCGTCGCGCGCGGTCGTGTTCGAGGACGCGCTCGCCGGCGTCGAGGCCGGCCACGCCGGCCACTTCGGCTACATCGTCGGCGTCGACCGCGCGGGGCAGGCCTCCGCGCTGCGCCGGCGCGGCGCCGACGTCGTGGTCGAGGATCTCGCGATGCTGCTGGAGCCTGCATGATCTCGCACCCGTCGATCGCCGTCGAGCCGTGGTCGGTGCGCGAGACGTCGCTCAGCCTGGACCTGCTCGCCCAGACCGAGTCGCTGTTCGCGCTGTCGAACGGGCACCTCGGCGTGCGCGGCAACCTCGACGAGGGCGAGCCGCACGGCCTGCCCGGCACCTACCTCAACGGGATGTACGAGCTGTACCCGCTGCCGTCCGCGGAGGTGAGCTACGGCGCCCCCGAGTCCGGTCAGACGATCATCAACGTGACCAACGGGAAGATCATCCGCCTGCTCGTCGGCGACGAGCCGTTCGATCTCCGGTACGGCGAGCTCCGCGCCCACGACCGCGTGCTCGACCTGCGCGCGGGCACGTTGCGGCGGACCGTCGACTGGGTGTCGCCCGCGCACCGCGCGATCCGCGTGACCTCGACGCGACTCGTGTCGTTCACGCATCGCGCGATCCTCGGCATCTCGTACGAGGTCGAGGTGCTCGACGGCCGCGCCGACATCGTCGTGCAGTCGGAGCTGGTCGCCAACGAGGTGGTCCCGATCCACGCCAACGATCCGCGCGCCGCCGCCGCGCTCGAGTCGCCGCTCGAGAGCGAGGAGTGCCAGTGCACTGCCCACTCGGGCCTCCTCGTTCACCGGACCCGGCGCAGCGGGCTCCGCGTGGCGGTGTGCCAGGAGCACCTGGCGAGCGGCACCGACCGCATGCGCACCTCGTCGGAGTCGTCGGCCGATCTGGCGCGGTTCGTGGTCACCGACGTCCTCCAGCCGGGCCAGCGGCTTCGCCTGATCAAGCTGGTCGCCTATGGGTGGTCGGAGAAGCGAACGGTCCCGGCGCTCCGCGATCAGGTCGCCGCGGCGGTGAGCGCCGCGCGGGAGACCGGCTGGGACGGCCTGCTGGACGAACAACGCGGGTATCTCGACGAGTTCTGGGCGCACGCCGACGTCGAGATCGAGGGCGACTCGGAGCTCCAGCAAGCGATCCGGTTCGCGCTGTTTCACGTGCTCGCGTCCGCCGCGCGCGCCGAGGGCCGCGGCATCCCGAGCAAGGGCCTGACCGGCAACGGCTATGACGGCCACACGTTCTGGGACAGCGACATGTACGTGGTCCCGGTGCTGACCTACACCCTGCCGTCGGCCGCGGCGGACGCGTTGCGCTGGCGCCAGTCGATCCTGCCGGCCGCCGAGGCACGCGCGCAGGCGCTCGGACACAGCGGCGCGGCGTTCCCGTGGCGAACCATCCACGGCGAGGAGGGATCCGGGTACTGGCCCGCGGGAACCGCGGCCTTCCACATCAACGCCGACGTCGCGGACGCGGTGATCCGGTACGTGCAGGCGACCGGCGACATGACGTTCGAGCGCGACGTCGCGGTCGAGATCCTGGTGAAGACGGCGCGGCTGTGGCGCTCGCTCGGACACCACGACCTCCAGGGCAACTTTCGCATCGACGGGGTCACCGGCCCCGACGAGTACAGCGCGCTCGCCGACAACAACGTGTACACCAACCTCATGGCGCAGCGAAACCTCGACGGCGCCGCCGCCGCCTGCGCGCGACACGTCGATCGCGCGCGCGAGCTCGGGGTCACCGCCGAGGAGATGGCGTCGTGGCGCGCGGCGGCCGGCCGCATGCGGATTCCGTATGACGAGCGGCTCGGCGTTCACCCGCAGGCGGAGGGGTTCACGCACCACGAGCTGTGGGACTTCGAGCACACGACGCCGGATCAGTACCCGCTGCTGCTGCACTTCCCCTACTTCGACCTCTATCGCAAGCAGGTCGTCAAGCAGCCGGATCTCGTCCTGGCCATGGAGCTGTGTCCAGACGCGTTCACGCGCGAGCAGGTGGAGCGCAACTTCGCGTACTACGAGCGGATCACCGTCAGAGACTCGTCGCTGTCCGCCGTCACCCAGGCCGTGCTCGCCGCCGAGTGCGACCACCTGAGGCTCGCGTTCGACTACGCCGCCGAGGCGACGCTCATCGATCTCCAGGATCTCGAGCACAACGTCGCCGATGGCTTGCACATGGCGTCGCTGGCGGGATCCTGGATCGTGTTCGTGCTCGGGCTCGGGGGCATGCGCGATCACGGGGACACCGTGGCGTTCACGCCGAAGCTTCCGGACGGGCTGACGCGATACGCGTTCTCGATCATGCATCGCGACCAGCACGTGCACGTGACCGTCACCGGCGCGAAGGCGGAGTACACGCTCCAGACCCCCGGCACCGCGCGGATCACCCACTATGGGGAGCTGCTCACCGTGACCGACGCGGCGCCGGTCGCGCGCCCGATCCCGCCGATCGCACCGCGCGAGCCGCCGAACCAACCTCCGGGTCGAGCGCCCCGCCGCCGATCACCAGGATAGGGCGGGCCGGCCCACGGGGCTCGCGTCACGCAGCGGCATAGCCGCCCGAGAGCCGACTGTGCTCGATGTCGCGCAGCCCCCACGACGCGACCACCAGCGTCAGCCCGCGCGCGATGATCTCGGCCGCCACGAGCGTGCCGATGACCCAGAACGACGACAGCGGCCAGGACGCGATGATGTAGCAACCGAGCGCCACCACGAGGACCGAGTACGCGAGATCCCATCCCCAGCGGGGGTAGCGCTCGACGATCGAGGTGATGCCGCGGAACAGGCCGCTCGCGAACAGGTACCCGACGATCAGCAGCGTGATGGACGCGAGGCTCGCCACCGGCCGGTACAGGAGCAGTCCACCGACGACCAGCGCCAGCAGGCCGGCCAGGAGGTAGACGAGGAACGGTCCGGTGTGGCGAACGCGGAACGCCGAGATGATCTCGAGGACGCCGGCGATCAGGAGCATCGCGCCGACGTAGAGGATCGAGACGATGCTGGTCAGCACAGATGCAAAGAGCGCGAACATGCCTCCGATGATGAGCAGGATGCCGATCGTCATCGACACTCCCCATGAGCGCGTTTGATCCCGAGTTTGGATTCCCGTGGTAGCTGTCATGGCGATCTCCTTTCGAATCCACCCGCCCGGAAGAGGAGCAAGCGACATGCCGGTGGGCGCGCTGCCGGTCCACGCCGCTGCGCGGGTGCAGACGGCTCGAGGAGACTCTCACCGCGCATGCATGCTCGAGGTGCGGTCGGGAGATCGCGCCGTGCAAGCGTGGCGGTCCCGCCAGGACGCGGACTGCGCGAACCTCGCACGCCCCACGCGCGCGAGCGCCCTCGGCACCGATGGATCGATCGGCCGAGGCGGCGGCGCCCTCGGCGATCGTCGCCGGCCTCCCTGCGCCGCGGAGGGCAACGCGGCAACGAGCTTGACCTCAACGCGCTGGCCCGCGATCGCGCGGCGCCTCCGTGGACGGAGACCGGTGTGCCTGCCGGGTCGCGCGAGGGGCCTCCGCGGCGGCCACCTTGACCTGCTTGGCGATGTCGTTGGCCAGGCGTCCGATCGCCGCGCTGAGCGCCGCGGCCGCCACGTCGCTCCCAGGGCCGGCGACCGCGACGTTGATGCGGGTCTCCCCGCTGTGTACGAGCTGGGTGTCCGCGCGCAAGGTCCAGCGCGCCCACAGCTCGACGTGATCGGCGCCATGCCGTTCGAACCGAAGGAGGTCGACCTGCACGTCGTACGTGGGTGCGCTCGTCCTCGGTGGCACCGTGATCCCATCGGTCGCCAGCCTCGCGGCGAGCTCTTGCCGGAGCGTGCGCCCGACCGCGACGTCGAGGGGTTCGGCCCACCGATCCTTTTGCGAGTAGACCAGGTGATAGTCGTCGGTGCGGACGACGATCGAGTCGCGATCGAGGTAACCGGGGATCGTCACCTGGCTGAGGCCCAACGTGGGCGGCGCGGCATCCGGCGTCGACGCCAGCCGCGCGCTCGGTTCCGCCAGCGGGTGCGCCGGAGTCAGGACGAAGTAGTCGTAGTGCGGCGGCGATCCGCCGAGGCAACCGGCGAGACACCACCCGAGCCACAAGCCCGCGCGCGTCACTGGCGACCTCCGCGTAACAGCGCGCCCGGATCCCGGTCGAGGTGGTCGGCGAGGCGACGCAACGACCGCGCCGCGGCTTGCAGCTCGTTCAGCGTCGCGCCGAGCTGGCTCGAGAACGCCCCCTCGGGCGAGATCAGCCGGCGCGCGGACGTCGCGGTCTGACTCCACTCGGCGACCATCGGTTCGAGCGCCCGCGTGGTCTTGTCGAGCTCGAGGACGGTCCGGTTGAGGTTCTTGGTCAGCCCATCGAGCCCGGCGATCGCCCGCGTCACCTGCGGAGACCCGAGCAGCCTGTGCGCGTCGGCGGCGGTGGCGTCGATCGAACGCCCGATGCTCGCGATGTCGACCTCGGCCAGGCTCGCGAGGAACTTGTTGATCTTCTCCGGGGCCAGCTCCAGCGGGCCCCGGACCGACGGGATCTCGGGATCGGCGACCGCGGGGTCGTGCTCCATCCGGGCGGGCGTGTCCGGCTTGACGTCGAGCGCCACGTAGCGAACCCCGGTGACCAGGCTCTCGGTCGCCAGCTCGGCGCGCAAGCCCCGATCGACCAGCGCCTGGACCTGCGCTCGGTCGTGCAGGTCGGTCTGGGTGACCCCCTGGGCCTTCAGGCGATCCTTGTCGATCTCGAGGATGACCGGGATCCGGATGTCTCTGGCGTCGCGGAACATGCCCGACATGTTGATCCGCACGTCCTTCACCGATCCGATCTCGATGCCGCGAAACTTGACCGGTGCGCCCACGCGCAGCCCGTTCACCGATCCGTCGAAGTAGACGACCACGCGGACCGTCTCGCGAAACAACTGGCCACCGCCGAGCACGATGATCAAGACCAACGCCAGCGTGACGCCAGCGACCACGAACGCCCCGATCACGGTCGGGGAGGCTGTTCTGCTCATGTCGACTCCTTGAGATCCGCGCGGGTCAAGAACGCGTGGACTTGTGGGTTGGGTGGGTGCGCGAGCAGCTCCTTGGGATCGCCCCGCGCGGTCACGGTCTTGAGCTCGCCATCGAGGAAGATGCCGTCGTTGGCGATCGCGAAGATGCTGGCCAGATCGTGGGTGACGACGACGATGGTCGTGTTCAGGTCCTCGCGCAGCTCGAGGATGAGATCGTCGAGCCGGCGCGCGCTCACCGGATCGAGCCCCGATGACGGCTCGTCGAAGAACAGCATGTCGGGATCGAGGGACATGGCGCGGGCGAGCCCGGCGCGCTTCTGCATGCCGCCGCTGATCTGATCGGGATAGAAGTCGAGGAAGTTGGAGAGCCCGACCAGCGCGAGCTTGAGCTCCGCGAGCCCCCGGATCTCCTGCGGGCGGAGGTTCGTGAGCTCCTCCATCGGCAGGGCCACGTTCTCCAGCAGCGTCAGGCTGCTCCACAGGGCGCCGGACTGGAACAGCACGCCGAAGTGGCGCGACATCGCCTGGCGCTGGCGTGGATCTGCGCCGGTGAAGCGCTGATCGTCATAGCGGACCTCTCCCGCGGCCGGCTCGATCAGCCCGATCAACGCCTTGAGCAGCGTGCTCTTGCCCGACCCGCTGCCGCCCATGATGGCGAACACGTCCCCGCGCCGCACGCGGAACGTCACGTCCCGCATCACCAGGTAGCTGCCGTAGCTCAGCTCCAGGTCAGAGACGGTGATGTGTGCGTCGTGCTCCATGTTAGATGCCGAGCCGGTGGAACAGCACCGCGAACAGACCGCACGCCGCGATCACGAGGACGATGCCGTCCACGACCGCCGCGGTCGCGGACTTGCCGACCGCGGCGGCGGTCCGGCCCGAGCGCATGCCTTCGAAGCAGGCAGCCGCGCCGATCAGGAAGCCATACGTGGTCGCCTTGACGATGCCGCCGAGCAGATCGCGGACGGACGCGGCGGCGATCGTCTGGTCGAGATAGGCCCGCGGCGCGATGTCCATGACGCCGATGCCCACGACGGCGCCGCCCAGGAGGCCCACCACGTCGGCGTAGACGCACAGCACCGGCAACATCAAGGTCACCGCGATCACCCGCGGCATGACCAGGAACTCGACCGGCGAGATGCCCAAGGTCGTGAGCGCGTCGATCTCCTGGGTCACCCGCATGGTGCCGAGCTCCGCCGCGAACGCGGCGCCGGTTCGTCCCGCGACGACGATGGCCGCCATCAGCGCGCCCATCTCGCGGATCATCGCGACGCCGACGAGGTCGGCGACATAGATGGTCGCGCCGAACCGCTGGAGCT
>WBZN01002466.1_pt1 | contig 10283 bp, 8 predicted proteins | sample 5204281 | NCBI WGS metagenome assembly WBZN01 (sample SAMN12344347, study PRJNA552823) | activated sludge metagenome | biome: Activated sludge suspended growth; feature: Nitrification reactor; material: Wastewater; isolation source: activated sludge from nitrification reactor of wastewater treatment... | reverse complement strand
CGCCGTAGTCGCGCTGCTCGAGAATCTCGAACTCGCGCGCGATCGCCGGCAGGATGTCCGAAGAGGCGACGGCTTCGGTCGGGTCCTCGAAGTTGATCGGCGGCCGGATGCGCCCCACCCGCCGGACGCTCTTCGGTAGATGGTAGTAGTGCCAGTTCCAGCGCAGCTCGTCGGCGAGCCGCCACTCGTCGCGCGCCGGACCGACATATTCGTCCAGATACAGCAGACCTTCCGGCTTCAGGGCGCGGCGCAGGAGGCCGGCCATCTCGTCGAGCCGATCGAAGTGATGCAGCGAGGCGTGAAAGAGAATGGCGTCGAGATCGCGAAGCTTGGCGATTTCCTCCCAGGCGTCGGCGCAGCGGTAGGCGATGCGCTCCTGCATCCCCGCGGCGGCGGCTCCCGCTGTGGCCTCGGCGACGCAGACCGGCGAAATTTCGATGCCGGTGATGTGGTCCACGAGATCGAGGCGGACGAGGTCGCGCTCGAAATGCCCCATGCCGCAGCCGATGCTTACCGCCTCGTGCCACCGCGGCATCCCGGCCAGGCGCTGCTGCAGCCAGCTCGTCGTCCAGGTGTGCGGATCGCCGGAGATGCGGCGGTTGATGCGCTCACGCACCAGCGGGTGGCTGCCCCAGATCTCCTCGACGCGCGAATGCGCTGCGATCGAGTCCCAGTAGTTGACCGGTTCGCTCACCGCTTCGAACCTAGCAGAGTTCGCGGGGGCGGCAAACCGCCGCGGCGGCTGCGATATCGTCGCTCGTGGCCATGCCCGACTCCGCGCCCTCGCTCGCGGTCGTCATTCCGACGTACAACCGGAGGGCGATTCTCGAACGCACCCTCGCCGCGCTCGCGGCTCAGACCGAGCGCGATTTCCGCGTCGTCGTGGTCGACGACGGCTCGACCGACGGCACTTGGGAGTGGCTCGAACGCCGCGCCGAGAGCGCTTCGGGGCCGCCCGTCGTCGCGCTGCGGCAGGAGAACCGGGGTCAGGGGCAGGCGCGCAACCGCGGTGTGCGGCAGGTCGACGAAGAGCTGGTGCTCTTTCTCGGGGACGACGTCATTCCGCGCGCCGACTTCGTCGCCGAGCACCGTGCGGCGCACGTCCGGCTGCGCGCCCGCGGTGAGCGGCACGCGGTGGTCGGTTTCACCGACTGGCGGCGCGGCGAGATGAAAGTCACCCCGGCGCTCGAGGTGGCGAACCTCGAAGGGCACCAGTTCGGCTTCGCCCACATGCAGCCGCTAGCCGAGGTCCCGTTCACCTGCTTCTACACCTCGAACATCTCGCTGCCGCGGTCGCTGCTCGGCGACCAGCCGTTCGATCCGCTTTTCGCGGCCTACGGCTGGGAGGACGTCGAGCTCGGCTATCGCCTGAGCCTGGGCGGCCTGGCGCTCGTCTACCATCCGGCGGCGGCTGCCGAGCATCTGCACCCGATGACTCTCGGCGATCTGTTCGCCCGCCAGCGCCTCATCGGCAGGGGGCTGCGCACGCTCTGGAGACTCCATCCCGAGCTCGCCGGCTCGCCGCTCCTTTCGCCCGTCGCAGCTCCGCGCTGGTTCGCCGCCGGCCGGACGCTCATTCCGCCGCTGGTGCCGCTGCTGTCGACGCTCGATGGCGCCGGAGTGAACTTCGGCAAACGCATCCTCCACCGCGTCTTGCTCTGCGGCTACTATCTCGGCCAGTGCGAACCGCAAGCCGTTTGAGCGCCAGCCCGTGACGCGCGTTCTGTTGCTTTGCCCCGAGCCCGGTCGCCCGGCGATGGCCGGAGTCGGCATCCGCTTCCTCGAGATGGCACGACATCTCGGGCGCCGCCACGAGGTGAAGCTCGGCTTTCCCAACGACCTGGCCGGCCTCGCGGGCGGCGTGACGGCCGGTGCCGCGGAGGTGGTGCGCTACGACGCCGCGAACATCGCCGAGCTCCGCCGCTGGTCCGAGGTCGTGCTGCTGCACGCCCACGTCTCGAATCTCTATCTCGATCACGCCGATCCCAGGGAGCCGCGGCCGCTGGTGGTCGATCTCTACGACCCGTTTCCGATCGAGAACCTGAACTACTTCCCGCAGCTGGGCGCCGGTCCGTACCGCCACGACCGCGTGACGCTCGAGCGCCAGCTCCGCGCCGGCGACCTCTTTCTCTGCTCCTCGGCGGAGCAGCGGCTGTTCTACCTCGGCATGCTCTACGCGCTCGGCCGGCTCAACCCGGAGACCTACTTCGCCGATTTCACCCTCGCCAACCTGGTGCGCGAGGTGCCGTTCGGCATCCGGGTGCCGCTGAACGACCCGCCGGCGGCGCCGATCCTGCGCGGCGTCGTGCCCGGAATCGGTCCCGACGACCCGATCCTCTTCTTCGGCGGGATCTACGACTGGTACGACCCGCTGCTTCTCCTCGCGATCCTGCCGGCGCTCCTGACGCGCTTCCCGGCGCTGCGGATCGTCTTCTCGGCGAACCCCAATCCGGCCTCGACGCCACAGGGGACCTACGCCGAAGTTCTGGCTGTCGCGCGCGAGGCCGGCTGGCTCGACCGCCACGTCTTCTTCGTCCCCTGGGTCGCCGCCGAGGAGCGCTTCGGGCTCTATCGCGAGGCGACCGTCGCCGCGGTTCTCCATCGGCCGCGCTTCGAGGCCGAGATCTCGTTGCGCACGCGCGTCCTCGACTTCCTCGGCGCGGGGCTGCCGGTGGTCGCGACCGCCGGCGGCACGATGAGCCGCCGGCTCGCCGAAGAGAAGATGGGCGTGGTGGTGCCGGAAGGGGACGCAGCGGCGCTGACCGCGGCGCTGTCGGAATTGCTCGCCTCGGCGCCACGGCGCCGCGAACTGGCCGAGCGCGGCCTGCGATGGGCGGAAAGGCAAGACTGGGAAACTGTCCTCGCGCCGCTGGCGGAGTTTCTCGACCGGCCAGGCCTCGACCCGCACAAGGACCGCTACCCCCCGGGCTCGATCCCCAACCCCCGCCCGCCGCGCCGCTTCGGCCGCACCTGGTGGCGCGGCCTCCTCTCGCGCGGCTAGCGCGCCGGCGCGGCAGCCGGGCTGCGGCACCCGAAGCTGGATCTACTCGACGGTGACGCTCTTGGCGAGGTTTCGCGGCTGGTCGACGTCGGCGCCGCGGCGGACGCCGATCTGGTAGGCGAGGAGCTGGAGGGGGATGACGGAGACGATGGGGGAGAGCGCTTCGGGCAGCGCCGGCACGCGCAGGACGTGGTCGGCGACGCCGTCGAGCTCGGCGGGGTCGCGGTCGGTGACGACGATGACCTTGCCGTCGCGCGCCTTGACCTCCTGCAGGTTGCTCTTGACCTTCTCGAACACCCGCTTGCCGGTGGCGATGGCGACCACCGGCAGGTGCTCGTCGATGAGCGCGATCGGACCGTGCTTCATCTCGCCGGCGGGGTAGCCCTCGGCGTGGATGTAGGAGATCTCCTTCAGCTTGAGCGCGCCTTCGAGCGCCACCGGATACTGGATGCCGCGGCCGAGGAAGAGGAAGTCGGTGGCGGTGTGGTAGCGCCGCGACAGCTTCTCGATTTCCGGCTCGAGCGCCAGGGCTTCCGAAATGGCCTGCGGCAGGTGTGCTAGCGGGGCGAGCAGCTCGGGCTCGACCTCCCTGCCGAGCTGCTGGCGCAGATAGAGCGCCAGCAGGTAGAAGGCGACGAGCTGGGTGGTGAACGCCTTGGTCGAGGCGACGCCGATCTCCGGGCCGGCGTGGGTGTAGAGCGTACCCGAGCTGATCCGCGTCGCCTGCGAGCCGGGGACGTTCGACAGCGCGATGAGCCGGGCGCCGCGCTCCTTGGCCGCCTCCATCGCCCAGACCGTGTCGATGGTCTCGCCGGACTGCGAGATGCCGGCGACCAGCACCGAGGCGTCGGCGATCGGGTCGCGGTAGCGGTACTCCGAAGCGTAGTCGACCTCGACCGGAATCCGCGCCAGCTCCTCGATCAGAAACTTGCCGATGAGCGCCGCGTGCCAGGAGGTGCCGCAGGCGAGCAGCTGGATGCGGGAGAGCGAGCGCACGTAGTCGGGAGCGAGCTCGAGGGCGTCGAAGCCGACGGTGCCGGTTTCGAAGTCGACGCGGCCGCCGAAGGTGTCGCGCGCGGCCTCGGGCTGCTCGAAGATCTCCTTCAGCATGAAGTGCTTGTAGCCGCCCTTCTCGACCTGCTGCGGATCCCAGTTGAGGCGCGTCACCGGCCGCTTCACGGCGGCGCCGGAGCGGTCCCAGATCTCGATCTGCGAGCGGGTGAGCCGCGCGATGTCGCCGTTGTCGAGGAAGATCACGTCGCGGGTGTGCGCGATGAGCGCCGCCGGGTCGGAAGCGAGGAAGCTCTCGCCCTGGCCGAGACCGAGGACGAGCGGCGTGCCCTGGCGGACCGCGACGATCTCCTCGCCGTCGCCGACGGTGCTCCCGGTGCCGATGAGCGCGCAGGCGTACATCCCTTCGAGCTCGCCGACCGCGCGCTTCACCGCCGCGGCCAGATCTCCGGTGTAGTAGGAAGAGACGAGGTTGGCGATCACCTCGGTGTCGGTGTCGGTCGAGAAGGTCCAACCCTCGCCGAGCAACCGGCGCTTGATGGCGAGGAAGTTCTCGATGATGCCGTTGTGAATGATGGCGATCCGGTCCTTCGAGTCGACGACCGGGTGGGCGTTGCGCTCGGTCGGCTTGCCGTGCGTTGCCCAGCGGGTGTGGGCGACGCCATAGCTGCCGGAGAGCGGCTGTTCCCTGAGCCGTTCGACCAGGCGATCGAGCTTGCCCTCGGCGCGACGGGTGTCGAGCCGCCCGTCGGCGACCACCGCGACGCCGGCCGAGTCATAGCCGCGGTACTCGAGGCGCCGCAGCCCGTCGATGAGCAGCGGCACGACTTCGCGGGGTCCGACGTAGCCGACGATTCCGCACATCTTCAGTCGCTCCCTTTCCTGTTCCCGCGAATCCGACGCTCGGCCCAGCCGGGCACGGTGCGCTGAGCCGCGCGCTCGACGGCGAGGGCGCCGTCGGGGACGTCGCGGGTGATCACCGAGCCCGCCGCGGTCGTCGCCCGTGCGCCGACCCGGACCGGCGCGACCAGCATCGTGTCGCTGCCGATGAAGGCGCCGGCGCCGATCTCCGTCCGGTGCTTCCTCTCGCCGTCGTAGTTGCAGGTGACCGCGCCGGCGCCGATGTTGGCGCCGTCGCCGACCTCGGCATCGCCGACGTAGGCGAGGTGGTTGGCTTTCGCTTTCTTGCCCAGGCGGCTGTTCTTGATCTCGACGAAGTTGCCGACCCGCGCACCGTCCGCCAGCACCGTTCCCGGGCGCAGGCGGGCGAACGGACCGACGCGGCAGCCGCTGCCGATCGTCGCGCCGTCGAGCACCGAATAGGGCTCGATGACCGAATCCTGCCCGACGGTCGAGTCGCGCATCCAGACTCCCTGATGCAGGGTCGAGCCGGTGCCGACGCGGCAGGCGCCGGAGAGCGTGACGTCGGCGTGGACGACGCTGTCGGGGGCGATCTCCGACTCCGGCTCGACTGCCGTGCGCTCGGGAGCGAAGAGCGTCACGCCGCCGCGCTGCAGCTCGCGCGCCTTGCGCTCGAGCAGGAGTCGGTGGACGCGGGCGAGATCGGCGCGGTCGTTCACTCCCAGCGCCTCGTCGGGATCGTCGAGCTCGATGACTTCGATCCGCCTGCCGGCGGCCGCGGCGGCGCCGAGGGCGTCGGTGAGGTAGAGCTCGCCCTGGGCGTTATCGGGCTCGAGGGCGGCGAGAAAGTCGAAGATATCGGGCGCCGGCAGAGCGTAGAGCCCGGCGTTGACGCGGCAGATCGCGAGCTCCTCGGTGGAGGCGTCGGCGACCTCGACGATGCGCTCGAGGGTGCCGTCGAGGCGGGTCAGCACCCGCCCCAACGTCCCCGGCTCACGCAGGGTGGCCGCGGCCATCGCGCCCCAGCCGGCGGCGGCGGCCTTGGCCAGGCGGTCGAGAGTGGCGGCGCGCACCAGCGGCACGTCGCCGGAGAGGACGAGGAGCAGCGCCCGCTCGGCGGCGTGCGGCGCCGTCTGCATCAGGGCGTGGCCGGTGCCCCGCTGTTCACGCTGCTCGACCCAGGTGAGGTCGGCGTCGGGAAATGCAGCGCGGACGCTCTCGGCGCGGTGCCCGACGACGACCAACAGCCGGTCGCAGCCCGAAAGCCGCGCGGTGGCGAGCACTCGCGCCAGCATCGGGCGTCCGGCAACCTCGTGCAGCACCTTGGGCAGCGCCGACCGCATGCGCCTGCCCTGACCGGCTGCGAGCACGACCGCGATGCGGAGCGGGTCGGCGGCGAGGTCGGCGGACATTCGTCGGGCAGGGGTGGGCGGCGGTCGGGTCAGGAGGGGTCGAGCACGAAAGCGAACTCCGCCCGCCCCAGCACGTCGGCAAAATCGGAGTCGTGGAAAGCCTGCACGCGGTTGCGCGCGTTCTGCTCAACGGCCTGCGCCAGGAGCGCAGCGGCCTCCGCGATCTCCCCTTCGAGTGCCAGGATCGAAGCGGCGAGGTAGGCCATCCGCTCGTCCCGGTGGTGGCGGCCGCCGCGCCGGCAGAGGGCGAGCGCGGCGGCGAAGTCGCCGCGATTCTTCGCCACGACCGCCTGGAGGTAGGGATCCTCGTCGCCCTCGGCAGCGTTCCCGTTCGCGAGGCGTTGCTCGCAAAGGGCCAGGTACTGGCGGGCGCGTTCGCCGAGGGTGGGATCGTCGTCGGTGTCCGCGAGCAGACGCCGGAACAGAGCCGCAGCCTCCTTCCAGTGCTTCTTCTGCGTGGCAGCGACGGCGCGTCCGAAGAGCTCGAGCTGAGGATCGACTCGCGGTGTCGCGGGTGCGGTCGGAGTGCGGCTGGCGGCGGCGGCGGTCTTCGTGGCGGAGCGCTTCGTGGCGGGCATCTGGGAGGTCGCGGGTGTCTGAAGGTCTGGATGAGGTGGAGGTTTGGCGGTCTGGGCTCGTCGATTCGGTCGGTGGAAACGGCTTCAGCGCTTGCGCAGCTCGACGAGGATCTGTTTCGCCACCGCCTTCAGGGTGTCGAAAACGCCGACGCCAGTCGTGGCCACGGCTTCGAACGTGGGCTCGCGCTTGTAGTTCAGCGTCCGGTACATGTCTGCGACCGGGGCGACCTCCGGCATGTCGCGCTTGTTGAACTGCAGCGCGTAGGGGATCGTCTGCAGGTCGAAGCCGTGCTCGTGCAAGTTGTCCTCGAGGTTGCGGATCGACTCGATGTTGGCCTCCATCCGCTCGGGCTGACTGTCGGCGACGAAGACCACGCCGTCGACGCCCTTCAGGATGAGCTTGCGGCTGGCGTCGTAGAAGACCTGGCCGGGAACGGTGTAGAGGTGGAAACGGGTCGTGAAGCCGCGGATCGATCCCAGATCGAGCGGCAGAAAATCGAAGAAGAGCGTGCGATCGGCCTCCGTGGCGAGGGAGATCATCTTGCCCTTCGCCTCCGGCGCCGTCTTGCTGTAGATGAACTGCAGGTTGGTCGTCTTGCCGCCCAGGCCCGGGCCGTAGTAGACGATCTTGCAGTTGATCTCCCGGCTGGCGTAGTTGATGAACGTCATGGCGTCGGAGGATTCGGCCCGCGGGTGTTCCGGGCCTACTCGGAAAACAGCGCGTCGATGTCCTCGTCCGTGATTTCGGAGAACGGGCTCGCGTGAGTCGGGCTGGCGGTGCCCTTGGTCTGCTTGACCTGCATGTCCTCGAAGATGTGGTCCAGCTCCTGGCTGCCGCGCTTGACGCGCAGGCGCACCAGGCCGAGCGACGAGCGGTCGTCGAAGATGACCAGCAGAATGGCGCGCTTGGCGACGATCGAGATATGGATGTGGTCGCGCTTGCCCTCGTGAAACAGGACCGAGAACTCGCGCTCGCCGATGAGCTTGGCCAGACCGTCGGTGGCTGCCACGTTGCCGGCGGTCAGGCTCGCCAGGCTGGTGGTGTCGAACTGCTCGACCTCGCCCGCGGCGGCGATCTGCTGGCCGTTCTTGTCGATCAGGAAGATGGCCCGGGCGTTGGCCTCCTGGCGCAGCTTCTTCAACGCCCCGTCGAGGCGTTGGAACTCCTCCTGATACAGCACCAGCTCGGCTGAAGCCATCGGTTCGACTCTCCCGGGCGCTAGGCAGACCACCGTAGTGCTCTATCACCCTCGATAAGCTGTGGATAATACGCCACTCTCGCCGAGCGCCCCAAGTTCCGCCCGCAGGGGGGCGGGCCGGTCCGTGAAGAGGCCGGCGGCGCCCTCGGCGAGGACCTTGCTCGCGCGCGCCGCGTCGTTCACGGTGTAGACCAGCAGCGGCAGCCCTCCGCCGGCAGCGGCGCTGGCTCCGGGGGGCTGCGCCTGCCGGGCGCGCGCCACCCCGCTGGCGACATTCAGGCTCCAGGCCCCGAGCTCCTCTCCTAGACGCGCCAGTCCCGGCGTCCAGCGCCGGGCGAGGGGCGCGACGAGCGCGGTCGGCGCGAGCCGGCGAAGCGCGCGCAGCAGGGCGATGTCGAAGGAGGAAAAGAGGACGTTCTCGCGCCCGCAGGTCGCGGCGAGGGCGAGCCCGGCCAGCCGCCCGCGGTCGGTCCGGCTCACCTTGAGCTCGATGTTCACCGGGAAGCCCCGCGGCAAGGCGGTGAGCAGCGCGCCGAGAGTCGGGATCCGGCCGGTCCACTCCGGGCGCTCGGGGTGCCTGAGCTCGACGGTCGCGAGCTCGGCGAAGCGGGCCTGTTCGACGACGATCTCCGGGCGTCCGGCGAGCCTGCCCAGGTCGGCGTCGTGGAAGAGGACGAGGGTGTCATCGGCGGTCGCCTGGACGTCGAACTCCAGCAGGTCGGCCCCCTCCTCGACCGCCCGCGCGAGCGCCGCAATGGTGTTCTCGAGCAGCGGCAGGGCACCGCGATGGGCGGCGATCCAGGGGGGCGGAGGCAGTCTCACCTGCCCGCCATCTTCCTTCGCGCCCCGCCGGCGCGCAAGCGCCGCTCGGAGCGCGGAACATCCACGGTCCGCCGGGCCGGGTGTGGCGGACGGCACGAAAAGCCCCGGTAAAGGGGGTTAGGATCGTTCCCGATCTCTCGCAGGTCTTCTCTTGCTTTCACAAGGGTACCGATGCCACGAAGGGTTTTCTCCGCAGTCGACGGCAGCCGCAGGCGGCCGATGGCGCCCGGCTTGGCGGTCGCAGCGTGGGGCCTCTTTTCCTTTACCGGTCTTTTCGCCCAAGGCTTGCCGCCGACGTTCGCGCCGGCGGCGATCGACCAGATTCGCCTGCTCTCGCAGTGGAAAGACGGCCGAAGCGAGGCCGAGCGCAAGATCGATTCGACGCTTCTCTTCGCCCTCGATCGCCGCTCTGGCCGGATGGCCTCCGCGCTCTCGTCCGTCGAGGCGCTGGCGATCCCAGCGGATGGGCGGCTCGAGGTGGACATCGATCTCCTCGCGCCCGCCGACCTCGCGCCGGTCGCCGAGCGGGTCAAGGAGCTCGGCGGTGCGCTCCACTTCGCCTCGGCGCAATTCCGGTCGCTGCGCGCCACCCTCGGTGCGGATTCGATTCGCCCCGTGGCGGCGCTCGCCGGGGTGCGGCGCATCGTGCCTGCGCGGCCGGCGTTCACTCACAGCATCGTTTCGGAGGGCGATCGCGCTCATGCCGCCGACACCGCCCGCAATCTCCACGGCCTCGACGGCAGGGGAATCAAGATCTGCGCCCTCTCGAACGGCGTCGACGAGCTCGTCTACTCGCAGGCGACCGGTGAGCTTCCGGCCGTCGAGGTCCTGCCCGGTCAGGCGGGCGGCGGCGACGAGGGAACGGCGATGCTCGAGATCGTCCACGACCTCGCTCCGGGTGCCGCGCTCGGCTTCGCCACCGCCTTCGGTGGCGTCGCCGAGTTCGCCCAGAACATCCTCGACCTTCAGGCGAGCGGCTGCCGGGTCATCGTCGACGACGTGATCTATCTCGTCGAATCGCCATTCCAGGACGGCGATATCGCGGCGGCGGTCGACGCGGTGAGCGCTCAGGGCGTGCTCTATCTCGCCTCGGCCGGCAACGAAGGCAATCTCGACGACGGCACCTCCGGCACCTGGCAAGGGGATTTCCTCGCCGGGGCACCGCTGCCGGCGCTACCCGGGATGGAGCTCCACGACTTCGGCGCCGGCAGCTCGGATCTCCTCCTGAAGGATGCCCCGGCGGTGGTCCTCCATTGGACCGACCCGTTCGCCACTGCGGCGAACGACTACGACCTCTACGTGCTGACCGGGGATCTGGCGAACGTCGCGCGCTTTTCGAACAACACCCAGGACGGCACCGGCGGCGACGACGATCCGGTCGAGATCATCAGCTTCTTCG
>WBZN01002465.1_pt1 | contig 10284 bp, 9 predicted proteins | sample 5204281 | NCBI WGS metagenome assembly WBZN01 (sample SAMN12344347, study PRJNA552823) | activated sludge metagenome | biome: Activated sludge suspended growth; feature: Nitrification reactor; material: Wastewater; isolation source: activated sludge from nitrification reactor of wastewater treatment... | reverse complement strand
AATGGCCCTATCACTTAATATTGCAAACAGTTGCAGGATATAGCAAACAGTGGGAGGGCGGGTGGCGCCCTTAACAGCTTCGCCCGATCACCTCGGCATTCCAGGGTAATACCAGCATGGACGACCTTCTCACCACGAAAGAACTACTGGATTTGCTGAAGATCGATCGGACTACCGTCTATCGGATGCTCAATGACGGTCGCCTCTCCGGTGTCAAGGTCGGAGGCCAATGGCGCTTCCCGCGCAGGGATGTGGAAGCCCTGCTTACTGGAAAAGCGGTCGAGCCCGAGAGTCCGCTGTTGAGCAGCGAAGCCCTGCCTGTGCACTGTATTCAGGGGATCCAGAGCGTCTTCGCCGAGGTGGCCTCGTTGGGCGCCGTCACCACGACGCCCGACGGCGAGCCACTGACCGAGATCAGCAACTCATGTACGTTTTGCCAGCTAATCATGGGCACGTCAACCGGGAGGCAGGCCTGCACCAACTCCTGGCGAGATCTGGCCCACAAACCGGAGCACCGCACACCTTTTGTCTCCTGTCATGCTGGACTGCAATATGCGCGGGCTCGGATCGAGATCGATGGCGTTTTCATGGCGATGCTGGTCGCCGGACAATTTCATGCCGAGAAACCCGACCCGGTCGAAGAGGCTGCCCGGGTGCAGGCGTTGGCCGAGGCGCATGGGATTCCGGTCGCCGACCTCACAGACGCCGCTCGCGATCTACCCGTCTTGAGTGCCAAGCATCGTGAGCGGATCGGGAGTTGGCTGGAAACCGTGGCCGGAACCTTCGAGTCGCTCGGCCATGAGCGGGCTGAGTTGATGCATCGCCTACGCCGGATCGCGGCGATGAGCGATTTCGAGTCACAAAACGGACTGAAGTAACCCGGTAATACTGCCGCCCGGCTTGCACAGCGGGACACTGCAGCGGCGTCCGAAGATCTCGCAGCGCAGGCGGAGGAAGCATGTCAACGCCCGAAGTCTTCAAGCTCCAAGCCGAGTTTTGTCAGCGGATGAGCAACGCCCCACGACTGCAGGTGCTGCACGCCCTCCGCTCCGGGCCGAGCCGGGTGAGCGACCTGGCTCAGACGACCGGCATGACGCCCGCCGCCGTCTCACGCCACCTGGCCGTGCTCCGGGCCGGCGACATCGTCGCCGCCGAACGCAACGGTCAGGAGATCGTTTACGCCATTGCCAACCCCAAGGTCGCGGACATTTGCGATCTGATGCGTACTGTCCTCGCCGAGCAATTGCGCCACAACGCCACAGTCGCCGACTCGTTCGGCTCTGACGTTCCTTAGGCCTAACAACCTCCGCACACGCGCTTTGGGCTTTCAGCGGTTAAGCCTGATCATCGCGTCACGCACTCGTCCTGTTTCGGGTGCTTTATGTCGCTTTATTTGTGATAATCCTCACACATACAGGTGACAAGAGACCTTTCCAGTTCTCCGAACATCAAATACTATTTCAAGCAGTAGCAAGTTGTAGCATTTGATGCAGGAGATGCCGTTGTGAGAGGCACGCGAATTTGGCTCATTGGCTTCATCGTCACGGTGGCGGCAATTGCGCTGCCGGTTCTGTTCTTCAGTGCAAGGCCTGCCGAGGCCGGCATCTCGGCGGCGGCGGCACTACCGCAACGTCTCATCCACACCAGCCACACTGACCTGATGCCCGGTCCGTACGCTACAGGACAGGAGGTCACGCGCGCCTGCCTGACCTGTCATCCCGACTCGGCGAGCGAGGTGATGAAGACCAGCCATTGGACCTGGGAGAGCCAGCCGTTCACGGTGGCCGGGAGGGATGAGCCCGTCACGATCGGTAAGATCAACCAGATCAACAACTTTTGCATCAGCGCGATCGGCAACCAGAAGTCCTGCACCAGCTGTCACATCGGATACGCCTGGGAAGAAGGTGCAGAAAACGCGAACCTCAAGCAAGTCGAAAACGTCGACTGCCTCGTCTGCCATGCGCAGAGTGGATATGCAAAGGGGAGCTACGGCAATCCGGCCGAAGGGGTCGATCTGGCTGTTGCCGCCCAAAGCGTGGCCGCTCCCGGGCGCGCCCAGTGCGGCAGTTGCCACTTCAACGGCGGAGGCGGCAACGGTGTCAAGCATGGCGATCTCGACACCAGCCTGACCTATGCCGTCGCCGAGACCGATGTGCACATGGGCGAGCTCAACATGGTGTGCACCGATTGCCATACCACGCACGAGCACACCATCAAGGGCCGTCTGGTGGCCGACAACATCGTCGTCGAGTCCGCCGAGCAGGTCGCATGCACCGACTGCCATGCCGGAGCCGTGCATACCGACGACCGCCTGAACGCCCACACCTCCGCCGTCGCCTGCCAGACCTGCCACATCCCGTCGATGGCGACACAGGATCCGACCAAAATGTACTGGGATTGGTCGACGGCGGGCTTGAAAGCGCAAGAAGACGATCACTACAGCTATTTGAACATCAAGGGCAACTTCGAGTACGCCACAAACGTCCAGCCCTCATATCGATGGTTCAACGGGAATCTTGCCGAACGCTATCTGCTTGGCGATACGATCGACCCGAGCCAGCCCACGATCCTTGACCTGCCTGCCGGCGCTATCGACGACCCAACGGCAAGGATCTTCCCGTTCAAGATCCATATCGCAAAGCAGCCATACGACACCGGACTCAATCATCTGTTGGCGCCCATCACCGCCGGCCCAGACGGTTTCTGGACGACGTTCGACTGGGACAGCGCGTTCCGCCTGGCCGAAGAACGCATGGGCCTGGCTTACAGCGGCAACTATAGCTTCGCCGAGACATGGATGTATTGGCCGACCACTCACATGGTTCAGCCCAAGGAATACGCGCTTCAGTGCAACGACTGCCACACGGCGAACGGCCGGCTCGATTGGGAAGCTCTGGGCTACCCCGGAGATCCGATGGAATGGGGTGGGCGAGTGAGCCAACCATGATGACCGTGTCTGAACCCATCTTCCTGGAGCACCCATGATGCGCCTTACTCGACTCCCCCTCCTGTTTTCCGGCGCTCTGGCTCTTGGCTTGAGTGCGGCAGCGGCTTACGCCACGCAGGCTTTCGCCGAAGTATCCCCGGCGCAGACCGTGCAGTCGTCGCCCATGCATCCCACTTTCGCCTTGCTCGACGGCAACGGCGCCAACGTGCTTGAGAGCAACGAGCCCGTCTCCACCTCGCGTACCTGCGGCGCGTGTCACGACACGGCTTACATCGCCTCGCACAGCTTTCACGCCGATCTCGGTCTACGCGAAACCGTGCCGGCCGGACAGATGCCGAACGGTCAGCCGTGGGAGACCTCGACCGGGCTGTACGGAAACTGGGACCCGATCACCTATCGATTTCTCTCGCCTGCCGGCGACCAGCGGATCGACCTGACACCGGTCGAATGGATCAAACTCAACGCCGCCCGGATCGTAGGCGGTGGCCCGGCCGAAATCGCCGCCGGTGTCGAAATGGATTGTTTCCTGTGCCATCTGAGTGAGCCCGGCCACACCGAACGGACTGCCGCCCTGAGCGTCGGAAACTTCGCCTGGGCCAACACCGCGACGTTGGTCAACAGCGGGATCGTTTCGAAGGTCGGCGACACCTACGCCTACAACGCCAGCGCCTTCAATACCGAAGGTGAACTTCAGACGGCTTTTGTGACGGTCCACGATCCGACCAACGCCAACTGCGCTCAGTGTCACGGCCTCGTGCACAACTCGCCCGAAGCGCTGACCACCGCCGGCCAGGACCTGATGGAGCGGCAAACCGCCACGACGGGCCAGATCGTGTCGGCACAGAAGATCTCACAGTCGGGCATGAACATCGCCGGCAAGGCCGACCTGGCCAGGGCCTGGGACCTGCATGCCGACCGTGGCCTTGAGTGCGTCGATTGTCACTACGCACTGAATAACCCGGTACTGGTGCAGACCAACGCCAAAGCACAGCCCGACAGCGTGGTCTTCGACCCGCGCCGACTCGATCTGGGCGAATACCTGCAGCGACCCAGCCACGAGTTCGCGCGAGGCCAGAGCGCGCAGTACACGGTTTCCCCCGATCTGCGCAGCACCATGCGACGCTGCGAGACGTGCCACGAATCGACTGAGACACACGGCTGGCTACCCTACACCGAACAGCATATGAGCGAGGTCGCCTGCGAGACCTGCCACATCCCGAGCTTGCATGCCCCGGCGCTGAAATCCGTCGACTGGACGGTTATTACCGTGGAATCGAAGCCAGTGCTTGAGTGGCGCGGGGTCGAAGGCAACACCGGCTCGCTGCAAGACCTGATCACGGGCTACCAGCCGACGCTGCTGCAACGCACAGACGCCGACGGCGAGACGAGGCTGGCGCCCTACAATCTCATCACAGCCTGGTATTGGCTGTACGACGACCCGGCCGGGCCGCGCCCGGTGCGCCTGGCGGACCTGCAAAGCGTATTTCTCAGCAACGGCGGCTACCGCCCCGAGATCCTGCAGGCGTTGGATACGAACGGCAACGGCGCACTCACCGGCACCGAGCTGCGCCTCGACACCGAATCCAAGCAGTCCGTCATTCGCGCTCTCCTCGAGGGGCTTGGGCTGTCGAACCCGCGCTTGACCGGCGAGGTGCAACCGTACAGCATCAACCACGACGTGGTGCGGGGCGACGCCGCCATCCGTACCTGCGAAACCTGCCACAGCCGCGACGGCCGCATCGGCCAGGCTGTGACGCTTTCGAGTTCCGGACCAACCGGAGTGACTCCGACCTTGCTCGGCAATGGCGGGTTGAGCCTGACCGGAGGAGTATCGAACCAGGACGGGATGGTGAACTTTGTGCCGACCTCCGCGGATCTCTACCAATTCGGCGCCGGCCACGTCGCCTGGGTCGATTGGTTCGGCGTTATTGCGGTGCTCGGCGTGCTGGTGGGCGTGACCGTCCATGGTGGCCTGCGCTATTCCGCAGCGCTGCGGATCAGACGCCCAGTCGTGGGCCCGGTCAAGCGCGTGTACATGTATACGGTCTACGAACGCTTCTGGCACTGGTTCCAGACCTTCGCCATTCTGCTGCTTGTCTTTACCGGCCTTGTGGTCCACCGGCCCGAGATGTTCGGCGTGGCGTGGTTCGAACAGGCCGTCCTGGTCCACAACGTCCTGGCCGTCCTACTGACCGGCAACGCCGCGTTGTCGCTCTTCTATCATCTGGTCAGTGGCGAGATCCGGAACTTCATCCCGCGACCCTATGGTTTCTTCGATCAAGCCATCGTGCAGACGCGGTACTACCTGCAAGGCATCTTCAAGCACGAGCACCATCCGTTCGAGAAGTCGCTCGACCGGAAGCTCAATCCGCTGCAGCAGATCACGTACTTCGGCATCCTCAATGTCCTGCTGCCGCTACAGATCGCGACCGGGGCGTTAATGCTGGGCGTGCAATCCTTCCCGCAGATGGAGACCTGGCTGGGTGGTCTGCCCTTTCTGGCGCCGTTCCACAGCCTGGTCGCCTGGACCTTCGCGGCCTTCATCATCCTGCACGTCTACCTGACCACCACCGGGCACACGCCGCTGGCCAACATAGAGGCCATGATGATCGGCTGGGACGAGGTGGCCGACCCCGATGTGGACGTAGCCCTTGAGCCGGCTGCGCAATCCGTCAGCGGCGACTGATCCGGGCGGCAGATCGCCCAAGGAGTACGTATGGCAACCCTGAGTAAACCGGCGCCGCGAGCTGAGCAGCCCTGGACGACGCGGCTGCACACGGCATTGCGCCGACCCTATCGCGAATACATCCATCCCTACCTGGGCGGGTTTCTGTTGGGCCTTGTGCTATTCGCGGCCTTCTTCCTGACCGGCAACGGCCTGGGAGCCTCGGGCGGGCTCAACCGCGCGATCGTGTGGGTCGAAGACCTGTTCGTGCCTGGGCATGTGGATCGCACCCCGTATCTGCTCAAGATGGCCGGCGGGGACAAAGACCCGCTGGACGACTGGGTGGTGATGGTCGTCGCCGGCGCCATGGTCGGCGGGTTCACCGGGGGCTGGTGGAACGGGCGATTGAAGATCGAGACCAACAAAGGTCCTCAGATCTCTGTACGGATGCGGTGGTTCATGGCGTTTCTCGGCGGCGCCCTGATGGGTTACGGCGCGCGTATGGCGCGCGGATGCACATCGGGGCTGGCACTCTCGGGCGGCGCCGTGCTCTCGACCGGGGCCTGGGCCTTCATGCTCGCGGTGTTTGGCGGTGCGTATCTACTGGCGTATTTCGTCCGCAAACTCTGGCTCTAGACGCGGCGGACGGAGGAACTCATGAACTTTCCGCTTCCTGAACTTCAGGCCACCAGCGCCGCGAACCCGTGGTCGTATCTGGTGTTCATCGCAATCGGTTTTGCTTTCGGCTACGTGCTCGAGATTTCGGGCTTCGGCAACTCCAAGAAACTGGCCGCCCAGTTCTACTTCACCGAGCTGACGGTGCTCAAAGTGATGTTCGGCGCCATCATCACGGCCATGGTCTTGATCTTTACGTGCGTGGGTCTCGGCTGGTTGAACTACGGCCAGCTCTACGTCAACACGACCTATCTGGGGCCGATGATCCTCGGTGGCCTGATCATGGGCGTCGGCTTTATCGTGGGGGGCTTCTGCCCGGGCACCTCGCTGGTCGGAATGGTCACGGGCAAGCTCGACGCGCTCTTCTTCGTGCTCGGCGCGCTGGTCGGTATCTTCGCGTTCGGCGAGACCGAGTGGTTGTTCGACGTCTGGTGGCAGACCAGCGGTTATCTCGGCCGCTATACCCTGATGGACTGGACTGGACTCTCAACAGGCGTAGTTGTGGTCGGCGTCGTGGTCATGGCCGTGTTCATGTTTTGGGGCGCGGAACAACTCGAAGGCAAGTTCGGCAACCGCGACTTGAAGCGCGAGCCCCGGTTCCGATTTGTGGGCGCGGCGGCGCTCCTGGCCATTGCGGTCGGCGTGGTCGTCATCGGTGCGCCTAGCAACGCCGAGAAATACGCCCGGATCGCCACAGACAAGGACGCGGTCCTGGCACAGCGTGCCGTCCAGATCGTGCCGGCCGAACTCTTCCACACCATGTACGACGACGGTCTGCAGCTGGTCATGCTCGACGTCCGCGCCGAGTCCGACTTCAACCTGTTCCACCTGCGTGGCGCCAACCACGTGCCGCTCGACGAGGTCGCGGCTCTGGGCCCGGAGCTTCTCGCCCATGCCGCCCCAAACCGCGTGATCGTGGTGATGAGCAACGATGAGGACGACGCCACTTCGGCCTGGAAGGCCCTGACAGCCGAGGCAGTCCCGAATGTCTACATCCTCGATGGCGGCGTCAACAACTGGCTGAGCTTCTTCGGCCAGGACGAGGCTACCTTCAAGCCGTTGCCGACGGCGGTGCCCGCCGAGACTTTGAAATATACGTTTTCGGCCGCCCTGGGCGACCGGTACGACTCCTCCGCACCCAGCCTGATGCGTTACGACAAGCTGACCTACACGCCCAAGATCGTGTTGCAGATTCAGCGCGACAAGACGGGTGGCGGCTGCGGGTAGCATTTTCGCCCCCAAACTGTCTGGAATGCAGAATGCCGGCCCAATGTGTCGGCATTCTGCATTCCAACCGAACCCGAATCGGACGAAGTCCATCGCTCTCGACCATGAGCTTAGTCAGGGTTTCAGCCTGACGTTCGCCACTGGATTGTGAAATCCTTCTCCAGTATCGTCTCCGGAGTTGCGCATATGCGCCTATCCGTATAGGTCCACATGCGAGGCAATAAGATGAACAATAACCTCGAGCGCGAAGTCGACCAACTGCATGCCGAGATTTGTGCCGGGCTGGCAGAGCCGACCCGCATTTTGATCCTGTACGAGCTCTCGGAGCGCCCGCGCAACGTCACCGAGCTCTCCAATGACCTGCACCTGAGCCAGCCGTTGGTCTCGCGCCACCTCAAGGTGCTGCGTGATCGCGGCATGGTCACGGCCACCCGCATGGGCGCTGCGGTCGAGTACCAGCTCGCCGATCACCGCCTGATCGAAGCCCTGGACCTCCTGCGTGCCATCCTGCGCGACTCGCTGACGCGACGAGCCGGGCTGGTCGACGCGTTCAAGAACGACTGACACAGCCAGAAGGAGCCTTCATGAAGACACTGTTGATCCTCGGCGCCGGCACGGGCGGCACCATGATGGCCAACAAGATGGCCCAAAAACTCGACCTGAGCGAGTGGCGGATCGTGATCGTCGACAAAGACGAGACCCACTACTACCAGCCCGGGTTCTTGTTCATCCCCTTCGGAATCTACGGGCCCGACGACGTGCGTCGATCCAAGCGCCGCTACCTGCCTCAGGGGGTCGAGATCATCTTCTCGGGCATCGAGCGGATCGAACCCGAAGCCAGTCGGGTGGTGCTCAGCAAGAACAACCAGATCGTGTACTACGATCAACTGATCGTGGCCACCGGCACCCGCATCGTCCCCGAGGAGACCCCCGGTCTCAAGGACGCGGGCTGGCGCCAGAATGTCTTCGACTTCTACACCTTCGAAGGCTCGGTGGCGCTCTCGAAGTTCCTGCGCCGCTGGGAAGGCGGCCGCCTGGTCGTCAACGTGGCCGAGATGCCGATCAAGTGCCCGGTCGCGCCGCTTGAGTTCCTGTTCCTGGCACACGCCTTCTTCGTCGAACACGGCCTGCGCGACAAGGTCGAGATCACGTACGCCACCCCCCTGCCCGGCGCCTTCACCAAACCGCGCACGGCGGCAGTCATGGGCGACATGCTCAAGGACCGCGGCATCAACCTCGAAGCTGAGTTCATGATCTCCGAGGTCGACAACACCCGCCAGGTGGTCTCGTCGTTCGACGGGCGCGAGCTCAACTACGACCTGTTCGTCACCATCCCGGTCCACATGGGTTCGACGGCCATCCAGGCCTCGGGCATGGGCGACGCCCTGCACTTCGTGCCGACCGATCGCCAGACGCTGCAGAGCAAGAAATGGCCAAACGTCTGGGTGATCGGCGACGCCACCGATCTGCCCGCTTCCAAGGCCGGCTCGGTCGCGCACTTCGAGGCCGACATCCTGACCGAGAACCTGCTCTGCGCCATCGATGGCCTACACCCCGAGGCCAAGTTCGACGGCCACGCCAATTGCTTCATCGAATCCGGCTTCGGCAAGGGCTTCCTGATCGACTTCAACTACGACACCGAGCCGCTGCCGGGCAAGTTCCCGATGCCGGGCGTCGGGCCGTTCGATCTGCTCAAGGAGAGCGAGGCCAACCACTGGGGCAAGATGATGTTCCGCTGGATCTATTGGAACATGCTCCTGCGCGGCGCCGAACTGCCGCTCGAGACGCAGATGAGCATGGTCGGCAAGTACAACTAAGGAGCCGTCATGACCAACACTGTCAGCGTCAACGCCGACGACCTGGCGCTCCTGCTTCGCAAAGTCGATGCCCAGACCGATGAGGTCAGGGCCCTGGCCGCCACAGTCAAAGAGCTGAGCGACCGCGTCGACGCGCAGCGCGAAAGCACCGCCGCGATCAGCGAGCTCGTGCAGGACGTCACGCCGGTCGCCAACCAGGTCTTCAAGACGGTGGTACGCGAACTCGACGAGGTCGACGACGGCTTCGCGAGCGAGGACCTGATCTTCCTGGTCAAGCAGGTGCTCGCCAACACTCGCCGGTTCAGCACCTTGATCGTCCAATTGGAGGCCGCACTCGACCTGCTCGACGAGGTCCAGACCTTGAGCAAGCCGGTCTTCAGCACAGCCGTCAACGCCTTCGACCAGCTCGAGCACAAAGGCTTCTTCGTCTTCGCCCAGGAAGGCGTGCGCATCGCCGACCGCGTGGTCACCGAGTTCACTGAGGAAGACGTGCGCGCGCTGGGCGATAACGTCGTCACGATCCTGCGGACGGTCAAGAACATGACCCAACCCGACATCATGGCGCTGGCGAACCGCGCGGCCGACACCCTGCACGAGACCGAGGCCGCCGAGGGCAACGTCTCGGTCTGGTCGCTGATGCGCGACATGAACGACCCGAAGGTACGTCAGGGCCTCGCGCGCCTGATGCGCGTCCTGCGCACCTTCTCAGAACAGCCTGGCGGCCAGGCTTCGACCAACTAACACGTCGCGCCCGGCGGCCGCGCCGGGCCGGCACTGAAGCAAGGAGAAACCAACGTGTCGAACAAAGTCATCGCGGGCGTGGCGGTCGCAGTCAACGCCGAAGGGTTCATGACCAACCCGGCCGAGTGGACCAAGGACATCGCGACCGAGGTCGCCCGGGAAGAGGGCATCGCCGAGCTGACCGCGAATCACTGGAAGGTCATCGACTTCTG
>WBZN01002464.1_pt1 | contig 10286 bp, 10 predicted proteins | sample 5204281 | NCBI WGS metagenome assembly WBZN01 (sample SAMN12344347, study PRJNA552823) | activated sludge metagenome | biome: Activated sludge suspended growth; feature: Nitrification reactor; material: Wastewater; isolation source: activated sludge from nitrification reactor of wastewater... | reverse complement strand
CGAGGTGCGTTGTGGTCGGCTCGAGGCTCATGCTCTTGTCGCCTTCTTGGTGTTCGACAGGATTGTTTTTTCCCATTTAATTCGAAGTCCCTGTGAGTAGAACTTGGTGAGTGCCGATAATATAACATACTTTTCAAGAGATAATCTTACTTTTTTAATGTAAGAGTTTCAATTTTAACAAGTAATGCTACTCGTAGTTATGTATACCCAGCTCCCACGATTTTCTGACACATTCTTGTACATTTAATAAAGCTAATTTTGCTCGCCGCCAAACCGTTCTTTCAGGAACTGGATTGTCTTTTGAGTTCCGCCACCAGGAACGAAGATTTCAGAGATGCCTTTCGACAGCAAAATTTCTCGGTCTTCGTCTGGAATGACGCCGCCGCCAAAAACAACGATGTCATCGATTCCCTGCGCCTTGAGCAATTCGACAACCTTTGGAAACAACGTCATGTGGGCGCCTGAAAGCACGCTCAGACCGATGGCATCGACGTCTTCCTGAATGGCGGTTTCAACAATCTCTTCTGGCGAACGGTGCAGTCCCGTGTAGACGACTTCCATACCGGCGTCTCTCAGGGCCCGCGCCACCACTTTTGCGCCTCGATCGTGACCATCCAGACCGGGCTTACCAATCAGTACTCGAATTTTCTTAGCCATAACCTTCACTGCCATTTTGAAATCCTTGCCGAACGGCGCTCTAGATAAAGCCTCTGAGGCTCCAGCTAGAATACATCCCAATCAGTATATAGGGACTCAGGTTTTCGCTTTTAATTTGAATTCGCTTTCGTGCTTCAAAATCGACTCAGCCAGGTCAGAAAATTGCTTGATATCGCGCTTGTTGAGCAGATAAATGCATCGCTGACTCTTCAAAAGCGCAAACTTCAGCATTGGTGGCGTTTTGAAATATTGAATCTCGTCCCACTTCAAGCGCGCCGTCCAAAATATCGCCTTCAGCGCAACTGAATCATTGAAGAGTTCGACCTTATCGACCTCGAAAAGCAAAGGCAAGAGCACCGTGGTGTCGAGCAGGAAAAGAGCCATATAAGTGATTAGCTCATGTATGAGCGAAAAGTGCGCTGCTTTGTTGGCGCGCTCGATGTCGCTCATGACGAGCGACACGTTTAATACCGACATGAGCACGATGCCGAAGATGCGCATTCCATGCTTCCAACGGGCGCGTTGATAAACGACTTTGGCCTCGAAAGTGGCCGGCTGCGTCTGGGCTTTACTGTCCTTTTTCTGCTTCGCCATCAATGTCACGAATAACCTATATGGGCACATTATCCCCGTTCCTTTGCAAATAATCACTTTCTATGTAAATCCGCGGCATCGGCAAGTTTGAAGATCGACGAAGTTGAAAAGCATTCAAAACCAGCCGCCGATGCCATTTTTGCGCTACAATTCCTCGCTAATGCCGCGAAGATCGGCGTTTTCAACAGGCTTTCAGGTGGGTAACGATGGAAAAGACAAAACTTGCGGAATACCTTTTCAAAAAAATCAAAGATAGCGGTGTCGACTGCACCTTCGGTATTCCAGGTGATTTTATTCTTCCTTTGTATGCGGCTCAGCAAAAACTTGGTATCAAAACGGTTGTGATGACCCACGAGCCGTCGGTAGGCTACGCAGCCGACGCATATGCTCGCCTGAAGGGACTCGGTATCGCCATGGTCACATATGGTGCCGGCGGATTGAACATGGTCAACCCAATCGGGCTTGCATACGCTGAAGAGTCACCAGTCATCGTCATCAGTGGCAGTCCCGAAACTCGCTACCGCTCGCAGAAGCCCCAGCTCCACCACTGCGTCAAGTCATTCGACACGCAATACAACGTATTTGCAGAAGTGACGGAATCCCAAACACTTCTGGCGAATCCAATCACAGCGCAAGACGATATCGACCGGGTTTTTGAAACGACACAGAAGCAATCTCGCCCGGGCTACATCGAAATTCCGCGCGACATGGTCAACTACGAAATCAGCGTGTCGGAAAAAGCACCTGACTCTCTCGACTCGGCATCACCAGCGGTGCACGAGGCGCTCACAGACATCATCGAACGTTTGAAAAATGCAAAGAATCCAGTCATGTTTGTCGGCGTTGAAATTCGACGCTTCCACCTCAAAGACAAAGTAATTGCACTGGCTGAGGCTCTCAATATTCCAGTCGTCACATCCATTCTTGGCAAAGCGTCCTTCCCCGAAACGCATCCAAATTTCATCGGAAATTATTTTGGTCAATTCGGAAATCCAAAAGTTCGCGAGTACGTCGAATCATCTGATTGCATCGTCTCGCTCGGCACTGTGCTGACTGAAATGGAAACTGCCGGATACACAGCCAAACTGGAAACCGAGAACCTGATTCAATCAACAGCCAAAGAAGTGACGGTGGGATACCACACCTATCGCGGCGTTGACCTGCGTTCACTGGTGAACGAACTTTTGGCTCGAACCTCAAGCAAAGTCAAACCAGCGATAAAATTCTCTATCCCTTCCATTCCAATCGAAGACATCTATCCGCCAGCCGGCACCAAAGAATTGACCGTAGCTGGAATGATTGAAGACTTGAACGGCGTCATGGGTGAGGCCTACTCTGTAGTTTCGGACGTGGGCGACTGCCTCTACGCCGGCATGAGTTTGAAGACCGACATCTTTATTGCTCCCGGATACTACTCGAGCATGGGTTTTGGCGTTCCTGCAGGTATCGGAGCTCAAGTAGCCAATCCGAAACGACGCTCAATCATTCTGGTCGGCGACGGCGGCTTCCAGATGACCGGCATGGAGATAAGCACGGCTGCGAAGTTGGGACTCAACCCAATCGTTATTGTCTTCAACAACGCCAGCTATGCGATGCTCAGACATATCGATCAAAAGCGTGAATACTATGACCTGGCCCGCTGGGATTATGGTGGCATTGCCAGAGCCGTGGGCGGAAAAGGCGTGCAAGCAACCACTCGCGCCGAGTTCAAGAAAGCGTTGAGCGATGCTGAGAAGAGCGACGGGCTTTTCTTAATCGACGCCGTAATCTCAGAAGATGACATTTCGCCGACATTGCGCCGTCTTACAGACCACTTCGGCGCTAAAGTGAAAGCCTCAATTTCCTGAACTCAGACATCCGCAACAACAATGAAGGAGTGACCCGTGAATAACAGAGTTGCATCATTGCTTTGCCTGGCTTTTTTCACCAGCGCTCAAGCGCACGCACAAACCCAGCTTGAGATGAACGAGCAAGCCGGCAATTCCGCAGCGATAGTTAAGAAGAGAGCCGAGAAGTGCTTGCGCAGCCTGTCTTCCAAACAGGCGAAGATACCTGGCTTCAAAACAAAAATGGATGAAGCCCAGGAACTCTACGAAAATTTCGTACAGGCGCACATCGGCGAGCGCTTTCCCGTTCCCAAAGGAGAAGACGATCGCTCTTTGTACGGCAGCATTGAAGGTACGTGCGTCGGAAACATACGCGAGGAAATGTATAAAGTCAGATTAGACGAGTTGAACAACTGGTCCAAGCCCGCTCCTAAAGCGGATCTCGCAGCATTGAAAGCACAGTACAACAAAGTCGACAAGAAACTGAACGACATTTACGCAAAAGTGAAAACGAGCGCAGCCGCGAGAGGAAAGACCGGACCTACCTTCAAAAAGAATCTGACCGATGCTGAGGTAGCCTGGATCGCGTTCCGAAACTCAGATTCGGACGCCTTTGCGCTCAGCGGCGGGTCCGAGTTGTTTAAGTGGCGAAAAATGATCGAGTTGACTGAAAGCCGAACCAAACAGCTCAAAGAATGGCTGGACGGCGCCGAAGAAGGCGACGTATGTTCCGGTTCAATTCCACTAAAGGGATAACCTGGCTAAGGCTTAAACCTAAATCTGGAAATTGGGATCTGCCGTTGAAGCGATGCCCAGTTCGCAAAGCTGAGTCATGGTTGCTCTCATCAGCTCGAGCAATGAGATCAACCTGTCAAAGCTGTTGATTGCATCGTCTTCTTCAAAAACCAGCACGTGTACGCCCGCCGGCACCGCGCCGTATTGTTTGAGCGCGCCATCTTTGTGAATTGAGAGTCTTACAGCCTTCTGGAGCTGGATCATTTCACGCAACGTTTCAGAAGAGTACAGCTTTTTCACTCGCGCTTCGTCATTGCCTTTGATGATGAAGTCACGGTCAAACTCCTCGTAGCCGACAATAATGTCTTGCAGACCGAATTTTTTCTGAGCATCGGCAATCCAGTTGCGATTGTATATTTCAAATTCGAAGTCAGACTTAGCCTGAAACGGCAGCAAGATTTTGGAGTGATTCTTGCCCTTGCTGTGCATCTCGAAAGTTACGGTCCAGGGTGTCATGGGCACGCGCACCCGGGCTACGTTTCCGTCTTCAAGGAAATCACCTTTAGCCTCATCAGCCAGGTCCATCCAAACAGACTTCCAACCGTAAACGCTGCTTCTCAAATTAGGCATTATCTTGCTCTCCGCCCAAACCGACGCTACATATATACCAAACGTCGAGCCGAAATTGGGCAAAATATCCTATTTCTCACAGTGCGCGCAATATTGTCGACCTTGGGAAAGGTGCAGAAATAGTTAAATGATCTCTGTCTTAACTACTCCATAACCAGCGCGCGGGTAGTATGGAAGCACAAAAGAAAAGAAGAAAAACAAAATACGGACAGAGATGCCAGCGAGAGGCATCGCAAGAGTTCTCAAATTTAGTCTTAAGCAGTTCAGGCGCAAGGTATGCGCGATGAGCGCAGACGCGAACGCCTCCTTTGTCCGCCACGGAAATGAGGTTTAAGCATGAACGAATTTGATTTGATGGGTCCGCAATTTTTAAGCCTGTACGTGCCCGCCACACTCAGTACCATATTTGGTGCAGTCGTTCTGCGTTACGCTCTCAAGCTCAAAAGTGGTAGCTACAAAGAATTGGACCTCAGTGCCTATGATGCCGCATATCTCAGTGGCGGAGACAATCGCGTCGTAGATACGGCAGTTGCTAAATTGCTCGTTGCGAAAGTACTGGATACCAGCATCGCACCGCAGGCAATTAGTGTAGCGGGCGAGTTGCCTCACAACGCTCACTCCATCGAACAAAAGGTTGTGCTTGCCGTAAGAAACAACAGAATCAGAAGTGTCAGAGATATTTACAGATGCGTAGGTCCGATTTCTCAGGCGATTCGTCCAAAACTAATTGAAGCCGGGCTCATAGTCAGCGATGCCAAAACAGCCGCAGCACGATCGATCTGCACTTTGATAATACTGTGCCCGGTGCTGTTCTGGGGTGTTCCGAAACTGATGCTGGGGCTTTCCAGAAGCAAACCGGTTGGCATACTCTCCTTCCTGATTCTGGCAGGGCTCGCAGCGGCAGCCTGGTTCTTCTGTCAAACCAGACTTCGCACCGATAGAGGAGACGCTGCAGTCGCGTTCTTGCAGGCTGAAAATCGAGCCCTCGAGTACAGCGTCAAGTTCGGCAGCACTCCTTCACTGGAGGAGTTATCGATGGCGACTGGCTTATTCGGAACCACCATATTACTCACCTCACCATTGTTTGCACCAATGCGAACTGTCTTCGCCCCACCAGTATCGACAAGCAGCAGTTTCAGCAGCGGCGGTTGCGGTTCTAGCTGTGGTGGCGGCGGATGCGGTGGCGGTGGCTGCGGCGGTTGCGGAGGGTAAGCAGATGTTAGGAATAGGCTGGAGACCCGAATTAGCCTGGATGATTCACAAACGCAAAGACCTTGATTTTGTGGAAATTTTAGCGGAAGATTTTTCCTCATCAGCAAAGCCCATTGCCCCGATCAAGCAGCTAATGAACCGAGGCGTCGATGTAATTATTCATGGCACCACTCTCAATCTCGGTGGTTCTGAAATACCCGACAAAGAAGCACTGGCGCACCTGAATGGACTGGCAAAACAACACGAAAGTTCAATCGTCAGCGAACATCTGGCTTTCGTAAAAGCAGGCGGTCTGGAGTCTGGACATCTTCTTCCAATTCAGAGAACTCAAGAGAATCTAGAAATCGTCGTTGAAAATATTCGCATCGCTCAAGATGCATTGAGCGTTCCACTGGCAATAGAAAACATCGCCACACTGTTCGAGTGGCCAGAAAATGAGATGGACGAAATCACCTTTCTTGCCGAAGTGGTCTCGAGAACAGGAGTATCACTTCTTCTCGACGTGGCAAATTTATTCGCCAACGCCACGAACCACGAATTTGAAACAGGCAATTATTTAAACAATCTGCCCTTTGAAAATCTGGCTTATGTGCATGTCGCGGGCGGCATTTTCAAAGGTTCTCTGTATCACGATACACATTGCCACACTATTCAAAACCCTGTTCTGAGCTTGCTCAGCGACGTCTGCAGCCGCGCTGGAACGACTCGTGTTTTACTGGAGAGAGATGGAATATTTCCTGCAAATCTTGACGCGGAATTAAATCACGAGCTGAATGTAATTCAAGAAATTTCTCAGGCAAAGAGACTGTGTCATGTCGGTTGAGTCAAGAAAAAAACTAGCCGGTCAGCAAGCGGAGCTAATGCAAGCTCTGAGAAACGACACGCCTCTGGAAGGCTTTGATGCGCATCGCCTGCATGTTACGGCTGTCAGCCTGCAGCAAAAACGCTTGCGTACCCTGGAGCGTGCACATCCCTGCCTGACGGCAGCACTCGGTTGTGCGCTTGACGAATTGTTTGCCGGCTATTGCAAGACTCATCCAGTTCCTTCACAGGGACCAGGAGCGGATGGACGAGAGTTTATAGAATACCTGGCACTTGAAGGGCTTCTGCCGACCCAGATGTGGCGAGACTGTTTGCTCTCGATAGGCTGGAAAAAACCAATGCACTGGTGGCGATACTTAAAATTATGGCGCAGCGCTTCCGAGTCTGTTAATCATTGATGATGCCCGCTAAACTAACTGAAGGAAATTATGGAAGTCAGGGCGAATGACGAGTCCGAAAACGGACACCAGTGTTAGCGACAGTAGCAAGAAAAATGGCATCCTGACAGAGGGCAATCTCTGGAAAGCTATTTGGATTATGTCGTGGCCGTTGATGTTGACGACGATCTGCAGCTCTCTGGTTGGGCTGACTGACGTAAAGGTGGCTGGCACGCTTGGTTCTGCACAACAAGCGGCAGTGGGAATTTCAGAACAAGTCCTGTTCCTCTACATGATTTTCATCATGGCTACAGGCGTCGGAACAACAGCACTCGTCGCGCGCGCCGCCGGTGCAGGCGACGAGAACGAGATCATTCAGGTCACAGCCCAATCGATCACTTTGTCCGTCATGGTCGGGCTTGTGCTGACTTGCCTGTCATTGATTTTCGCAAAATTTGGTGTCAGCTTGTTCAGCAAAGCACCAGATGTGGTAGCACAAAGCACAGCATACCTGACTGTCTACAGCTTTTATCTGATTCCGTTCAGTATGACCACCATCATAAACGCGGCATTCAGAGCGCTCGGAGACACCAAAACACCGCTGTTTCTGGTTGGCACGATGACCGCATTCAACATTCTGGGCGATATTTTGACCGTAAAATTCAACTGGCCGGTGCCAGGTCTGGGGGTTCGCGGCATGGCCGTATCGGGCGTTCTTGCTAGTTGTCTGGGAAGTTTGCTGGCTGTCACCTTCATCGCTCGGTCGCCTAAGTTGAGCGCGAGCTTGATCGAGATGTTCAAAATCAATAGGGAAACGCTTAAAAAGGTCGTCAAAATCGGCGTGCCGTCTGGATTTCAAAGGCTTGCCTGGGCAATGAGTGTTTTTGCACTCTTCTTTATTCTTGCCAGAGGCACGCATCCGACCGAATCGATTGCCTCCTGGACAATTGGAATGAGACTCGAAGGTCTCGTATTCATGCCGCTAATGGCACTGAGCATGGCTGTCTCTTCGATAGTAGGACAAAACTTAGGAGCCGATCAAACGGACCGCGCCATAAGAGCAGGGTGGAACGTGGCAGCAATAGGGGTCGGACTAAACTGCATAATGGGAACCTGCATGTTCGTCTTCTCTAACCTTCTCGCCACCAGGATGAGCGAGGATCCCAACACCATTCTCTACACGGCCGATTATCTTAAAATCAATGCCTTCTGCGAACCATTTCTGGCACTAGGCATGGTGCTGAGCGGTGGACTGCAAGGAGCGGGAGATACCAAGACACCAATGTGGATTACGCTGTTCACAAACTGGATTTTGCGTCTGCCGATGGCATGGTATCTGGTCATCACGCTGAACATGGGACCGGTAGGGGCATGGCTGGCGATGTCGATTTCATGCGTCGTGATGGGCTTGCTGACGGCGTGGCGATTCCAGTCGAAAGCGTGGATCAAACTGAACGTGTAGCTGCTCTCTGTCGGGCTGATATATACATTAGCGACCGTACGGTGGTGGATTTTCAGCCAAGTTTTAACAAATTAGCGCGTCGACTAAGAACGCTGCGCCTGTTTACTTCTCCACTGACGACTTAACGATTGTGTATATCTTCGCAGCGCTATATTTCGGCTGTAGCGCAACATGAGCGGAAACTTCAGGGAATCCTGAGAGTCTTACAGTTTGCAACCCAATAAGCTTAGTAAAATGAATCACAATCATTACTCACAAAGTTTGGCTTATCAGATATCTGCGTACATGGCCAGTTTGCCAACTGAAAAGAAGCCCCGCGTCTTCCTCGTAGAAGATCAGCCTTTAACGCTGGCGGGAATAAAAATGGCTCTTGGCGATCTGGGCAAATATGAGATCGCCGGCGAAGCGACCAACGGAAACGACGCGGTCGCCTCCGTGCTGCTTACCAGACCTGACGTTGTAATCATGGACGTTGTCATACCCGGAATGGATGGCATAGAGGCTTCATCGCGCATCAAGCACCATCTACCTGACACCAAAATAATCATGTTCACATCGTTTGGAACATCCGAAGTCGTCACTGCCGCCCTCTCTATCGGCGCAGAGGGTTACCTGCTCAAGAACAGGTCCATCGAGCAAATTACAAACGCCATCGATACAGTGATGAGCGGCAACATCTGGATTGACCCCGTTGCCGATCGATTGGTGCGAGACAATCAGTCAAGCAGCAAGAAGGAGAACAACTTATCGCCTGTCGAACTGCAAATACTCAAATTCATTCGAGATGGGCTGAATAACAAGCAGATTGCCGATTCACTCGGCACAAGTGAAGACGCTGTGGCGGCCGCAATTCGTGGACTGTTGCGCTCATACACAAAGCAGCAGCCGATCAAACAGATGCTGGGCGAAGCGGTGCAGGAGGTAATCGCACCTGTCACTAAAACACTGCACATCGGGCAGATGTTCGAGAACAAATATCGCATTGACCGAGAACTGGGAGTGGGCGGTGCAGGCAAGGTCTACGCAGCTGAACACGTGCTCATGGCACGACCGGTTGCACTGAAATTGATGCATCGAAACCTTTTGAAAGACCCAATCGTGCTCCAGAGCTTCAGAAAAGAAGCAATGGCGATTGCTTGTCTCGACCACGAAAATATAATTCGGCTCTACGACTTTGGAATCTCTTCGCAGCAAGAGCCGTACTTGATCATGGAGCTTTTCGAAGGCGAAAACTTGCGCGATATTCTTGTGCGCCAACACCACTTAACGCCTGCCGAGTTCTGTTCAATTTTTTCGCAAGTCTGCAAAGCGCTGAGTGCCGCCCACTCACACAACATCATTCACTGCGATATCAAGCCCAGCAATATACTGGTTCGAAACCGGGACGGCATGCTGGAAGCCAAACTAGTGGACTTCGGTCTGGCTAAGTCGACGGAGTTCGATAAAAAGATGACTGACTCGAAAACTTCCGAAGGAACCGTTTCTGGCACCGCTCCTTACATGTCGCCAGAGCAATGCACCGGGCAGGTGCTCGACGAACGCACAGATATTTATTCTCTGGGTTGTGTCATGTTCGAAGCTCTGACAGGCGAGCGTGTGTTCTCAGGAAAAAACGCGATGGAGATTTTTACTCAACACGCTTACGACCACGCACCGTCTCTGGCTGAGCGTGCCCCGCAACTAAAATTCCCTGAGCAGCTGGAAAACTGCATCGCCAGCATGCTCAGGAAAACTCCAGGTGAGCGGATCAAATCCGCAGCGCAAGTCGGTGACATCATTGCGTCATTGACACCAACACAATCGGATTCAGCTTGAGCACTCATATTCGATCTGCGGTCTCAGTCAGACTGCGGATCAGATTCTAGAAGCATTCAGATCGCGCAAACTGCTTCAATTCGAGCGCTCCGATTTGCTCATAAAGCGGTACCAGGATTGGTTCGCCGAAAGCATGGAGAGCAAGAACCACTGGGC
>WBZN01002463.1_pt1 | contig 10289 bp, 6 predicted proteins | sample 5204281 | NCBI WGS metagenome assembly WBZN01 (sample SAMN12344347, study PRJNA552823) | activated sludge metagenome | biome: Activated sludge suspended growth; feature: Nitrification reactor; material: Wastewater; isolation source: activated sludge from nitrification reactor of wastewater treatment... | reverse complement strand
CCAGGTGAGCAGGTTCCAGACGACGGCGCCCATCAGCCCGGCCAGCACCACGTCGGGGTCGACCACCGTCGGGTCGATCAGCCCCTTGCCGACCGTCTTGGCCACCGCGGTGCCCACCACGAACGCCGCCGCGAAGTTGAAGAACGCCGCCCACAGGACCGCCGTGGCCGGCGAGAGCACCCGGGTGGCCACCACGGTGGCGATCGAATTGGCGCTGTCGTGGAACCCGTTGATGAAGTCGAACGCCAGCGCGACGCCGATGATCAACAGCACGTACCCGACCGTGGGCTCCATGGCTCAGCCGTGCTTGATCGAGATGGACTCGAGGACGTTCGCGGCATCCTCGCAGTAGTCGAGGGTCTTCTCGAGGTTGTCGTACAGCTCCTTCCACTTGATCACCAGCAGCGGGTCGGGATTCCCCTCGAAGGTCCGCCCGAGCCACTCGTGGTAGAGGCTGTCGCCTTCCTCCTCGTGCTTCTTGAGCGCGATGCAGGCCGTCAGCACCGCCCCGTCGTTCTTCGACAGGTTCTTCACCGCGATCACCAGCTGCTCGCAGGCCCGCTTCACCACCTCCGCCATCAGGATGGCGCCCACCGGCGCCTCGCCCACGTGGAAGATCTGCGAGCGCCGCGCCAGGCCGTCGATCAGGTCCACGACGTCGTCCAGGCCGGAGGCCAGCGCGTGGATGTCCTCGCGGTCGAGCGGGGTGATGAAGGTCCGGTCCAGCCGGGTGATCACCTCGTGGGTGACCGTATCGCACTCATGCTCCAGCCGCTTGATCGACTCCACCAGGTAGTTGCGCCGGTCGGGCGGGGCCTTGAGCAGTTCGACCATCAGGCCCGCGGCCTCGACGCTCCGCTCGGCCACGGCGGTGAACAGTTCGAAGAAGCGCTCGTCACGGGGAAGCAGGCGCACGGCGGTGCTCCGGGGCGGATTGTCACGGGGAGGGTCACGACGGGCGGGGAATGTAACGGTGGACGGGGGCTGGGGAAGGGGATGCCACCGGGTCGGGGATGGTGCACGCCGGGCCGCCACCGGGGCCCTGCCGGGTAGTTACTTGGTGAGCAATAACTTACGCAGCTGTTCCGGGCGCTCGAACCAGAAATCGGGCGCGGCGGGTTCCAGGTCGGCGCGGCCGAAGGGGCCCCACAGGACGGCGCCGGTCCGCACCCCGGCCCCGCGGCCGCTGTGGAGGTCGTGGATGCTGTCCCCCACGTAGAGGGTGCGCGCCGGGTCGGCCCCCAGCGCCGCGACGGCCCGCTCCACCGGCTCCGGGTGGGGCTTGGGGTGCTGCACGTCATCGGCGCAGACCAGGACCTCGATCGCCTCCACCAGCCCGACCAGCTGCAGCCCCCGCAGGGTGCCGTACCGGTTCTTGCTGGTGACCACCCCGGTGCGGTAGCCGGCGGCGCGCAGGTCGCGCACCAGCTCCGCCACCCCCGGGAAGGGCCGGATCATGGTGTCGTGGTTGGCCAGGTTGTACTCGCGGTAGGTCTCGACCAGCGCCAGCAGGTCCTCCGGCGAGCGCGCCGCGCGCTGCAGCTGCACCCGGAGCGGGGTGCCCACGCCGGCGAGCCACTCGCTGTCCGGGATCGGCTCGCGGCCATGCACCTCGAGGGTGTGGCGGTAGCTGGCGAGGATGAGGTCGACCGAGTCGATGAGGGTGCCGTCGAGGTCGAACAGGATGGTCGCGAGGGGGGTCATGCGGGGAAGGTAGTCACCCGCACAATCCCGGCGAGGCGCGGCAGCGGCGGGGCGGGGGGTGGCGCGCGGCGCGGCAGCCGGGCCAGCTCCGCGAGCAGCGCCGCACGCGGCAGCCCGTGCCACGCGCCTGCGCGCCACTCGTCTCCCGCCCGGAATCCGCCGGCCAGCCAGGCCAGCCCGCGTTCCACCGCGGCGAGTCCCGCGCGGTCCCGGCGGCGCGCGCACCAGGCGGCCAGGCGCACCAGGCGGCGCCACAGCCGGCGCTGCGAGAGCGGACGCCCCGTCCCGCTCCACCGGGTGGCGGCCTGCGCCGCGAGCAGCGCGCGCAGCACCGGCGCCGCCACCCCGGGGAACGCCAGCCGTTCCGCCGGGGAGAGCGGGCGGTGCCTGGCGAGCCGCGCGTCGAGCAGGTGCGGGATGGTCTCATGCGGCGCCTCGGTGTCCCGGCCATCGTCGCCGATCCAGAGCAGGCGGGCCGGCGCCTGCCCCGGCTCCACCGCCACCAGCCATCCTTCCACCGCGCCTTCCACCGCCACCGCGCCGGCGGCGCGGGGCGCGCGGGCCAGCGGGGCCAGGTCGGCCCGCCACCGATAGAGCCAGCCGGATCGCTCCTCGAGGCCCGCGCGCGCGGGCAGGCGCTGCTTGCCCAGCAGCCGCGCCAGCCGGCGCTGCCGTCGCTCCACCTCGGGTGGGGGGAGCAGGCTCACCACGCCGACCGTCGCGTGGCGGCTGGCCAGGCGGCGCACCCGTCCGGTGCGCTGCGCCAGGCGCGTGGCGGTCCACGGCAGGTCGTAGTGCACCACCCGGGCGGCGCGCTGCAGGTCGAGCCCCTCCGCGGCCACGTCCGTGGCCAGCAGCGGCGGGAGTGCGCCGCCGCCCCCCGGCCCGTACCGCGCCAGGACCGCCTCGCGCGGGCATCGCGCCGCTCCGATCCCCGCGCCATCGCCGGCGAGCCACGCCGGCTCGAGCGCCCCGAGCCGCGACCGCAACCAGCCGAGCGTGGCGCGGCTCCCGGTGAAGACCACGGTGGGGATGCCATCGGCCAGGAGCGCCTGCAGCCACGCCACCCGCGGGTCGGGGGCCAGCTCCCGCGCCCGCGCCAGGGCCAGCAGTCGCGCGACGGCATCTGCATCCTCGCACGCCACCTCCGCCGGCGCCGCGTCGTCCGCGAGCACGGCCCACAGCACCAGCTGCGCCGTGTCGGCGCCGGCGGCTTCGCGCAGGGTGCGGCGCGACAGCATCCGGCCGGCGTCGGCGGCGTCATTCGCCAGCGCCAGCAGGTCGCGGTACCGCTCCACCGCGTGGCGGAACGCCGCCGGGCTCGAGGCAAGCGCCGCCAGGAGGCTGCCGCGAAGCAGCGCGGCGATCCCCGGGTGGCGGGAGAGCCGGAGGGCATCGAGGCGCAGGAGCAGGCGGTGATCCTCGGGAGCGAGCGGCAGGGTGGCTCGCTGCCGGCGCAGGCGCGGGAGGCCGGCGGGCTCGCCGCGACAGAGCACCACCTCACCGAGGGCCGCGGGGGCGTGGCCGCGGCCCAGGGACGCCCGCAGGCTGGCGCAGCCGCCGTGGCGCAGGGCGTCGTCGGGCAGCGCGAGCAGGAGCTGGTGCAGGAGGTCGTCGAGCCGGTTCACGACCGGCGTGGCCGTGAGCAGCAGCACCCGCGACGGCAGCAGCCACGGCGCCACCATCCGGTAGCGCCGGCACGCCGGCGTCCGGAAGCGATGGCTTTCATCGATGATCACCAGGCCCGGCGGGGCGGCCGGCAGCGCGCCCCGGCTGGCCCGTTCGTGGCTGACCACCGTGATGGCCACGTCCACCCCCGCCGCCGTCCGTTCCCACTGCTCCCGGAGGATGGCTGGCGCGAGCACCACCGTCGGCAGGCCCAGCGCCTGCGCCACGGCCAGCGCCACCCAGGTCTTGCCGCTCCCCACCGGATCGGCCAGCAGGGCCCCGCCGTGCCGGGCCAGCGCGGCATGCACCCGCCGGAAGACGACCGGTTGCGCGTCGCGGAGCCACCGCGGCGCGGTGCCGCTTTCGGACGGCAGCAGCGCCGCGATGATGGCGGTGGCCACCGCCGGGCCCGGGGCATCGGGGCCGGCGTCGAGGGCCGCGGCGAGCGGGTCGTCCAGCTCCCGCAGCGCCTCAGCCACGATCCGGGGCGTGGGCTCCGGGGGCGCGGGCCAGTAGCGTCCGCACGTCGGCCGGGAGCGCGAGGTGCGTGGCGGCGAGATCATCGAGGGCCTCCTGGACCGGTTCGCCCCGGGCGCCGCGCTCGGCCAGCGCGGCCAGGCGGGCATCGGTCAGCACCGTTGCGGGCAGCGGCAGCCCGCCGACCACCCGCGCGTTGAACCGCGCAAAGCCGCTGGCCGCCACGTCGGCGGCGGCGCGCGCCGCCGCCCGGAGCCAGGTGCTGTTGAGCCAGGCGGTCAGGGAGAGCGCGGTGCGCCGGTCGGGCACCGCGAGGACGTAGCAGGTGTTGAGCGGGACCAGCCCGCCGGCCCCCGGCCCGCCGAGTGCCACCGCGGCCAGTGCGCGCGCCAGGTCGGGCCACACCACGCGGTGCGGCGCCAGCGCCGGCCGCACCCGGAACAGCGCCCACGGCGGGCCGCCATCGTAGTCCACCCGGGCCCTGAGCACCGCCTCGTGCGGGCGCAGGTAGCGCGCCGCGCCCTCGGGCAGGCGCGGGTACGGCCGCCCGGTGGCATCGTGCGGGAAGAACAGCGGGACCCCGGGGCCGTGCCGGAACGGCGTGAGGTCGCGGCCCCGCAGCGCCCGCCGCAGCAGCGCCGGCTCGATGCCCGGCGGCGGGTCGAGGAAGACGGCGTTGGCGCCGGTCTTCACGCCGAGCTGCGGCGGGAACCGTTCGGCCAGCGCCGGGTGGTGGCCTTGCAGCGTCGCCAGCGCCTCGAGCAGCGGCGGTTCGGCGATGATCCAGGGGCCCGCGGCGCGCAGCCGGTCCTGCGGCCAGCCCGCTCCCTCCGCCGGGCGGAGCGCCAGCTGCACCCGGTGGCCGGGGCGCGCGGCGCGGCGCGCCGCGACCAGCGCCAGCGGATAGGTGGTGGCGTCGAAGGCCGCGGCGGGGTCCCGTGTCAGGTCGGCCAGGGTGTGGAGGGTGCACTGCTCCGCGAGCGCCCGGCGCATGGTCCCGGCGTAGGCCGCGGTGGCCAGCTTGGCGGGGAGCAGCAGCGCAAGCACGCCGCCGGGCGCGAGCAGCTCGACGCCCCGCTCCACGAACGCCAGCGCGAGGTCCGGCTGGTGCGTGAAGCCGGGGCCGCGCGCCCGCCACCAGCGGTAGCGCGCCTCGAGCGCCGCCCGGGTGCCCGGCGCCAGCTCCTCGGCGCGGACCCACGGCGGGTTTCCCACCACGAGGTCGAAGCCGCCCCGCGCCAGCACGTCGCCGAAGTGCGCCTCGTAGCTGAACCACGGCACCTCGCCCTCGCGGGCCAGGCGGCGCCCCAGCCGGCGCACCTGCATCAGCTCGGCGCGCAGCCGCCGCAGGGCCCGCGTGAGCGGCGGGTCCAGGCCGCGCCGGCCGCCGAAGAGGGTGGGCGCCCGGGCGGCGAGGAGGCAGTCGGTGATGCCCGCCTCGAGCGAGGCGCCCGCCAGCTGCAGGCACTCCGCCAGCGCGCGGACCTCCGCCTGGCGGAGCCGCGCGAGCAGGGCGCGCTTGTCGGGGCCGCTCGCCCCCACGAAGGCCTCCCGCAGCCGGCGGAGCTCCGGGGCGCTGCGCTCGGGCCGCGCGCCGAGGCGGGCCAGGAACCCGGCCGGGTCGAGGAGGCTGTCGCCCTGGCGGATGAGGCCGTCGAGGTTGGGCAGCGGCGCCACCGCGGCGTCGGGACCGGCCGGCTCCACGGCGATCACCGCCAGCCACAGCCGGAGCTCCGTCAGGCGGACCGCCATGGGATTGAGGTCCACCCCGTGGAGGTTGCGGGCCAGGATCTGCCGCCGTAGGGCCGCGGGTGGGCCCTCGCCGGCGCGCAGCGCGGCGAGCCGCTCCAGCGCGCCGAGCAGGAACGCGCCCGAGCCGACCGCGGGGTCGAGCAGGCGGAGCGCCGCGAGGTCCGGACCGAGCCCGGGGTCGGCGCGCGCCAGGCGGTCTCGCGCCTCCGTCGCGGACGCGCCGGTCCGCTCGACCACCCAGCCTGCCAGCGCGGCCTCCAGCAGCTGGCGCACCACCGGCGCCGGGGTGTAGAAGGCGCCGCTGCCGCGGCGCTCCGCCGGGGCCATCAGCCCCTCGAAGACCCGCCCCAGCATGTCGGGCGCGATGGCACCCGGCACCTCCTCTTCCGCCACCACGAAGCGGAACCGCTCGAACAGCGCGTCGAAGGCGTCCCGCCAGCACGCCGTCGGTACCTCGCCCCGCCAGGCCCGCTCCAGCGGGTGGGGCTCGAACAGGCCGCCATTCAGGAAGGGGATGCGCCCGAACCGCCGCGCCCGCCGCCGCCGCTCGGGGGGCTGGTTGAGGGTGCCGAAGAAGAGCGGGCGGAAGAGGTCGCGGTGCAGCGAGCGCCGGGCGGCGAGGGTGTCGTCCACCGACCGGCGCAGGAAGTCGGCGCGGCCGTCGAGCCATCCCCGCGCCTGCACAAAGTAGAGGAAGAGCACCCGGGTGAGCTGCACCAGGGCAAGGGTGCGCGCCGTGCCCCGCGGCGGTGCCGGGGTGAGGCCGTCGGCCATGCGGTCGGCCACCGCCTGGAAGGCACGGAAGAAGCGGTGCCCCACCTCCTCGGTGCCGAGCAGGTCGGTGAGCGCCAGCGCGGCGGCGAGCGGCGCGCTCGCCGACTGCGCGATCGCCGCGATCCCCGCCAGCCGCTGCAGGTCGGCCACGCCGGGTGCCTCGAGCGGGACGGCGCAGCCGCGGCACCGGTCGAGGGTGAGCGCCGCCGCGAGCTGGCGGCCCACCGGGTCGAGGGCGAGGACGCCGGCCAGCCGGCCCTGGGCCGCCAGCGCCTGGCTCAGGTGCCGCGCCCCGGTGAGCGCGGCACGGGTCGAGACGCCGATCCACGGCAGCCGTCCCGGGAGCCCGAACTCGACCGCCTCCGACACCGGCAGGGGCAGGGTGCCCGGTGGCAGCGGCCGGGCCGGGCCCAGGCCGCCCCCGGGCGCGAGCAGCCCCGGCAGGTCGGCGGCGGAGCGGAGCTGGCGAAGGCGGGCGGCGTCCATGGCATCCCCTGGCGGTCGGGGGTCCATGGTAGTGGTGGCGCGGGTGTAACTTGGTAGCCGGGCCGATGCCGCGGGGCGCCGAATAACCCGCGCCCGTCCGCCGGTCCCGATCGCCGACGCTGGAGGGGAATTGCCGATGGTCCGTCCGTCGCTCCTGGCCGCGATGCTGCTCGCCGCCCTGCCCCTGGCCGCCCAGGAGGCCACCACCTTCACCATCACCCGCGACGCCGACACCGTCGCCAGCGAGGCCTTCGCCCGCGCGGCGACCGAGCTCACCGGAAGCCTCACCCGGATGAGCGGCACGGTGCGGGAGCGGGTGCGGTACCGGGCCTCCGTGGTCGATGACCAGAGCGCCCCGCTGCTCGAGCTCACCGCCTGGCGCGCCGACGACCCCGAGGAGTCCCCGGCGCGGCAGACGGTGCGGGTGATCTTCAAGGACGACAGCGTCGCGGTGGACGACGTGAACCGCTGGGGCGGGGTGATGACCCGGGTGCTCCCCACCCGGCCCGCCGCGGTCCCCTACCTCAACCTCTCCATCGGCTTCCTCGAACTCGCCACCCGGCGGCTCGTGGCGAGCCGCGCCGACAGCCTCCCGGTGCCCTTCTTCAACCTGGGCGGCGGGCAGACCGTGGTGGGAGGCGTGCGGCGGCTCGGCGCCGATTCCGCCGCCGTGCGCCTCGGGGCCGTCGAGTTCCGGGTGGCGGTGGACGAGGCCGGCCGCATCCTCGGCGGGCGGGTGCCGGCGCAGGGGCTCGTCATCGCACGCGGGGCCCCCCGCTGACCGAACCGGCGCCGATGCCCACGCCCCAGCTCTCCCGCCAGCGGATCCCGGTCGCGATCGCCCTGGGGTACATCGCCTTCGGGGTGGTCTGGATCCTCTTCTCCGACCGCCTGGTCGAGGGCATCCCCGACGTCGCGCCCGCGACCATCACGCGGCTGCAGACGTTCAAGGGGATGGTCTTCGTCGCGCTGACGGGGGTGCTCATCTGGTGGCTGGCGCGGCGCGGCATGGGCGCGGTCACGGAGGCGGAGCAGGCTCGGCACGAGAGCGAATCGCGCTACCGCCAGATCTTCGAGAAGTCGACCTCGGTCTGCCTGCTGGTGGACGTCGAGACCACCCAGCTGGTGGACGTGAACCCGGCCGCGGTGCTCTTCTATGGCTGGTCGCGCGAGGAGCTGATCGGCAAGGCGCTCGCGGAGATCGACACGCTGCCCGAGCAGGACGTGCGGCGCGCCATCGAGTCGGCGCGGCTGGAGCGGCGCAACTTCTTCATCTTCCGGCACCGGCTGCGCTCCGGCTCCCTCCGCGACGTCGAGGTGCACTCCAGCCCGATCGTGCTCAACGGCCGCCCCACGCTCTTCTCCATCGTCCACGACATCACCGACCGCGTGCGCGCCGAGCGGCAGCTGGTCGAGTCCGAATCCAACTACCGGCGCGCGCTCCAGCAGGCCTCCGACGCCATCGTGGTGAGCGACCGCCAGGGGGTGATCCTCGAGGTCAACGCCCGCGCCGAGGAGCTGCTCGGCTACCCGCGCGAGGAGATCCGCGGGCACCGCATGGAGGACTTCGTGGCCCCGGAGGACCGCGACCGGCTGCCCCTCCAGGTGCGCGACCTGCTGGAGGGCCGGGCCACCCTGCACGAGCGCCGCCTGGCCCGGAAGGGCGGCGGCATGGTCGAGGTCGAGATCAGCGCCCGGGACCTGGGCGACGGCCGCTTCCAGGCCATCGTGCGCGACATCTCCGAGCGCCGCCGGCTGGAGGAGCAGCTCCGCCAGGCGCAGAAGATGGAGGCCGTCGGCCAGCTGACCGGGGGCATCGCCCACGACCTCAACAACCTCCTCACCGTGGTGCTCGCCAACAGCGAGATGATGGCCGGCGCGCTGCCCGGCGGGCGGCAGGACCTGCAGGACGACCTCGAGGAGCTCCAGTCGGCGGCGCGGCGCGGCGCGCAGATGATCCGCAAGCTGCTCTCCTTCAGCCGCCACGCCCCGCTCACCTACCAGGTGCTCGACCTCGGCCGCCTGGTCGGCGACCTGCTCGGCACCCTGCGCCGCCTGCTCCCCGCCCATATCGAGGTGCGGATGCAGCGCGATGGCAGCCCGGTCAAGTCGCTCGCCGATGCCGGCGCCATCGAGCAGATCGTGCTCAACCTCGCCACCAACGCCCGGGACGCCATGCCCCGCGGGGGCGAGCTGGTGCTCGAGGTGCGCAAGGTCGACGTGGCCCGGCCCCCCGCCGGCGCCCTCCCCGGCAGCTACGCCTGCCTCACCGTGCGCGACAGCGGCGTGGGCATGGACGAGCGGGTCCGGGCCCGGATCTTCGAGCCCTTCTTCACCACCAAGCCGCCGGGCGAGGGCAGCGGCCTCGGCATGTCGATGATCTACGGGCTCACCCAGCAGCACGGCGGGTTCGTCGAGCTCGAGAGCGAGGTGGGCAAGGGCACCATCGTGAAGGTGCACTTCCCGCTCGCCCGCGAGGACCACCCGATCACCGAGCTCGCCCCGCCGCCGGTGGGGCTGCGCGGCGGCCGGGAGACGATCCTGCTGGTGGAGGACGAGGAGGGGCTGCGCCGCGTGGCGCAGCGCGCCCTCGAGAAGGTGGGCTACAAGGTGCTCACCGCCGCCGACGGCCTCGAGGCGCTCGAGATCTACCACCACCGCTCGCACGAGATCGACCTCATCATCACCGACGTGGTGATGCCCAAGCTCGGCGGCATCGCGCTGTACCGCACCCTCCGCCAGGACGGCCACGCCCCCCGCTTCCTCTTCACCTCGGGCTACGCCGCCCACGAGGTGATGCGGGGCGACGTGCCCGAGACCGACCTGCAGCTGCTGCAGAAGCCCTGGACCCTCGCCGACCTCACCCACCGGGTGCGGGAGGTGCTCGACCGCGGCACGCGCTGACCGGCCCCTCCCGGGAGCCCCCCATGCCCCATCCCCCCCTCGTCCGTCCGCTGGCCTGGCTGCTGCTCGCCGGCAGCCTGCTGCTCCTCGCCTGCGCCCTCGTCCACCCGATGCTCCCGCTCACCGGCCCCGGCGACCTGGCCCTCATCGCCGCCACCCCGTGGTGGCGCGCCATTCACCTCGGCCTGCTGCACGCCACCGGCCTCTGCCTGGTGGGCCTCTGGGCCCGCTGGTGCGCCGCCGACGGCCCCGAGCGCGCCGGGCTGGGCGTGGCCTTCGCCGTGGCGGGGATCGGCATGGCGCTCAACGGCGTCAACATCGCCTACATGACGGGGGCCGGGACCTTCTTCGCCGAGCAGGCCCGCGCCGGCGCCGACGTCGCCGTGGTCTACGAGGCCACGCACCGGGCGGCGGTGATGTGCGGACGGCTGGCGGGGTTCGTGGTGGCGCTGGCGGCGGGGATCATCGCGGTGGTCACCGCGGGCCGCGCCGGGGAGCCGCGCTGGCTGGTCGGGATTGCGTGG
>WBZN01002462.1_pt1 | contig 10291 bp, 6 predicted proteins | sample 5204281 | NCBI WGS metagenome assembly WBZN01 (sample SAMN12344347, study PRJNA552823) | activated sludge metagenome | biome: Activated sludge suspended growth; feature: Nitrification reactor; material: Wastewater; isolation source: activated sludge from nitrification reactor of wastewater treatment... | reverse complement strand
GCGTGAAGGTCCGTCAGGGACAGGTGATCGGCTACGTCGGATCGACGGGGCTTTCCTCCGGTCCGCATCTGCATTTCGAAGTACTGGTCAATTCGCGCTTTGTCGATCCGATGTCGATCCAGGTGCCGCGCGAGCGCAAACTCGAAGGCAAGGATCTCGCCGAATACCAGAAGGAGCGTGCGCGCATCGACGACCTCATGAAGCGGTCACCCGTCATGACCGCCAGCAAATAAGGTCTCAACCACGCGGTCCAACTGAACGCTGCCGGGCTTCAACGCGCCACAATCCCGCCATCGCAAGGCTTATCGTCTCATCGAACCGTGCCGGCTCCACTGACAGCCCCGGAGGAAACTTGCGTATGACCAAGATGCTCTCGATCCTGATATTCGCACTCAGCCTGTTCGCCGCCACGGTGGCGCGTGCCGCTGAACCCGCGGCAGGGGCCGCCGGCCTTGGCGGTACGTCATGGCAGCTGGTGGAATTCGCCGGTGGCGACGACACGAAGATCAAGCCTGACGACGGATCGAAGTACACGCTTCAATTCATGAAAGACGGCAAGATCGCCGCGCGCCTCGATTGCAATCGCGGACATGGCTCATGGGAATCGAAGGAGCCCAATCAGCTCCGCCTTGGTCCGATGGCGACAACGCGAGCCATGTGCCCACCGGGCTCCATGCACGACAGGCTGGTAAAAGACCTGCCGCATGTGCGCTCTTACGTGTTGAAGGATGGTCACCTCTTCCTGTCTTTGATGGCGGACGCCGGTATCTACGAATTCGAGCCCATGGCGGCGAAGTGAGTCACGAGCCTTTCTATAAAGATAAAGGCCGGTGCCCTTCGGGACTCCGGCCTTTTTGCTTGCGCAACGATCGTGCGGTTACGCGGCCGCCTTCACTGGCCAGCCGTTGATGGTCAAAACACCGTCGCGGACCGAGACATGCACCGTGTCGCCGTCCTTGACGCCGCCCGCCAGAATCTGCTCGGCGAGCGGATCCTGCACGTAGCGCTGGATGACCCGCTTGAGCGGACGCGCGCCGTAGGCCGGGTCGTAGCCGCGGTTAGCGAGCCACGCGCGGGCCGTGTCGTCAAGCTCCACCGTGATCTTGCGGTCGGACAGCAGCTTGGCAAGCCGGCCCATCTGGATATCGACGATCTTGCCCATGTCCGCACGCTGCAGGCGATGGAATAGGATGATCTCATCCAGGCGGTTCAAGAACTCCGGACGGAAGCGCGCGCGCACCTCCTCCAGTACCTCGTCGCGCACCAGATCGGTATCCTCGCCCTCCTTCTGGTTGACGAGCAGATCCGCGCCGATGTTCGACGTCAGGATGATCAGCGTATTCTTGAAGTCGACCGTGCGGCCTTGGCCGTCCGTCAGGCGTCCGTCGTCCAGAACCTGAAGCAGCACGTTGAAGACGTCGGGGTGCGCCTTCTCGATCTCGTCGAACAGCACGACCTGATAAGGCCGCCGCCGCACGGCTTCCGTCAGCGCGCCACCTTCCTCGTAGCCGACATAACCTGGCGGTGCGCCGATAAGGCGAGCGACCGAATGCTTCTCCATGTACTCCGACATGTCGATGCGGATAAGCGCGGAATCGTCGTCAAACAGGAAACCCGCGAGCGCCTTGGTCAGCTCGGTCTTGCCCACGCCTGTGGGGCCCAGGAACATGAACGAGCCGATCGGGCGGTTGGGATCCTGAAGCCCGGCACGCGCACGCCGCACCGCAGTCGATACGGCGGCCACGGCCTCTTTCTGACCGATGACGCGCTTGGCAAGCGCATCTTCCATCTTGAGCAGCTTGTCGCGCTCGCCTTCGAGCATCTTATCGACGGGCACGCCGGTCCAGCGCGACACGACGGCCGCGATCTGATCGGGCGTCACCGCCTCCTCGACCATGGCGGTTGCCTTGCCGCCACCTTCGCCCTCAAGCGCCTTCAGCTTCTTTTCAAGGTCAGGGATCACGCCATAGGCGAGCTCGCCCGCACGCGCCAGATTGCCCTTGCGCTGCATCTGCTCGAGTTCGTTGCGGCGTGCGTCCAACTCCTCCTTGATCTTCTGGGCGGAGCCGAGTTTCTGCTTCTCCGACTGCCAGCGGGCCGTCAGGGCCTTGGATTGCTCTTCGAGGTCGGCGATGGATTTTTCCAGCTTCGCGAGTCGGTCCTTGGATGCGCTATCGGTCTCTTTCTTAAGCGCTTCGCGCTCGATCATCATCTGCATGAGATCGCGGTCGATGGCATCCAGCTCTTCCGGCTTGCTGTCCACCTGCATGCGCAGGCGCGAAGCAGCCTCGTCGACAAGATCGATGGCCTTATCGGGCAGGAATCGGTCGGTGATGTAGCGATTGGAAAGCGTTGCTGCGGCCACGAGCGCGCTATCGGTGATGCGCACGCCGTGATGCAGCTCATATTTCTCCTTCAAGCCGCGCAGGATAGAGATGGTGTCCTCCACCGTCGGCTCGCTGACAAACACGGGCTGGAAGCGCCGCGCCAGCGCCGCATCCTTCTCGATATGCTTGCGATACTCATCCAGCGTGGTCGCACCGACGCAGTGCAGCTCGCCGCGGGCGAGCGCGGGCTTCAACAGGTTGCCCGCGTCCATCGCGCCTTCAGACTTGCCCGCGCCCACGATGGTATGCAGCTCGTCGATGAACAGGATGATGCCACCCTGTTCGGCCTGAACCTCCGATAGCACGGACTTCAGCCGTTCCTCGAACTCGCCGCGGTACTTCGCACCCGCGATCAGGGCGCCCATGTCGAGCGCCAGCAGCTTCTTGTCCTTCAAGCTCTCGGGCACGTCGCCCTTGACAATGCGCAGCGCCAAGCCTTCCGCAATCGCGGTCTTGCCGACACCAGGCTCGCCAATGAGAACGGGGTTGTTCTTGGTCCGCCGCGAGAGCACCTGGATGGTGCGGCGAATTTCCTCATCGCGGCCGATCACGGGATCGAGCTTTCCGGCGGCGGCTGCCTCCGTCAGGTCGCGCGAATAGCGCTTCAAGGCGTCATACGCCTGCTCGGCGGATGCGCTGTCGGCCGTGCGGCCCTTGCGGATCTCGTTGATAGCCTGATTGATCTTTTCAGGAGTGGCGCCGGCCTCGCGCAGCGCCTTGCCCGCGTCCGTGCCGCTCTCCAGCGCAAGCGCCAACAGGAGCCGTTCAGCCGTCACGAACTTGTCGGACGCCTTGTCGGCGGCTTTCTCGGCAGCGTCGAAGACCCGCGCCGCCTCCGGCGACACGTAAACCTGTCCGCTTCCTCCTGAGACCTTTGGCCGCTTGGCAAGGGCCCTTTCGGTAGCGGCCAGCGCGGCCTTGGCGTCGCCGCCTGCACGTGCGATCAGTCCGCTGGCGAGCCCTTCGGGATCGTCAAGCAGCACTTTGAGAAGATGCTCAGGCGTGAAGTGCTGGTGGTTTTCTCGCAGCGCAAGTGCCTGGCCCGATTGGACGAAACCCTTGGCGCGATCAGTATAGCGCTCAAAATTCATAACTTTTCCCTCCTTGTGCACGCCTCTTGCGCCCGTTTGGCACGGCAGGAGGCGCCGTATTCAGGATGCTGCTAATTCCAAAGCGGTAAGATAAACAACCCCGCTCATGGGCGCTCTTTGCCTTCCGCAACCGAAATATAGTGCGGGGAGCGCATTCAGAAAGGGGAGGCAGGCCGCGACCTTAAGGGTGAGTCTTGAGCGGCTTGGGTCCTCATCGTCCGGCGGCAGACGTGCCGCAAAGGAAAAGGCCCAGGATTGCGCCTGGGCCCTTTCGAAATTCACATAAGCCGGACTTCGGCCGCAGGACTATTCCTGCTCGTCGCTCGCCGGCTGGCGGGGAACGCTAGCGGCGCCCTCGTCGTTGGCAGGTTCGGCACGCGGGCGGCGCACCGGACGACGTAGGAATTCTGGCTGATGATCACCCACAGCCGCCGATTGCAGCGCGTCGCCGTTGTTGCCGTTGCTGGGCTGGAAGCGCTCGCGCCGCCGCGGCATGGGTGCGGGCGCAGGCGTCGGCTCGCCGCCGCCAGTCTCTTCTGCGACGACGGGTTGAGGCAGACGATCCTCCCGGACCTGCCGCTGATCGCCACCGCGGTCAGGACGATCAGACCGATCGGGCCGATCGCCCCGATATTCGTTGCGCTCGGAACGTTCGGCCCGCTCACCCCGGTCCCCGTTGCGATCGCCGCGGTCCTGGCGGTCCATGTTGCGATCCATGCGGTCGCCACGGTCATGCCGGTCGAAACGGTTCTCTCCACGGTCGTGACGCTGATTGCTATGGCGATGCTGATCGTTGCGGTCGCGGCGATGATGCTGCTGCTGACGATTATCGTAACGCTGTTGACCGGACTGGTCGAAGTTACGAGGCTGGCCCATTGGCTGGCCCATTGGCTGGCCCTGGGGCTGGGTCATCTGACCCATGTCCGGCTGGCCCTGGCGGCCCTCGCCGAACTCCTCGCCCTCGTCCTCGCCAAAGTCGTCGCCTGTATCGAGCGGATCGCCGGGCATCATCGGACCGCGTGCCACCGTCAGGCCACTGGCGAACGGATCACCGCCGCCCTGGCTGATCTGCTGCTCGCGGAAACTCATGATGATGCGGTTGTAGTGCTCGGCGTGCTGCATGTAATTCTCAGCCAGCACGGGATCGCCGGACGACAGCGCATCACGCGCCAGCGACATGTATTTTTCGGCGATATGTGAAGGTGTGCCGCGGAGCTTCACATCCGGCCCCGTGCTCTCGAAGCTGCGGGTCAGCGGATTCTGCGACTTGCGATTGCGACCGCGACCACGGCGGTTTTGCTGTCCTTGCCTCATTGGCTCCCGTTCTTACCGTTCTACCGACTTAGTGTCTCACCGGGGCGAGATGCACATTTCTTGACTCGTAGTTTGCCGCCCTTGGGATTTTCCGGCCTGTCCCAGGCGGAACCACACGCCTTTGCCTTGATACGCAATGGCACCAGCTTGATTATCCTATCCAAAGCCGCGTCCCGCACACGGGACGTTCGGCCGCCAAGCCAAATGGCCTATTCATTCCGGACAATATCTCAAATGCGCATGCGCCCCGGCCTGATGTCCCCAGACGTCGCCACTGCCGTTACCGGCGAAATTCCTGTCCTTAAGCTGCGGCGCGGAGTTGCGCGATCGGCCGCAAGCCCAGGTCATATGCTTAAGCTGCTTTCCCCAAGGTTGCGTGCCATTGATGCCGCGTGGGTCCTTTTGGAAGCAAAGCGTTTCACGCTCGTGCCCAGTCAGATTGCGAGATCCCTGTCGGAACCTTCACCGCAGTCAACGCGTGAACTTCAGCGCGTGATCAATTCTGCCGGAAACGTGCGGCTTCGGAAGCCTAGTGAGACGTCCCGGCTAACCGGGTGCGCCACGACCGTTCATTCCGATCCATACCGCCTAGTTAAACACTCTATAACTTATCGTGCGTTCATCCAACAATTTTCGAGCATCTGATTAAGAATGTCGCTTCACCGTGACACAACGGATATGGCCGCCCAGATCCTTCCACAGCCGGCTTTGCACTTTGCCCCGGCCTTCCAAAGCTGACTTCAGCAAGGCCTTTACGGCTTCAGCCTGCCCGGCGCCCACCTCAACCGCTACCGCGCTATCTTGGCGTAATTCTTTAATATTACTAGCTATTTTCCGGTAGACGGCGAGGCCATCCGGGCCGCCGTCGAGCGCCAGCAGGGGATCGTAGCATTTAACGTCCTGGCTCAGCCCCTGAATATCACGAGAGGCAATGTAAGGGGGATTTGAGACAACGATGTGAAGCGGCCCGCCAACCCCATCAAGGCCATCAGTTTCCACAAGTTCTAGTCTGCCAGCCACGCCAAGGCGCTCGGCGTTGCGCTGCGCTACGGCGAGCGCTCCAGGACTGACGTCCGTCCCCACGCCACGCGCCTGCGGAAGCTTTGCCAGCAAGGTCAGCAGAATGGCACCCGACCCTACGCCGATGTCGGCGATGCGCAATTGGTCCGCAGGCACATCGCTCGAACGGGCAAGCTCCAGCGCGGCGTCAACAACGGTCTCCGTGTCGGGACGTGGATCGAGCACATCGGGCGTAATGACAAAATCGCGTCCGTAGAAACTGCGCAGACCAAGGATTCGTGAAACCGGCTCGCTTGCGAGCCGCCGGCGTAGGGCCGCCTGCAAGCGTGCGATCTCGTCCGCCGTGAGCGGGATCTCCCCGCCCAGGACAATGTCGGCGGCCGGGCGCTGCAGGAGACCTTGCAACAGAAATCGCGCGTCCGACTGCGGCGTTTCAAACTTCGCCCGGGCGAAGGCCCGCGCCATCGCGCGGTAAGCGCTCTGCACCGTTCCGCCAAGATCCGAAACGGCCGCTGGGGCCAACCCTTGGCGCCCTGTGCTCATGCCCCACCCATTTCAGCCAACTGGCTCGCCTGATGATCGGTGATGAGTGCGTCGATCAGCTTGTCGAGCGCGTTGCCTTGCAGCACCTCGTCCAGATTGTAGAGCGTCAGGTTGATGCGGTGGTCGGTCACGCGCCCTTGCGGGAAATTGTAGGTGCGGATTTTCTGCGAGCGATCGCCGGAGCCCACCTGATCCTTGCGATTTTGCGAGCGTTCGTTTGCGGCCTTCTCGCGCTCGATCTCGTAGACACGCGCTTTCAGCACCTGCATCGCCAGACGCCGGTTCTGATGCTGCGATTTCTCGGCAGACACGACGATGATGCCGGTGGGAAGATGCGTGATGCGAACGGCCGACTCCGTCTTGTTGACGTGCTGACCGCCGGCACCGCCAGCGCGCATGGTATCGATGCGGATGTCTTCCGGCTTGATGTCGACATCGACGTCTTCGGCTTCGGGCAGAACCGCGACAGTTGCGGCCGAGGTGTGAATGCGGCCGCTCGCTTCCGTCGCCGGCACGCGCTGCACACGATGCACGCCCGACTCGAATTTGAGCCGCGCAAATACGCCCTGGCCGGAGATCGACATGACGATTTCCTTGTAACCGCCAAGCTCGTTCTCGGACGCGGAGATCACTTCCGTTTTCCAGCCGTGGAGTTCGGCATAGCGCGTGTACATGCGGGCAAGATCGGCCGCAAACAGCGCCGCCTCGTCGCCGCCCGTGCCAGCGCGCACCTCTAGAATTGCGCTCTTCTCGTCGGCCGCGTCCTTGGGAAGAAGGGCTACGCGCAGATCCTTGACCAACTGCTCCACGCGCGGCTCAAGCTCGGCGCGCTCCGCATAGGCCATCTCGACCATGTCCCTGCCGGCCGCCGGGTCCGCGATCATCTGCTCGATGCCAGCCAGTTCGTCCTGGGCTTTGCGCAGCTCCTGGATCTTCGCAACGACGGGTGAGAGATCGGAGAATTCCTTGTTGAGCTTGGCATAGGCCGCCTGGGAGACGCCGGTATTCAGCTCCTCCTGGATGGCCATCCACCGCTCGAAGAGGCGCTCAAGCTTTTCAGTGGGAAGCGTCGTGGTCGGCATAATCGATCTGCTTGCTTGGCCGCAGGCTGGACGTGGCCACAGTTGGAGTTGTTCTTGGTCGGCGCACTGCTTCAGGGCGGTGCGCAGCGTCCCTGCAATGCCACCGTTTTCGGCGGCAGGCCAGCCCTTGCGCTAACGTTCGTGCTGGTGCAGCCGGTCAGACCGGCGCGAGCGCGGGTCGGTAACCTCGATCCACTTCAGACCCTCGCGCTCTGGCGCGAAATGCACCGCCATGACGTCATGGAGATATCCGGCGGCAGCCGTGAAGGGGCGGTGCAGGTAGGACAGCGCGCCGCCCAAGACATTGGCGTTCAGCATGACGAGCACAAGGCCCAAGGGAAGGGACAGCGCATAAAATGTCCGCACCGGACGTTCGCGGGCCTGGTTTAGCGCCTCCATGGGAAGGCGCATGGCGCTTTCCGCAATCACGGTGCGCATCTGGCGCAGCCGCTCCGACGTGGCATTCATGGCGGGCCGCAGGGCTTCGGCCTGACGGGCCATCTGGCGGCGCTGCACGGCTTCGCGAAGCAGAATGCCGAGCGCGGTCAGGACGGGCCTGCCGTCGATCCCTGCCCAGGCGGCGTAGGCGGTGACGATGCGTTGCACCTCGGGCCACGGCGGGAGACTTTGAGTGTCTGCCTGCTCGAGCGCGAAGATGACCGGCAAAGACGTCCGCAGATGGGCCGCGGCCTGGACCGGGTTGACGCCGAGCGTGCGGCGAAGATCGACGAAGAAACGAGCGACATCGGTGCGGATTTGAGAGGTGGCGCCGTCCTGCGCGTCATTCACCGGCAGCTGGCGGCCTGAAGCGCGCTGCCGCGCCACAGGCAGGCCGGAACCATGGCTCAATGCATTGCCGGTGCCGGCAGACGCAACGCCACTCCTACGGCCCCTCGCGATGTCGCGATGAGAACTCAACGGTACATGAACCCCAAAAACGCACCGGCTCAGCCCCCTGAGACGGCAACCCTCGTGACAAGAATGTTGGGCAAAATCGCTGCGATGTCAAAGGACGAGCATGGCTGCGGCAACGGTGCTCGCAGGGCTCAGTTTTCCAGCTCAATGCCTTGCGATTCGGCGAATTTTTCGAGCTCGTCGCGCACGCTTTCCGATCCGGCTTTCAACAGATTTTCGACCTTGTCTGTGACTTTTCCGACATCCATCGAAAGGATCATCGCTTTGACCGGGCCGACCGAGGCGGGCGCCATCGACAGGGAACGGATGCCAAGCCCGAGAAGGGTCATCGCCTCTACCGGACGTCCCGCCATTTCACCGCATACATTGATCGGCACGCGATGCTTCCTGGCAGCTTTCACCAAGGTCCTCAACGCACGCAGCGGGGCGGCAGAAAGCACATCGAATCGACTCGCAACCCGGCCATTGGTCCGGTCGGCAGCGAACAAGAACTGCAAAAGGTCATTCGAGCCGACAGAGATGAAATCCACCTGCGGCAGGAACTCGTCGAGTTCGAACAGCAAAGCTGGCACTTCCAGCATTGCGCCAACCAGGAGTTTGCTCGGCAGCGTGTAGCCGTGCTTTTTGAGGAAGGCGACTTCCTTCTCGATCAAGGCGCGGACCAGCGGCATCTCGGCCGCCGCCGTCACCATTGGAATCATGAGCCGCAACTCCTGACCCGCTGCGGCCTTCATCATCGCCCGCACCTGAACACGGAACAACTCCGGACGGTCGATCGCCATACGGATCGCCCGCCACCCCATGGCAGGGTTTTCTTCCTTGGGCTGGCGCAGATAGTTCAGGACCTTGTCGCCACCGATATCGAGCGTGCGGAAGACCACGGGCTTGCCTTCAGACTCGCGCAGCACCGAGCTGTAGAGCTGTGTCTGCTTGTCGAGGCGCGGGAAGGAATCCGAAAGCATGAATTGCAGCTCGGTGCGATAAAGGCCGACGCCGTCGGCACCGCACTCGCGCAGATGGGGCATGTCGACGACGAGGCCGGCGTTCATGTGCAGGCCAATGCGCACGCCGTCCTTGGTGATCGCGGGCCGGTCGCGCAACGCCATGTAGCGCTTCTGCCTGCGGGCACGGAAACGCACCTTGTCCGAGAAGGCGGCTATCACCTCGCCGGTGGGCCGCAGGTGCACTTCACCCGCCACCGCGTCGACGATGGCCGCGTCGCCGGCATTGACCCGTTCGACCACGCCTGCCGCCTGCCCGATTGCGGCGATACCCAGCGCCTTGGCCACCACGGCGACGTGGCTTTGCGACGAACCATCTTCCACAACGAGTCCGCGCAGGCGCGTCCGGTCGTAATCGAGCAGCTCCGCCGGACCCATGGTGCGCGCAACCAGAATCGTGTCGGACGGCAAGCTGGAGGGTTCGTCGGCGCTGGTGATCCGCCCGGCAAGCACCCGCTTCAAGCGGTCCGAAAGATCGTCGAGATCGCGTTGGCGCTCGCGCCAGTAAGGGTCGTGCTGGCGCAACATGCGCGTGCGCATTGCGTTCTGAACACGCTCGACTGCGGCTTCGGCCGTCAGACCGCCTTCCACCGCCTCCCGGAGGCGGCGGTGCCAGCTCTTGTCGTGGGCGAACATACGATAGGCTTCCAACACCTCCCGATGCTCTCCAGCGAAGGCCAGGTGCTCATGCTCAAACATATCGTCGATGTGCGCGATGAGCTTTTCGAGCGCGCCATTCAACCTCTCGATCTCGACCGAAGGGTTATCGGCCATGAGCTGGGTGACGACGATGCGCGGCTCGTGCAGCACGACATGGCCCAGCGCGATGCCGTCGGACATGGGCTCGCCGTCGAGCACCAGAGGCTGGGAGCGCGAAAACTCGATGGCTGCACCGGTGCCCGCGACCGTGCCTGAAACGAGGTTTTCCGCAATCACCA
>WBZN01001890.1_pt3 | contig 10291 bp, 10 predicted proteins | sample 5204281 | NCBI WGS metagenome assembly WBZN01 (sample SAMN12344347, study PRJNA552823) | activated sludge metagenome | biome: Activated sludge suspended growth; feature: Nitrification reactor; material: Wastewater; isolation source: activated sludge from nitrification reactor of wastewater... | reverse complement strand
CGGGGCGCTGGTCGGGGTTGATCTCAGTGACCCCTCGTTCTGGGACAACGGACTGGATCTGGTGGCAGGACAGATCGATGCAGCGCAGGACGCAGCAGAAGAAGTGCTTCGGGCCCGAAGCCAGGGTTGATCGACATCTGACCCGTCTTTTGCACCGGCGCTCTTTCCGGCGGACCGGCCGAAGGGTGCGAAAACATTGGATCCGGGTAAAGGACGGTTACCCGGTTGACCGAAGGGCCAGGGATGCCAGAGCAATCGAGAAAACCGAGGGTTTCACAGGAAGCTCGGCGAGCCGAGGTCATCGACGCGGCCCTGATCGAGTTCGGGCGCTGCGGCTACGCCGGCACTTCAACCTCGATGATTGCCAACCGGGCCGGAATCCGCCAGCCGTACATCTACGCCCTGTTCGAGAACAAGCGGGCCCTCTTTCTCGCCTGTCACGAAGTCCTCAACGACCGGATCCGGGAAACTTTCCGGAACGCGGCCCTGCCCGAGGACAGTCCCTATGAACGAGTCCGGAAGATGGGACTCGCCTATCTCGGCCTGCTTCACGATGACGACCGGGTCCGCTGCCACCTCCAGGTCTTTGCCGCGGCCGGCAGCGACGACCTGAAGGAACCGATCCGGGAAGGGTTCAACCGGCTCTTTGAAGACGTGCTCGAGATGAGCGAGGCGAGCCGGCCCGAAGTGGCCCGCTTCTTCGCGACCGGCATGCTCCTCAACGCGATGGCTGCCCTGGACGAACCGTTCGAGATGATCCGCTATCTGGAAGTCACCCCGGAGGACGAACTTTGACCGGCCCTCACCCCAGACTCACGGCCCTGCTGGTGACCGGCCTTCTGCTGGCCACCGGGACCCTGCTCTTCCCGGTCGCGGCCGGAGCGAAATACCAGAAGACCCAGCCGGTCGGGTGGGGTCCGCGAACCAGCAAGGCAGCCGCGAAGCTGGTCAAGCGCAACGGCTACGAGCCGCGCCCGATCAACTACCGGGACAATCACCGGGTACCAGGCGAAAAGCTGCTCCGCGCCTGGCGCAAGCGCAGCGACATGCCGTACAAGCGTTTCGTCGACGGCCGCTTCAAGGGCACGACCGACGAGATCATCCAGTGGGCCTCCCTCAAGTGGGGCATTGATACCGACACGATGCGCGCCGCCGCGGTGGTCGAATCCTGGTGGGACATGGACGTGCGCGGCGACAACGGAGATTCATTCGGCCTCTATCAGGTGCGCCGGCCCTACCACTGCTGGGGCAAATGCAAGATCGCCCGATACTTCACCGCCTTCAACGCCGACTACTACGGCGCGATCATCCGTTCCTACTACGACGGCAAGCAGACCTGGCTGAACACCGTTTCCGGCAACGGCAAGAAGTACCGGGCCGGGGATCTCGAGGGCAGCATGGGCGCCTGGTACTCGGGACGCTGGTGGGGCCCGCCGGAACGCCCGATCGAGCCATACCTCGAGAAGATCGCCCGGCAGAAGGCCGACCGGACCTGGCGCCACGCGGACTTCATCGCCTACCGGCAGCCCTAGGGCCTGCCGGAAATGAACCTGCCACCCGCGGCAGGTTCCGAATCCGCCAGGGAGTTTTTGCCTAGCGGCCCTTGCGGCGAAGCTGAACCACGGCCTGCCGCACCACGGTGTTGTTCGAGCGCAGGACGAAGGTGACGGGAAGCTTGACGCCACGCTGGGCGCGCCAGGTCACCCGGATCCGGTAATTGAGATTTCTGGTCGCCCCGACCCCGAGCGTTCCCAGGTTGCGGCAGCGGTTGCCGGCCAGCTTCAGAGCCCGCTTGCGGAGGTTCACGCAGATCCTCGTGTTGTTCGACGATACCCCGCCCAGGTTCGAGGCCTTGACCCTGATCCGGACGACCTTGCCCTTGCGTCGGGCGGCGTGGCCGGGCTTTGCCGTGATCGAGTTCCGGGTCCGGTTGAGGCCGGTGCCGGTCAGGTTGGCGACCTCGTTTCCGCCGTCCGAGGTAACCGAAATCTGTGCGGTCTGGCTCGCGGTCGAACCGGGCGTGAAAGTCACCGTGAAGCGGCAATTGGTGTTGGGGGTCATTTCCCTGATGCAGTCGTCGGCTCCGCTCATCGCGTAACGATCGGCGTTGGCTCCGCCCAGGGTGATCCCGGTGACCGTGTTGGTGGTCTGCCCCGTGCTGCGGATCGAGATCGAGACGCTCCGCTTCGTACCGATGTCGGCATGGCCGAAGTTGAAGCTGTCCGGATCCACGCTGATCCCGGGGTCTTCGAAGGTCATCACCATGGCCGACCCGACCGGACCGGTGATTCCGGTGAAGGCGGCCAGTGTCTTGCCGCCGTCGGTCAGTACGTAACCCGGATCTTCGCTGTAGGTGAAGCCACCGGAGGGCGTCACCGGGTCATAGGAACTGTTCGAGAACCGGGTGAAATTGGTGGTGTTCTGCCCCGGCAGCGCTCCCAGCTCGACGCCACCCGCGATGCCGGTGTTATTCGAGTTGACGGCGATCGCCGGGGAGCCGACCGCGGTCGCTTCGGTGGTCGTGTTGGCCCAGCCCTGGCCGACCGGAAGCGGAACCCCGTTCAGCACGTTGATCATGATCCGCCAGGTCTCGACCCGCTGGCCGCCGCCGTCAAGGTCGTGGATCCAGGCGATGGCCGGCTGCCCGGTGAAGGACTCGGCCGCGACGACGCCACTGATCGGGTACGGGCTCAGATAGATGGTCGGTGAGGCGTTGGTGGCTGAAGCCGCCCCTCCCGTGCTGAGTGGCACCCCCTTGGCCGTACGCAGCCACTGGACCGACCAGTTGTAGAAGGTGTTGAAGGTGTTGAAATCGATCGTCTTCTTGTAACAGACCCAGAAGGCGTTCATGGCTCCGTCGGAGCCGTAGGCGATCTGAATGTCGAAGGGATCGGCACAGTCCGCCCCGCTCGCATTCGTGTACAGGAGGACGGTGGTGGTGACCGTGTCATTGGCCATGACGTCGGCGTTGGCGACCTGGCTGGTCGCCGCCGAGCCCTGGGGCCACATGACCCGGTAGAAGTATGGGTCGCCCGCCGTGGTCGGAGGGGCGGCGCCGACATCGGGCGGACCGGGCGCAGCCGAGGCGGCGGACAGGTTGTGAACCGTCCCGGAACTGCCGTCGGACGCGACCCTGACGGCCTGGACGACCGGCTCGGTGCCGTCAAAGCGGAGCCAGGCAAGACCGGCGGTGCCGTCGGCGCCGACGGCGATCGCGAGGTCGCTGGCATCCTGGCCGGCCGGCCCGTTGACCGACCGGTCGGTGACCGCCCCGACGGTGCCGTCGGCGGCGATCGAAACCGACTGGATGAAATCGGAAGTGCCGCTCTCGTTGGTCCATCCGACCACCGCCGAGCCGTCAGCCCGGCTGGCGATAACGGGATTGTTGGCGTTCTGGCCGACCGGAGAGAGGGTGACGATCGGACCCTGGGTGCCATCGATCTGGACTCGGGTGCCCTGGATCAGGTTGAAACCGCCCACGTCACGCTTCCAGACGACCCAGGAAGTGCCGTCGCTGCCACCGGCCACCGTGGTCTGGCTGACGCTGGTCCCGGGCCCGGAAACCGTGGCCGGCGAAGTCCAGCCGGCGCTCGCGAGCGAAGGCGAAGCCATCAGCAGGCAGGCAAAGGCGAAAGTCGCCAGCGCGCCCATAATCGATCCGGTTTTTGCACGGCCATACCGCAAGCGAACCCTCCGTCCCAGTTGCTGTCGGGTCAGTCTAGCTGTAGGAACACCGGAAACAATCAAGTGACGCGGTCGGTGAGGTGAGAAGCGGCGGAAGCGACGCTGCTCAGTCGGCAGCCGACTCGGCGGCGGGACCGTCGGCCACGTCAGGCTTGACCGCCGGAGGCTCGCTCGAGGGGGAATCGGTGGAACCGGCCCCGACACCGACCTTCTCCTGACCGTCTTCCTTCTTCTTGCGAGGCTTCCGCGGCTTGGTGATCTTCAGCTTGAGCGGCTTGTCGTCATCGTCGCCCGACTCGTCGCGGGTTACCGTGACCAGTGACCCGGCCACCGAATCGCCGCCGCCCGCCTTCAGCACCTCGTCGGCCAGCGGATCCTCGATGTAGCGCTGGATCGCCCGGCGGAGCGGTCGGGCGCCCATCGACGGGTCCCAGCCCTTGTCGGCGAGGAAGTCCTTGGCGCCGTTGTCGAGCTCGAGCATCAGCTCGTGCTCGGCCACCTGGTTCCTGACCCTTGCCAGCATCAGCTCGATGATCTCGCGCACTTCCTCGCGACTCAGCTTGTGGAAGACGATCACTTCGTCGATCCGGTTGAGGAACTCCGGCCGGAAGACCTTCCGGAGCTCGCTCATGATGCGACCCTTCATGTCGTCGTAGGTGATGCCGGTGTCGTCGGAGACCGTGAAGCCGATGCCCTGGTTGCGGGCGATCTCGGAAGCCCCGATGTTCGAGGTCATGATGATGATCGCGTTGCGGAAGTCCACGGTGCGGCCCTGCGAATCGGTCAGGCGGCCGTCTTCCAGGATCTGGAGCAGGATGTTGAAGACATCCGGGTGGGCCTTCTCGATCTCGTCGAGCAGCAGCACCGAGTACGGCTTGCGGCGCACGGCCTCGGTCAGCTGGCCGCCCTCGTCGTAGCCGACGTAGCCGGGGGGCGAGCCAACCAGACGGCTGACCGCATGCTTCTCCATGTACTCGGACATGTCGATCCGGACCATTGATTCCTCGTCGCCGAAGAGGAACTCGGCCAGGGTCCTCGCGAGCTCCGTCTTGCCGACGCCCGATGGGCCGAGGAAGACGAATGAGCCGGCCGGACGCTTCGGGTCCTTGATGCCGGCCCGCGAGCGACGGATCGCCTTCGAGACGGCTTCGATCGCGGCTTCCTGACCGATCACGCGCTTGTGCAGCTCGCTCTCCATCTGGATCAGCTTCTTGGTCTCGGCCTCGGTCAGCTTGAAGACCGGGATGCCGGTCCACATCGAGACGATGTCGGCGATCTCTTCCTCGCCGAGCACCGGGCGCTCGCCCTCCTCGCCTTCGGCCCACTCCTCTTCGAGCTGGCGCTTGCGGGTGGTGAGCTGGCGTTCGGTGTCACGCAGGTTGGCGGCCTTCTCGAATTCCTGGGCCTCGATCGCGGCTTCCTTCTCGCGCCGGGCGGTCTCGATCTCTTCTTCGAGATCGCGGTAGACCGGTGGAGCGGTCATCGACTTGATCCGCATCCGCGAGGCGGCTTCGTCAATCAGGTCGATCGCCTTGTCCGGCAGGAAACGGTCGGAGATGTAACGGTCGGCCAGCTCGGCCGCGGCTTCCAGGGCGTCATCGGAGATCTGGACCTTGTGGTGCTGCTCGTAGCGCTCGCGCAGGCCTTCGAGGATCTTCACGGTCTGTTCCGGGGTCGGCTGTTCGACCCGGATCTGCTGGAAGCGGCGCTCCAGGGCAGAGTCGCGTTCGAGGTACTTGCGGTACTCGTCGAGGGTGGTCGCGCCGATCGTCTGGATCTCGCCACGGGCCAGGGCCGGCTTGAGGATCGAGGCCGCGTCAATGGCGCCCTCGGCGGCGCCGGCACCGACCAGATTGTGGATCTCGTCGATGAAGAGGACGATGTCACCCCGGGAGGCGATTTCCTTCATCACTTTCTTGAGCCGTTCCTCGAACTCGCCGCGGTACTTGGAGCCGGCGACCAGTGCGGCCAGGTCCAGGGTGTAGATCTGCTTGCCGCGCAGCATCTCCGGGACCTCGCCCTTGATGATGCGGGCGGCCAGACCCTCGACCACGGCGGTCTTGCCGACCCCGGGCTCACCCAGCAGGACCGGGTTGTTCTTGGTGCGGCGGGAAAGGATCTGCATGATCCGCTCGATCTCGGTCTCGCGACCGACGACCGGATCCAGCTTGCCGTCCTCGGCCAGCTTGGTCAGGTTGCGGCCGAACTGGTCGAGCAGCTTCGAGGACTTCTTGCCGGAACCCTCGCCCTGGCTTGAGCCGGAGGAGGAACCGCTGCCACTCTGGCCGGGCCGGCGGCCGCCGGGGCCGGAAAGCATGCGGATGACCTCGTTGCGGATCTTGTCCGAGTCGGCGTCGAAGTCGAGCAGGATGCGGGCCGCGACACCTTCGTTCTCACGGACCAGTCCAAGCAGGATGTGCTCGGTGCCGATGTAGTTGTGGCCGAGGCTCAGCGCCTCGCGCAGGGCCAGCTCCAGCACCTTCTTCGCCCGCGGCGTGAAGGGGATCTGGCCGGATGTGACTTCTTCACCGGAGCCGACAATCCGGACCACCTGTGCCCGGACGCGCTCGACGGTGATTTCAAGTGATTCCAGGACCCGCGCGGCGAGACCTTCTTCCTCGCGAAGCAGCCCGAGCAGGATGTGCTCGGTGCCGATGTAGTTGTGCTTGAGCGTTCTCGCTTCTTCCTGAGCGAGGACGACTACCTGACGTGCGCGTTCTGTGAATCTCTCGAACAAGTTTCTTCTTCTACCTCAAACCTCGATGGTTGCCTGAGTATCGGTGATTGGTCGGTCGGTTTTTCTGGTCGGTCTTGCGAGTCGGCAAAGTGCCGGCTGCCCTATCCCTGTTTCAGTCGTGAAACACCTTGGGATCTGACCTCCGGTCTTGGGGGATCGAGCGAATAAGCCAGTATAACGAGGCGCCTCCTCGGGCTGGATCGGCAATGCGGGGTTGATCGGGGCATCTTGCGGCGTTATGGTCGGCTCATGAGGGAGCACAAGCGGGGAGTTGAGTTCCGGTGGCTGCCGATCCTTGCCGCGGCCCTGGTTTCCCTCGCGCTGGTGATCCCGATGCTGGCACCCACACCTTCCGGGGCCGCCTACCCGTCCAGCTTCCGGCGCCATCAGGAGCAGTACTGGGTCTGGTACGCCCCCCGGAGCTGGATCGCTTCCTCCGGCAAATACGACCTCAACATCAGCTCGGCGACCGGCACCCTCTGGAACAAATACGGATACAGCGCCGTCGTCTGTTACAACCCCGCCGCCTGGTTCAAGTACCTGCGCAACAACTACCGGGATACCGCCGGGGCCGGTTTCGGCATCTACTCGAAGCCGCTGAGCCGCACCCATTTCACGCGGATCGGCAGGATCAAGCAGTTGCCGAAGGCCAGGTACGGCCCCGCCTATTTCCGGCAGAAGCTGCTCTGGACCGGCCGCCGGAAGGGCAGCGGCCAGGTGATCAGGGGCGAGATGATCATGGACATCTTCGCGATCGACTCTTTCGGAAACTGCGCCCAGCGATTCCAGACCCGCGGCGCCCCGGCCCGTGGAAATGCGGCAAGCATCAGGCTGCTGCGCCTGGTTCAGTCGACGATCACCCAGCGAAACCTGTGAGGCAACGCTGCCGGTGAGGTTAGGCTTGCGAACATGAAGCGCTCGTCCGTCGTCACTTTCGCCCTTGCCCTTGCGACCGTTGCCGCGCTGCTGGCGCCGGCCTCCCCCGCCTCGGCCCGGGACGAGGTCCACCGCTGCACCAACTGGTCCTGGACCGGGCCGTCGAGTTGGGACGCGGTCTGCAGCAAGCAGGGCATCAGCATCTCCTCGCCGGACGGGCGCCGCGGAATCGACTGGGGCTTCAGCAACATCTTCTGTGTCCGCGCGAACAGTTACCGGCAGTCGGCGGCGAGATTCATCGCCAGCCAGCGCCAGAGCATCAACGGACTTCGCTTCGTGCGCAAGGGCCGGCTGCGCCAGGTTGGCCGGCTCTACTTCCGCCAGACCTTCATCGTCACGGCGGGCCGGGGACGGAACGCCGGCAAGGGCCAGCTGGTCTTCGATTACGCCGCCGCCGACAACACCGGCACCTACTGCTACCAGAGCTCCAAGCTCTTCATGGTTCCGCGTGGCGACTACCGGCGCGGCATCAGGCAGCTGATCCGGATCTACCATTCGGCCGGCTACTTCGGACCGGGCCTGCCCAAGGGCCCGAACGGCGAACCGGCCTGAGGGTCGGGGCCACGCCCCGCGGCCGGTCGATCAGTCCCGCATCGCCGGGAAGAGAACCACTTCCCGGAGGGAGCCGGCACCGGTCAGCATCATCACCAGGCGGTCGATGCCGAGCCCGACACCGCCGGTCGGCGGCATGCCCTGTTCCAGCGCCTCGATGAATGACTCGTCGAAGGGCTGGGCCTCTTCGTCGCCCCGGTCGATCTCGGCCGCCTGCTGTTCGAAGCGGCGCCGCTGCTCGTCCGGGTCGTTCAGCTCGGTGAACGAATTGGCGATCTCGACACCGCCGATGAAGGCCTCCCAGCGCTCGACCTTCCCCGGCTTGTCCCGGTGCTGCTTGGCGAAGGGAGAAAGCTCTTCCGGGTAATCGAGGATGAAGGTGGGTTCGACCAGCCGGGGCTCGACCCGTTTCGAGAAGACCGTGTCCACGAGCTTGCCCCAGCCGGCGGTCTCGTCTTCGTTGCCGATCGCCTCCGAAAGGGCATCCCGATCGGTCAGCTCGTCGATGTCAATCCCCGAATGCTCGAGGATCGAGGCTGATCGTTCGGCCGTCCCGCTCGATCTCCGCCTTGCCGAGCACCTTTTCGGCGACCCCGGAGACCAGTTCCTCGAGCTCGGCCGCGGTGTCGCTGTAATCCGCGTAGGCCTCGTACCACTCGAGCATCGTGAACTCGGGGTTGTGCTTCATCGAGATGCCCTCGTTGCGGAAGTCCTTGCCCAGTTCATAGACCTTGTCGATGCCGCCGACCACGCAACGCTTGAGGTAGAGCTCGGTCGCGATGCGCAGAAAAAGCTGACGGTCGAGAGCGTTGTGATGGGTCACGAAAGGCCGGGCCAGGGCACCGCCGTAAAGCGGCTGCAGGACCGGTGTCTCGACCTCGAAGAACCCGTGATCGTCGAGCCAGCGGCGGACCTCGCTCACGGTGCGGGCGCGGACGCGGAAGATCTCGCGTGACTCTTCGTTGGCAATCAGGTCGAGTTCGCGGCGGCGATACCGGGTCTCGGTGTCCTCGAGCCCGTGGAACTTGTCCGGGGGCGGCCTGAGGGCCTTGGTCAGGACCTGCCAGGAGGTGACTTCAAGGGAAAGCTGCCCGCGGCGGGTCACGATCGCCCGGCCCTCGACCCCGACGAAGTCACCGAGGTCAAGGTCGTCGAGCAGCGTGTACTGATCTCCGAGCACGTCGGCCTTGGCGTGGAGCTGGATCTGTCCGGACGCGTCCCGCAGGTCGATGAAGGCCGCCTTGCCATGGCCGCGACGACCGCTGATCCGGCCGGCGGCCCGGTGCACCGCTTCCGTTTCGACGCCGGCTTCGAGGCCTTCGTGGGCGGCGATTACCTCGCTGATCTCCTCACGGGGAGAAAACGAATGCGGGAAGGGATCGACCCCCGCGGCACGCAGGCGGTCCAGCTTCTCGCGACGCTCGGCGAGGATGCCGGCGAAACCCTCGACCTGGCCCTCTTCGGTCCCGGCCTCCTGGTTTTCGGCTTCGCTCATCGCCGGCCCTTTCCGGTCAGTCGATCAGGCGGCTTCGATCTTGGTGATCTTGAACTGCTTCTCCGGACCGCGCGGGGCCGGGATCTTGACGATCTGGTTGACCTTGCCACCGATCAGGGCGGCGCCGATCGGCGACTCGCTCGAAAGCTTGCCCTGGGCGAGGTCGGCCTCGGTCGAACCGACGATCTGGAACTTCTTCGAGTCACCCGAGTCCTGATCCTTGATGTGGACGATCGAGCCGAACGAGACCTCGCCCTTCTCGGCCGAACCCTCTTCCACGACGGTCGAGCGACGCAGGCGCTCCTCGAGCTGGACGATCTGCGCTTCGAGCTGGGCCTGCTCGTTCTTGGCGTCGTCGTACTCGGCGTTCTCGGAAATGTCACCGAAGTCACGGGCTTCCTTGATCCGGTCGGCCACCTCGCGACGGCGAACCGTCGACAGATACTCGACCTCTTCCTCGAGCTTCTTCAGACCTTCGGGCGTGATTTCAGACTGGCGACTCACAGGTATCAACCTCTCTTGGGAAGGCCGGCAATCGAAGCCCGGCCCTGAAAATGACGAACGCCCTGAGCGGCACCAGGGGGTACCGGCAGGGCAGCGGACGGGCGATTATAACGATGAGTTGCTCGTGGCCAGGGACTGGGTCAGGATCCGGGCAAAGCGGTCCGGATCCTCAACCTGCGGGTAATGCCCCAGTTCCGGCATGCGGACCACCGGAAGATCGGGCCTCATGTCAAGCAGGCCGTCGAGGATGTCGGGTACCGCAACCGGATCCTGCATGCCCCAGGCGAGGTGAAGATCGCCTTTCCATCGGGAAACCGCGCCGTGCCAGCGATCCGCGTAGATCGCCCGTTCGTCCATGTACGAGACCAGTTTGTGACCGAGCC
>WBZN01002460.1_pt1 | contig 10294 bp, 8 predicted proteins | sample 5204281 | NCBI WGS metagenome assembly WBZN01 (sample SAMN12344347, study PRJNA552823) | activated sludge metagenome | biome: Activated sludge suspended growth; feature: Nitrification reactor; material: Wastewater; isolation source: activated sludge from nitrification reactor of wastewater treatment... | reverse complement strand
GCCGTCGAACGGCGTCGAGGCGGAGTTGAGCGACGTCGGGAGCCCCACGGGCAGCATCTGTCGCACCCGGCGCGCCCGGCGGCGCCCCGCCGAGAACAGGGAACGACGACGAGGTGGGACACGCGGCATGGGGAAGCATACGGGTAACCCACCGAAGGCGGTCGGTCAATCATCCGGAGACCTCGGGAATGACGCGGCGTTACATGGCGCCAGCCGCTCCTCACGCGCCAGACGCGCTCGCGCACCGGCGCGGGTCGCACGCGGCGTTTCCATGGCTTCGGGGCGCGCCGGACGCCCTTACGCACCTGGCGAGGGTCGCCGACGTTGTCGTCTGCACATCGGGGTCGTTGCGTCTCGCAACACACCGGACCGGATCCATCGCCGTGACACCCACTTGCAGTGGCGTGACGCTTGCTTGTGGGCGAGCCGTGCCCCGGACGCGCATGATCGATCGCGAGCGAGTCAGGTGAGCGAGCTCGCGCTTCGCGGCATCCGCAAGCAGTACGAAGGCGTCGCTCGGCCCGTGATCCCGGATCTCGACCTGACGATTCCCGCGGGCGAGATGTGCGTGCTCGTCGGCCCCTCGGGCTGCGGCAAGTCCACGACCTTGCGGATGGTCGCGGGGCTCGAGGAGCCGACCTCGGGCACGATCCAGATCGGCAAGCGCGACGTCACCGATCTGCCGCCCGCCGAGCGCGACATCGCGATGGTGTTCCAGAGCTACGCGCTCTATCCGCACATGTCCGTGTTCGAGAACATGGCGTTCGGCCTCCGCATCAAGCACTTGCCCGAGGCGGAGATCCGCAAGCGCGTCACCGCCGCCGCCGACAGCCTCGGGCTCGCGCCGTACCTCGAGCGCCGTCCCAAGGCGCTCTCCGGTGGCCAGCGCCAGCGCGTCGCGATCGGACGCGCGGTCGTGCGCGCGCCCAAGGTGTTCCTGTTCGACGAGCCGCTCTCGAACCTCGACGCCAAGCTGCGCAGCGACATGCGGCGCGAGATCGCGCGCATCCACAAGGAGTGCAAGACGACCTCGATGTACGTGACCCACGATCAGATCGAGGCGATGACGCTCGCCGATCAGATCGTCGTGCTCAAGGACGGCCTCGTGCAGCAGATCGGCACGCCGGTCGAGATCTACGAGCGGCCGGCGAACCGCTTCGTGGCCGGGTTCTTTGGCTCGCCCTCGATGAACTTCCTCGCCGCCGATCTCGTAGCGACCGGCGAGCGCCTGCGGGCGCGCGGCCCCGGCTTCGAGATCCCGCTCGCGCTGCTGGGCTCCGCGCTGCGCCCGGCGCGGGACGCGGTCGATCGGATCGTCGTCGGGATCCGGCCCGAGCGGCTCGCCCTGGTCGGCACCACGGACGATGTCGCGCTGTCGGGCGAGGTCGCGATGCGCGAGGTGCTCGGCGCCGAGGTCGTGCTGCACGTCGACTCCGCGGCGGGCCCGCTCACGGTCCGCGCCGACGCGGGATCTGGACCGCGGCCCGGCGACAGGGTCCAGGTCTGGCTCGATCCGAGGCGGGTGCACGTGTTCGACGGAGCGACGGAGCTCAGGCTGTGAACCGCCGCGGCGACGACCCGACGCCGCGCCTGTCAGGTTCGGCCGCGCGGGCCCGTGCGGTCCGCGCCCTGCTCGGTTGGCCTGGCGCCAGCACGCCGCACGCCGATGCACGGCAGGTGGTCCCAGTCGTGCCGGTGCCCGAGCCCGAGGTCCGTCGCCGCCGGTCGTGGTTCCTCGCGCTCCTGCTGCTGCTGGTTGGATGCGAGCGCGCGCAGGCGATCGTGCTGTGGCACGCGTACAACGGCGCCGAGCGCGACGCGCTCACGGTCACGGCCGCGCGCTGGAACGAGGCGCACCCCGATCGCCCGCTCGAGCTGGTCGCGGTGCCGTACGGCGCGTTCGCCGACAAGCTGACCTCCGCGATTCCCGGCGGCAATGGCCCCGATCTGTTCATCTACCCGCAGGATCGGATCGGCGACTGGGCGGACTCCGGCGTGATCGAGCCGATCGAGTTCTGGGTCGACGATGCGCGCGCGGATCGGTTCTCCGGCGAGGCCGTGGCGGCGATGGCCTACAAGGGCTCGCTGTGGGGCATGCCGGTGACGGTCAAGTCGCTCGCGCTGTACTACCGGCCGGACCTCGTCACCGCGCCACCGCGCACGACCGACGAGCTGATCGCGCTGACCGCGAAGATGCACGCGCGCGATGGCTACGCGGTCGCGTATGCGAACGTCGATCTCTACGGTCACGCGCCGTGGCTGTTCGGCTATGGCGGCAAGATCCTCGACGAGTCCGGCGCGCTCGCGATCGCGACCCCCCAGGCCGCGACGGCGATGGCGTTCGCACGCGACCTCGTCGCGCGCGGTGCCGCCCCCGATCACGCGGAAGGTCCGCTCGTCGCGACGCTGTTCAACGAAGGCCGGGCCGCGACGGCGATCTCGGGCCCGTGGTTCATCGCCGATATCTCCGCCGGGGTCCCGTGGAGCGTGACCACGCTGCCGATCGTCAGCGCGACCGGCAAGCCGGCGACGCCGTTCCTCGGCGCCGAGGGCCTGCTGATGTCGGCGCGGGCGCACGACAAGGACGCGGCGTTCGCGGTGATGGATGCGCTGACCTCGGATGCGTCGGCGATCGAGCGCGCGAAGCTCGCACGCCAGGTCGTGCCGAACGTGCACGCCTACGATGACCCGGACCTCGCCAAGGACCCGGCGCTCATCGCGTTCCGCGCGCAGCTCGAACACACGGTCGCGATGCCGACTGGCCCGGCGATGCGCATGGTGTGGACGCCGTACCAGACCGCGCTCGGCGAGGTCGTCGCCGGTCGCGCCGAGCCCGGCCCGCAGTTGATCGCGGTCGAGCGCGAGGTCGGCAGCTACCTGCGCGGCGTGCCGAAGTGACCACGGTCGTTCGCCAGCTGCGCGACTTCGTGGTCGTCGCGGCGCTCGCCGTGATCGTCGCGACCGCCGCGTTCGTCGGCGTGCGCAACCGCGAGCTCGCGGAGCACCAGATCGATCTCGCGGTGCGCGCGAGCGAGGCGATCGCGGACGGCCGCGCGCTGCCCGAGATCCATGCGGTGATCGTCGGCAAGGCGACGCCATCGCCGAACCGCCCGTACCTGAGCCAGCGCCGCGTCAGCGAGGGCGGCGTGTGGCGACCACTCGCCGCCGGGGCGGGCCCCGACGACAAGCTGTTCTACGACGCCGCGAACCGCTACGAGCGCGCACGGGTCGCCGGCGGGCGGGCGCCGAACCGGCTCACCGAGGCATCGCCACCGGAGGCGCTCGCGGAGGCCGGCGCGAAGCTCGCCCCCGGCGGCGACGCGGCGCGGGCCCTCGGGGAGTTCGCCGAGCTGCTCCCCGACGGCACCGGTCGCGCGATCGCCGTCCGCGCCGCGCCCGGCGGGATCGCGATGGCGATCACGCCGCCTGCGCGCCCCGCCCCGTTCCCACGGCTCGTGCTGATCGGCGTGCTCGGCCTCGGCGCCGCGCTCTCCGCCGCGGGTGCGCTCGTCGGCGGGGGCGCCGCGCGCGTCGGCACCTTGTCCGGCATCGCCGCGCTCGCGATCCCGTGCATCCTCTGGCGGTCGTGGATCGCCGCGACCGCGATCGTGCTGCTCGGCTGCGCGCTCGCCCTCGCCCAGCGCGCGGAGCTCACCGATCGCTTCGCCGCCGGGGTGCGCGCGCATCGCACCGCGCTCGGGTTCCTCGCGCCGGCCGCGATCGCGATGGCGGTGCTCGTCGCGACGCCGTTCGTGATCGGCCTGGTCCTCGGGTTCTACGACCACCACCACGGCACGTGGACGTTCGTCGGCCTCGACAACTTCGGCGAGATCCTGTCGGGCGGCGGGCGCCCGCTCGATGATCCGTTGAACTTCTGGTTCATCCTCGGCGTGACCGTGCTGTGGACCGCGGCGAACGTCGCGTTCCACGTCTCGATCGGGATCGCGCTCGCGCTCGTGCTGTCGCGCACGTGGCTGCGCGGCCGCGGTGTGTTCCGGATGCTGTTCATCCTGCCGTGGGCCGTCCCGAACTACATCACCGCGCTGATCTGGAAGGGCATGTTCACGGGCGAGTACGGCGCGATCAACTCGCTGCTCCACGGGGTCGGACTCGACGGCGTGTCGTGGTTCAGCTCGTGGGCGTCGTCGTTCTCCGCGAACGTGATCACGAACACGTGGCTCGGGTTCCCGTTCATGATGGTCGTCGCGCTCGGCGCGCTCGAGTCGATCCCGCGCGAGCTCTACGAGGCGGCGTCCGTCGACGGTGCGAGCGCGTGGCAACGGTTCCGCCACATCACGCTGCCGCACCTGCGCCCTGCCCTCGGCCCCGCGGTGGCGCTCGGCTCGATCTGGACGTTCAACATGTTCAACGTGATCTACCTGGTCTCCGGCGGCCAGCCCGGTGGCTCGACGAACATCCTCGTCACCGACGCGTATCGCTGGGCATTTCAGCGCGGCGAGCGCTACGGGATGGCGGCCGCCGAGGCGACGATCATCTTCCTGATCCTCCTGTTGTGGACGGTGTTCGGCACCCGCACCGTGCGCCGCAAGGGAGGGGACGCGTGATGACCTCGCGCAGGCCGCGGCTCGTGCTGATGATCGTCGCGTACGTCGGGCTGATCGCGCTGTGCGCGACCGTGCTGTACCCGGTGATGCTCGTCCTCAAGAAGGCGTTCGAGCCCGGCCGTCAGTTCGCGCTGTCCGCGTCCCCGATCCCGACCGCGGTCACCGGCGATCACTTCCGCGAGCTGTTCACCACGCGCGGCGCGCACGGCGAGCTGCTGTTCCTGCGCCACACGTTCAACTCCGTCCTCGTCGCCGTCCTGACCACGGTCGTCGGGGTCTCGTTCTCCTGCACCGCCGCTTACGCCCTCTCGCGCTTCCGGTTCCCTGGCCGCAAGACCGGGCTGACGATGTTCCTCGTCGTCCAGATGTTCCCCGCGACGCTGCTGCTCCTGCCGCTCTACGTGATCCTCAACAAGCTCGGCCTGCTCAACTCGATCCTCGGGCTCGTCCTCGTCTATGCGACCACCGCGATCCCGTTCTGCGTGTGGACCCTGAAGGGCTACTTTGACTCGCTACCGCGCGAGCTCGAGGAGGCCGCGCGCATCGATGGGGCATCGCCCTGGATGATCTTCCGCACGATCATGCTGCCGCTCGCGCGCCCGGGCATCGCGGTCACCGCGCTGTTCTCGTTCATGACCGCGTGGAACGAGTTCATCATGGCGTCGACGTTCATGACCAAGCAGACGCGCTACACGCTGCCGGTCCTGATCCAGTCGAGCGTCACCGAGTTCTCGGCGAACTGGGGCCTGTTCGCCGCCGGCGCCGTCATCACGATGGTGCCCGTGATGATCGCGTTCTACGTCCTGCAGCGGTATCTGGTCGGTGGCCTCACCGCCGGCGCCGTCAAGGGCTAGAAGGCTGGCTCGCGGACGATCACATGGAGCATCACCGAGGCCCCGGGCGAACCTGGTCGGTGGCCTCACCGTCGGCGCCGGCAAGGCTACGTTAGATATCGATCAGCGCGGAATTCGGCTTCTTCTTGCCTCCGTTACCGCCGGGTGGTGAGGCGCGCTTGGGTCCGCCCGTGGCACCACCGCCGCTGGGGTTGCCGCCGCTGGCGCGCTTGATCATCTCGATCTTCAAGGTCGTGTCGCCTTCGACCTCGACCTTCTGCTCGTGGTCTTTGTAGCCCGGAGCCTTGATGAGCAGCGTCACCTCGCGCTTCTTGGCTTCGCCGAGATCGAGGGCGATCTCGCTGCCGATGATCTCGTTGCCATCGACCGAGATCTTCGCGCTCGCCGCGATCGAGTAGGGCTCGAGCTCGACGATGATCTTGGCCTTGTTCGCCACGGCCTCGACCTTGGCCGGCCTGTCATCGGCCGGCGCGACCGTGGGCTTCACGGTCGGCGCGCTCGTGGAACGCGGCGCCGGCGTGGGCTCCGCCGAGAGGGGCTTGCCCGGAGGCGGCGAGGCGACGGCCTTGTCTCCGGTGCCCAGCCCGAGCACCAGGCCGCAGAACACGCCGACCGCGAGGCCCGCGGACACGACCACCGGGACCGCGCGCGACGTACCGCGCGGCATCACGCTGGGCCGCGGCGGCATGCCTGGCTGCGGGAGGTGCGAAGGCATCTGCCCGAGGGGCGGCATCGGGTACTGTGGGTTCGCCATCGCTCCTCCTAGAACCAGCCGCCGAGCACAACTCCGCCGGTATTGGGTTGGACCCACGGCATCACATCGACCTTGGTCATGACGGGCGCCCGCGCGTCGCGCTCTGCTTTCGGCTTCGGTGCTTTGTACTTGGAGAAGTACCAGTAGGTCGTGAACCCGGCCGCCGCGACGGCCGTCACCAGACAGATGTCGGTGACGAGCGCCAGCGTCTGCCCATTGGACTTGGCATCCTCGCGCTCGATCCCGGTCGACATTCGATCGGTGTACGTGCCGTGCTGGCTCGTGGCGAGGATCCCGGTCACGATCGCCACGCCGGTGAGCCCGACCGCGATGCCACCGCCGACGTAGAGCGGGAGCTTCGAGGGACCAGTGCTGACCACGACCGGCCTGGGCTCCTCGAACTCGGGCTTGACCGGCTGCACGATGATCTGGATCGGCTCGAGCTCGATCGCGCGCTCGCTCTCGGAGCCCGCCTCGACCTTGATCTCGCTGTCCTTCGGCTGGAACCCCGGTGCCTCGAACGACAGCGTGTACGTGCCGGGCATCAAGATCAGCGGCTCGGGCAGCGGCGTGAGCCCGATCGCGGTCCCACCGAGCGAGACCGTCGCGCCTTCGGGCTTCACCGAGAGCGTCACCATCCCGATCTTGGTGCTCTCGTCGTCCAGCTTCGCGGTCGCCTTCTTCAGCACGTCGGGCTTCACCCCCGCCTTCGCGCTGACCACGCGCCGGTAGGACTTCATGGCTTCGTCGAACTTGCCGAGCTTGTCCAGCACGTTGCCGAGATCGAGATCCAGGTTGATATCGTCGCTGGCCTCGATCGCCTTCTGATACGCGGTCACCGCGTTCTCGTACGGGCCTTTCGCGTCGTCCGGTCTCTTGGCGCGCGTGAAGGCATCGCCTTTTTGCACCAGCTGCGTCGCCGCTTGCAGCCACTTCTTCGCGATCTTGGGATCCTTGACCACGGGCTCGGGAGCGGGCGTCGTGGCGCTGCCGTTCGCGCTGCCGGCTTGCTCCGATTCCAGCTCGACGTCGCTACCGGATTCCGCGGGCTGCGCGACCGCACGAGGATGCACGATCACGGCGGCCAGCAGCCCCACGACCACGACAAGACCGACGCGAAAGCCTCCCATGCCGGGAATGTACTACGAACCTTCGCGCTCCTGCCGGCGACCTGCCGCCCCGAGCTTCGCGATGTACTCGAGCGAACGCAGCGGCCGGCCGACCAGGGTCTGCACCATCGCGATCGTCGCGTCGCGCGCCGCGGCCCGGTCGGCCGGGGCGAACCGCGGGTCGGTGTCGACGGCGCGGGCCGCCGCAGGCGTTTCGAGCGAGATCACGGCGGTCAGGTAGGCTCGGGTCGAGGGATCGAACGGGCGAACCCCGGGCGCGCGGCTGATCGCGGCGCAGCTCCGGCAGATCGCTCCGCCCCGGAGCGGATCGAACACCGCACCCGACTCGAGGTCGGTCGAGCCGCACGCCGCGCACTGGTCGATCGCGGGCTGGTGTCCGGCGAGCTCGAGCAACGCGAGCTCGATCGAGCGCAACGCGCCCGGCGAGGGCCCACCCCCGGCGAGCGCGTCCCACAGCGCGACGATCAGCTCGAGCGCACGCGGATCCGGCGCCTCCGGAGGCAGCAGCGCGCCGACGAGCTCCGCGACATAGCTCGCGTGCGCGACCGCGACGACGTCGCTCGAGAGGCTCGTCCACTCGCGCACGATGTCCGCGCCCTCGAGGTTCCATAGCTCGCCACGGGTTCGCTTGAGCTCGTACTTCGCGAGCACCAGCAGGGACAGCGCGCCCGCGAAGCGCCGCTGCGATCGCCTGGCACCCCGCGCGACCGCCGAGACCCGACCGTGCGTGTCCGTGTAGAGGACGACGAGCAGATCCGACTCACGCAGCGGCGTCGTACGAAGCACCACGCCCAGGGGGGACGTGTCGGTCACTACGCGAGCTGCTGCAGCAGCGTCGACTCGGTCTGTGTCACGCCATCGCCACTCGAGCTCGGACGGCGCATCAGGTACGACAGGGTCAGCGTCGCGGCGATCAGCAGGATGATCACCGCGAGCGTCAGCCCACCCTGCCGAGCAGAGCGATCTTCGCGGTCGAGCAGGATCGGCGGCAGAAATGACCGGCGCGGCGCGTCGATCGTCTCCGCGCGCTCCTCGAGCTCGCGCTCGGCGCTTTCCGGGTCGGCATCGTCGATCACGAGGCTCGGGATCAGCGAAGCGGCCGGCGTCGACCTCGAGAACGGCCGACGCCACGACACGGTGGTCGAGACCACGGTCGGCATCTTCGGAGCCCACCGCTCGGTGACCTCCACCGCAGCAGCCTCGCCGGCATCGCACGCGAGCGCGGTCGTCGCGGTGTCGGGGGACGACGCCTCCGCGAGGGAAGGCGGCGACGCGCTGACGTCGCTGAGATCGGACGCGCTCGCAGCGGCGGTCTCCGGCGCCTCGATCACGGTGGTGTCCGGTGGCGCGATCTCGGTCGGTGACGACTCCGGTCGACCGCACGGCACCATCGCTCGTTCGGCGCTCGCGCGCTTGCCGCGACCCTTTCCGCGCTTGCGCTTGTTCTTGTGCTTCGAATCGCTCGACCGCGCGGGCGCGACGGTGGCCACCGCCGACAACACCTCGACCACAGAGCCCTCTGCGAGGGAAGCCTCGGGGCCGGCATCGTCAACGGCCGCGACCATCGTGGCAGGCGTATGGATCGTCGACGCAGGCTCGGCGATGAGCTCGCCGGCCGTCGGCACCAGGAACGTCGCCGCGGACGGCAAGTCTCTCGCGCTCCCCGCGGCCACGATCACCTCGGTCCGCTCGGGCTCGCCATGGAGCACCTTCGAGATCCCGCGGGCGGTGTCCGGTGCGAGATCCGACATCGAGTCGACGAACGCGCGCACGGACGTCGCGGCCGGACCCTGGACCGCGGCGGCGGGCGCGCACTGCGCGTAGCGCTGCAACGCCTCCGCTTCCTCGAGGCCGACGCACCTCGCGAAGCTGCGGATGAACCCGCGGACGAACACCTCCGCCGGGAGCCCATCGAGCTTGCCGATCTCGAGCTGCTCGAGGATCCGCGGCTGGATCTTGGTGACCTTGGCAACGTCTTGGAGGCTCATGCCTCGCTGCGCGCGGCCCGTTCGCAACCACATCGCGAGCGTCATCCGCGCATCCACGATCGTGCCGGATCGGACACCTCCGGCAGGGGGCTGCGCTGCGTTGGATCGATCGGCCCTGCGCTCCATGGCTCCCCTAGGGACGAGTGGTGCCCAGTGCACCACCATCGGCTCGACACTGCGATGCATTGCAACTCTGTGGCGAGATCTTGAGACACGCATCGCGTGCGCGACGGGCGTCGTCTACAAGTCCTTGCTGCATCCGCGTCTTCATCAGGTAGAGGCTGGCTTCTTGCGAACCGCACTGCGGGTCGTTAGAAGCTGTCTCGAAAAGTTCCGCAGCTTTTTCCCACTCTTCGCGCGCAAAGTAAACCCTACCCAGTCGATAAGTCGCCACGCACATCGTCGGGTTGAGCTGCTTCACCTGCCGTAATTCCTTCGCCGCTTCGACGTACTTCTTCTGGTGGAAGAGTGACCAGCCGAGGTTCGCCCGGGTCAGGCCGGAGTCGAGCAAGCGGACCGGGTTCTCGAGCGCCTTCGTGAGGTACTCGGTCGCCGAAGCATAGTCCTCGAGCAGGTTGTGAACGACCCCGCGGTTCGACCACGCCTCGCCGTAGCCGGGGTTGATCTTGGCGGCGGTCGCGAAGTCCTCATCGGCCTTGAGCAAGAGCGTCTCGAGATCCTTGTGCGTCGCCTCGGCGTCGACGCCGGTCAAGCAGCTCTCGATCTCGAGCGTCTTCGTCGTATCGAGCGAGCGCACCATCGCGACCAGCCCGCGCATCATGTACGCCTCGTCGTTTGCCGAGTTCAACGCAATCGCCCGATTGCACTCGGTCTCCGCCGCTTCGAGCTGGTGCTTGGCGAGGAAGTCCTTCTCGAGCATGTTGGCGTGGAAGGCGTGCCGCTCGTCCGGCCAGTACATCGCGATCTCGTAGAGGAAGCCCGCGGAACCCACCGCCTCGAACATGCCGCCGGTCCAGACGCCGAGCCGTTCCATGTCGGCCTC
>WBZN01002459.1_pt1 | contig 10296 bp, 8 predicted proteins | sample 5204281 | NCBI WGS metagenome assembly WBZN01 (sample SAMN12344347, study PRJNA552823) | activated sludge metagenome | biome: Activated sludge suspended growth; feature: Nitrification reactor; material: Wastewater; isolation source: activated sludge from nitrification reactor of wastewater treatment... | reverse complement strand
GCGGTAAGTAGACAGGCCGCAGAACACGCCATCACACAGCAGCGAAAGGTTTCTATGCCGACGAGAGTCGTCATCACAGGTTTGGGAGTCGTCTCCCCCATCGGCATCGGGGTACCGCAGTTCTGGAAATCGGCCCTGGAAGGCCGCTCCGGGATCTCGGCCATTACGTCCTTCGACCCCTTCCCTCTGGAAGGCTACCGCTCGCGCGTCGCCGGGCGAATCCAGGGCTTCTCCCCCGAGCAGTATCTGCCCCCCGGCCAGGGTGATCGTGTGGACCGCTATGCCCAATTCGCCCTGGTGGCCGCCAAGGAAGCCCTCGCCGATGCGGAATTCCGCATGGAGGAGGAAGAGCCGCACCGGGTCGGCGTGATCGTCGGCGCGGGCATGGGCGGCATGGTGATGGGCGAACGCGAAATTACCCAGCTCTACGAACAGAAACGCCCCCATCGGGTGCATCCGAATTTTATTCCGGTCATTACGCTGAATTCAGCCTCCGGCATCGTGGCCATGGCTTATGGGGCCAAAGGCCCCAACCTGACGATTTCCACGGCCTGCTCCTCGAGCGCGCATGCCCTGGGGCAAGCCATGCACGCGATTCGTGCCGGCACGGCGGATGCGGTGATTGTGGTCGGCGCCGATGCCAGTATCACCCCCCTGGTCTTCGCAGGATTTTGCTCGCTTCGCGCCCTCTCCACCAAGTATAACGATGCCCCGGAACGGGCTTCGCGCCCCTTCGACAGCGGACGAGACGGCTTTGTGATGGGTGAAGGGGCCGGTGCGCTGATTCTTGAATCGCTCGCCCATGCCAAGAAACGCAAGGCCCGGATGTATGCCGAAGTCGCCGGGTACGCGGCGACCAGCGAAGCCTATCATATGGTCATTCCGCGTGAAGACGGCGAAGAGGTCGCAACCACGATGAGGCTGGCATTAAAAGATGCGGGCGTGACTCCTGCGCAAGTCGATTACATTAATGCTCATGCGACAGCCACGACGGTGGGGGATGCGGTTGAGGTCAAGGCGATTCGCCTGCTCTTTAAATCACGCGCGGACAAACTGGCCGTGAGCGCGACAAAGTCACTGGTAGGCCATACGCTGGGCGCGGCCGGGTCTCTTGCCGGCATTGTGTCGGCGCTCACCCTCAGCAGCGGACAGATTCACCCGACGATCAATCTGGACGATCCCGATCCGGCCTGCGCGCTGGCCGGGCTCTCCGCGCAACCGCAAGCCCGCAAGGCGAAGGTAGCGTTGATCAATGCATTTGGATTCGGCAGCAACAATGCCGCCGTCGTATTAAAATCCGTCGCGACCTGACGTCGCGCCGGCGAAGACAGTCGTGCGCGTGCGACGTAGCGGCAAGGAATGAAGGAACCCGGGTATGGCTAAGACGACAGAGGTGTCCGACAAAATTATTCAGGCGCTGGCGGACTATGTAAAGCGCGATGCAGCCTCGATCCAATCGAACCACCATCTCCGCGACGATCTGGGACTGGATTCGATGGCCGTCATCGAAATGTTGTATCGGATCGAAGAGGTCTTCAATCTCCAGATCCCCGACCAGGATCTGGTCGGCCTGACCACCGTCGGACAGGTCATTGCCTATGTGGAAGGTCGGCTCGTTCCCTCGAAGACCGTCGCAAAAACCCCGGCGAAAGCCGCCGCGAAAAAACCCGCCGCCAAGGCTTCGACCAAAAGCAAGAAGGCCTAGCCCCATGACCACCGCAGCAAGGCGCACCCCGCTGACACTCCGGCAACTTCACGACTATGTCGGAGGCGAGTTGGTCGGGTCACCCGATGCTACTGTTACCGGCGTCGCCAGCTTGGAGCAGGCCGGACCGGGAGACCTCGCCTTTCTGACGTCCGAGCGCCACCTGAAGTCCCCGCAAACCGCCGCCATCGGCGCCTTGTTCGTCGGGCGACGAATTCCCGACTGTCCGTCCCCCCAGATTGTGGTGGACAATCCCGCCTACGCCTTTGCGCGAGCCGCTCAACAGTTCTTTGCGCGGCCGGTTCTGGTACGCGGCATCGCAGAAGGCCTCACGCGCGGCGTGGATGTCTCCATCGGAGCGGATGCCTCTATCTGGCCGGGAGTCACGCTCGGAGACCGCGTCTCCATCGGTGCGCGGGTGACGCTCTATCCGGGGGTCTTCATCGGTGATGACAGCGTCATCGGCGAGGATGTGATCCTCTACCCCAATGTGGTAGTCCGTGAAGGATGTCGCCTCGGAGCCCGCGTCATCGTGCACAGCGGCACGGTGATCGGCAGCGACGGCTTCGGGTATGTCCAATACCAGGGCCGTCATCAAAAAATTCCTCAGCTCGGCGGCGTGCTTATCGAAGATGACGTGGAGTTGGGCGCTAACGTGAGCATCGACCGTGCCACCTTCGGAGACACCGTCATCAAGCGCGGCACCAAGATTGATAACCTCGTGCAGATCGCCCACAACGTCGTGGTGGGTGAACACAACATCCTGGTTGCGCAGGTGGGGATTGCGGGGAGCACCACGCTGGGACGCTATGTGATGGTGGGGGGGCAGGCCGGTTTGGCCGACCATCTGCAGATCGGCGATCAGGTGATGATCGCGGCAAAGTCCGGCGTCACGAGAAGTTTAGAGCCCAATCAGATTGTTTCCGGAGCGCCGGTGATGCCGCATGCCACATTTCTCAAAGCGCAGGCCGTAATTCCTCAGTTGCCGGAATTGCGGCAACGGGTGCGCGAGTTGGAAGAACGCCTCGCGACACTGGAGCAGGCGGCGAAACCTGCCGCCAAAACGCGCCAGCCTCGCCGCAAGTAGTATCCTCATCAATAGTCAAGGTCTGAGCAGCGTCTTCCAGAAGAACAGCTTGGCCCAAAAGAATCCGGCCCACGGCAGGAAATAGGCTGCGATCGGGTGGACCGCGCCATACACCACGCTGATGGTTGAGCCGAACAACAACAACGCCAATCCGGCCATGTAGGCGACCGGAGCCCATGGCGACCCGCTTGCCGACTCTTGATTTTTTCCGCTGTCCCGCTTGGGCCGGCCGCCCTTATTAAGCGCCGGCTGCCGCATGCGTTCGGCAAACACCTCCGGACGATTGGCCAAAATCCAGCGATGGTATGTGGTCTGCAGCCACCCCAGCACCCCTCCCAGCAGCAACAACCCGGAGCTTTGCATGAACGTTGCCCACGAATAGGTGTCCGTGGCAAGGAGCTGATACCCCAACCCGCCGACCCCGCCGACCATGGAGATCAAGCCGAGAATGCCGGCAGGAAATAACATGTACGCTTTAATGTAGGCCGTCGCGCGAGCGTCGTGCCCTTCCTGCTGTTTGACTGAGACAAGTTTTGCCATGGCCGTGATGGTCGTACAATCCCAACCTCAACCGCAAGAGAAATTGTACCGGTCGGCGAGAAATTCCTCCGAGGATCAGGGCTGATTTCGCTCAGGCAATTCGAGATATCTACTCAGCACCTTATTGCGTTTGAACAGGTTCATCCCCGCCTGTCCACAAGAACTGTGGACGGACTGTGCGCAACCATGTGGATAGGACGCCTCTGCACGGGCTGCGAAGGGGCGCACGTAAACTGCTCAAGGATTAGGCGGAGAAGAAGCTGATTTGGAAAAGGACAAGGAACTCTCTTCCGGAGGCCTATCAGGCCCGGTTTCATGACGCTGGCGCGGAGGGAGTTCGATCCGGCAGGAGCGACAACCCGGCTAGGCTATGGCAGGATATCGAAAATGGCCGCCCGCTCCACCCGCCCGACATCGACCCATTGCTGGGCCAGCGGAATCAGCGTCGACAGTCGCTCCTCCACGGCAGCCAGCCGTTCGCGAATGGCTGCGGGTTTGTGTTGCGCGGTCACACGAAGAAATGTGCGCAGACCCTGCAGGAACAGGCTGATGTTGACCGCGGACACCCGCTCAGCGGCATCGGACAGCACATCGATTTCATCAAAAATTGGCTCCAACGCCTGAGGCGGAAACACACGCTCTTCGCCGGCGCGAGCAATACGCCCGAGCGTGGCGATGACCGACGGGACACGTGCCTGGATGTGCGTGAGAAAACGCTCGTCTAACTCATCCAACTCCTGTAGCAGACGGCCGATGGTCCGCGCATCTACCACCGTGGCCCCTTCCGCCACCTCACCTTCGGCTCGTTGAATGACCGTCTCCAACACATCTCGCACCGGCTCAAGGGATCGCCCGCGCGCTACATGCAATTGTCGCAAGGCGTCAAGAATGGAAGAAGGCGGTACGGAACGCGAAGGAAGTTCCTTCAGCGAGGGGCTCTCAATCGAAACCTGAGGCTCCTGATGCAACTCCTGAGCGGTGGCTGCCTCACGCCCGGTCGCCTCGACCGAGAGTTCCGGCTTGTGTTCGATCCGCTGAATGTCCTGCACCGTCTTACTGATCTCTAGCAGTCCCTCGCGAAGCGATGCTACATGATGAGCCGCCACAGCCCGCTCATGCTTGGCCGCCGCCTGAAGGAGCGGAAAAAGCCTGGTGGCCATCTCCTCCACCGCCGTCAAGCCGACGGTCGCAGCAGAACGAGCGAGGTTGCTCACGCTCTGCCATAAAATGGTCGCCAACTGAGCGCGGCGAGCCTGCTCACTGGTCGTATCCAACCGCTCTAGCGCCGTTTGAATTTGATTGAGCCATTCGCGGGCTTCCATCACAAAGAGGCCCAGAATCTCTCGACGCACAGGAATGGTCGGCTCAGGCGACTCCGATTCCAACGACATCTGAGCAGGTTTGGGAGCTACGGCGGGCTGTTCCACGGCGGCTTGAATTACGCCGGCAATGGCATCGAGACTCTCCAGCAGGGCTGCAAACTGGTCCGACGCGCTCGGCGGCGGCGCTGATGCTTCATCGGCCGGCCGAGCGGATTCAAAGGTAATCCGCTCCAGTGCCGGCGGATCGATCGTGTCCGCGACCGAGGCGCGGGGCAACTGGCTCAGGTCCAAATACCAGGCTGCTTCAGGGTCGGAGGCATCCTGAGGGCCCGTGACACGGATTACCGGACGCGAAGGATACCTAGGCGTAATGCGCACCACGATGCCTTCCTCACCGCTGCTCAACCGCACCCTCGTTCCGAGCGGATAGACCGACAATTGCTCGACCAGTCCCTTCATGATCTCACGGGGAAACGCAGTCCGTTCCGTATTCAGCAGTTCGCGAATGGCTTCATGCGGGAGGAGACGGCGGCGATAAGGACGGGGACTCACCAGTGCATCGAAAATGTCCACGAGGCCGATGATCTGTGCCAGCTCATTGATCTGCCGGCCTTTCAAACGATTGGGATAGCCTTGCCCCTTCCCTCGCTCATGCGCTTGCAGCACAACTTCCGCCAGCCAGGCATACTCCCCGCCGAGACGCGTGATGACCTCGCACCCAAGGCGCGGATGTTGCTCAACCTGAGTCCGCTCTTCTGGGGTCAAGCGCCCGGTTTTTGTCAGGAGCTCTTGCGGTACGGCAAAAATCCCGATGTCGTGCAGCAATCCAGCCAAGGCGAGCCTGCGCAACTCGTCTCCGTAGTACCCGAGGCCGATGCCGACCTTCGTAGCCAAAATGCCGACATTGACCAGATTGGTCACAAGTGGAGGGCCGGCAGGACTGGACAGTGCCTCAACGACCAGCTGGTCATTGCCCTGAATAGCATCGACCATGACCTTGGCCAGATGAGTCAGCTCGGTGAGATCCACCGGTTCCTGCCGCTGCACAGCGACAGCCACCTTGCCGACTGCGTCCTCAACCTGCCGGTAGTGATTTTGATCCATCCCCGCTTCCTTCCCCACCCGATCACCCGCCGCGCCCATGCTCTTATCTACACGAGGCGCCTTCACAAGCGGCGCCCTTCATACGCAGCTCGGTCACTGTGTCATTGCGATATCGTACGCACGGTGAGTGTCACCCACAATTCAACGAAGCATCTGTGGAAGGTCTTCACGGATCGACAACGGCAAGTGGGAATTCCTCAGGCCGCCGGTACAAGTCGGCTCATCACGTCCAACTGCTTTTCCCCATCCGCGATCCATTCTTCCACCATGCCAGCCACGGCGAGAATGCGCGCCTCAACCGATTGGATCCGGTGCGTCGCAATCTCGATGCGGCGCTGGGCGACGAGAGAAAAGAAATTATGCAGGCCGGTCAGGAATGTGACAAGCAGCGTAGCATTCGCCTGCTTGGCATTCTCTTGGAGATGTTCGATCGTTTGCATGGATGCATCGAGCATCGTGCCAGCTTCCAGAATCGCACGTCCCTCGGCCCGAAGCCGGCTCAGATGAAGCGCAATACTCGGCAGATCTTGTCGCAACGAGCCGAGACATTGTGCATCCGTGCTCTGAATCGTGCGTAGCAACTCCCGAAAGGCCGTGGCCTCAATTTGATCGGCCCCCTGCCGGGCTTCATGCTCTAAGCGCTGCAACACCTGCGGAATAAGACTGCGCTGGGCGCCCCCCTTTGCCGCCTCGTCCTCCTGCAGCATGCGAATAGCGTTCAATAGGGTCAGAAAATCGAGGGCCGGTTCGTGCGAGGGCGACGCCTCCGGTAACGGCTCAATGTCCAGTGTGATTCCAGTGGCCCTCTTCACGGACGTGATCACGCCACGAAAGTGCTCACGGATCGTGCTGAAGTCTTCCTTGGTAGCAGTCGTCCGGTCTTTGATAGTTTCGATGAATGGAAGGAGGGCAAAGGTGGCGAGTTCGACCTCGGGCAGACTCACCGTGGCCGCTGAGCCGCCGAGACTGGTCACGCCTCGCACGACCGCGTCGACCAGTTGGGCATGCCGGTCTGAATCAGGCTGGTTTCCAAGTTCAGTCAACGCCGCGTGGATCTGAAGGAGCCACTCTTGCGCTTCCTGCCCGAACAGCTCAATCAGTTCTTTCTGGAAATCGTCCTGAGTTTGTTCCGGTTCTGTTGACACGATCGCATCCTGCCCACGACACATGCACGCGCCCGATAGGGATGGACGAGTGACGGTCTCTTAGCGTTTTCCATTCCCGAGTTGGGAGGCCAACCCCGCGATCTCGCCCAGCTTTCTCGCCAGATCCTCGAAGCGTCGCGTGGACTGATCCGCCATCTGTTCGGCATCCGCCGCACGTTTGGTTAATTGCATCGAGTGCTCTTGTTCGGCACCCAGCTCGAGTTCCAATTCCTGCACCCGCTGAGCCCTCTCTTCCAGCTGCTTGAATTGCGCGAGTAGAGCAGCCGCGGCTTCACGCTCAGCTGCGAGTGCGCCATTAAGTTCCGCCATCTGGGCGCGAGCCTTCTCACCCGCCTCCTCCAGTACCGGCACCATGGCTGCCACCTTTTCCAGTTGCGCACGCTCATTCCGCTGAACCTCCACCTCCTCTCGCTCGTTCGCCAGGATCCCTTCGAGCTCGCGGACGCGGTCTTCGACATGCTCAAGGCTGGTAATCTGGTTCACCAATTGATTGGCGGCCTCTCGCTCAGCCTCCAGATGCGCCTCCAACTCGATAATACGCGCTGCTTGGCGAGCGCCATCCGAGACCTGCTGAGCCAACTGCTCCACTCGACGCCGCTCTTCATTCAGTGCAGCTTCCAACTCGCCCGCGCGACGCGCCTGGCTCGACGTCTCTTCCAACTGCTGGGTGAGCGAAGCCCGCTGCGCACGCTCTTCCGCCACGCTCTGGTCGAGCGCCTGCGTGTGAGCGGACAATGCGGCGATCTGCTCGCGCTGTTCCGACAACACATCCTGAATCTGTTGCAGCTGCTCCTGACTCTGCCGGCGTTCGCCTCCCAACTGCTCTTCAAGTTCGGTGATTCGTGCATCCCGCTGAGCCAGGAGCACCTGATACCGATCATCGGCCTGCTGAGCCGCACTCGCATCAAGAGCTCGATCGTGGGGACGCTCCTCCGTAGCAATCTCGTTGCTCATCACTGGCAACGTCGGTTCCAGATCTGGAATACTTGCGGTGACCGGTTCGAGCGACTGTTGCCACTCCTGGTGAACCCGTGAGGGTGTTTCGATATCTTCCTGCATGTGCGAGACCGGAACAGGTGCGACCTCCTCGATGATCGGCGGCTCCGCAACAATTTGATGCTGCGGTTCCGGAACCGGCACAGGTTTTTGCGGCCGCTTCGTGAGCAGATCCAATACGCGATCCTTCAAGGAGGATCCTTGAAACGGCTTCTTCAAGACGCCATCGGCCTTGCAGGACTCAGCCTGCCTGGACACTTCGTCGTTGACAATGCCGCTGATCAAAAGCACAGGCAGATCCGCCAGACTCGCCTGCCCGCGGACGAACGCACAGACTTCATATCCACTCTTGTCTGGCATAATGACATCAGAGACGATCAGGTCTGGACGATCCTTTACCAGCATCGCCAGGGCTTCGGATCCGTTCGCTGCAAGCGTGACTCCCATCCCGGCCTCAGTCAGAAGACGCTCGGCCACCTTACGAACCGCAATGCTGTCATCGGCAATCAAAATCTTTGGCATGTCATTCCTCTACGCGATGTCAGGCGCATCGAGCCGTACGGCTCGATGCGACCCCTAAGGTTGCCAGGTTGATGAGAGGGATTTGCTCGTCGTCGGCGAGACACGATCCGGCAATGTCGGGATCACCGCCGCTGTGATACTGTAACGCCGACCGCGGCACCATGTGTAGCGATGGCACCTGGGAATCGATGCAGATGGCAAGCGGGCCATCGACGTGTTTGACGACCAGGCAGAGGGACTCCTCCCCCTGCATCCTGCGTTTAAACTTTGCCGCAAGATCGAACACCGGAAGGCACCCTTCCTCCTGCCGGACAAGTGACGTGACAAACGGCGTATCGCTAGGGACAGCCGTCGCACCCGGCCAGGGCAGAACGCCGCCGATTTCGTCGGTTCTTGCAGCCAGCCGCTGTCCGGCAACCGAAAACACCACCATATTCTGGATCCGCGCCTCGGTGGCACCTTGTGTGCCCCCTTGTGACTGTCTGCGTAACTGAGCGCGTAACATGAGTGCTCCTCGACTTCAGCGATTAGTTCACATGCCCCATGGGCAACGACACCGGTTCCTCGAGCGCAGCGGCGGACAGATACAATCTGGGATCAAACTCTCCCGGCCTGTGTTCCGAAAATCGAAGGGCAAAAATATCCAATGCCTGCTTTCGCAAGGGAAGCTCCAGCACCCAAAATGGATTTGCGATAAGCGCAACGTACGACTGATCGACAAAAAATCCCAGTAACCGGTCACGTTCTCCGCCTCGAAATTGAGGAGGCAGCGGATGGATCACAGCCCGTTCGACGTCGATCAGTCCCAGGACCTTGTCCACGGCAAATGAGCGGGACTTTTCCTCATTGCCGTACAGGATCAGCCTGCTCTCAGCGGTGGGGCTATTGGAGACGATCTTGAGTCGAGCGGCGAGATCAGTCCGGTCGTAGGGCACATGGGCCCAGGTCACGAGACCATCACGGCCCGCCTCGGCCGGCATCACGATGCCGCGAACCCAGTGAGCTGGAACGGCCACAGACGAGGTACCGATTAGCGTCACCAGAAATCTGACCGCCTGGCCGCTCGATACGGTGACTGTCCTTTGTCCGCGGAGGCCCATGTATGCCCTTCATTCTGCCAGTAACGGCACGAACCAACAAAACGTTCCTATTTTTCGACTCGAGCCTCGTGACCAGTCCACTTGCGCACTTCCTGGATCAGAGCCCGCTCTTCGACCGGTTTGGCAATATAACCCGAGGCGCCGACACTGACGGCCATCTGCCGATGCTTCTCGCCAGCCCGCGTCGTCATAACGAGAATCGGAGTCGCGTGAGTTTGAGGTCGCGCGCGCAGGGCCTGGATGACTTCGTAGCCATTCAACTTTGGCATTTCAAGGTCGGTGATGATCAGCTGATAAGCCTGCACCATGGCTTTGCGGCAGCCTTCCTCTCCGTCCGTCGCCGTTTCCACTGTATACCCGGCAGCTTCGAGCATGCGTCCCACGAACTTTCGGATACTGAGGGAGTCATCGATCAACAGAAGCGGTAGCTGGGTGCCGGACAACTGTCCCGCATCACTCTGGCCAACCCCTTCCGCACTCGACGCCGAGGCAGGATTGTGTGCGATCGACAACGCCTCATGATACTCACGTGTGGTCAACCGGCTGACATCCAGTACCAACACCACACGCCCCTCCGGATCAATGGTGGCACCGCCGAACACGGACCTCTCATAGGGTTTGAGTCCACCCAGGGACTTAATGACGATTTCCTGTCGGCCCAACAATTCGTCCACCGCACAGCCAAGGCCGCCAGTTGACGTTCGGACGACCACAACCGGGGTTGCTCCGTCAATGGTGCCGGCCTCACGCCGAA
>WBZN01002458.1_pt1 | contig 10297 bp, 6 predicted proteins | sample 5204281 | NCBI WGS metagenome assembly WBZN01 (sample SAMN12344347, study PRJNA552823) | activated sludge metagenome | biome: Activated sludge suspended growth; feature: Nitrification reactor; material: Wastewater; isolation source: activated sludge from nitrification reactor of wastewater treatment... | reverse complement strand
CGAGACGATCTGCGCACCGTCGAGCGTGTGCTGCTTCATGATGGAGAACTCGGCGTCATCGAGAGGCGCCGGTTTGTTCAGGATTCGGTCCGGAATGGCGATCTTGCCGACATCGTGAAGCGCCGCGGAAAGGCGGAGCCTGGCGAGCGCCTCACGGTCCAATCCCAGTTGCCGGCCGAGTAGCAGCGAGTAGCAGACCACCCGATGCACATGTCCGCCGGTATAGGGGTCGCGCTTTTCGATCGCTTCGGCGAGCGCCGTCACGGTCTCGATGAACTGCCGCTTCTGCGCGGCGTAGAGCCGGGCATTTTCGATGGCGTGCGCCAGCGGCCCGGCGAACAGCGTCATGCGGCGCTCGTCGTCGGCCGAGAAGCCTTCCTTACCGACCGGATTGAGAAGCTGCAACACGCCCACGACGTGCCCGTGGGCGATCAAAGGCACCGTCAGAATGGCACGTGTTCGGAACTCGGCACCGGTGTCGCCTCGCCAACGCGGGTCGGCCGCGACGTCGTTCACGACCTCCGGCAGGCCGCGGTGAGCTACGCTGCCCACGATGCCTTCGCCGAGCGGCACGCGGAGACCGCGGATCTCGGGCGCCGCCTGGCCCCGAACGATGCGAAAGAAGAGCTCCTGCCGCTCTTCGTCGAGCTCCCAGATCGAGCCCGTCTCGGCGCGGCAGACCTCCTCGGCCTTGCGCAGCGCCAGCTCGAGCACCCGCTCGAGCTCCAGGGTACTGGCGAGCTCCACCCCCACCTCCAGCAACGTCTCGTATTCAGCGAGACGTTGCTCGAGCAGTGCGGGGGAGAGGTTCTTCAGCATCGTATCCGCGAGGGTACTAGAACTGGGTGCCGATCCAGAAGGCCGTACGGAACCCCTTCTTGTCCGCTGGCGAACGGTAGGGGCGCGCGAAGTCCCAGTTGAGATCCAAGCCCAGGAAGTTGACCGTGAGACCCCAACCGTAGGCGGCTCGGCCATCGACGAAGGTGCTGGTCTTGCTGTCGTAGAACTTGAAGTCCAGCGGCGAGTACGAGTAGTACGCGGCGCCGATGTCGAAGAAGAACCGCCCACGAATGCCCTGGAATTTCAGTACTTGATTGCCCAGATAGTCGATCAGTGGAAAGCGATACTCGATATTCGCGAATGCCGCGCGATCGCCGGAGAAATCGCGGAAGTCGAATCCGCGCAACGTATCCAGGCCACCGAAGTAGAACGGCGTGGGGGCATTGCCGAAACTGGCTCCCGCGAACAAGCGCAGCGCCAGGTTCGACCGCCGGGTGACGCGAACGTACTGGCGGCCGTCGAAAAGTATGCTCGAGGTGAGCGTGCTGCTGGGCGAGATGTTGGGCAGGGTGTCCTTCTTGCCCAGATCCGGAGCGTAGCTGCCCTCGATCCGCCAGCGCCGGCCGGCGATCGGTCCGTTGTCCGAGAAGATCGCCGAGTCGCCAACCAGGGACAAGGAGAGCTGCGGGAAGGTGTCCTTGCGCGGCAAGATCACCGGCACGGTCTCGCCGTTGACGTTCGCCTCGAACGACTGGAAATCGATGTTGCGCGCGATGCCGGCGAGCTCGGCCCCGAAGCGATGGTAGATGTCGAGCGGATAGATCAGAGCGCCGGCGGCACCGGTCTCCGTATAGGCCGCCCGCAGGCGGCTCACGCGACCGTTGAACGCGTCTTGCGCGACGTAGAACTCTCGGTAGTCGAATACTCGCGTCTGCCACTGCAAGCGTCGAGACAAGTCCAGGTACTGAAGCTCGAAGTTCGAGAAGCTGGCGATGGAGCTGAAGAGCGCCGTGATGCGACGGTTGCCTAGATAGTCGCTGAACGAGAGATAGGTATCGGCGTAAATCGTCTGGTCGCTGTTGACCCCGACTTCGGCGCCGGCATCCTCGAGGAAGAACTTGAAGCCCTTCACCTTTTCCTGGTTGGCGGGATCGAGCGTGACCTTGATGTCGGGTTCGAACTTGGTGAGTTGCGCCGGTGCTGCCGGAGCCGCCGAGACGGCCGTCTTCTCGGCCGCGCCGGCCGCGTCCATGGCCTCGATCGTGTAGAGATCGAAGCGGCTGTTCCAGAAGCCCGAGTACACCAGTCGATCGCCCCCTTCGGGCTCTGCGAGCACGGTCGGCATGTAGCAGCCGGTAACCACGTTGGTGTACTGCCGAATGTCACCGCTCGCAAGATCGAGACCGACGATGTTCTCCACGCCCGCCAGGTCGCGGGTGTAGTACAGGCGCGAACCGTCGGTCGAGAAGACCGGATCCCGGTCGTTCGAATCGCCGGTCGTAACCGCGTACCGCTTCGTCGGATCGGCGAGATCGACGCGGTAAAGATGCGTGCGGTCGGCGCTCACCGAACTGAACACGATCGACTTGCCGTCCGGCGAGTAGGTTGGACCGCCGTCGTACGCCTCGTCGTTGGTGACGTTGTTCACCTTGCCGCTCTCGAGGTCCACCTCGAAGATGTCGAACTGTCCGTTGCGATCGGCGGAGAACGCGACGCGCTTGCCATCCGGGCTCCACGCCGGACCGATCTGCTGCTCCACGTCCGGCATCGGCACGATGCGATCGATACCGCCGTGCAGGACGTTCAGCAGCAACAGATCGCGACCGCGGTCGCGCTTCGCGAACACCGCCACCTGATTGCCGTCGGGAGAGAAGGCGAGGTCGCGGCCCATCTTGCGGCCCATCGTGAACTCCTGGGCCACTAGATACTGGTACTTGTTGGTCGGACTCTTGGTGAGCGAGCGAATGACCTTGCGCTTGCGGGCATCGAACAGAACGACGTCCACGTCATCGCGCAGCGTGCTGATCGCCGCCACCAGATCGCCCGAAGGCGATGCCACGGGCGAGATGTTCATCGCCGGCGCGTCCTCGTCGCCGACACGGAAACGACGACCGAAGTCGCCCGGTTCGCCGGTACGCACCAACTCGGGCAGGTACTTCTTGCGCAGCCAGCGCCGGAACTCGATGTCGAAGTCCTCGGGTTCCATGCGGAAGGCGTGCTTGATCGCCTTGTCGACCCTGCCGCCGAGCGTATTGCGATAGTCGTAGATGAAGTCGCGGAACCCTTCCTTGCCCCAGCGATCCTCGATGAAATCGAACACCGCGTGGCCGAAACGGTAGGCGTAGAAGCCGGCGAAGTTCACGCGCGTGATCGGCGGGATGTTGTCGTTGACCACGGCGTCGCGCAGGAACATCTTGTCGCGCGCTTCCTCGTCGCGCCCCATGTAGCTCGCCATGCCTTCGATCAGCCACGTCGGCGGGGACTGCGTGAGCGCCTTGCTCAGGTGCCCGCCGAAGAGGATGTGGTACTGGAAGATGTGCGTCAGCTCATGGCCGATCAGCTTCAGCAGCTCCTCATCGGGCAGATCGACAGGCAACACCATGCGGAAGTGCACCGGGCTGGCGAACGCGCCGACGCTCTCGGGCACGAAGCCGGGCAGCACGTTGTTCTGCTCGAAAGCCGAATGCGTGGCGAAGAAGATGAGCGGCGTGGGCTCCTTGATCTGAAAATCGAACTCGCGCGACAGCCGGTCGTACTCGCTCTCGGCGAACGACGCCACCCGCTCTAGCGTGGCCTGCTCCTCGGGATAGAAGTAGAGATCGAAGTGCGGCGAGTGGTAGATGCTCCACTTGAACTCGCGGTACTGGATCTTGTTCTTGCCGAAATTACCTTCGATGGCGCCGTACTGGGCGGTGGCCGGGAAGGCGGCGAGCAGAGACAGCCCTGCGAGGGCCAACGCTGCGACGAGCAGGCGCGTGGGCTTCGGTCCAGACACGGAAGTCCTCCTTCTGTGCGGCGGGCTACTGCGTGAACAACGTGCGCGCGGCCTCGACTTGGCGCTGCGCGAAGATGCCGATGATGCGATCCTCGAGCGACGAGAGATTCTCGAACATCCCTTGCAGCGGGTCGGCGCTCTCGCCTTCGACCTTCTTGAAGTCCTTGAAATTGTCGGAGTACAGCTGCTCGCCGGTGTGGCCGTCGTAGACCTGGATGACGATGTCGTACTCGAAGCCGGTCTGCTCCACCAGCACCTGCCGATAGTACGTGCGGCCGTCGAACGGTGAGACGTACTCCTCGGTGCGGTACCCGGTTCGATCCTGGACGTCGAAGTCGAGGCTGCCCGCGAGCACCAGATCGGCCTGCGTCCGTTCGCCGACGGCGCGCCAGAAATCGCGGTTCTTGCCCAGCACGTCGAGATCGAAGTTCGGGTAGTCCACCGGACCGCTGTCGATGACCTTGAGGTCCGACTCCCGCTTGACCAGTTTGGTGAGGTAGCGTGCGAATTCCTTCTGGATGTCGAGGTTCTTCATCCGTGCGTCGCGCTCGCCCTCGCGGCTGACCACGAGAAATGGCGCCAGGGTCACCGACTTGCGGCCCTGCAGATCGACGCGCGCGCGCACCGGCAGGTTCAGCTTCACTTCGATCGAGCCCGCCGCGCGCACGGAGCTGGCAACGCCCAGGCACAGGAGAGCGACGGCACCGATCTGACGCAAGTTCACTGGCTGCCTCCTGGGGCGGCCTTGGGCACTACCGGGGGCGGGTCGGCCGGCTTGGCCTTGCCCTTGAAGCTCTGGTAGAACTCGGCGAACCGTCCGTAGTTCCGCTTGACGTCGACGTTCGACGGATCCACCTTCAGGGCTCGCTGGTAGGCGACCAGGGCGTCATCGAACTTGCCCAGGGCCTCGAGTGCCACGGCTATGTTGTTGATTGCACGAACGTTCTCGGGCTCCATGCGCTCGGCCTGGCGAAACCGGAACAGCGCCTCGCTCCACAGACCGCGCTGCGCCATTTCTGTGCCGAACTGCAGTTGCGCCGCTGCCGTACTGCCCGCCGGAGCCTTGGCGAACGCCTCCGCCGCGGTCAGCGCGAGCAGAGCCGCAAACAGCAGGCAAACCCCTCGCTTCATTGCTCCAACCCGCCTCGTTTTGCGATGCGACGCGCTGGTTTTCATGGCTCCCCGAATCTCGCGGCGACCATAGCACAGGGATTTTGCCTGCCGCACTCACGAACGGCAGGTTGGCCGACCCGGCAAAAGACAGGGACGAGCGACGCCAGCTCAACGGCGAACCTGCCTCGAGGTGCCCAACGACGACCAAGCGTCGGTTGCCGCCCAGCGAAAGCGTCCCTAGTAGCGTGGACCACACTCGCGATCTGCTCATCGCAATGAACGCCGCGCCCGATCTGCCGCGTGCCGCGCTCTGTCGCCTGGCCCTGGAGACCGAGACCTGGGGAGGCGGTCTGTCGCCCCGGGCGGCCGAGGACTACGCGCACGACCTTGGGGTCGCGCCGGACGTCCTCGAGCGCGCATTGGCCTGCATTCCTGCTGCCGGCCGCCTTGCCGCCCAGCAACGGAAGAAGGCGCGGTCACTGGGCGCGGAGATCGTGACGTTCATCGACTCCGACTACCCCCCGTCGCTCGCCGAGCTGCCGCTGCCGCCGCCGGTGTTGCACGTGCGCGGACGCTTGCCGCGTCTCCCGGGAGTCGCCATCGTCGGTTCTCGCCGCGTCGATGCCTATGGCGCGGAGGCTTCCACCTTCTTCGCCCGCGATCTCGCCTCGCGCGGGCTCACCGTGGTTTCCGGATTCGCCGTCGGCGCCGATGCCGCCGCGCATCGCGGCGCACTCTCGGCCGGCGGCCCGACCGTCGCCGTTCTCGGTTGCGGTCTCGGGGTCGACTATCCCGCGGGTCACCGCACCCTGGGGGATGAAATCGCACGCTGTGGCGCCCAGGTCAGCGAATTTCCCTGCGGCTTGCGGCCGCAGTCCTGGCACTTCCCGGTGCGCAACCGGATCATCGCGGCGCTGTCGTACGGCACTCTGGTTGTTCAGGCTACTCCGCGCTCCGGCTCCCTGGTGAGCGCGCGCCTCGCCCTCGAGCTCGGCCGCGACGTGTATGCCCTGCCGGGGCGCATCTTCGACGAGCGATCCTTGGGCCCGAACGGCTTGATTCGCGACGGCGCGCTGCTCGTGCAGCATCCGCAGGACATCGTCGACACCCTTCCCGAAGCCGTCCGATGCGCCCTTCGCGCCACTCAGGCGCCCGCGCCGGCCGGAACGGATGCCGACGGGATGCCGGACGGCCTCGGGGGGGACCTACTCGGACTGCTCCGGCCCGGGGAACCGCTGGGGCCCGAGGCCCTCGCCCAAGCGACCGCGAAAGCCGTCGAGCAGGTCCAGGCGGCCCTGATCGAGCTCGAGCTCGCCGGCTGGGTCCGGCGCTTTCCCGGCGGCACCTACGCGCGTCGTGCCTAGAGCGGTTCCCGTCCTCCGTCCGGTACCCAACGGCGGTCTACACGGCCAGCCGGAGGGAGTGTGCTACCCTCGGGCGCTTGCAACAGCGCCGGCCGCCTGCAGGGGCCGCCGGAATACGCAACCCTCAGAGAACGTTCTCCCATCGCCGTGAGCAAGAACCTCATCATCGTCGAAAGCCCCGCCAAGACGCGCACGCTCAAGAAGTTCCTCGGACGCAACTACACGGTCGAGGCTTCCGTGGGCCACATCCGCGATTTGGCGAAGAAGGACATGGGCCTGGGCCCGGACTACGAGCCACAGTACGTGACGCTGGCGGCCAAGAAGGACGTGGTGAAGAAGCTGCGCGACGCCGCGGCGAAGGCTGAGATCGTCTACCTGGCGCCCGACCCCGACCGCGAAGGTGAGGCGATCGCGTGGCACATCGCCGAGGTGCTCAAGAAGCCCGAAAGCGCCATCCGCAGGGTGACCTTTAACGAGATCACCAAGCAGGCGGTGCTCAAGGCCCTCGAGAACCCCCGCCAGATCGATCTCCGCAAGGTGGACGCCCAGCAGACCAGGCGCATCCTCGATCGCATGATGGGCTTCCGACTGTCGCCGCTGCTGTGGGACAAGGTGAAGCAGGGTCTGTCGGCCGGACGCGTGCAGTCCGTGGCGCTCAAGATGGTGTGCGAGCGCCAAGACGAGATCGAGGCCTTCCAGCCCGAGGAGTACTGGGTCTTCGGCGCCCGTCTCGAAGGCAAGCAGCCGCCCCCGTTCCTCGCCCGCCTTCATCAGATCTCCGGCAAGAAGGCCAAGGTCGAGAACGGCGAACAGGCGGCCGTCATCGAACAGGCTCTGCAAAAAGGCAAGTTCGCGGTCGGCGGAATCGAGCGCAAGGAGTCCAAGCAGAAGCCCGGCCCGCCGTTCATCACCAGCCGCCTGCAGCAGGAAGCCGCGCGCCGCTTCGGCTTCTCCGTCAAGCGCACCATGGGCATCGCACAGGGTCTGTATGAGGGTAAGGAGATCGGCGATCGCGGTCCGACCGGCCTCATTACCTATATGCGCACCGACTCGACCCGCGTCGCCGACGAAGCCCTGGAGGCCGGGCGTGAGTACATCGCCGCCACCTACGGCAAGGACGCGCTGCCCGAGAAACCAAACGTCTACCGCACGAAGAAGGACGCACAGGACGCCCACGAGGCCATCCGGCCGACCTACTTCGACCTGCCCCCCGACGCCGTAGCGCAGTACCTCGAAGCCGACGATCTCAAGCTCTACCGCCTCATCTGGGAGCGCTTCATCGCCTCGCAGATGCTGCCGGCGGTGTTCGACGTCACGCAGGTCGACGTGCAGAGCGGCATCTACACTCTGCGCGCCACCGGTCGGGTCATGAAGCGGCCCGGGTTCCTGGCCATTTACCAGGAAGCCGCGGAAGAGACCGTCGCCGGTCGCGACGACGAAGCGCCGGCCGCCGACTTCCTGCCACCGCTCAGCGAGGGTGAGACCCTGAAGCTGGTGCAGCTCGAGAAGGAACAGAAGTTCACGCAGCCGCCGGCGCAGTTCAGCGAAGCGACGTTGGTCAAGGCGTTGGAAGAGAACGGCATCGGCCGGCCGTCGACGTACGCCACGATCCTCTCGACCCTGTCCGAGCGCGAGTATGCCGAGAAAGTGCAGGGGCGTTTCAACCCCTCGCAGCTCGGCCGCGTCGTGAACCGCCTGCTGCAGCAGGGATTCAACGACATCATCAACGAGAGCTACACCGCCGGTCTCGAGCTCAAGCTCGACGAGATCGAAGACGGCCAGGTGCCGTGGAAGACCGCCATCGCCGAGTTCGACGTCAAGTTCTCCAAGGATCTCGCGAGCGCCGGCGAGGCCATGCCGAACGTCAAGCGCGAGGGGCTCGCCACGGACGAGATCTGCCCGCAGTGCAGCTCGCCGCTGCGCATGCGCTTTGGACGCTACGGTACGTTCCTGGGCTGCAGCAACTATCCCGAATGCACCTATACCCGTAATCCCGAAGAGAGCGCCGAGCAGGCCGCGGCGAGCGCCGATGCGGCGGCCGAAGTGCCGCCCTGCGAGAAGTGCGGCAAGCTGATGGCGCTCAAGCGTTCGCGCTTCGGCACGTTCCTGGGCTGCACCGGCTATCCGGACTGCAAGAACATCCGCAAACTGGGCAAGCCGGCGGTCGCCAAGTCGACGGGCGTGCCCTGCCCGGACTGCGGCCAGGGCGTGATCGAGGAGAAGCAGTCCCGCCGGGGCAAGATCTTCTTTTCGTGCAACCGCTATCCCGACTGCAAGTTCGCTCTCTGGGATCGGCCGGTGGCCATTCCGTGCCCGCAGTGCGCGGCGCCGTTCCTGGTCGAAAAGACCACCAAGAAGCTCGGGACGCGCCGCTTGTGCCGCAAGGAAGGCTGCGGCTACAGCGAGCAGGTCGAAGAGGCAAGCTGAGCGGACGGTCCCTGCCCGCGTAGAATCAGCCGCGGGCCCGCCGGCTCGGTGCAGGCCCCCTAGTCGACCATGACCGCGCATCGCGCCGCCTCGGATCCACCGCATCTTCGATTCGCACGCTTCGCCATCGCGGCGTTGCTGGTCGCGGTGCCGTTCGTGTTCGTGCCCACCGCCGACGAGGCGTTCCGGCTGCCGAAGCTGCTCGCCAGCGAAAGCCTCGGCCTGCTGTCGCTGATCGCCCTCGCCTTCGGCCTGCGTCACGTCGATCGGGTGACTTTGGGGGCGATCTGGCGCCTCCCCGCCGTCCGCGCATCGCTGCCGCTCCTCGTCCTCGCCCTGCTGTCGCTCGCCACCACCGACTACCCCTCGGGTGTTCGTCTGGCCTGTGCTTCCCTGGCGATCGGCACCGGCTGCCTCGTGGGCTGGAGCGCAGGCGTGGACGAGCCTGGTCGCCAGCGGCTCCTTCGCCTCCTGATCCTGCCCGCCTGCGCCCTGGGACTGCTGGCGCTGCTGCAGCTGAGCGGCATCTACAGGCCGTTCGGTCTGGTGGGTGGCGCGGAACGCTCACGCGAAGGCATCACGTCGCTCGCCGGCAACGCGGGCGACCTCGGCGCCTATCTGGTGCTGCCATCTCTGCTGCTCCAGGCGGCCATCGCAACCGCCAGCGGCATGCGGCGGTGGTTGCTCGGAGGTGCGCTGGCGCTGTGCGTCTGCGCACTCGCCGCCACCCAGACCTTCACCGCGCTGATCGCCGCCGTCGTCGCGAGCCTCCTGTTCTGGGGCCTGCGGCTGCCGCTCAAGCGCACGCTGATCGCGGGTGGCGTCGCGCTGCTCATCGGCGCGGGTCTCATCGCGGTCATCCCGCAGCTGCGAGCTCGCACCACCAGCAAGCTGACCTCGCTCGCGCAGGGCGATTGGGACCAATTCCTTACCTATCGCCTGGACGGCTGGCGCGCCGCGGTCTGGATGCTGGAGCGTCATCCGGTCACCGGCGTCGGACACGGGGCGTATCGCTCGCAGTACGCCGCGGCGCGCATCGACCGCGTCGAGCACGGCGCGACCTACGAGGGTCGCTACCGGCAGCTCTCCTTCTTCAACGCGCACAACGACGCGCTCGAGATCGCTGCCGAGCTCGGATGGCCCGGGGTGGCGGCGCTCGGTTGGGCAATCTGGGTCGTCATCGCGGCGGCTCGACGGTTGGCGGGTGCCGAGCGCGCCCTCGCGGCGGCGGGTCTGCTGGCCATGGCCGTTCTGGCGGCCGGCGGCTTCCCTTTCGAGACCGCGCTGATCGCCTACCCCTGGTTACTGTTCCTGAGCGGCGTCCTCGCGCCCGCCACACCCGCACCCGAGGTCGTGGCCGTCGAGCAGCGATCGGCACCGGCGGCGGGCGGCCGCAAGACGCGCCGCTAGCGCTCCCGATCGCGCCTAGAATCGTGCGATGACGGAACCGGTGCACGTTATTGGTGGGGGGCTCGCCGGCAGCGAGTGCGCCTTCCAGCTCGCCGAGCGCGGTGTGCCGGTGGTGCTGCACGAGATGCGTCCCGTGCGCAGCACGCCGGCGCATCACGGCGACGCCTTCGCCGAGCTGGTGTGCAGCAACTCGTTGCGCAGCGACGAC
>WBZN01002456.1_pt1 | contig 10302 bp, 8 predicted proteins | sample 5204281 | NCBI WGS metagenome assembly WBZN01 (sample SAMN12344347, study PRJNA552823) | activated sludge metagenome | biome: Activated sludge suspended growth; feature: Nitrification reactor; material: Wastewater; isolation source: activated sludge from nitrification reactor of wastewater treatment... | reverse complement strand
ACTTCCAGTAGCACCAGTATTACCTGTTCCACCACTATTTCCAGTATTACCTATACTTCCAGTAGCACCAGTATTACCTGTTCCACCACTATTTCCAGTATTACCTATACTTCCAGTAGCACCAGTATTACCTGTTCCACCACTATTTCCAGTAGCACCCGTTACGGTAGATGTTGGGCCAGTAGCTCCAGTATTACCAGTTCTCCCAATAACCCCAGTAGCGCCAGAGTTGCCAGTTAATCCTGTAGCACCAGTAGATCCTGAATTACCTGTATTACCTACAACAGTAGAAGTTGGGCCAGTGGCACCTGTAGCGCCTGTATTACCTGTTAGACCAATAGCACCGGTATTTCCAGTATTCCCAGTTAAACCAGTATTACCAGTTGCTCCAGTTACAGTAGACGTTGGGCCAGTAGCTCCAGTAGCTCCAGTATTACCAGTTCTACCTATAATTCCGGTAGACCCACTATTGCCTTGGTTTCCTGTATTACCAGTATTGCCAGAATTACCACTATTGCCTTGGTTTCCTGTATTACCAGTATTGCCAGAATTACCAGTTCTACCTATTACTCCGGTTGCGCCGGAATTACCAGTCAGTCCAATGGCGCCTGCTGTTCCAGTAGAACCAGAGTTTCCAGTTAGCCCAATAGCACCTATGGCCCCAGTAGAGCCAGAGTTTCCAGTTAGTCCAATAGAACCTGTTGCGCCAGAATTACCAGTTAATCCTATATTACCGGTAGTACCAGTAGTGCCAAAATTACCCGTTATGCCCGTAAATCCTGTATTACCCGCTGCACCGGTAGATCCGCTGTTTCCTGTTAAACCATTATTTCCAGTCTCGCCACTATTTCCAGTTAATCCAATACTACCAGTTGATCCTGAATTACCCATAGCTCCTGTGGGGCCTGTATTTCCGGCGTTTCCTACTATAAGACTATCTGGGCCAGTAGCACCAGTATTTCCTAAAGCTCCTGTAGGGCCTGTTACGCCCGTGATTCCTACATTATTTCCAGTAGGTCCTATAGGACCAGTAGATCCTGTTACGCCTGTTGTACCGTCCAGGACTGGAGTTCCGTCTACAGTAAGCTTTCCATTATGTGCGATAGATACTGCTTTACCGCCTAAATATAAAGTATTTCCACTTAAGTATAAATCTTTCCACTGTTTAGTAGGAGAGCCTAAGTTATAAGTAACATCTTTAGCTGGAATAATATCTGTAGGTACTGATGTAAAATCTGCCCCTAAGTCTAAGGGTACATTAGGAGCATTTTGTATGGGCCAAAAAGACCCATCTACGGCTAAATAATCTGGTTCTGCGCCCGTTGTTGAAATAGTTTGTACAGGCCAAGGAGTTCCTTCGGCACTTGTATCTTGATATAGTCGTATTTTACATGAATATCGTAAAGGTAAGCTTAATCTATAAGTATCTTTGGATATTTCATAAATTTGAAACTTTTGGTCAAGCTGACGTAAGTAAAGTACGTCCCCAAGAATTGGTGGCCTGCCTAGTGCGTTTTCAATAAGACTTATATTAAAACCAACGTGGCCAGTACGTTCTGCTACTTGACCAATTGCGTCCGTCATACCGTGTTGAGTATTTTCGTCAATTTGTAAAATAGCTCTGACTTCAATTGGTTCATTATAAACAGGGCTTGATATAAAGTCTCTATACAAAGAATCATAGTTTGGCTGAACGTCAGAAATCTTATAGTAGTATACAGGAACGCCTTTGAGAGTAAATTGCTCAACATCTACCTGATTAAATAAATTGTAATCCTTTAATAGACCTGGATTACCGTCGTTGTAATTAAAGCTATTCCCTTTTCCAGCCACGCCACACCTATATTATTTAATTTGTTTTAAGTAAGTCTTCTATTGACCTAGTGAGAGTTTTTAGAATTGGTCTGTAAAAATCACCATATTCCAAAGACATTATAAAAGGACTTATTACTATAAGATTCGTTTCTTCGTCATAAACTATCATGTCATCTATATTTTTTACAAAAGTAGTTAACATTGTTAAAGATAACTCTTTTACCCCAGGAATGGCAGGACGAATACCTTTAATTTCTGGTAGGCCTTTTTCGGTTATTGGAAGCATATTCTGTCTTAAAAATTCAATTGCTTCTCCCTCAAAGTTTTTTGGCCCGAGGCTTGGTATAGCATCTTGTAATACATGCTGTTTTATAGACAAAGCATACTGTTTTTGTAAGTCTTTCTGAAAGCTATTCATTGCTTCTTTATTTATCTTTATCTCTGAATTACTTCCGAATAGGTCTTGCTTAAATTTAATACCCATTATAAATCTAATACTCTCCAAGGAGCTACTAAATAATCGTCTGGCTCTGTTAAATTAGCTGGTTTAACGAAGGGAGGCTTAATGTTATTTTGTAGTAATACATTTTCTAATACTAATTGAGAAACTTCTGAACAGATATGACCGTTTCTTGATTTACACCATGCTGTCCATTGTTTTTTTGGAAATATTCTCGTTTTACCGTGTTGTAAAAATAAATTAAAAATAGTGACAAATCCGTAAGGTTTCCTCGAATAATTAGAAGCCTCTAATAGTATTTTTGAAACATCTATATCAACGTCTAATGAGGCTATACCATATAAATTAAACCCATCTTTTCTATTGTGTAACTCACTCTCGGTAAAAGTTTTAATTAAAATACCATTTGCAAGAGCGTCTAATATTATATGAGAGCCGTAAGATGTACCTAAATATAAAGATACATGAGTTACTTTATTTCCAGTTATTAATTGGATACATTTGGGTATAATATTTGAAAGCTTATTAGCTGTTGCTTGGTATAATAAAATATCTCCGGGTTTAAACATTTTACTCCTTAATTCTTTGGGGCGTGGCATATTGTTCGATATAACCTGTATATAGTTAATTACTTCTTAAAGGAATCTACATGGCAAAGTGCCCTATATGTTCAACAGAAACTGACAAGCAAATTAATACCAGCCCTTACTGGGTTTGTCCAACTTGCGATTGCTGGTTTCAAGATCCACTGCCTTCCAAAGTATACGAAGGAGTTCATGAAAAGGATGAAACCGGACACTCTGCCCGAATGGGAGATCACGAGAAAAGTATTAATAAATCTCTAGCAGAACATATATTTATCCATCATATGGATTCTATTCCTGATAGAACCTTGGATGTAGGCTCTAAATATCCTTATTTAAGTAAATGTCTAGCTGACTTGGGTTGTCTATCTTATGGTATGGACGCCATAGATGAAGTAAATGAATATAGCAATGAACTTAATGTTCCTATGGTTTGGGGAGATTTTGAAAAGCTTTCTGTTGAGCAAATTCTTGCTCAAACAGGGGGAGAAAAGTTTAAACTTATTACTTTGATACATATGTTTGAGCATCTTTATAATCCTATTGAAGCTGTAAAGAAATTAAAACAACTATTAACAGACGATGGTGTATTATATCTTCGCCTCCCCTCACACGGAGTTTCTGGATATGAGCGCGATATGAATGAATTTCACTATAAGATTCATCCATATTTCCATTCAATGGTTAGCATGCTACAAATTCTTGTCGAAGCAAAAGATGCTTTTGTAGTTGAAAGTCATACTCCTATGGAAGGTGCTGGTCAAGTAGATGTAGTCCTTAGACCCATAAAGAAAAAGCCACAAGTTTGGGCTGGTATGATTGTAAAAAACGAAGAAAGGGATTTACCCAAGTGTTTAGCTACTATACAGGATTGTGTTGACGGTCTTGTAATTATGGATACGGGCTCTGTTGATAAGACAGAAGAAGTAACCAAAACAATGTGGAATAAACCCCTAATTTATGAAACATATACAGGAGCTTCTAAACAAGATGAGTCGGGCGATTGGAAACTATGGGATTTTGGTAAAGCTCGTAATGCCTTCGTAGAGAAGATTGAAGCTATACCAGAAGCTGATTTTTTAATCTGGTTTGATGCAGACGATACTCTATTAACGCCAGAAGCGCTAAAAAGAATGTTCTATTCTCCATATAAAGTCTTTGGTGTAATGATTGAAACTGACGGATTAAAGTGGGTTCATCACAGGGCTTGGAGAACTAAACAAGGTATTAAATTTGGTGGAAGAATTCATGAATATCCTATATTAGGGAATCTTGATACTTTTGTATTTAATAATATTACTATCCATCATGATGCCGCACCTGGTATTGGAGAAGACTCCAATACAAGAAATCTTCGTATTTTAGAAGGTGAATTAGAAGATAACCCTAACGACACAAGAACTGCGTTCTATCTAGCTAATACACACAAAGATGCTGGAAGATATGAACAAGCTATTAAATACTATGATATTAGAATCAAGTTAGGGCCTGGGTATTGGGATGAGTGGATTACATCTTACTTATATAAAGGCCGTTGTGAGAGAGCTTTGGGTAGATTTGATGATGCTGAAAAGACATTACTACAAGGCGTATCCGAAGCACCTAATTGGTCTGAATTGTGGATGGAATTAGGATATATGTTATTTGGCAGCAATAATAAGAATCTATGTATTTCTTACTGTATGCAGGCTGCTCATAGAATAAATACTCCTACACAGCTTTGGAGAGAAAACAATAAATACGAAGATCAGCCACGGAGACTAATGTCATTCTGTTATCAAGAGTTAGGAGATACACAGAGAGCTTATGATATGGCAATCGAAGCCAAGAGATTTATTGGCGACAATGATGTAGAATGGAACAACAGAATTTCTGCTTTAAAAGCCCTTTTAACCCCAGAACAAATAAAAGAAAACACAGTTGTTAAAAAGATAGCTTTAGTTCGCCCTGGTGCCGTAGGAGATGTAATCATGATAAGCAATGTGATACCCGCCCTAAGGGCCAAATATCCAGAGGCTGTTATTGATTTCTATACTAAAGTTCAAGGATTAGAACCCATCTTGATGCAGGCTGGAGTATCCAGAGTTATTGACTTTGATAGTTTAGCACCGGTTGAGTGGACTTATGACGCTGTATCTTATTTAACTGGCTATCCATTATCCGAAGGCTATCCAGAAGTTCCTATGGCTAAACACCTATTAGAATACTTCCAAAATGAAATTAACGGGATTAATGTATGAATTTACCAAGGTTAGAGCTAAAATTAGAACCAATTCTTAAAGAAGATTATATTACTGTACACCCTTTTACAGGGTGGTCCCGTTTTAAGGAGTGGCCTATTGAGCGGTGGGAAGAACTCATTAATAAAATAAGAGAAAATTCAGATATACCTGTAACATTTATTCAAATTGGTACACCAAACGAAACTAAATTAGCTGGTTGTGATCATTCTTATATGGGTAGGCCATTAATGGATAGTATTAATCTAATCGCTAACGCCAAACTCCATATGGGAGGCGATAGTTTTAGTAATCATACTACACATTTAACAGGAACTCCTGCTGTTATTCTTTGGGGTTCAACACAATATACAGCATCTGGATATGAAGAAAATTGTAATATTAACTTCAAAGTTCCATGTCAACCCTGCTTTAAAGAGAATCCAAATATTAGTTCTATGTCCAGAGGACCTTGTGAGAATTTAATAGACAGAGTTCATGCTTGTATGGCTAATATTACAGTAGATATGGTCTATGAAAAAGCCCAAGAATATTTATTAAATAGAAACTAATTTTGTAATCTCTGCTCTAATAGCAAGTTCAGCCTCTAATAAAGAAGTAGCGGCGTGGTGATAAAAAGTACCTGATAATTTTTCAGAATAATACGCTATGTATTCTTCTCTCATCTCAGGGGATCTGGATAATACTTCAACAGCCATAGCTTCAGCTTCTTGTTGCAATCTAAAATCTTTGTTGGTTACATATCTCCATAACCATTTACACTTCCCATACTGGGACTGTTGCTTTAAATGAACATTCTCGTGTATGACAATCTCTTTTTCATAGATTGGATCACCAATTGTCTCGGGATAATAAATATTTGGATATATTGTGACCCAAACAGTTCTGGACGTAAATAACTTTAACCAAAATGGTTTTTCTTTTAGCATATTTAGTATACCTTAAGTAACAAAAACAATATCATATATAGTACAAGTACTACCGCCAGTAAAAATATCAGGAAAAATACCTACTCTATATCCATCGCAAGAACCTCTAACTTTTAAATTAGCTATATTTTGACTGGTTAATGGTACATCATACTGTGCAGCTGCATAATCTACCGGAACTCCGGTCTCATCACTATTACAAGCAACAATATCTGTATAGGTAAATCCATCCGTGGAATATTGTACTGCTGCTGTAACTACACCACCACCATCGCTGGTAGCAGAAAGGCTGGCATACACTTTTAATGTACCTGTATATGTACCAGTACCAAACGTGTCAAAAGTTCCAGCATATGTTCTTGTACCATTCAAAGATGTAGCAGTAATTGTAGCAGCTGTAGTAGTATCTACTGTAGCCGAAGTATCAAAGTCATATGCTGAATTACCACTTGCTAAAGTTCCTCCAGTAGATCCAGCAAAGTAACCACCAGCATTAGCTGTTGGTCTATACCAAGATTTAGAATTTCTACACATAGCTACTAAAAAAGGAATACTCATGGTTAGGCTACTCCAGTTCCCATAGAAGCCCACCAGATAGATCCAGTATATACCATAGATACCATAGTTTTTGTATTTATCGTAGCTGATATAGTTTTAAGGCCTCCGGTCCAAATAATTACAGAGCTTGACGGCCACGCAAGGGTTGATGCAGTTGTTCCTCCCTGCGTGATAAGGATGTTTATACTTTGTCCAGCAGTTGGATTTGTTGGTGTAGCCATAGTACAAGCCGTTGTAGTTGCTGGAAGAGCAACCGTAAATAAATTGCCCAAAGAACAATCTACTGTATATGTATTAGTAACGTTGGAAACAGCAGTAACGGCAGAAGATATAATAGCTTTAGTTGCTTTAATGTACGAGTTTGAGTTTATGTTTCCTGATACACCAAGACCGCCGTTTGTTACAAGTAAAGCACCACTTGTATAAGCGGAAGAAGCGGTTGCTGCAGAAACCGTCACTGAGGGCGCTGTTAAAAGAGTTGTAGATGGATTAAAAGTAAATCCAGTATTAGTCCCTAAAGTTACAGAGGTTCCCTGCGAAGTTGCAAATACACCATAATACGTAGCAGCTGCGGTATTATTAGCTGCACTAACTCCGAGGCTCAAAGTAGCTAAAGATAGGCCAGCGCCTATCGAAATCTCTTCTGGAGCGCCTGTAGAAGCTGTTGTTCTACCCAATAATCTGGCAGTATTCATAGTATACGTGCCTGCAGTTCCAGTAGAGCCAGTAGCACCTGTATTACCTACAGCGCCTGTAGCTCCGGTAGCACCGGTAGGACCAGTATTTCCAGTTACTGTAGAAGTTGGTCCAGTAGCTCCTGTAGCACCAGTATTCCCCGTTTTTCCAATTACTCCAGTAGCTCCAGAATTACCAGTTAATCCTGTAAGACCTGTTCCACCGGAATTACCAGTATTACCAGTAACAGTGCTAGTAGGTCCTGTTGCGCCTGTATTACCAGTCTTTCCAATTACACCAGTGGCACCGGAATTACCTGTTAATCCTGTTAGTCCAGTACCGCCAGTATTACCAGTATTTCCAGTTACTGTAGAAGTTGGTCCAGTAGCTCCTGTAGCTCCGGTAGGACCAGTAACACCAGTTATACCAATGTTAACGCCAGTTGCACCTGTGGCACCAGTTCCACCAGTTCCACCAGTTATACTTCCATAACCAAAAGCCATATTACATTATTCCTTATACTACTGGTTCGTCTATTACGGGTTCTGGTGGAGTGTTATCTTCATCTAACCACTTTTTAGCTAATCCAGTCATTAATGTCATTAATTCTACAGCCTGTGGGTCAGAATATACTTGGGAAAGAGTTCTTGTGACAGAGGGCAAAGGTTTGTGTATTACTTCACCAGAACCGAGAGTAGTTACTTCTTCCATATGTATAACTACTCTAAAATCAGTACCTAAATCTGTATAAAACTCTTGTCTCCAAGACCTTGTCCATTTAGTTATGTTTGAACTACCTGTTTGTAAATTCCAATCGCTCATTTTATTTATCCTTATTAGTTAATTTCAAAGTTAGTTCCGCCATCAGATATAAGCATGACAGACTGTTTAACGGCTGGTGTGATAGATACCGCGCCGTCTATGGTATCGGAACCAGATCTTATAATAGTTAAGACACCAGAACCATTGTGTTTAATAATAAAAGTGGCACCTGCCCCAACAGTTGTAGCAGATGGGAGAGTAAATGAATGACCGCCTGTTCCAGTATATACAACATAGTAATCTGTTGATAATATAGCGTACGCTCCAGATTGAGCATTGCGTTTAACAACTGACTTTGAAGTGTTAACAACACCCTTGGTAGTTAATGTTCCAGTATAATCGGTCGGGATATAAAATGTAGCACCAGTTGAGCTAAAAGTAGCTAAAAGATTCTTAACTACAGCCGCACCTGCTGTTACGGATTCTGATTTTCCGAGTATATCTACTTGACCGTTCCAACATTGAATATATGAATGACCGTAAGTAGCGTGAGTAATAGCTGTTCTAACTTGACCTGAAACAGTATCAGCGGCATCTACATAAACGTTATTACCAAAAATAGACTGAGCAGCAGAATAAGTTGTTCCTAATCCTGTCCAACTACTTGCTCTTAATCCAGCGGCACCAGCATTAATGGCTCCTGCTACACCCACGCCCCCAGCAACTACTAATGCTCCAGTAGACTTTGTAGTAGAAGCTGTTGTGTTTGTAATACTTGTAGGTCTTGCTAATGTTATTAAACCGCCAGAAGCATTAGATAATGATAGCCAATTATCTATCCATACTCCACCAGAAGTATAAGATGAAACACTAAATGTATCTCCATTGCTTTGTGTTTGTAGTGTTGCTCTTACAGTAGTATTTGATTTTAGATATATAGCTGAATCAAATCCTGTAGCTGAATCCAAAACAAGGGTAGAAGATGAGGCTGATTTATTACTAATTGCTGTTCCACCACAATAAATAGCACCAGCTACACCTAAACCACCACTAATTACTGCGGCTCCTGTTGTGGTACTAGTAGATACTGTTGTTGCTGGAACTGCTAACTGTCCAGCTGTATCAATTGTAATGCCTACGGCAGCAGATAGCGTTGTGTCAGTTAAATTAGCTAAACCATTACTATGAAATAGTTTTATTTTACTTCCTACTACTACTAAACCACCTTCGGTATTACCAGTTCGGAATAGAGATAATACAGGTGCTAAATCTGCGTTAGCTCCTCCATATATTCTTACGTAGTTTTGTGGAGAAGCCGCTACACCTGCTCCTGTTCCGACTTGTAAGAATCCAGAACCTGCCGCAGCTGAATTTACATTTAAGCTAGCCCCTATTCCTAGAGTAAGGGCAGATAAAGATAATCCGTTTGCTACCGATATCTCTTCTGGTACTCCTACTCCTGCTGTAGTTCTTCCAAGAAGTCTTGCGGTATTCATAGTAAAGGTGCCTGGAGTTCCAGTACTACCGGTAGCACCTGTATTACCAACAGCACCGCCAGAACCAGTTGATCCTGAATTACCAGTTAAGCCTACAGCCCCAGTAGCACCCGTATTACCAGTTAATCCTGTATTACCAGTGCCACCGCTATTGCCGGTTGCGCCAGTAACTGTTGATGTTGGTCCTGTGGCTCCGGTAGCACCAGTATTTCCAGTTCTACCTATAACACCGGTAGCACCAGAGTTTCCGGTTAGTCCAATAGCACCTGTTGCTCCTGAATTACCTGTATTACCTGTTACGGTAGAAGTTGGTCCAGTAGCTCCTGTGTTACCAACAGCCCCAGTAGAACCTGTACTACCAGTATTTCCAGTTAACCCAATAGCGCCGGTAGAACCTGAATTACCAGTATTACCAATAACTGTTGAAGTAGGACCAGTAGCACCAGAATTGCCTTGATTACCAGTATTTCCAGTAGAGCCTGAATTACCAGTTAAGCCGATAGCACCAGTTGAACCGCTGTTACCTGTATTACCTACCACAGTAGAAGTTGGTCCGGTGGCTCCTGTTGCTCCAGTATTTCCAGTTCTACCAATAACTCCGGTAGATCCGCTATTTCCTGTTAGGCCAATAGCACCAGTAGCACCAGAATTACCTGTATTGCCAATAACCGTGGATGTAGGGCCAGTAGCACCTGTATTACCAACAGCACCCCCAGAACCAGTTGCTCCAGAATTACCAGTTAATCCAACAGCACCAGTAGCACCAGAATTACCTGTATTACC
>WBZN01000980.1_pt1 | contig 10309 bp, 7 predicted proteins | sample 5204281 | NCBI WGS metagenome assembly WBZN01 (sample SAMN12344347, study PRJNA552823) | activated sludge metagenome | biome: Activated sludge suspended growth; feature: Nitrification reactor; material: Wastewater; isolation source: activated sludge from nitrification reactor of wastewater treatment... | reverse complement strand
ACGTGCGCACCGAGAAGGAGCGCGCCGTCGCCAAGATCCCTGGCTCGAAGCTGCTCGACGATGCAGCGATGGCCGCGGCCGAGGCCCAGCCGAAAACCACGCCCCTCGCGTTCGCGTGTCATCACGGCAATCGCAGCCGTGCGGCGGCCGAGCACTTCCTCAAGGAAGGCTTCACGAACGTCTACAACCTCGCCGGCGGCATCGACGCCTGGTCGGTCGACGTCGATCCGACGATCCCGCGCTACTGACCTGCGTTCGCGGGCGCCGATCCCGACGAATCACCTGGACCAGCACGCGGCCGGCCCCTCGCAGGCTTGGTTCAGTTCAGCCGCGGAGCGGTGATCTGCTGGTTGCCGATCGAGAACACGACGCGCGCGACCTTGTCGCCCTCCTTCTCGAAGATCGCCACGGCCTGGAGCGCCTCGATCAGGAACTCGTGATCCGAGATCGGGAGCATCCGGTGCCGCGGCTCGCCCTGGCCCTCGACGTACAGCCGCTTGCCGTCGGCGATGATCTGCAGCTTGATGCCGGCGAGGTCGTAGCTGCCCGCGACGGTCGCGAGCACCTGCGCATCGGGGAACGCGGCCGCGGTCGGCGCGGTGCCCTCGAGCACCTGATAGAGCGAGTCGGCGAGCCGATCGATGAGCGACGACGAGGTCGACGCGAGGATCACGATCCCGCGACGCGTCCGCGGGTCGAAGCCGAGGAAGCTGTGGAAGCCGCCGGTGCCGCCGTTGTGCCAGTAGCGATCGGAGCCGTCGATCAGCCAGCCGAGCCCGGCCGGGCGCCCGCCACCGTCGACCCGCTCCTGGGTGAGTCGCATCGGCGCTCGCAGCGGGGCGCGCGACCCCGCCGCCGCATCGAGCTCGGCGTCGATCAGCTTGAGCTGGTCGCGTGCGGTCGAGACCAGCGCGCCGGCACCGGCGATCGCGTCGAACGTCCACGGTGGGGTCGGCTGGAGATCGTCGGTGGTGCCCTGCGCCCGACGGAGCGCGAGCTGGGCCGGGACGGTCACGTAGGTGTCGCGTAACCCCAGCGGCTCGAGCACGCGCGCCCGGAGCGCCGCCCCGTAACCGCCACCGATCTTCCGGCCGAGCGCGACCCCGAGGAGGCCGACGCCGTAGTTCGAGTAGTCGGTCCGGGTCCCGGGGACGACCTGGAGCTCGGTGTGGATCAGATCCTGATACAACGCCTCCTCGCCGTACCCGGCGTACGGGTCCGGTTCGGCGGCGTGCGGCACCAGGCTCGGCGGCAGGCGCGGCAAGCCCGAGGTGTGGGTCGCGAGATGGTGGAGGGTGATCGCGACCTGGTCCTTGGTCGGCACGGTCACCCCCGGCGGTAGCAGCTCGGACACCGGCGTATCGATCGCGACCTCGCGCCGCTGCACGGCATCGGCGAACAGCAGCGAGGTGTACGCCTTGGTGATCGAGCCGATCTCGAACAGCGTCGCGCCGGTCGGCGGCTTGCCACCCGGCCCCACCCCGAAGCCGTAGATCTCGAGCTTGCCCGCGTCGTACAGCCCGACGACCACGCCGCTGACCAGCTCGGCATCGAGGAACGGCTTCACCTGCGCCGCGACCGCGATCCGGTGCGGCCCGTCGGGATCGGCAGCCTCGGCGACGACGGGACCGGGCTGCTGGGGCGGACGTGGCGCGCCGCCACCGCAGGCGACGAGCGCGATCAGGAGCAATCGACGAGGCACCCCGGCAGGTTAGCTCGGTCATGCACAAAACGTGCAGTCCCGGGCCGTCCGCTCTGCGATCAGGTGCCAAGTTCTTCCCACGCGGCGTCCGCGGGATCGTGCGAGATTGCCGGGATGCGATTGGTGGCCTTGCTCGTCCCGTTCCTTCCCTTGGTGGCACAGGCCGATATCGACCGAGGTACCGCGGATCGTCCGCACGCGACGCCGACCTCGACGCCGGTGATCGGCGGTGACGACGCGATGGCCGGCAAGTGGCCGGACGTCGCGGCGGTCAACGAAGGTGGGCAGCAGGTCTGCTCCGGCACGTTGATCGCGCCCACCGTCGTGATCACCGCGGGACACTGCAACTCCGCGGACCTCGACTCCGTGCTGATCGGGACCTCGTCCCTGGCGCGCGCCGGGGAAGGCGAGACGATCGCGATCATGAAGCACATCCCCTACGCGAACTCGCAGAACACGATCGACGTCACCGTGCTGGTGCTCGCCCAGCCATCGACGAAGACGCCGCGCAAGATCGCGACCGGATGGGCCAAGCTCGACATCAAGAACGCCGCGAAGGTCGCGATCGTCGGCTTCGGCGCGGTCGACCGCGCCGGGCCCGTGCCGTTCAACCAGCAAGAGCAGTTCGTCAACGAGCTGCAGGAGGCGACGACGACGATCACCGACGCCAACTGCACGACCAACGCCGCGAACGGTTGCAACTCGCTCGCGGCGCCTGACGGCGAGCTCGGCGCGGGGGGCATGGGCATCGACACCTGCCCTGGTGACTCCGGCGGGCCGCTCTACTTGGTCACCGATTACGGCACCTTCCTCGCGGGCGTGACCTCGCGGTCGTACAGCGACGCGATGTTCTGGTGCTCGGAGGGCGGCATCTACGCGCGCCCCGACAAGGTCATCGACTGGATCGAGGAGACGGCCGGCGTCAAGGTCGGGCGCGGCCCGGAGCCCGCGTTCATGCCCATGACGGCGGTGCGCGGCAATGCCGCCGAGACCGTGATCGAAGCGAACGACCCGAAGACCGACCAGCACACCTACGCGATCACGACGCCGCCCGGGCACGGGACGGCCAAGATCCGCGCGGATGGCACGCTGCGGGTGTGCACCGACCCGGGCGTGGCCGGCCAGGACGCGATGACCGTCTCGATCACGGATGCGAATGATCCGGCGCGCGCCCTCTCGGTCAAGATCCCGATCACGATCGAGGACGGCACGCCGGGCGAGAGCTGCTCGGTCGATGCGTTCGGTGATGGGGTGGACAGCGGCGGCTGCTGTGACAGCGGCCGGAGCGCGGGGGGCGCGATTCCGCTGTCGATCCTCGTCCTCCTCGTCCTCCGGCGTCGCGGGCGGTGAGCTAGGCTCCTCGCCATGCCCGAGACCTGGATGAAGTGCACCGAGTGCCGGAAGGACATCGCGTTCGGCGCGGTCTACTGGCAGTGCAGCGTCTCGACGTGCAACCGCAGTCGCATGCCGCTCTACTTCTGCTCGGTGGCGTGCTGGGACAGCCACCTCTCGATGGTGCGCCACCGGGACGCCGGCGCGATCGAGGTCCGGGCACCGAGCAAGGAGGCCTGGCAGCGTGAGCAGGCCAGCGTCGCCGCCGAGCCGCCGCGGCCGACGCCGGCCCCCGCCCCCGCCCCCGTGATCCGCGCCGTCCCGTCGAGTGCGCCGGCGCCCGCGTTCCGTCCGATGGCGTCGGGGTCGCAGGCGCAGGTCCCTCCGAATGCGCCGCGCCGGGTGGTCGGCGATGCGTCGCCGGCGACCGCCGCCGCCGTCGAGGGAAGTGTCCGGCTCGCCGATCTCGTCGATCGCGACATGCTGATCGTGATCTCGAAGCTCAAGAAGTACATCAAGGACCGCTCGGGCATGAACTGCTCCGATGCGGTCGCCGAGGTCCTCTCCGAGCACGTGCGCGTGATCTGCGATGACTCGATCCGCGCCGCCGCGCGCGACGAGCGCAAGACGGTCCTCGACCGTGACGTCCCGCGACCGCGCCGCTAGCGCGGAGCTCGCGTGGGCCTCGACACCCGCGCGGTCGCGAGCCAGTGGCCATCGAGCTCGCGCCACGTGGTCTCGATCGCGAACGGCAGCGCCGAGGTCACCGTGGCGATGCCATCGCCGACGTCGAGCTCGACCTCGGTGAACTCGACGTAGCGGCGCACGAACGGATCGACCGCCTTGTAGATCGCTTCCTTGATCGAGAACCGCAGCGTCGCGCCGCGCCCGCGATCGGCGAGGGTCTCCTGCTCGCGCGCGGTCAGGATCCAGCGCGCGATGTCCTGCTTGGGCGCGGCGGCGAGCTCGAGGTCGATGCCGATCCGCGCACCGCCCTCGTGCGCCGCGGCGACCAGCGCGACCGCCCGTCGGCCCTTGTGGCTGATCGAACCGATCCAGCCGGGCGGCAGCACCGGGGCGCCACGATCGTCGGGAAGGATCGGAAGGTCCGCGAGCCCGGGGGCCAGCGCCGCGAGGGCATCGTGGAGCGCGGTGCGCCCGCACACGAGCTCGCGCCGGCGGATCAGCGACAGCTGGGCAGCATGCGCCTGCTCCGCCGGTGGCAGCACGGCGAGGGCATCGTCGATCGCATGATCGGCGAGCTCGATGATCGCGCCGAGGCCATGCGATGTCTCGATGAGTTCAGGGCGCGGTCGCACTCTTGGGACGCGTGATCATCAGGTGGTTGTGCTTCTCGCTGTCCGGGTAGCCGAACCGGAACGGCAGCGGTCGCTTGGGCTGGATCTTCCACATCTTCACGAACTCGGCACGCGTGTTCTTCTCGTCCTGGATGAAGTACGGGCCGGCGAACTCGCCGTACGTGATCTGCTCGTAGCCCGCGGGGCCGGCGTAGCTCGGCGGGATGCCCGAGGCATCGGAGACCATCCACGCGATGTTCGCGAGCAGGTAGTTCCGGATCTGCGTGAAGTCATCGAACCACAACAAGAAACTCGCGGCCTTCGTCATCACCGAGACCTTGCCCTTGCGCTTGAGGTGCTCGAGCACGCGGCCGTCCTCGGTCATGTGCGGATCGTCGAGGTTCGCGACGATGTGGCGATACGTGCGCACCGGCGCCGAGGCATCACCGTGGGGCCGGAACTGGATCTCGACGTTCGAGAACGGCGACTCCTGCTCGTACCAGTAGTGGGTGACCTTCTTGGGCTTCTTCTTGCCCTTGTTGCCGGCCTCGAACGCGGCGGCGCGCGCGTCGAGCTCCGCGTTCGAGAGGTAGCGCAGGGTGCCATCGGCGTTGATGTCGAAGTAGCGTAGCGCGACCGGCTCCATGCCGTGCACGGCGAGGCCCGCGAGCGCCATCATCAGCGTGCCGGGGATCCGCGAGTGCGAGGCTTGCTGCAGGCTCTGCGTCGTCGAGTGCGCGGCGTAATAGAGGCGCTGGATGTCGTGGCCGATCACGTCGAGGTCGGTGACGAGCATCGCGTTGTTGATCGTGTCGATCGCGCGGACGTCGCCCGCGGCCTCGAGCGAGATCGTCGTGAGCTCGGTGGCGTCGGGGAACACCACGAGCGCGGAGCTCAGATCGCCGCCACCGAACGGGTAGACCACGGTCTTCGGGGCGTCGGGCGGCCTGAGGCCGGCGATGAACGACTCCGCCTTGTCGCCCCACGCCTCCTTGTAAGCGGCGTAGATGTGCGCCATCTCCTTGCAGTGGGCGGCGACCGCCTTGGTGGAGAACCGCGCGGGGATCAGCTCGTCGCTACCACACGCGCCGACACGAAACAGCGCCTTGACCTGCGGACCGTAGTCGGTCGGCGCGGTGGACGGAGCGTTCGGCTCGGCGGCGCGATCAGCGACGGCCGGACCGGCCAGCACCGTCACGAACAGCGCAGTAGCAACAGAGGCGTGCATCGGATCGCGTTTTCGCATGTGGAGACGTGGCGAGGCCATGGTTTGTTCGAACCGCCGTGAATCCGAGCGTATCGCACATTCGGCGACCTCACATTTTCTTGGCCTTCCACGCACGAACGTTGGCCGACTCCATCGACATCGCAGATCGAAATGGTGAATCTGGGCACCATGCGTATCCTGGGGATTCGTTCGTATCCGTTGTTGTTTGTGGTGGTAGCGGCGTTCGCAGCATGTGGCGACAACGTCGATCCCATCCAGATCACGGGCACCGTGTCAGGCTTGGCAGGGACCGGGCTCGTGCTGAACAACGGCACCGATGACCTCACGATCACCGCGAACGGCGAGTTCGCGTTCCCCGCCCTCGCGCCAGGGAAGCCGTATGCGGTGACGGTCAAGAGCCAGCCGTCGTCCCCGTCGCAGACCTGCATGATCGCGAACGGGACCGGCACCGTGGGTCAGTCGAAGTTGACCGAGGTCGTCGTGACCTGTCAGACCGGGGTGTTCACGGTCGGCGGCACGATCACCGGCCTGACCGGGTCGGGCCTGATCCTCCAGAACAATGGAGGTGACAACCTCCAGGCCTCGGGGAACGGCGCGTTCACGTTCGCGACCCCGGTCGCGAGCGGGGCCGCCTTCGCGGTCACCGTACAGACCCAACCCTATGGGCCGACCCAGACCTGCACGGTGTCCGGCGGCGCCGGTACGGTCGGCGCGGGCAGCGTCACGACCGTCACCGTCAACTGCGCGACCGATCGCTTCACGGTGGGGGGCCTGGTCGCCGGGCTCGCCGGGACCGCGGTGCTGCAGAACAACGCCGGCGACAACATCACGGTCTCCTCGAACGGCAGCTTCGCGTTCCCGACGACCCTGCTCAGCGGCTCGACCTACGCGGTGACCGTCCTGACCCAGCCGTCGACGCCGAGTCAGACGTGCGTGGTCTCGAGCGGCAGCGGGACGGTGACCAGCGCGAACATCACGAGCGTGCGCGTGGATTGCACGACCAACCTGTTCACGGTCGGCGGCACGGTGACGGGGCTCGCGGGAACGGGGCTCGTGCTCCAGAACAACGCGGGCGATAATCTGTCGATCACCGCCGATGGCGCGTTCACGTTCGCGACGTCGATCCCGAGCGCGACGAGCTACGCGGTCACGGTGCTGACCCAGCCCGTGGGTCCCACCCAGAGCTGCGTCGTGACGAATGACTCCGGGACGGTCGGCGGCGCGGCGGTGACGAACGTCGTGGTGACCTGCACGACCACCAAGTTCACGATCGGTGGCACGGTCTCGAACCTCCTCGGCTCGGGCCTCGTGCTGCAGAACAACAACGGCGACAACCTCTCCGTCGCGGTGAGCGCATCCGGGGCGTTCACGTTCGCGACCCCGATCGACAGCGGCGCGACGTACTCGGTCTCGATCCTCACGCAGCCGTCGAGCCCGACCCAGACGTGCACCGTCTCGGGCGCCACGGGCAGCGTGGGTGCGGGCAACGTGACGAGCGTGGTCATCGATTGCGCGACCAACAAGTTCACCATCGGCGGAACGATCGCGGGCCTCGCCGGCACGGTGGTGTTGCAGGACAACGGTGGCAACGACCTCACGCTCACCGCGAACGGCAGCTTCGCGTTCTCGTCCTCGCTCGACAGCGGCACGGCCTACACGGTCACCGTGCTGACGGATCCGGCGAGCCCGAGCCAGACCTGCGCGGTGACCAACGGCGCGGGGACGGTCACCAACGCCGACATAACGAGCGTCGCCGTGACCTGCGTGACCAACAACTTCACCGTCGGAGGGACGGTGACCGGGCTGACGGGCAGCGGGCTCGTGATCCAGAACAACGGAGGCGACGACATCGCGATCCCGGCGAACGCGACCGGCTTCACGTTCGCGACCTCGGTGCCGAGCGGCACGGCGTACTCGGTCACGGCGCTGACGCAACCGACCAACCCGAGCCAGACGTGCGCGATCACGAACGCGGGCGGCGTGATCGGCGGGGCGAACGTCACCAACGTGACGATCACCTGCACGACCGATAAGTTCCTCGTCGGCGGCACCGTGGTCGGCCTCACCGGTGGCGGCCTCGTCCTCCAGAACAACAGCGGCGACAACCTCGACGTCACCCTGAACGGCGCGTTCCACTTCTCCGCCGGGGTGGCGAGCAACGGCACGTACCTGGCGACCGTGTTCGCGCAGCCGACCTCACCGTCGCAGACCTGCGTGGTGACCGCGGCGAGCGGCACGGTCACCAACGCAGACATCGCGAGCATCGTGGTGACCTGCACGACCAACGTGTACGAGATCGGTGGCACGGTCTCCGGCCTCGCCGGCAGCGGCCTCGTGCTCCAGAACAACGGCAGCGACAATCACCCGATCGCCGGCGATGGCCCGTTCACGTTCACGACCCCGATCGCGAGTGGTGACGCGTTCGAAGTCACGGTGCTGACGCAACCCTCGAACCCGAGCCAGAACTGCACCGTGACCGGCGGCACCGGCACGGTGGGCGGCGGCGACGTCACGAGCGTGACGGTGAACTGCACCACCAACCACTACGCGGTCAGCGGCACGATCTCCGGACTCACCGGCACGGTGGTGATGCAGAACAAGCTAGGTGATGACGTGACCGTCACCGCCAACGGTGGGTTCGCGTTCGCGACCACCGTGGCGAGCGGCGACACGTACGCCGTCACCGTGCTCACGCAACCGACGTCGCCCGCGCAGACCTGCGTGGTGACCGCGGGCGCGGGCACCGTGACCAACGCCGACGTGACCGACGTCGTGGTGACCTGCACCACCGATCGCTACACGATCGGCGGCACGATCTCCGGCCTCGCGGCCGGCGAATCGGTCGTGCTGCGCGACAACGGCGCGGACGATCTCACGCGGTCCGTGAACGGCAGCTTCGTGTTCGCGACCTCGGTGGCGAACGGCGACTCGTTCACCGTCACGGTCGCCTCGCAGCCGACCTCGCCGATCAAGCAGACGTGTGTCGTGACCAACGACACCGGCATCGTCGGGACCGCGAACGTGACCTCGGTGTTTGTCACCTGCACCGCCGATCCGTTCACGGTCGGCGTGACGGTGAGCGGCCTGACCGGCGCCGGCCTCGTGCTGCAGAACAACGGCGGCGACAACCTGCCGATCAGCGCGGATGGGGACTTCACGTTCGGGACCTCGATCGCGAGTGGTGCCACCTACGCGGTGACGGTCATGACCCAGCCTGCGGGCCAGAGCTGCACCGTCACGAGCGGCAGCGGCACGATCGCCGCGGCGAACGTCACCGGGATCAGCGTCGTCTGCACGGCGCCGCCGATCGCCGGCTGCGGCACGCCGACCGGCACCCCGCACTGGGCCCTGATCGAGACCTCCGCCTGTAACGCGACCTGCGGCGGCATCGGGCAGTTCCCGTGCTTCCCCAGCGGAAACACGTTCCTGTGCGATGGCGCGCACGCCGGCGGCTGGCTCTGGATGTACTCCACGAGCACGACGCCGCCGCCCAACCCGTCGACCAGCAACAACTACGGGTGGGTGACGAAGTATTGCGGCGTGTCGGGTTGCTTCGCCCAGCCCCCCCTCACCCCCACGACCTTCTGTACGGGCGGGGGACCGTACACCGTGTTCCAGTGCTGCAACTGAGCTGACGTCGGGCTAGGTCGCCGCGATCGCGACGCCGAGCTCGGCGAGCGCGCTCGCGAACCCCGGGTACGAGGTCGCGACGTTGTCCGCGTCCTCGATCTGGGTCTGGCCTGCCGCGACCAGGCCGGCGACCGCGGCGGCCATCGCGATCCGGTGGTCGCCATCGGCGTGGACGCGGCCGGGATCGAGCGGGCGGTCCGGGCGGCCCACGATGCGCAGGCCGTCCGGATGCTCCTCGCACACGATCCCGAACGCGCGCAGCATCGCGCACGTCGTGGCGATCCGATCGGACTCCTTGACCCGCAGCTCTTCGGCGTCGCGGATCACGGTGGTGCCGTGCGCGCGCGTGGCGAGCACCGCGAGGATCGGCAGCTCGTCGATCGAGCGCACCGCGAGATCGCCGCCGATCGTGACGCCGTGGAGCCGCGGCGCGGGACCACGCACCACCAGATCGGCGACGGGCTCGGGGCCCGCCGCGCGCGCGTTCTCGACGGCAACCTGCCCGCCCATCGCGGTGATCGCGTCGAGAAACCCGGTCCGCGTCGGGTTGATGCACACCCCCGGCAGCCGAACCTCCCCCGCGCCGGCGAGCAGCGCGGCGACGACCAGGAAGGCGGACGAGGACGGATCGGCGGGGACCTCGAAGCCATCGCCGCGCGGCGCGAGCCGGCGGTCCCAGCCACGCGTATCGATCGTGGTGCGGCGGCCTTCCGTGGCGACCGGCGCGCCGAGGTACGCGAGCATGCGCTCCGTGTGGTCGCGACTCGGGCCGGGCTCGGTGAGCGTGGTGACGCCATCGACGTAGAGCCCGGCGAGGAGCACGGCGGTCTTGACCTGGGCCGAGGCCATCGGCAGCGCGTAGTCGAGCGCGGACAGCCGGCCGCGCGCCGGGCCGACGGTGAGCGGCGGCGTGACATCGGGGCCGGTCCCCTGCCCGGTGATCGTCGCTCCCATCCTCGCGAGCGGCTCGATGACGCGGCGCATCGGCCGCTTGCTGAGCGACTCGTCACCGACGAGCGTGGTCGCGAACGGCTGCCCGGCGAGCAGGCCGCACAACAACCGGATCGTCGTCCCCGAGTTGCCGCAGTCGATCGGCGCGGACGGCCGGGTCATGCCGTC
>WBZN01001943.1_pt1 | contig 10311 bp, 9 predicted proteins | sample 5204281 | NCBI WGS metagenome assembly WBZN01 (sample SAMN12344347, study PRJNA552823) | activated sludge metagenome | biome: Activated sludge suspended growth; feature: Nitrification reactor; material: Wastewater; isolation source: activated sludge from nitrification reactor of wastewater treatment... | reverse complement strand
GGAAAGGGGGCACCGAACGTGATCGTGATTGCGCCGCGCCTGGGCCACCATTGGCCGTCACGCAGAATGGAACGGGTCCCGCGGATCGCTACCGGCACGACCGGGACACCCGTGTTGGCTGCCACAAGAAAGGCCCCCATCCGGAATGGGAGCAAACTGGGCACATGGGTAAATGTACCCTCGGGGAAGAATACCAACGCATGTCCGGCGCGCACGGCAGCCTCCAGCCTCCGAGCATCCTGCACACTCTCGTGGGCGGCAAAGCGTTCCACGAACTCCGTGTCTAAACGCTGGAGGTAGACGCGCGGAATGAATTGCTCAAGCAACTCGCGCTTGGCGACGAAGCGAAGCGGTTGCGGCAGCGCTGCGACTAAGACCATGCCGTCGAGGTAGCTGGCGTGATTGGCCACCAGCACATAGGGCGTCCCACGTGGCACCTGCGCCAATCCGCTCACGGTGAATGGCGTTCCGGTCAACCACAGTAACAGCCGTGCACCGGCTCGGCTGACGGCCCAAGCCCAGGAAGGGCGCGGGGTGACACTGGTGATAAGCCAGACCACTGGCACCACGAGGCAGAAGACCAATAAGGCCCAGGCCGCAAGCATCACCTCCGCTGCTCGTGTCTTCCAACGTTGTAACTGAGGAATCACTGCACCAGCGGCAAGACTGGCGACCTGCCACCATCCGGGACGCCTGTGCTCGCCCGCCAATCCAGACTCGAACAGTGTTCGCGTCGCGGCACGCCGTAACTTGCCGCTGGAAGTCTTGAGGATCGTACGGGGCGGCACTAACACCACCTGATCGGCAGGCTCGCCCAGTACCTTGGCGATCGCGGTGGTGATCGCCTCACGCAGTTGCTGTCGTTCGCGCTGGCCGCACTCACGGGTTTCGGCGAGAACCACCAGCCGCTCCGTGCCCGTGGTCGGGTCGGGGCTGCCGAAGAGGACCACACAGCCCTTTCTCACCCCAGGGATCTCGCTCACCGCCTCCTCCACTTCGTGGGGGTAGATGTTGCGCCCGCCCCGAATGATGATGTCCTTGACCCGCCCGGTGAGAAACACTTCGCCGCCGGCGATGTAGCCCCTGTCTCCACTATCAAGCCACCCTTCCCTGAACAGCTGTGACGTGGCTTGGGGATTGTTGAAATAGCCGCGCGTGGCCGACGCTCCTCTGAACTCCAGTCGCCCCTCTTGCCGCTCACCCACCTCATTGCCGGATGCATCCACGATCCGCAATTCGTGGCCGGGCAACGGCTTTCCACAAGAAGCAAACGACAGTGCAGAGGCTTCGTCGGAAGCGGCGGGAACCGCGCAGCCGGTATACGTGAACGAGGCTCGCTGAACACGATCGACGAGGGGACCGCGACCGGAGGGTGGAAAGGCCAGTCCGACGGAACACTCGGCCAGCCCGTAGACAGGCGTGAGTGCCTCGGAGTGGAAGCCGTACGGGGCGAACCGCCTGCCGAAACGCGTCAGTGTCTCCGGCAAGACCGCTTCCGCGCCATTGAATGCGAGTCGCCACGAACGGAGATCAAGTCCGACCAGTTCCTCGTCGCTGATCTTCTTGACACAGAGTTCATAGGCAAAATTCGGTGCCGACGAGAGTGTCCCGCGATAGGTTTGGATGGCCTGCAGCCAGCGGACGGGCTTGGCGAGGAAGGTAAGAGGCGACATGACGACCAGTGGAATGCCGAAGTAGAGAGTACCCAGCCAGGCGCCGATCAATCCCATATCATGGTAGAGGGGCAACCAACTCACAAAGACATCATCAGGGCGAAGACCGATCGCCTGCCCCATGGCCCGGATGTTGGCCAGCAAGTTGGCATGGGTGAGCACCACGCCCTTGGGATCACCCGTGCTGCCGGAGGTGTACTGAATAAAGGCCACATCCTCTGCCGCCACCGGCACCGGGGTGAGGGATTCTCGCGATTGCAGCAGTTCTTTCGCGCTCACTACCGTACCCAGTGAAGGCACATGAACCCGCAGCAGCCATGCCACGGCTCGCGCTTCCGGTATCGTGATCAGCAAGACGGCTTGCGCGTTACGCAAGATGCCGACATGGCGGCGGACGTGTTCTTCCACCTGAGCCAAGTGGGCCGGGGGATAGATGGGCACGGGAATACCCCCGGCCAGCAGGATGCCCACATAGACGGGGAAATACTCCGGACAGGTCGGCAACATGATGGCCACTGATTGTCCCGCTTCAAGCCCACGCTGTTGCAGACCTGCGGCGACTCGTTCCGATGCCTCCATCAGATCGCGACAGGTGATGGGCTGTTCGCCATGTTCGCCGAGATGGATGATCTGGATGCGGTCTGGTTGCCGGCGCACATGCCAGTCGATGACTTCGAGTAAGGTGGTGGCCTCGGCTGCTTCCTCTCTCGCCGATTCCAAAGGTGTGACGGACGGTCTCGGTGCCTGACGTGCCGGTCCGCTGGTCCCCTTCTGGAGAGCCTCGAGCAGGTCGCGGGGTGTTTCAGCACGAGCCAGCGTGTCCTGCGGCAGGTCAACACCGAATGCACGCTGGATCCGCAAAATCAGTTCTACTCGCGCCAAGCTGTCGAACCCGAGCTCGTGATCGAGCGAGCTGTCCAGGCTGATGGGCCGGTCCGGTCCGCTTTGCCGGTGGAGCTCAGCGAACAGGGTGCGAACAATGTCGAGCAACTCGGAGGCGGATTCGGTACCCGGTGTGGTGTCGGTCTGCCCATGCGTTGTCTTCACGGTTACTCTCCGGCTGAACGGCCTCTGTCCCGCGTCACACCGGAGACAGATGCCCGACGTATAGCTTGAGAATGTGCTCTGCAAAACGATGCTCGATCGCCGGTCGCTTTAGTTTGAGCGTGGGCGTGAGCAACCCGTTGGCAATGGTCCATGGCTCGAGCGTCACCCAAAAGCGGCGGACCTGAGCATATTCAGGGAAGCGTGCCAGGGATTGGCGGCAGAGGTTCTCAATATGCTGCTGGAGACGCTCATCGGCCAGCGCGGCGGAACCCTCCGCCGGCAACGACCACTGCTTGGCGAGAGCACTCCAAGCCCGGGAGTTCAGCACTAGGAGCGCGGTCAGATACGGTTTGCCTTCCCCGACTACCATCGCCTGGTCGATCAGCAGGTCCTCGATGAGCGCCATCTCCACATTGTCGGGTGTGATCTTCTCGCCGGTGGACAGGACCACGATCTCTTTGAGACGCCCGACGATGAACACATGGCCCTGTTCGATGCGACCTTGGTCACCCGTGTGCAACCAGCCCTGGGCATCGATCGTCTTGGCCGTCTCCTCAGACCGATTCCAGTAGCCCATCATGACGTTGGGGCCACGTACCAGCAATTCATTCTGCTCACCGAGCCTGAGCTCAATCCCCGGGAGCGTGGTACCAGCCGATTCCGGCACATTGTCGTTCAGCCGGTTGACGGAGACGACAGGCGCGGCTTCGGTCAGGCCGTAGCCCTGCAGCAGAGGCAACCCCAAGCTGACCAAACACCGAGAGAGCGTGACTGACATGGGCGCACCGCCAGACACCGCTAGGCGGAGCCGACCGCCGAAACGGGCGAGAAATGGACGGGCAACCAGATACTGTAGAAGAGACAGCCACAGGCGAGCCCATCTGCCCGGAGCGGTGCCACGATGCTGGCTGGCTTGGAACTGCCTCCAACCAAACTCCTGCGTCCAGCGAACCAATACACGCGTCAGGGCACCCCGTTCGGCCAGTTGCTGTTGCAGGCGCGCGTAGATGCGTTCATAGATGCGTGGCACGGCTACGAGAATGGTCGGGCGCACCATTGCAAGGTCCTCGCCCAATGTACTGATCTCGCGTGCATAGACCACGCAACTGCCCATCAGCATCGGGAGGTAACACCCGGCTGTGCGCTCGAATGCATGGGACAGCGGGAGAAACGACAGAAAGAGATCGTCCGGATCAATCGGCTCGTGCCTGACGATGGCTTGTATATTTGAAAGAAGATTGGCATGCGACAGCATGACACCTTTCGGGTGGCCCGTGGTCCCCGAGGTATAGACGAGAGTGGCCAACGCATGCGGATCCTTGGCCACATTGATCTGGGGAGGGGCCTCGGCTGGCAACCACTGCGCGACGAAACTGACCCGGATACTGGGATCTGGAACCAGAGTCAACGGCATCTCCAAGCACAGTACATGAGACAGGTTCGGGAGTCGTGTGCAGTGCCTTGTCAACGCCATCCATTGATCGAGGTGGCCGACCAGCAAGAGACGTGCTCCCGAATCGGCGAGGATATCGGCGGTGTTCTCTGCATGGTCGGCGGTATACAGCGGCACCACAGCCAGTCCCAGCGACTGGGCCGCCAGGTCGAAACAGACCCATTCCACGCAGTTCCTGAGCAGCACGGCGACGCGGTCTCCTGAAGCAAGATGTTCTCCGGCAAGCGCCACCTGCCAGCGCGCGACGAGCCCTTCCACTTCTCTCCAGGAATAACTGCGCCATACTTGAGCTTCATATTGCCGGTAGGCCTCGCGCTCCGGCGAACGCTGGCACCTATATCGCAACAGCTCGGGCAGCGTCGTTACGTCGTCGATGGTCATGCTGTCCGGCGAGGGGTGAACGGCAACGTGCTGCATATTCTTTCCTTGCGTGTTTCTTGACATGCCGAATACCGAGCGATTGTCCGAATCGGCTGTTCAGGAGACGTTCAACCTTTGCGACTCTCGCAGGATGACTTGTAGAGATGTCTGTCCTCTTTGGGAAAAAGTCCCGAATGAGGCCGTTCGCGTTCTCATTCACACCGCGTTCCCCTGCACGATAGGGCATCGCAAAGAAGGCCTGGGGGTACAGGATGCGGGCGATTGGTCCGTGTCCAGCACATTCTTTACTGTAGTCGTGGCTGATGGTCTGGACGTGGGCGCGCAACGGTTTCACGCAGTGCGCGGCTGCCTCGATCGAATAAGCCAGCGTCGAGATGGCGGTGCGCCTGTGTTCGCGCTCGACATGGATGAGCAATGCCCCGCCCCGCCGCAAGTAACGCCAGAGGTCACTGCATTGTGAGACTGTCCGGTACAGCCACAAACCGTCATGGCCGATTCGGCCACGCAGGTGTCTCGTCCTTGTACTTGAAAGGGCAGTGAACCCATGAGACTTCACTGCCCTTCCCAATGCGGTTTATCTCATCTTCGGAGATTTTGTCGGCTTTGCCTTTTCTTCCTCCACCTCGATGACGACGCCGGTGTCGGCGTCGATGTGGACTTCCATCACCTTGTTCTCCGCCGTGACAACCTCGACTTCCCAGATGAGCTTGTGATGCTTTTTCTCTAGCTCGGCTTCGATGACCTTGCCCGGCACTTTGTCCAACGCCGTCTTGACCGCCTGGTCGATCGTCACCTTGGCCGTTGCAGCCATCTCCGCCTTCCCGTTCTTCTCTTTCTCGTCACCGTAGGCCAATCCGCCGACAGCCAGAGTTCCAACCGCCAACAACAGGGCCAAGGCACACAGGGTGAATGATTGCTGTCTCATGGGTTCCTCCTTCTCGATTGAGTAGTCCAAACAGCGGAATTCTGTTTGACGTGGTTACGCGTTGCATTCCAGTCCGAGGACTTCCCGCTCAGCCTCCAACCAGTCGTCGAGCGCGCGGCCCTGCCGATACCCGCGATCCACGTACAGCTCATGAGCTCGATTGGTGATGCGGGCTTGGAGATCGTCACAAGGAGAAACCGGCTGACAGTGGACCGGCTCCTTCTCAGAGACAGCCGACTCCTGTTTCTGGATCGATTGAGTACCCTTCCGCTTGCGCGGTTCTTTCGCAGTCTGTGGTTGCATGGCTTCACTCCCTCCTTCTCTTCTCTCACGCAGGATGGTGACACGCTGTGGGGTTCGATACGGCATAACAGCCTGGGCTTCTGGCCGTGACCCCGACTTGTCCCGTTCGGCTCATGCGGTCCAATTCACAAAACACCTGATTCCAAGTCAGGTCTGGACACTCGACCACCACTTCTTCAAGCTGACTCCCTGGGGAACGAAGGATGACTTCCATGATGAGTGCTCCCTTCTGGTTGACGTGTACGTCGTTGGTCTTGGAACAGAGACGCTTGCATCTTGAATGCCGCAAGAAGTCGCCACGGAGGCGACAAGACTAAGCTACCGAAAATGAAGTGATTGCGCGCGAGCGTCGTTAGGCTCAGCAAGGGATGAGTTCGGAGTTCTGTATATGAATCTGTGGTATTGTGCGGCACTGCGACAGGACAACCTGTAGCGGAACACCGCGATCACCGAGACGCCCACGACGTACCGTTGGCATCACGGCATCTCAGAGGGAGAGAGACCCAGCGGACGCGAGGCAACCACTCTGCCCTCATCGAGTCACGTCACTTCGAACCCTGGTACGGATCGTCGAAGATCGCGCCACACTCCAGGCACCGCACTTTGCCGGTCCTCTTCTTCCCTCTCGTGAGGACGTCATCGATCGCCCGACCATGGACGCAGGGATTCGTTCGAATGCTGTCGGTTGTCAATTGAACCGTCACGGATTCCATCATGGTTTCCATCGCGTCCTCCTTTAGGCATGGGGTCGCTTCGTCCACTCTTGACTCACGATTGTCTTTTTCCATTGGTCCTCCGGCCAGGAACCCGTGAGCCCGCTCTCGCACGACGCGCGAGGACAGGACTAGGAAAGGCTTGGTCCGTGCGTCATGGGCTGCACCCCAGCCGGTGACGCAAGCGAGTACTCGCCTGCCACAGGGTGAAGGGCCATGAGCCAGTACGTCTGGTTCGCATCCACCCTCAGACACACTTGACCGGATCGGGCCAAGCAGTCGATCGCCAGGAAGACTTGTTCCAGCGTCAGGTCCGGACAGAGCGCGTCCACTGCGTCCAGTCGATACCACGTCTCCTGTTGCCGCAACGCGGCCAACACCCGATCAATATGGACCTGGTCAATGGTGATCCCCATAGTCATCCCTCCTGCTTGTTGTCATGGTCTGGTGCTATTCTCGCGCTCGATCTCTCCTGATGATCAAGCGTGATCTGGCCAGCCAACTCAACATGCCCCTTGAGCATCCATTCGGTGACTCATGGAGCCCAGTCATCGAAGACAACGCTACTCATCCACTCACTCACGCACGACTACGATAGGGCCTAATGATTAGCAGCTTATGAGGGAGAATAGACCTAGGAGATCACCTGGGTTACGGGGAAGATCTCACATGAGTTCGGAGACGCCCCTCGTTATTCAGGATTCCGCGCTGACGAGACCCTCGGCGATGGCGAACCGAATCAGGGCGGGCGTGGAATGGAGATTCAGCTGCTCCATGAGGCAGGTCTTGTGAAAGTCCACCGTCTTAACCGAGAGATTCAGCAAAGCAGCGATATCCTTTAAGCCCTTGCCTTCACCGATCAACTGCAGCACTTCCCGCTGGCGAGGGGTCAAGTCGTCCACCCCTTTCTTCAGGCCAGGCTGCTGGAGGGGGCTCAGCATCGGCTGGACGATCGCAGGGGTGAGATAGGTCTGTCCCTTCAGGACCGTCTCCATTGCCTGCGGGAGTTCGTCGGACGCCGTGTGTTTCAGGACATAGCCGTTCCCTCCCGCCTTGACCGCTCCGGTGACAAAACGCGGGCTCGTATGCATAGTGAGAAAAATGAGTTTGGTCTCGGGGCAGGATTTTTTGATGAGTCGCGCCGCATCGAGACCGTTCATGAGCGGCATGGAAATATCGAGAATCACGAGCTCCGGCCTCAGTCGTTCGGCCGCCTCAACCAGGTCCCGACCATTGTCCACGATCCCGACGATCTCACACCGGTCTTCGATGAGGTTGCGCACGCCCGTGAGCACGATCGAATGGTCATCGGCCATCAGCACACGCGGCTTCTTTGTCGGGGTCATCTCTGACATGGCGTTACTGTATGTCTCTGCCTGTATAGAACGCTATTCGCCTCTCTGCCGATCGTCGCTCCCTCTGACGCCCGCCCCACGATTCACGCCTTACGTTTCACGCTTCACTTCTTCCAACGGCACCGACGCATGGACTTCCGTTCCGTCACCAGGCTTGGTTTTGATGCGGAATGTACCCTTCAGGGCCTCCACCCGTTCCGCCATGCTGGTCAAGCCGAGACCCCTCGGCTTCCTGGTCTCCTGGGGATGGTCGAACCCGCGGCCATCATCATGCACACAGAGACCGATACCCTCTGGGGTTTTGACGAGCTGGATTAGTACCGTGGTTGCGTTCGCATGTTTGCAGACATTCTGGAGACTTTCTTGAAGGATGCGATAGAGGCACGTGGCCTGCGTGAGCGGAATCGTGGGCGGGAGGTGACGGACCACAACCTCCGTCGCCAAGCCTGTCCGAGCGGAAAATTCCTCGACATGGTCGCGCACCGCCTCTTCGAGCCCCAAGTGGTCGAGGATCGACGGGTAGAGCTGATGTGACAGGCGCTGCACGTCTGTCGTGAGCTGTTTGGCCCTGTTGTACAACGGGTCGAGGTCTCCCACCGTCGAACCTTTGAGACGCAGATTCCCGAGATCATTCGTCAGTGCGGCAAGCCGCTGCGTGATATCGTCGTGCAGGTCATGGGCAAGCCGTCTCCGCTCGTTGTCCTGAGCCTGAAAGAGTTTCGCCGTCAGATCTTCCAGCTGAGCATGGTTCTGGCGCAGTTCTTCCTCAACCCGCTTACGCTGGGTGACGTCTATCTGGAAACCCACCAGCTCAACAGGGACACCCGCCGGATCACGAATGAGACGTACCTCATCATGGATCCAGCGATAGGTGTCATCCTGATGGCAAAAGCGGTATTCGTGCACATGGTGCCCCTGTTCAAACACGCGTGGAAGTTCTGCGAGCACCCATGGACGATCGTCTGGATGAAGATGCTCGACCCAAAAGCCTGCATCGGTGGTGAAATCCTCCGGGCTGTAGCCGAGCTGCTCTCGGACATTCTCGCTGATAAACGTGGCACCATAGTTTCCCGTCACTCGGCAGGCATAGAGGACAACGGGTGTGGCGGTCAAGAGCAGATGCTGTCTCTTCCGCACCGTGTCTAACGCTGTCTCGACCCGCTTGCGCTCTGTGATGTCGGTGATTGAACCAACCCACCCGATCACGTCGCCGGCGGCATCCCGATCCGGCATGTACACGACATGAAGGTAGCGGAAACCTCCGCCGGCGATCGGCAACTCAGCTTCAAATTCGACGCGTTCTCCGCTCAACACGCGATCGATATAGGGACGAATCTTTGCAAGCCCCTCGGCGCCCAGCACGTCGCTCAGCAGACGCCCGACGAGGTCTTCGACTGGACGGCCGACGAGCGTCGCGTAGGCCACATTGACCCATCGATAGCGAAGATCCCGGCTGTTGAGGATGAGGCCCGTCGCAGCGGTGTCCAGTGTGATCTGCAGCTCGGCTGAGCGGGCACGCAATACCTCCTGCACCTGCTTTCGCTCGGCAATCTCCGCTTTCAACTGCTCAGTCAACTGCCTCAATGCTACCGTCCGCTCCAGCACCTGGCGTTCCAGTCCGGCTTGAGCGTCCCGCAATTGGTCCAATGCGTTTGTCAGCGGTGTGATGCGCCGGCCTTCTGGAATGATTTCTGTGACGCGGCCCGTTCGATCGGTAATCGGCGTCAGCGAGAAGTCGATCTCCTCAATGGACCCATCCTGGGCTCGATGTTGAGCCCGCAATCGGACGAATGTGCCCGTCGCTGCCTCAGCGATGGCCGTTCTGAGTTTTGCTCTGAGCTCCTCGGAGATATCCCACCAGGGTGTTTCCCAGAAGGGCTTCCCGATTACATCCGATCGCTGCAATCGGCGAAATGCTAGGGCGGTCTGGTTCACGTCGATCAGCGTGCCATCAGGTGTGAGCAGTCCGATGAATTCATAGGTTTGGTCGTAAATTGCATGGAAACGTTGTTCACTTTTACGCAGCGCATCCTCAGCTTTCTTGCGCTCGGTGATATCGTTACCGATCGTCAGCAGGCAACGTTTACCTCCCAACGTGACCAGGTCCGTTGAAATAATAAATCGACGAAGTTCTCCATCCTTCACCCTCATGGCAACTTCAACATTCCGAACCTTCCCTTCAGCTTTCAACCGATCGATGAACCGGAGGCGCTCTTGAGGATCAGGCCAAATCCCCAGCATCAACGTTGTTTGCCCTATGACTTCGTCGCGCCGAAACCCAAAGATCTCCAAGCAGGCGTCGTTGACTTCAAGACAGCGCCCAGATTCCAGCTCAGTGATGCCGATCGGATGGGGACTCGAACGGAAGGCTTTGGCAAACAACGCTTCTTCAGCCGACGATGCCACGCTACGCCGCGGCGTTGTGCCGGCACGTCGCACTCGCCCTGAGGGCTTCTTCTTG
>WBZN01002455.1_pt1 | contig 10313 bp, 12 predicted proteins | sample 5204281 | NCBI WGS metagenome assembly WBZN01 (sample SAMN12344347, study PRJNA552823) | activated sludge metagenome | biome: Activated sludge suspended growth; feature: Nitrification reactor; material: Wastewater; isolation source: activated sludge from nitrification reactor of wastewater... | reverse complement strand
CGGCTGAGAGGGGCACCACGCTGCGCGGAGATCCGGTTCAAGCCGAAGAGGGGCCTGTGCCTCCACAGGCACGGGCCCCCTATGCCTCTGCCGATCTGCGAGGTGTGGCTAATTCCGACCCGCCATCACGCCGCCGTCAACGTCCCAGACCGCGCCGGTCACCCATTGCGCGTCGTCGCCGAGCAGGAAGGTGATGGTCCGAGCCACATCCTCTGCCGTACCGATCCGGCCGATCGGGTGAAAGCTGTCAAAGGAGGCCAGTGTGGCGTCGATGTGGGGTGGGTCGATGAAGGCTCCATAGATCGGCGTCTTGACCACGGCCGGCGACACCGCGTTGACACGAATCTTGTGGGCGGCTAGCTCCATCGCCATATGCTGCGTGAGTGCGTGCAAGCCGGCCTTTGCCATCGAATAGGCGGAGGACGGCGTCGCTTTGATGGCCTGTTTCGCCCACATCGACCCAATATGCACGATGGACCCTCCGCCGTTGGCCGCCATGTTCTTGGCGACGGCTTGCGAAATGAAAAAGAGAGCCCGGTTCAGATCCAGATAGGTATCGTAATCGTCGCCTGTATGATCGAGAAACGGCGTCGGCTTGAAATAGCCCGCAGCGTTCACCAAGTACTTGATGTGGCGGTCGTGATTGCCAATGAATGTGATCAGGCGCTGCACATCATTCGGCTCATACAAATTCGCTTGAAACGATTCCGCCGGACCGAACGAGGCCAGTTCGCTTCTGGCCTGGACCAGTTTGGATGATCGATTGCCTACAATCACGGTTGGAATCGTTCGCTCGAGTAACAGCCTCGCCGTGGCTAGACCGATACCGCTGGAACCTCCGACAATCACTGCGATGGGCTGATGGACTGGTTGCATCGGATGACCTCCTTCGTGGGTTATGGTAGAAAGTCGGAACATACCGACGCAGTCTACGGAGATTCGTGGCGCGCCGACAGCAGGCACAATCCGGTCTGGTAGGTACGAAACGGTCTATCTTGAAGCCCACACGCGCGAAAAAAATCTCTCGACAATCGGCGCCGGAACGGAGCGCCAGAATGGTCGAAACGATCTACGGGTGTAAATGGTCGCTGACGGTCTATCGACTGTTGGCAAGCGGGATCAATCGGCCGGGTGAGATGGTGCGGAGCGTCGAGGGGCTGACGACCAAAGTGCTCAATGAGTGTCTTCGCAAGAACGTGGCGTTTGGCATCATTGAGCGCATCGCGTATAACGAAATTCCTCCCCGTGTAGAATATGCCGTTACGCCGTTCGGCGGGAAGTTCATCCGTGTGCTGAACGAGCTGGAAAAACTCCAACAAGAGATAGCGACAGGCCGGTGACGACACTCACGGCGCAAGTGGTACCCACCCCTCATCCACACCAGTGACGCCTCCGGATGGCTCGACAGATGAGCTTATGAGAGATTCAGTTTCTCCTTCTTGATCTCCAAAGCCTTGATGCGTGACGCGAGCGTGGTCGGCTTCATGCCCAGCAAGACGGCCGCCCCGTCTGAGCCAAAGATCCTGCCCTTTGTGAGCCGCAAAGCCTGCGTGATGTTCTCCCGCTCCTGGCGTTTCAAATCTTCCCGGGTAACCAGCCGTGCTGCCGGGAGGGAAGGGGGTGATGGGACGTTGCGCGCGGGCGAGGATTGCAGGGGAAGGCGGAGAGCACTGCCTTGGGAAAGGATGACGGCGCGCTCAATGACGTTTTGCAGTTCGCGCACATTACCGGGCCAGTCGTGGGCGGCAAGCTGGCTCAGCATCGCCTGTGTGACGCGTGGAACTCGGCGATTCATACGTTGGGCGCTCTGAGCGATGAAATGTAGCGCAAGCTTCGGGATGTCCTCACGGCGTTCACGGAGTGGCGGGATGTGGACCGGGAACACGCTCAGACGATAGTAGAGATCTTCTCGAAAACGGCCGGCTTCGACCTCGTGTTTCAGGTCGCGATTGGTTGCCGCGACGATCCGCACATCCACCGGTCGGGTGCGCAGATCGCCGACGCGCTCGAATTCGCCTTCCTGTAAGACCCGCAGCAGCTTTGCCTGCATCGCCAGCGGCACCTCCCCGATTTCATCGAGAAAGAGTGTTCCACGATCAGCCACTTCGAAACGGCCCGGTCGATCCGCGAGCGCGCCGGTGAAGGCGCCTTTCACATGGCCGAAAAATTCGCTTTCGAACAAGGCGTCAGGCACGGCACTGCAGTTCACCTTGATCAGAGCCCGGCCTTTGCGCGGGCTGCGGTCATGGATCGCGCGGGCCACGAGTTCCTTGCCGGTACCGCTCTCACCGGTAATCAACACCGCCGCATCAGTGGGAGCCACCAACTGAACTTGGCGCAGGACATGCTGCAAGGCCTGGCTTTCTCCGACAAATTCTCCCATCCCGAGCGCAGCAGTCACCTCTTCGCGCAGATAGAGGTTTTCCTCCTCCAGACGGGTGCGCAGCAGGGTGATCTCATCGAACGCTCTGGCGTTCGCGATGCTCACCGCCGCGTAGTCGGCGAACATGCGCAGCCACTCGAAGGCTTCCGCATTGAGGAGGCCACGGTCGAAGAGCGCCAGCACTCCGAGGATCTCGTCCCGGTAGATCAAGGGGTGCGCCGCAAATGTCCGAACCCCTTCGCGTGTGAACCAAGCCGGGTCAGCGATCCATTCCTCGTCGCCACGGAGCCCGGCCAGCCACAGCGGTTCACCGGTCGTGGCCACGCGACCGATCTTTCGCTCGCCCATCGGGAACCTGTGAAAGGCGCCGTCGAGGTGGCTGTAGTCGGCCTGCGGGCCATGCGGAACCCCGGCACTGGCGACCAGGTGCAAGGATCTCACGTTCTCGGAGGCATCGCCCTGATTTCCGCACACACCACAACGTGCATCCGGTTCGAGGAGCCAGATGCGAGTCAGAACGGTATTCGGGCATTGAGCAATGCCGCCCGTGATCGTTTGGAGCACGTCCCGGAGCCCGCGCTGACGCGCTGTCGCGACCATGACCTGGGGAAGTTGATGGGGATTCATAGTTATGAGGCTACGAAATTTCGAGTGAATAAACAACGAATAATCGTAGGTTACGAATTATCGTAGAGTGCCCCCATCGACAAAACCCTACGTCTATTCCAACTTTTCAACTAGTTACCTGTCCAATGCTTCTCGGCACAGTCCCTGCTGAAGATGAGGGTAACCGCCGCAATCGAAGTGCGGACCTACTCATCAATCAACACACGGAGGCATCATGAATCGCATCGCACAACTCGACCCCCAGACGACGACTGGGGCCAGCAAGGCGCTCTTCGAGGGCGTGCAGAAGAAATTGGGCGTCGTCCCCAACCTGTTTCGTGTGCTGGGCAACGCACCGGCTGCGCTTCAAGGCTATCTCAGCTTCAGCGGAGCCCTCGCGGACGGACAGTTCAGTCCGAAGGTTCGCGAGCAGATTGCGCTCACGGTCGCCGAAACCAACCAATGCGTCTACTGCTTGAGCGCACACTCGTTCATTGGAAGCAAGCTGGGGCTGACCCAGCAGGAGTTGACCGATGCCCGGCAGGCCAACGCCGCCGCCCCCCGCACCGAGGCCATTCTCAAGTTGGCACACAGCATCGTGATACAGCGTGGGGAACTTGGGGCGGCAGGCCTTGAGGAAGCACGCCGTGCGGGGCTGACTGACGGGGACATCGTCGAGACCGTTGCGCATGTCGCGCTGAACATCTTCAGCAACTATGTCAATCACATCGCCGGGACGGTCATCGACTTTCCGGAGGTCACGCGTACTCAGGGGTGTGCCACATCTTCATGTGCCTGCGGCTAGACCAAGAGGAACTGCGCCGGTTCACGAGGCTCTCGTTATCAACTGATGAGAAAGGATGCCATCATGAAGATCATCATTCGATTAATCGTTGCGGCGCTAGCACTAACGCCCCTCTCGCTCACGTCATCGACGTGGGCGCAGGACCCGAAACCGACCGTGTCGCACTATGCCGGGCCACGGGAGGATGCGCCGGTCCCACGTCCTGGCCTGATACCCAAGAAGGGCCGGGTAGCCGTGGTCGTGACCGATCCGCAAAACGACTTCCTCAGCCCGAAGGGAGTGGCCTGGGGTGTGGTCGGACAGAGCGTGCAGGAAAACCATACGGTCGACCATATTGAGAGTCTCTTCAAGGCCGCCAAGGCCGCCGAGGTGCCGGTCTTCGTCAGCCCGCACTATTACTATCCGCATGACCACCAGTGGAAATTCGGCGGTGCGCTGGAGACGCTCATGCACAACATTGGGATGTTCGATCGGAAAGGGGCGTTGACACGAGAAGGGTTTGCCGGGTCAGGCGCCGATTGGCTGGACCGCTATAAGCCCTATATCGAGGATGGGCGTACGGTGGTCACCAGCCCGCACAAGGTGTTTGGTCCCGAGTCGAACGATCTCATCTTGCAACTTCGCAAGGCCGACGTCAGTCAAGTGATCCTCGCCGGGATGTCCGCCAATCTCTGCACGGAATCCCATCTGCGCGAGTTACTGGAAGAGGGATTCGAAGTCGTCGTGGTGACCGATGCCACGGCCGCTGCCAAGCTGCCAGGATTCGACGGCTATGAAGCGGCCTTCGTGAACTTCCGCTTGATCGCGAGTGACGTGTGGAACACCGCTCAGACGATCAACATTCTTTCGGCGCTCAAGTAACGATTCGTTCCAGTAGTCTCACGATCTCTAACCAAGGAGGACCCATGAAAACAGCGATCATTATCCTGTCCGACCCGAAGGGCGGCTCAGAGGAAGCACTCGGGCGAGTCTTTAACGCGCTGGCGCTCGCATCTGAGAGCAAACAGAAGGGGGATGAGGTGGCCGTGGTGTTCAACGGCGCCGGCACGCGATGGCCGGCTGAGCTGACCAAGCTGTCGCATCCGGCCAATGCGCTCTACAACTCGGTTCGCGATGTCGTGCAGGGCGCCTCCTGCGGATGCGCGGATGTCTTTGGCGCCAAAGAAGGCGTGGAATCATGCGGTGTGCCGCTGAAGAAAGACAACGCATTGGCCGGAACGTCCGGCCTCTTGAGCCTGCGCCGGTATGTGGCGGACGGGTGGCAGACGATCGTATTTTGAGCCTCGCTCATTGTGGCGGTCGGGAGCGGACTCCCGGCCGCCAGGGGGCTGACGGCCTGCGAGGGGAAACACGATGGCAACGAAATATCTCGACCTGACATTTACGGATTCGGTGTGCCGCACGCAGAAGCAATATTATGGGAAGACCAGCGCGATCACCGGCGCACCCGAACGGGACCCGCTCGGCCAGGCCGAGGCCGAGTTCATCGCGGCGCGAGACAGCTTCTACCTGGGGTCTATCAGCGAAAGCGGATGGCCCTACATCCAGCATCGCGGAGGACCTCAGGGCTTTTTGCGAATCATCGACGAAACGACTCTGGCGTTCGCCGATTACAAGGGCAACCGGCAATTGCTCACGACCGGCAACCTCTCCGTGAACGACCGCGTCGCGCTGTTTCTTATGGACTACAAGAACCGCGAGCGGCTGAAAATCCTTGGTCATGCCCGCGTCGAGGACGCCCGTGTCCATCCGGAAATCGTCGCGCAAATTGCCGATTCGAACATGCGGTCGAGCGTGGAGCGTCTGGTCTTTATCAATGTCGTCTCGTTCGACTGGAACTGCCCGAAATACATTACGCCCCGCTACTCGATTGGCGAGGTCGAAGAGCTGGCGGAACCGTTGCGAAAACGGATTGCCGAACTCGAGGCGCTACTGCGCGCCCGTAACACATGATCGGCTCCGGCGAGACAGCCCGCTTGTTATCCGGGCGGGCTGACGTACACAGGTTCCTGCCGCGCACACAACCGTGCATCACAACAGGAGAGGTGAGCCATGGATACGGTTTCTCGCAGACGCTTTTTGCAATTAGCGGCAGCGACCGGCGGCACGCTGGCGTTCGGCAATCTGGCCGCACAGATACTGGGATCGTCACCCAGAACACCCGTCGCTTACGCGGGCGAACCAATCAAGATCGGCATCCTCGACCCGCTGTCCAGCCCTTATAAAACCTCCTCGATCCACGACGTACATGGGGCCAACGTGGCCGTGGATCTCTTCAATAAGAGCGGCGGAGTACTGGGGCAGCCGGTGGGGATTCTGGAAGCCGACGACGCCTCGAACGTCCAGACCGCATTGAAAGCCGCCACAAAGTTCATCAAGGAAGACCGCGTGGATGTCCTCATGGGCACCTTCAATGGAGAGGTCGCGCTCGCCGTTTCTGCCCTGGCCAAGAAGGAAAACAAGCTATTTATGGTGACCGGCGCGCATCTGCCGGAGTTGACGGGTCAGGGGTGCAACTCGCACACGTTCGTCTTCATGCCGAGTGCCAGGATGTTGTCCAGGGCCGTCACGCCTCATCTCGTGAAGACCCACGGGAATCGCTGGTTCATGATCACGGCCGAGACGATAGACGGCCGGGCAGCAGAGCAGGCCATGGCCGAAGCCCTCCTGGCCGAGGGTGGCGAAGTGCTCGGCTCGGTCAGCATGCCCTTCGGGACCACCGACTTTACGACAGCTTTTGCTCAAGTCAGGAGCGCGAAACCCGGCGCCGTCATCCTGAATCTCTACGGCTGGGATCTCGTTCACGCGCTGAAGGCCTATACAGCGGCGGGGTTGGCCAAGGAGCAGATCGGAGTGGGCGGGATGATCGGCGGCGAGCAAATCGGCCGCCCGCTGGGCTATGCCAACAACGCAGGGATCTGGGGGTTGATCTGGGACCCGAAGGTCAAGTCCGAGAGTTCGCGACGGTTCATTCAGGGCGTGATCGACAAGTACCATCACACGCCCACCTCCCGTTGCTATCACGGGTATGCGGCGATGACGCAAATCCTGGAGGCGATCCAACGGGCTGGGACAACTGAAACGCGGGCCGTGATCAAGGCACTGGAGGGACATGAATTCGACGGCTTGAAGGAGGGACGCTCCTACTTCCGTGCCTGGGACCATCAGCACGTCCAGGACGTGCTCGTGGGCCAGGCCTATGGCAAGGAACTGGGGCTGGGCCATTATCAACTGCTGGCCACGGTGCCCGGCGATACCGTCGCCAGTGCACGAAACCAGACCGTGTGCGCACTGTAGGAGCACATCATGTTGTCAACACAGAGCAGCCGTCCTCCTCTTCCTCCCTTCACCTGGAACACCGCAGTCCAGAAAGTCCGTATGGCTGAGGATGCCTGGAACAGCCGAGACCCCGAGAGAGTGTCGCTGGCCTACAGCGCCGATAGTTCATGGCGGAACCGTGAGGAATTCCTATCCGGTCGTGAGGCGATCGTTGAATTCCTTCGACGCAAATGGGCGAAGGAGCTGGACTACCGGCTGATCAAGGAACTGTGGGCATTCCACGAAACGCGCATTGCCGTGCGCTTTGCCTATGAGTGGCACGACCATTCCGGAAATTGGTTCCAGTCCTACGGCAACGAAACCTGGGAGTTCGACGAAACCGGTCTCATGCGCCGGCGCATGGCAAGCATCAACGACCTGTCCATCAGGGAATCGGATCGAAAGTATCACTGGGCATTGGGCCGGCGCCCCGATGATCATCCGTCCTTGTCCGAACTCGGCCTATGAAAAAATGCCGGGTCCCTAAGGCATGCTCCAACGGGCGTCAGCCCCGACCGTGAATCGCTGTGCGGAGCAGGATGCCACATGCTCCACGGCATGGCTCGGTATGGAACGTAGTGATGACAGGGGACTAGGACCTGCGATGATGCTGTCCCCAAGGATACCTTTGTAAGCTACCTCACAGCGCGCCTCCTGCACAATCGATAGGATGTGCCCATGCCGCGACGGCCTCAATCCCCATGCACGCGGGAACATGACTCACTTGCAGTTGAGAAAGGAGGTCTATCAAGAAGGGAATCGAGGCGAGCGATTGGAACCCCGCACGTTCAGCGACTCGATGAGCGGATTCCACAACCTCACACAATCGATTTAAGGAGACTCCATGAACACAACGACAAAGAAGCATGCCATGATCCACTCTGCACTGCTGGTCGCGTTAAGTGTCGCCGGCCCCCAGGCGGCGAGCGCTGTGCCCAAGGTGCCCGAACTGCCCAGTGGTTGGGAAGCCTGCGGCGGGGTCGCTAAAGCCGGCATGAACGATTGCGCGGTCAAGACCAGTCTCCATTCCTGTGTCGGGATGTCGAAGACCGACAACGAGGCCGATTCCTATGTGTTTCTTCCAAAGGGGCTCTGCACGAAAATTGCGAAGGGAACGGTGTTGGCTATCACCAAGGATGATTTGGCCAAGATGAAAGAGATGATGAAGAAGATGTAGGACGGACGGCAATGTCTTGCTCATCTTCCGCCCCGATCCCGGCCCAGGCCGGGATCGGGCTACGGTCACAGCATTTTCAAGAGATTCTGGAGGCGCCGCCGCCGGTGGCCTGGATGGAGACCCATCCGGAAAATTATTTCGGCGAAGGCGGGGCGCCGTTGCGGATCCTTGAGCGGATCAGGTCTCGGTATCCCTTGAGTTTTCACGGGGTCGGCCTGTCGCTTGGCTCGACCGACCCGCTCGACCGAACCCATCTGACAAAACTTAAGTGTGTGATCGACCGATATGAGCCGGCGTTCGTGTCGGAGCATCTCTCGTGGAGTTCCGTCGGTGGTCGTTTCCTCAATGAGTTGTTGCCGCTTCCCTACACGGAGGAAAGCCTGGATCACATTTGCGCCAGGATCGACGATGTTCAGACCGTCTTGCAGCGGCCGATTCTGATCGAAAATGTCACTCGCTACCTGACATGGTACGGCTCCACGATCCCGGAAGGGGCGTTTATGGCTGAGGTGGTCCGACGGACCGGCTGCGGAATTCTGTTGGATCTGAACAACGTCTATGTGAATGCCGTCAATTTTCACCTCGACCCATTCGAGTTTCTGGACGAGATTCCGTCCGAGGCGGTTCGGGAAATCCATCTAGCGGGATTCGATCGCTTCGGGAGATGGTTCATCGACACCCATGGTGAAGCGGTCTCTCAGGAAGTCTGGGGTCTGTATCAGTGGGCGATACATCGTTTCGGACCACGGCCGACGTTGATTGAATGGGATACCAACATGCCGCCGGTGTCCGTCCTGGTCGATCAGGCGAAGCAGGCGGACGCGATTCTAGGAGGATGTTGTGTTGCGACTCCGTGAGATGCAGGAAGCCTTTGCCGAGGGGATGACGGCGGGGAACCATCAGGCGGTGGCAGACGCCATCGCATCCGACGGCTCGCCCCTGCGCAGCGTCGCGCTCTATCGCCGCCTGATTCGTACCAACTACACCCAGGTGTTGCGCGTCACCTATCCGCTGCTCGCCAGGCTGGTTGGGGAACGATTCTTCAGCTTGTGCGCGCGCGGATACCACGCGCGGTATCCGTCTACCAGCGGCGATCTTTTCGCCTACGGACGAGCCTTCCCGCAATGGCTGCTCGAATTAGACGGGCCTCGTCTCCTGGTTCAACTGGCTCGATTGGAGTGGGCGTGCCATGAAGTTCATCAGGTGGACGACGCGCGCGATCCCGTCGTGGAGCGATCCGAGGTCGAGGCGTGGGCCGATCCGTCATCCGTACGGTTCCGTATGAATCCGGCGGCGCGGCTGCTTGCGTGTGCCGTGCCGATCTATCGTGTGTGGCATGCGCTCCAGGCCGATACCGCCGGTGGCGGGTGCGACGAGGGCGCCGAGTCGTCGTCGATCCCGGAGGAAACCGGCCTGCTCGTAGCTCGGGCCACTGGAACCATTCAGGTGGTCGGTCTCTCTCCAGAACAGTTTCTCTTATTGCACGCCATGCGTGATGGGAAGACCGTGGCCCAGGTCGAGCGCATGGCCGCCGAGCTGATCCCCGCCGACCAAGGAGCATCTCTGTTGGCCATGCTCCTGGAAGAACCCACGCGCTCGGCCTTCTCTCTTGAGGTGGACCCATGACACAGACGACAGGATCTTTGGCGATCGTATTCGATCGGGCGAGTCAGGTCTACGGACGAGTAGTCGGCATCCTGGAGGCGTTGTTGCCGCTTTTCGACCTGTCCGTCCGTCTTTATTTAGCGCACATCTTTTGGCAAGGCGGCATGGTGAAGCTCTCCAGTTGGATGTCGACCGTCATGCTCTTTACGATGGTCTACGATGTGCCGGTGCTCCCGCCAGAAATCGCGGCCTACTTGGCTACTACCGTCGAATTGGGCGGATCGTTCCTCCTGGCGATTGGTCTGGCCGGTCGTTGGGCAGCGCTCTTGCTCTTCGGGCTCAACATCGTGGCGGTGCTCTCGTACGGGCAATTGTCGGAAGCCGCGATCCAGGAGGCATTCTATTGGGGGATTCTCTTT
>WBZN01002454.1_pt1 | contig 10315 bp, 8 predicted proteins | sample 5204281 | NCBI WGS metagenome assembly WBZN01 (sample SAMN12344347, study PRJNA552823) | activated sludge metagenome | biome: Activated sludge suspended growth; feature: Nitrification reactor; material: Wastewater; isolation source: activated sludge from nitrification reactor of wastewater treatment... | reverse complement strand
GATCACTGTTCCGCGTCGCTTCTCGTGCATGCACCGATTGGCTACGAAAACAGAGCCACAAATTCGGCGAGGAACGAACGACCGAACAACTTCTGTCCGATCAGATCGAACAGCCAGAACGTGAACGCCATGCTGAGCACGTGTCCGTAGTTGCTCAGCTCAGCGCGAACAGCCGGGCGGCGAAAGAATTCCGCCACGCGCGATGAAAGCACAAACACCACACCCGGTGCCAGACAGATCAGAAGCTTCCAGCCCCAGTGAAGGTGCTCGAACATGCCCATGTGGAAGCCAATCCACAACAGCCATACTGATGGCAGCGCCGTCGCCGTCTCGAACAGGAAGGTTTCAGTCGTGCGATTCGACATTTCGAACTTGCCGATGATGCCGAAATCGAGAAAGACCACCAGCATGAAGACGAGAAAGGGAGAAACAAGCGCCAGCACGCCCGCGTATATCGGCACCTGAGAGTGGAATGAGAGCCAGAGCACATCACCGGAACAGAGCTGAGAGATAAGAACGAGCACCGCGACGATGGCGGCGTAGAAGATCGGCCAGTCACCCTTAAGGTTGCTGCTGGAAGCGCTCTGCTCCAGCTCCTTGTTTGCGTTACGAATGCCTCGGCCGAAGAGAGAGGCGAGAATGGGCAGAGTTACATTCATGTCCGTCTCCTTTTAAAGTTTACGATTGAGAATCACGCATCGTCGTTACCGGGTCGAGCCACGAAGCGTCCATCAACGAACTGGTGATCTTCGACCAGCCTCAACGCGCGTGCATACCAGTTCGACGCTGAGAGCAGCGACGCCGAACCCCAGGCAAGCGGGGTGTTTGTGCCCGGCAACTCGGTGGTGAGGTCGGGACGATCAGGCACAGAAACATGCTCGTAGGCTTCGGGCACGGCGAACGGAGGACAATCCGCGCCGTTGGATTTCCACGGGCACGAGCCTGTGATGCGGGCATAGGCACGATTGATATACTCCGTCGCTCGATCCATTCCGTGCTTGATCAAAATCTGGCGCGGAAAGTAATGATGACGAGCATCCTCCGTCATCAAACGCACGACAAGACGACTGTAACCTTCAGCCAGCACCGAAACCCAGCACCACTCCGCCTCGGTATCAGGCAGAGCCACGTTCGAGCGTTGAGCCAACTGCTCTAGAGTAGAACAATCGTCGGAACCACCGCACTCAGCGCTCGAAGTCAGACCCAACAGGTTGAGAACCTTCGGGTCCAACCAGAAGTTGGAAGCCAGATAACCGTCGCCGATGCTCGCCTGATCGGGCAGCGCCTTGAACGGCAGGTAACGAATCATGCCGTTCGGACGCACGAGAGCATCCAACGCCTTCATCATCACGAACATCTGCACGGCGTCTTGCGAAGCACTCGACGACCAGGCGATGCCAGAGGTTGAAACGAAGGAGAGCGAAGCATCCAATTTGCGATTGGGATGTTCCATCGGTCCTTCGTCGCCGAAGAGTCGACCGGCAAGTTTACGGTCGAGGCGCGCGATCAAACGATTGAGAAAATCGCGATCCTTCAACCACTCGCCATGTTTGGCGCTCAAAATCGCCGCGCGCACGTCGTCGTCTGCCGCGATGCAGTCTCCATAGAGGAGTTCGCGCAGAGAAGAAAATGCCATGCGTGTGGCGGTGAGGTCCCAGGTCAGACCGCCGGGGAAAGGAAATTCCTCCCAATTTCCCGACGAAGGAGCAGCAAAGTCCCACTGCCCATAATTGTCGGTGTTGATGGCGCGCAGATAACTGGCGAGGTTGACGATTGTGGTGGTGATGCTCTTCACCGATCCTTTCTTCCTCAGCATCGCGCCGGTGAACTGACGATCGCCTGTGTGATTCCATCTGGCCAGGAACGCTCTGCACATGGCGTCGACGGCGAGAGCCGGCGACTCCAGGCGCTTGTTGTTAAACCAGGTCTTGTCTCGTTCGAGCGTCTTCGGATAGAAGATGTGAGCGACACCGTTCGTCAAGCCGCCCTGCCTGTACCAGGTCGGGTCCGCGATGGACCGTTCGATGGCGTCGATTTCCAGAGGCATCGAATAGAAGCGAGCCAGAGTCAGAAGCGCCCTGGTCCAGGTCGCATCCGTGTGCAGCGGTTCACCGCGCACGGTATCAGTGACCCAGGTGCGAGCCGACATGGTCGGATTTTCGTCGCCGCCGGAAGTTTTGATCAGACCCGTTTCGGGATCGATTTCAGCGCGGAACACGCCATTGCTGCGACAGTAGTCGAACAACGTCGCAAACTGAGCGCTCGTGTAATCTCCTTTCAAATGCTCGCGAACGTGCGGATTGTGCACGAGCATCATGTGTTTTCCGATCCAGATGGTCAAGGGCTGATAAGCCATTCCGGCCGTGATAGCAAGAAGGCTCTTTTGCACCCTGGGTTCCATTTTGGAAGTCATGTTCACTCCTGAGGATTTGTTGCGATAAGCATTATGTTGCAGAGATCACCGTGCTTTAGATGCGCAGTCTAGTTGCATGAAGTGCACGCGGGACGCATGCGCTCCATGGCGATATGTTTGTTTCTTGAACGCTGCAGGCATCGCCAACATGTTCTGCTACTAGCGATAGCCGCGTTACCCATACTGAACTGGGCTAACGCGAACAGATTTTCAACACACCAGCTCGCACGCGACCAGACGCTCATACTCGATCAAATTCGCTCGAAGCAGCGCGCGAAACTTTGCACGCAACTTACTGCGAACACCGTCTCTATAGTCAGAGAGCGCGGCGCGATGGTCGCAGAAATCTTCATAGACCTGCTGCTGCCTTATCAGGACATCAGCATAGTCGCGCCGGTCATACGAGCCGAAGATATGTACTTCAGTCTCAGGTGCTTGGCGTCTCACAATGGCTCTCCATTGTTGATTGCGCTGCGCAAGGTTTGCGAGCGCTATTCATTGTTGAGATCCCAACTTCGCACTGAAAAACAATCTGAAATGTCTTCACCCCGCGACTGAATGTCGCGGAGCGCAAATATAAATGCTCGAACTGTTCGGTGTTGAGAGGTTTTAAAACTTGAATGATTGAAACGAAAACAATATAGAACCCTACTTTGCATCAAAGGCACTGCTCATGGCAATCCGTTTGTTAGGCAAAATCGAAAGATCGCCTGACATCTAATTTTCGCAGCTACCATCAGCGGTGCGAGCCGCGCTATTTATTGATACCAAATACGGTGGCACAAACGAAAACGGATGACTCGACAGCTCGAATCATCCGTGCAATGTATTAGTGCTGAGAAAGACAATCTGTGAGGTTGCGCCAGTCACAGCATGCAAACCTGCCTGGCATCTAAACAGCGCAGCATATTTGCACTTTGAACATACAAGCGATGCTATAAAATCAACATAAAATCAAAACGTACTTTCCGATTAAATATCGGAGAAACTCTACGAATCATAGTATCAAATCCAGTATCAGCTACTGAGGGATATCTCTTTCGCGATATCAAACGGAAACGGATGATTCATTCGCAGAATCATCCGTTATGAGGATTGGCATTAGCTTTATCAATGATTGGCTTGGGTATGGGCCCCTCCTGTAGCAAACTTCGAAAAACTTTGCGTTGTGTTGATGCAAGTACAATAAATTTCCGGTTGTCAAATATGCGTAAAATCAACTCGCTTTATAAAGCAAATCGAAAGTCTGAATGTGAATTTCAAAAACTCTATCTGTTCAATTGCGACCAATCTCAAAATCAAATTGACATCATCAGGTGAGCAAAGCGCACAGTTTCGAAACGTAGTCAGCAACGCTGTCTTCGCCCAACGAAGCAAACGGAATTACAAATTCGCCGTCTCGCTGTTTTCCCGTGTAATGAGGCTGTGAACTGAAAAGTGGCAACTTGTGCAGACGCGAAAGAGTGAGCACCTCATGGTCTTTTAATTTGGTTTGAAAATTGACCAATAATTCAAAGCCCGCAGCTTCGTTCAATATTTTGATCCTATCTCCTAAGGAAGTCTGCAGGGCATCAACGAGCACATCTCTGCGCCTGGCGTACACAGTTCGAGTTCTTCGAATATGTCTTTCCAAACTGCCGTCATTGATGAAATCAGTTAGCGCGAACTGATCGAAGAGAGGCAAGTCATTCTCATTGAGACCTTTGGAAAGTGTGAAAATTTCAGCAAGCGAGTTGGGGATGACTAAAAATCCCAATCTCAAAACAGGAAAAAGAACTTTCCATAAACACGACAAATGAATTACGCGACCGGCACTGTCCATTCCCTGAAGGGACGGCAACGGTCTACTCCTGTACCGATACTCGCTGGCGTAATCATCTTCGACGATAAATGCGCCTTTCTGTGCTGCCCAAAGCAACAATTTCTGCCTTCTCGCCATGGATAAAACGACGCCGGTTGGATCAACATACGAAGGTGAAACGTAGACAATTTTGATCTTTTCTTCGAGCTGAACTAATTGCTCCACGCAAAGTCCGTCGCGATCGGTTGCGACTGAGACGACGTGAGCTCCGTAGGATTCAAATCTTTGACGAACATCTGGATATCCCGGATTTTCAACTGCGACACAATCACCAGGGTCTATCAACATACGGCAGATCAAATCGAGCCTCAATTCCCTGGCCGAAAAAACTATCACTTGCTCAGAAGAGCACTTCACTGCCCTGGCTCTCGTCAAGTACGCGGCGTATGCCTCACGCAGAGGTGGATAGCCAAATGGTTCGTGCGAATATTCCAGGCGCGAAAGATCTTTCATTCGACAGTTTTGTTCTAGCAACAATTTCCAGTGGCGCAAAGGAGTCAAATCCAAAGCAGGTCCACTGGTGTATGTTTGCAATTCTGGCGTATCAGAATAAATCGAATCAGCGGAAAGTTTGAGCAAACGTCGACCGTAAGCACTCAATTGCACATGGTCACCTTGAACGTATACATGAGGGCTTGCTGAATCTGCCTGACCAGCAAATAACGGGATTGAAGTCGAGCTGTCTTTAGTCGAACAGGAGTCAAGCTTACCCAAATATCTGCGACAAACTTCAACGCCTGAACCGGCATGACTCTTCACGTATCCCTGACTGGCTAGTGCCTCGACAGCTTTTGCGATTGTCGAGCGCGATACCTTCAGGAGATGCGAAAGCTCCCGAATCGATGGTAAATTATCGCCGTCGCGTAACCTGCCATCAAGAATGGACGACCGCAGCGCGTTTGAAATTTGAACATATACAGGAATTATCGAGTCAAAATCGATATCGACTTGAAACAAAGAACGAGTGGCATCCATATCTTGAGAATTTGGCACCAGAGACAGGTCCTCACGATTTTATGAACTGAGCCCAACCATGCACACGACGATCGAGCGTTCGATCATCTAGATGACCGAAAGGCATTAAAAACTCACCTGGCTCAGCCTCACCAGCATAGTAGAGTTCTGTGCTCATGAGAGAAAGATCCCAGCTTTGTGCAGCTTCGATCAGACGTCTGTCGCTATGCCTGCTTTTAACGCGAATGAGCAGGTGCATGCCGCCAGTTTCATATGGCAAAGTGACCACATCCCTCGCATGTCGAGTCAAGGCTGAGACCAAACTTTGCCTTCTTTTTGAATAAGTCGAAAGAGTTTTCCTGATGTGACTTTCTAAATGACCTTCATTAATAAACTCGGTGAGCGCGAACTGTTCAAGCAAGGGAAGATTTCGTTCGGTCTGCATCTTGGCTAATAACACTGGTCTGAGCAATCGTTTAGGAACTACCAGAAAACCCAAACGAACTATGGGGAAAATAACCTTCCAGAGAGAGGATATGTAGATGACGTTTTCGCCCTGGTCTAATCCATGCAAGGACGGCAAAAGTTCATTTCCGTATCTGTATTCACTGTCGTAATCGTCTTCGATAATCAAAGCGTTGCTTCGACGTGCCCATGCGAGCAATTGCCTGCGCCGCTCCAACGACATGACCACTCCGGTCGGGTCTTGATGCGAAGGTGTCACATAGACACACTTGACCGGTTGAGAGGTTTTCTCGAGGTAGTTAACATCAAGACCCTCCTGATCAACTGGAACATTGAGAAATTTGGCTCCATTAGAGGCTAAACACATTCGAGCGTCAGGATATCCGGGCTCCTCGATTGCAATCACATCACCGGGATCGATCAATAAACGCGCCGGTATCTCCAACTTGAATTGTTGGCTCGCAAAAATGACAAGCAACTCGGGCGAATATTTGACACCACGCGCACGATTTAAGTAAGCAGAAAGAGCATCCCGAAGCGGTGGATAACCTAGCGGTTCTTTCGCATGCGCGAGGTGCGCTAGATCTCGCAACTTACAGTGGCGCACAAGTAATTGCCGCCATTTGGAAATCGGTGTGAGTTCCAGCGGAGGACCACAAAATTGAAGTTGAGCTAATTGCTCAAGTCGACGCCGCTGAAATCCTGCTGTTTCGAGCACGCGCTCGCCGTATTGCGAGAGTTCGATCGGATGAGCCGTAAAGAGTGATTCAGCTTCAGCATGCTGCTCTTGCTGGAACCTCTCGCCGGGAAGGGGATCACAAACAAACGTGCCGGACCCTTTCACAGTCGTTATGTAGTTTTGCTTCTGCAAGTCTTCGAACGCTTTCAATACTGTCGATCTAGCGATCTTCAAACCGGAAGCGACGTCTCTCACGCTGGGCATCATCTCACCGGGTTTAAGGCGCCCATCGATGATTGCTTTACGAATCGAATCTGAGGCTCTCCTGTACATGGGAACCGATTTTCGGTATTCGGGATTGATTACAAAATCCATTGTCTGTTCTCAAACACGAACGTTTCTGTGCACCGCTCTTGGTGTTATGCACATTGTACTGCGTTCGCACTCTTGTTAGCACAGTATTTCTGATTTCGACATAAACTGGCCTGACTAGAAAGGTCTGTTGATGGCTGCGAGTCAGACTTTAACAGCATAGGTGGCTAAACGGGCAGAGGAGCGGATTGGGCGAATAATGTTGTGGAAAAGAAGTAATTGAGTAGATGCTCGAAACATAGCAATGTGAAAACAAAGTTGGCAAGCAGAAGTGAATATATACACCACGCATTTAGCTTGTTTTTGAATCATCATCCAGTGAAAGCACTAAATAAACCAGCCAATCGGGGCTTTCGAACATTTCGATCACACTTGAGCCAACTCGCGCATGCAGGCCGGTGCACACAACAATCCACTCGCGCAGCTGTGATCAACAGCACTTTGCTATGCACCGAACGCGGTGGCACTGTCCTCTTCAGATCAATGTCATGTGGCCTGACTTTTGCGGGCAGTCTTCAAGGTCTAGCGCGAGCGAGCGCAACACCGCTAGCGACGCTAGCCATGCCACCATATTCAGTACCAAAAAGAAGAAAGACAGACTGAGTGATCTCAGTCCATCTGAATAAACGACGACTTTTTTGGGGCTCGCTTCTTCGCAGTTGAGCTGCAAAAGAAACCGACTCTGGGTCCTGTTTTACAAACGCGAGTAAAAGCGCGATCCGTCATAACGATAGCTACGCAGACATCAAATCAGCGTAAAACCGGAACAAGAACTACAACTAAATACAACCCATATTACTTGCGCAGACAGAGGATGAAACGATATTTCGCACACCCATCGCCAGACTGGCTGCACCGATTAGAGCTGAGTCTTTGCCAAGTTCGGCAACTACGACCGCGCACTTAGCTGGGCCTGGGAGCGCTCTTTCGCGAAGAACGCGGGCAGCAGGTCCGATTAATGCATCTCCAAGTTCTGACAATCCACCACCGATTACAATCAAGTCGGGATCAAGCGCGTTCGCCAGACTGACAAGTCCAAAACCTAGATATTCGCCTGTTTTATGAATTGCTTTAGCACCGAAGCCGTCAGGCTTCAAACGAGCTTCGTTGACGATATCGAACCCTGTTTTGTTTTCCTCACTGGCGCTCAACTCACGCCATGTCTGCACTAAACCGGAACCACTGCAATAGGCTTCCAATGTGCCTTGTGCGCCACCCAGATCACGGCGAGCGCTTGAATCCATCGACAGCAAGATATGCCCAAACTCGCCACCGCTGAAGTGTGCACCATGATGCAACTGACCATTGACCAGCAATGCACCACCAACTCCGGTTCCCAACGCAAGAAAGACAACTGTGCCCTGGGGATAGAACCTTGCCGCGCCAAACCGGCTTTCGGCCAGTGCAAGAACATTGACGTCGTTATCGACAAAAGTGGGAAGTTCGAGTTCTGCACTAAATGTTTCTGCAATCTTGATACCTTTCCATCCTGGTATCACATCTGTAGCAGAGAAAACTACTCCTCCAATGGGATCGATCTGACCTCCGGCGCCAACGCCCACAGCCGAGACTGGCAAGTTTGACTCAAGCGCAACGTCTCTAGCGGCGCTGATAGCTTCGTACAAAATCGCCGCTCCACCGCGTTCTACCGGTGTGTGACGCTCCACGCGTGACAGCACTTCACCGTCAGCGGTGACAAGCCCTGCCGCAATCTTCGTACCGCCGATATCTACGCCAATGTAGTTCATCCGCACCTCTGCTTATCTGCCTTGTGCCTATCCGCACCTTCAACTAAATTAGGCAACGCCTTATCAAATCGATATAAAACGAAGCCAGTTGTTAACTGAAACCGAGAACAAGGGCAGTCAATCAATTATTGATTGTGTGCTCCACTACCTGTTTTATATGCATCACCAGGGTCATTAGATTCCGGCATACTCAAAATGAAATACGAAATTGCTCCGTACAACATCACCACACCCATCAAAATAAACATATCAATTCCTTTCATTACTTTAGCTCGGATCAGTGCTACTGGCACAAGCTCAGTGCTTATCCGCAACTCAAGCGTCTGCGAATGTCTTCGTAAAAACAACACGCGGTTTTATAACGCTTTTATAGTGACCAAATTATTGTTCCTTCATAAGTACAACTTCCACAGAAGGTTTCTACAATGTCAGCATTTGAAGATTGGAAGAGCTCGCAGAATACAGACTCGACTACAGCAGTTGCACAGGGCGGAGCCGAAGGCTCAAAACTCATTGCACAAGCACTGCAGGACGCATGGACGACATGCCCAGACGGCACGGCGCAAAGAATCAGACCGGGGCAAACTCGAAAAGAAGTTTGCGGCGATCAGACATAGACTTCCAAATTCTCCAGAAAACTATCAAACTTTGAAGCCTCCAATCGAACCTGGTGCAAATCACGCCTGATTTGTGCGCCGAGTTTTTCGTAGCACCTGGCTGCTTCTTCGTTCCAATTGAAGACAGCACCCTGTAAGCGGCAACATCCAAGTTTCGAAGCTTTAACTACGAGTTCTTTTAGCATCAATGTAGCGATACCACGCCTGCGATGCAAACGTTCTACGAAAAGATCCTCGCAGTACAGAATCGGGGCTCCCAGCGAACCTGCATAAGCATAGTAGTAGACCGCCATGCCTATCGGTTGGTCTCCACTGCGCGCAATCAATGCTGAAAAAACCCTGTCGGGGCTGAAAGCCCATCTTTTGATTTTTTCGCGCGTCAACTGAACTTCTGACGCAGTTTTTCTTTCAAACAGTGCAAGAGCAATCGACATCTGATAAAGAGTTTCCAGATCGGCCGCAGTCGCATCAGTAATGATTACTGATTCGCGCGCAAATTCACTGCATACTCTGTCATTGGGCTGACTGTATACAGGAATCGCCAATCCAGGAACAAAGGTCATTGACATAGATTACTCTCCCATAGAACCGAATGCGATGCCGACCATCACACCCTGATTCGCCGATTGTACGCATTTTAGCGACATCAGTTCGGGAAGCTCGACTAACGAGTCGCTCGCAGAGGGCTTGCGCTGTCTCCTCAATTTGAACTCAAACTGTACTGAATTGCGAAGCGGCGCTAACTGCTACAAACCATCTTCGTTATCAAGTAATCGGTTCAGTAGAGGATTTCAAAGATGCGGGCAGATTAGTTGCACAACGTCTTAGGCGAGCGAGTGCAAACTGCGCCACCGCGAGCAGTGCTTCAGTCCGTAATGAAGAAATCATATTTTGCTGTGAAATGTTTGTTTACGAAAACGCGTGGTGCACGCGAGACGCGTGCGCTCCATCATGCACGCGAGACGCGTGCGCTCCATGCACGCGGAACGAAGTGCGCTCCATTTCCATATTGCGTTTTACGAGCATTTGATTGTGTCGGCTCTATTCTGCTTTGACGAAGGTGTCAGAGGAATGTCACAGGTGACAGAATCAATTACTAACAAGAAAACTTCCCTGAGTGAGACTGAAGAAACAAAACGACTGTTGCTTAGATTAACAATCGAAGCCAGGTATCGAAGCCCAAACGGTGGTTACGTTTCAACGCAC